>Ga0207419_1000556_pt1 | contig 32219 bp, 27 predicted proteins | sample ElkSloMetagenome_4_FD_184723 | JGI IMG/M metagenome (GOLD analysis project Ga0207419, IMG submission 184723) | Hot spring microbial communities from Elkhorn Slough, Monterey Bay, USA - MD2A (version 2) | ecosystem: Environmental > Aquatic > Marine > Intertidal zone > Estuary: Microbial mat ... | reverse complement strand
CCGGCTGAAGCCGGGACTCCTGGGGCGCTGTCCGGTGTATCCGGGCAACCGGCATTAACGTGTGACCGACGCGAGCCACCTTTTAAGACAGGCTCTTACTCCTGGCACACAAGTTGCAATAGGTGACGGACAGATATGTATGCTGATTGTGCAATAGATGCATTCTGAAGAACAAAAGGAGAACCGGCAATGGCAGATACCCCAGCCGACCGGCAGCGCCCCAAGCCACCATATCCCGCACAGCACCAGGATAAGCCGGGGAGCGAAGCAGAGATGCGACCGCAGCCACGATATCTTGCGTCTGGTTACAAGGGTGCCGATAAACTGGAAAACAAAGTCGCTCTGATTACCGGCGGCGACTCCGGTATTGGTCGGGCTGTTGCGGTGCTTTACGCCCGTGAAGGCGCGGATGTAGCGATTGTGCATCTCCCCGAAGAGCAGCACGATGCCGAAGAAACCAGGCAGGCCGTCGAAACCGAAGGACGGCGGGCACTGCTGATCAAGGGCGATGTGACCCAGCCTGACTTCTGCCGGCAGGCCGTTGCGCAGACTGTAGAGGAACTGGGGAAGCTGGATATCCTGGTGAATAACGCCGCCTTTCAGGAGCATCAACCGGGCCTGAATGACCTCTCTGAGGAGCAGTGGGATCACACCTTCAAAGTCAACATCTATGGCTACTTCCGCATGGTCAAGGCCGCTGTGCCGCATATGCAACCCGGCAGTGTGATTATCAATACGGGCTCGATTACGGGTATCCGGGGGAGCGGGCACCTGCTGGACTATTCGGCGACCAAAGGTGCCATCTTTGCTTTCACCAAGTCGCTGGCGCAGAACCTGGTCAGCCAGGGCATTCGCGTCAACTGCGTCGCCCCCGGTCCGGTCTGGACACCGCTCAACCCGTCCGATAAACCGGCAGAGAAGGTCGCAAACTTTGGGCAGAAGGTGCCGATGGATCGCCCGGCCCAGCCGGAAGAAATTGCCCCGGCCTATGTCTTTTTTGCCTCAAACATTGACTCCAGCTATATCACCGGTGAGGTTTTGACGCTACTCGGAGGCGAAAACTCGGCAGTATAAACATCCAGGTAAAGCGAACCTGACATGGTATCAACGTGGATATCCGGCAGTGTTGCCGGTATCTGCGCGATACATAGATCTTGTATAGAACCCGATAGGAAAGGAGTATTGACACATGGCTATTTCCAACCTTCAGGAACTGTTCATTCATGGACTGGCCGAGATGCAGGACGCGGAAGAGCGCTTTATCAAAGCTCAGAAGCAGATGCTCTCCAAGGCCGGTAATGACACGCTTCAGGCGATGTTGAAAGAGCATATCGGCCAGACCGGGGAGCAACTCGATCAGATCAAGAATCTTGCATCAATGCTGGAGACCAGTCTGCCCCAGGCGACGAACAGTGTTGCCAAGTCCCTGGTCGAAGAGGGCGAGAAGCTGATCGAACAGGCCGGCGACAACAGCACGCTACGCGATGTGGTTATCGCCGAGGCTATCTCCAAGGTCGAGCATTTTGAGATCGGCAGTTATCAGCCGCTGATCGCCGCCGCTGAGCAGATGGGACATCGCACTGTGGCCCAGAAATTGAACGGTATTCTGCAGCAGGAAGAAATGACTGCGCAGAAGGTTGTTAAGAATGCGCCGGCTCTGATCAAGCAGGCCCAGTCGTCCAAAGAAGCCAGTGCATAATCCACAATCAATAGCGATAACCCTACGTCAAACTCATGATATGAGTTGCGCGGTTGCCATGCAAACCGGACGTTTCACTCGCTGGAAGCCTGCTTCGCCTGCGGCAGCATGGTATGTTCTTTTTCTTCCGTCCTGCCGGAGGCGGAGATACCTTCCGGGTCAGTGACCGCGTAATTCCTGTCCATGATATAGAGTTTATCGAGGTAATGCCAGGGCCAGGGCAGGCATGTTCTGCTTCTGGTGCCGGCACCTGCTACGCGCAGAACGGTATAGCGGGAAACCGTGGCATACATGTTGCAACCTTCCAGGTAGTACCTGAAAGAAAGCGAGGTTTGCCATGAATACCGTATTATTTAGCATTTACAATACTTCTGAGCGTGCCGAACAGATTGCCCATCAACTTCTTGACAATGGCTTCCCAGGTGATACGATTAGATTGATTGGCCCGGCGTCGCATCCCGGTGGCGAAGTCGCCTACCATGATCGTCATGCCGAGCGGAAGGGCAGCTTTGCCGATCACGACCCGGTCTACCATAACCGCAACCGCGAGCGGGAAGGCAGCTTTGCCGATCACGACCCGGTCTACCATGACCGCCATGCCGAGCGCAAGGGCAGCTTTGCCGACCACGACCCGGTCTACCATAACCGCAACCGCGAGCGGGAAGGCAGCTTTGCCAATGGCATGACGCATCAGGAATCGGATGAAGCCCTGATTGCTCGGCTCACCGACGCCGGGTTGGCCCGGCCTGACGCCGAGCAGGGTGCAACACACATCCGCAACGGAGCGACGCTGCTTATTATTCAAGTCCCCGCTAGTCGCGCCGCGCAGGCCGCCGCAATCGTACATCAGTCCGCCTAGTTTGTGTAATCCTGGGATTACTACCATTGAGAAGGAGAAAAGTGTATGGCACGTACGCGCTATGACCACATTGTAGAAGAGTTACGTGATGATCTGCTCCGTATGGGTAGTCTGGTCGAGGAGGCGCTGAGTCGGGTTATAAATAGCCTGAACACCTGGAATGTTACCACCGCCGGTTGGATTATTCGGGATGATGCGCGGATTGATGAGTTGCAGTACACCATCGAGGATCGCGTCACCATGATCCTGGGAACACAGCAACCTGTTGTTGCCAGTGATCTCCGCCTGGTATTGACTGTCGGCTTTATTGCTTCGGAGTTGGAGCGGGTTGGCGACTATGCCGCTGCCATTGCCCGCCGGGTTCGTCGCGCAGAAGGGCAGGCGAATGTGTCCCTGCCGGCGGAATTCCAGGATATGGGCACGCTGGCATGCCAGATGCTCCACAATAGCCTGGAGGCTTTTCTCCACCAGGATCAGGATCTAGCCCACGAACTGAAGGCCGCCGACGAGCGCGTAGATGCCTACGAAGAACAGTTGCGTACGTACTTCTTTGACATGATGCGGGCAAACCCGCCGCAGATCGAGACGATTTCGGATCTGCTTGATATGGTGCATGTATTTGAACGGGTTGCCGACCGGGCAACAAATATCGGTGAGCGGGTGATCTACCTGGTAACGAACCGCATCGAAGAGTTGAATCCCTAACCTGCGCTGCAATATCTATGAGTATGGGGTTTATGTGCGGACGGTTTTGAACCGTCCGCACGTTTTCTCACGCATGATGTTACGCACTCTGCGGCGTTTCGCAGCTTGCATAGCTGCCACTGCGCCCGAACTGTATGTACCAAAATCACTATTTTTTGATTGGCTTACTCGATACAAGAGATACCTATGGAACCTACTCCGCGAACGTCCCGGCAATATACAACCGATGCCATGAAACCCCGATCACAAAATGCGGACATGCCGCGTCCGGGCAATCGGTCACTATTACGGATCTGGTGGACGACGATTGTTATCGTCGGCGCAATCGTTATGGCGCTCAGCCCGGTTGTGCTCATCTGGCTCTTTGCCCGCCCGCTACTCCTGCTGCTTATTGCCATGGTTATTGCCCAGGCACTGGCACCGCTGGCTGATCGCCTGCACCGCTGGATGCCCCGGGTTGTCGCCGTCCTCCTGCTCTATCTGACACTCTTTCTCGGGCTTGGCATGCTCATTTGGTTGGCCTTTACGCCGCTGGTGGTTCAGGCGCAGCAGTTTAGCAGCCGTCTCCCCGAAATGGTTGATCAGGCACAGAACTGGCTTCAGCGTCACGAACAGGTAAGTGGTGCTGTGCCCTCCATGGAGAATCTCATTTCCCCCCTTGAAAGCATTAGCGCGCATGTGATTTCCGTGCCGGTTGCGGCGGCCTCACTCATAATCGATCTGCTCATTATTGTGGTGCTCTCGATCTATTGGATTATTTCCATGTCAAAGCTGGAGCATTTTACGCTTGCATTCTTTCCCCGGCGCTACCGCCGTCAGGCCCGGGATGTGATCCATCAGATGGGTCAGACGATGGGGGGCTATGTGCGCGGCGTGGGAATAACCATGTTTCTGGTCGGGTTGTTTACGTATGTTGGACTGGAGATTATCGGCGTTGAGTTCCCCCTGATTCTGGCGCTGATCGCGGGGTTGCTTGAGGCTATTCCGATTGTTGGTCCGATCATCGCCTGGTTTATTATCGCCGGGGTGACAATGGTCGACTCATTTCAACTGGGGCTATTTGCTGCAGGCTACTTCTTTATTATTGAGCAGATCGAGGGACATATTCTGGTGCCCAATGTTATGCGCAGCCAGACCGATATTCCCGCGCCACTGGTCGTTATCGCGCTGCTCGCCGGGGCCAGTATCGGCGGGTTGCTCGGCGCGATTGTGGCAATTCCGATTGCCGGAGCCCTGCGGGTCTTTTTCTTGCGGGTTATCACGCCGGCCATACGTCGCTGGACCGGGGCCGAACCGCTGGAGGAAGAAGAAGTGTATGCGTTGCGCGAGTCGCGTGACTCGGCTGACCCGACTACACTACACGAAGTTCCTACACGTTCTCCAACTCGTGAGAACGTGTAGGAACTTTGTGTGGTGAGAGACTGTCTGAAAAGAGTTGGTCATGGGGTTACGACCCCGGCGCGGGAGTCCCGGCGTCAGCCGGGGTGTGGCCGGAACCGGCTGACGCCGGGACGCCGGGGGCGCGGTCCGGTGGCGCAGGGCACCCCGCATGCCGGGGGACCGACGCGCATCAGCTTTTCAGACAGTCTCTGATAACAGGACAGGGTTATGAAGTGTGAATTTTTAATCCGGACAGCGCTGGAGGTCGGTGTCCCGACTTCAGCCGGATCAGGCGTTCCCGGCAGTCTGCCCTGTCGCGGCAGATATCCCACCGGCTAAAACCGGGACTCCAGCTCATTTCATATCCGGGTTAATTGCTCAAAGTTCATCGCCCCGTCATCTGTCACCCGTTGCCTGCGTCTTAGACCGACTCATTCCAGTCGCGTAGCAGCATCTGAATCGTCTCGTAATGCTCGGTCTCGTCGTTGACCATCTCTTCCAGGCGTACTTTGAGGCCTGTCTCGTTAAGCTCCTCGGCCTGCTGAGCACGCTGCGAATAGTTCTTAATTGCTTGCGCCTCCATATCCAGCACTGCCTTGAGCTTGTCCCGGTTGCTGGACGCATTCGGAATCGCAGCCGGCTTCATTTCAGGCGTGCCCCCGTAGATCACAATCTTGTCGGTCAAAAACTGCGCATGCATCAACTCATCGGGGATCTCGCGCTGGAACATCGCCCGTAGCGAGTCGCGGTGGGGACCGGATACCTCGGCGCTCCAGCGGGTGTAGGCCAGCACCGCCTGCAGTTCGTAGGAAAGATCGTCGTTCAGTGCCTTGATCAGGGTCTGCTTATCCATTATAACTCCTTCTACATTATTCCAGTCTTACCGTCAGGTTTCGATCAGATGGGCCGACAGATGAGATTTATTGCTCCTCGTGGGGGCTCAGGCGCGAGTCATACGCAGTCCAGCCGCTTTGCCGCCACTGCGCAATGCGCTCGTTCATATCGACTGCCCCATGCTCATTCAGGATAGCGTAGGCGCGATCCACCATACCATCGGCGGCATCGACAATCACCAGCGTACCACCCTGGCGCACGCCTTCGGCGAAGGAACCGGCTTCTTCTTCGGAGATGCCCAGGCCGACCAGTGCGCCGACGATACCGCCGGCCGCAGCGCCCAGTCCCGCGCCCAGCGCCGTCGCGCCCAGCGCCGTCACCAGTGACCCCGCCGCCAACACTGGGCCGATGCCGGGGATCGTCAGTGTGCCAATGCTTGCCAGCAGGCCGGAGATGCCGCCGATGACCGCGCCGCCGGTTGCGCCAACGGTTGTACTCTCGGATGACTCGCCCGTGCCACCATACTGCTTTACCAGGTGCTGCTGCGGGTCGTGGGCCACGAGGCTTACGTTATCGGCCATAAATCCATTATCAATAAGTGCCTGCACTGCATGCTGCGCTGATTCAAACGTGTCAAACAGTCCAAGCACAGTTTTGGATTGAGGTATGTCTGTTGTCATCAGGTGCCTCCCTTATGGCTATGATCGGGCTGCCGTTGCAGGCCGCTCGGGATGTCATTGCTGCAAGATGTGTGCCAGTAGTGTCCGTAGTCTGTGACCCGTAGCCCATAATGCGTGATCCGTAATCCATGTGTGACCCGGGAGGCAGGCGTACCAGCAAGGCAGCGGTACTATCTGCCGGCGAACTTAGTAAGGCTTCTCGATCAGTGTTTAACCAGGGGGGCCCGTGTGCCCAGGGGTTGGGGCTACCATTGGGACTAACCGGGCGATCGATCTCTCGTCCGTCGGGCAAACGGTAATGTGTCTGGAGCGTGGCCCCAGCAGGCTATCGCACAGTGAGCCCTGGTGATAAGCCACGGCTTGCGCACCCAGTCCCGGCAGTAGCGCCAGAGCAATACGTAGCGGCGATACAGTTCCGACGAGGAGCGATTCCAGCTTCATCATCCGAGGGCTACATCCATAGTCATCATCACCGCAAACCCCAGGATCACCCCGGTGGTTGCCAGGTCGGTATTTCCTTCGTGCTGTGCTTCGGGGATAACTTCCTCGGCGACGACAAAAATCATTGCCCCGGCTGCAAAGCTCAGGGCGTAGGGTAGCAACGGGCGCGCGAACAACACGGCTGCCGCGCCAATCACGCCTGCCACTGGTTCAACCACCGCTGAGAGTTGTCCATAAAAAAAGCTTTTCGCGCGCGAGATTTTCTCTCGGCGTAACGGCATAGCCACGGCAATACCTTCAGGGAAGTTTTGCAAACCAATGCCGATTGCCAGGGCAATCGCCGCGCCCAGGCTGGAGGCCTCCAACCCCAGACTCGCCGCGCCAAAGGCCACTCCAACCGCCAGCCCTTCGGGAATATTGTGCAGCGTAATCGCCAGCACCAGCAGAATTGAACGTTCCCAGGTTGTCCGTACGCCTTCCGCTTCATCCATGCGTTCAGCGGGAAAGTGGATATGCGGCAGAACCATGTCAACGCCACGAATAGTAGCCGCACCGAGCAGAAAGCCCACCAGGGCGGGCACCCAGCTTATCATGCCCTGCTGTTGCGCCAACTCGATAGCCGGGGCCAGCAGCGACCAGAAGCTGGCCGCAATCATCACGCCCCCGGCAAAGCCCAGCATTGCGTCAAGCACTTTTTGATTAAAACCACGTACAAGAAATACCGAAGCTGCGCCGAGGGCGGTCAACCCCCAGGTGAAGAGTGTCGCCACTAACGCCTGGACGATGGGCGAGAGGTCTGCGAAAAAGCTAGACACTGTTGTTTATAACCTCCTTTATCTGGCTTCCAGCCCGATACATTATCCCCAGGGATGGTATGACTGGCCGAAACTACTCGATAGTCACGGATTATCGCTGGAAGCCCTGCCGCAATTCGTTCCCGGCCACTTGCAGATCGGAACTAAACGCCTCCCAGTCCATCGCCGACTCTTCCTCCATCCGGTGCATCCGATCATTAAGGTCGGTATGCCGGGCCCGCAGTCGCGCAACCCGTTCTTCGTAATCGCGCCTTTCGTTGTCCTGCGCCAGATCAGCTCTGGCATTCAGCCGGTTAATCTCGGCATCCAATTCGGCCAGATGGCGGGCCATTCCCTCGCGTGTCAGCCGTTGCTGTTCGCGTGTTTGTTGATCAGCCATATTCAATCTCCTTTCGACTCCGGCTCATATCGTCTTCGTACCTTACAGGACGTACGCGATGGACGATTAAACTGAGCGTTTGACCAGATGGAAGGCAGATTCGCCTGCGGCAGCAGGGTGCTTTTTTATATTGTTTAGAAACATGTTACACTTTGTACAACATGTTTCTAAACAAGAATGAAATCTTCCATCCCGCCGGAAGCGCAATAACCTTTCGGATGAGTGACTACGTACCTCCTGTTCCCTTACAGGAGGTACGCGGTTGCTCGCTCAAAAGGAAATTTCGCCTCCGGCAGGGCGGAAGAATTCCCGATCCTTTTCACGAAATTGTGGCTCTTCGAGCCACAATTTCGTGAAAAGGATAAACCAGTACCACGCTGCCGCAGGCGATTCTGCCTTCCATCCGGTGAAATGCCCGGGTTACATGCTCACCGCGTACGTCCTGTTACCTTAAATCAGTCGCAAGAAATGTGCCGGCCATGCCATATGGATGCGCCCACTACGTGATCGTTCCTCTGGCAGGAAATAGAACCTCCGGCAGAGCGAAGATTATGAAGTTTGCGCATGTAATCCGGACATCGTTCCAGGAGTCCCGGCTGATGGACATTGAAAAAGAATTCCGGGCATTTTATAGCCAGCCCTTCCAGGAAAACCTCTCCCATTGCGACCGGTCAGGGCAGCCCCAGCCCCTGAATCAGTTGAAAGGCGACCACTTGTCGGCAACATAGCGATCCGGCGTACGCGCCAACAGTGCCCCCCTTTTTCTTCTCGGCTCTCGGGTTCTCGGTTCACGCCCATCTGTCGGCATAGTTACACCTGTATAACCTGTGGAACACCTATGCTTTCATGGCACATATGTTGCTACATCCTGGACTGTACGGAATGGTGAGTGCTATGCCAGTGTATCAGCATAGCCAGTGCAAGACCAAAGGAGGTCCACTATGTCTGTAGCGCGTATTGTCGAGATTAGCGCCCTCTCAAACAAGAGCTTTGATGACGCTGTCCAGGAGGGCATTGCCCGCGCGAACAAGACGCTGCGTCATGTTACTGGAGCCTGGGTGAAGGATATGCGAGTTGAGGTCCAGGAGGGCAAAGTTGTTGGCTATCAGGTGAATATGCAGGTGACATTCCTGATGGAAGACGCAATGGGTTAGATACTTCCATTAATGCCTGATTCCGGGTTGTTAGGGCGTACCAGTTGAGTTGGTACGCCCTTCGTGTGATCAACCTTTCAACCTCACCGGCATTATCCTGCTGTATGTAGCGCTGGCGCTGAGCTTTACCATGCCGGGCATGTAAGCCGCACCACCGTCCGGGAAATCTTCAGGCTTCTCGGACGGTGGTCATCAGTATGTCACACGCGCTGCCGCCGTGCCGTCAGCCACTTTTGCAGTTCAATCAGACTGAAGACCAGTCCACCGGCTCCCAGGCAGATGAGCAACTGCGTGGGGTTCAGGGGTGTCACCTGGAAGAAGTCATCAAAGAATGGTACATACACCGCCAGAAGTTGCAGGACAAAGGTTGTGACGGCCATAAGCAGCAGGGTTGGATTGGAGAAGAGGCCCAGTTCGAAGAATGACACCGTCTGCGAGCGCGAAGCCAGCGCCTGACCGATCTGCATAAATGCGATTGACGTGAAGATCATGGTCTGCCAGGTGCGCCCGGTGGGGGCCTGTTCAACGTAGAAATAGCCGATCCCCAGGGCGATCCCTCCCACCAGCAGCCCGATCAGCAGAATATAGCGCAGGATCGCCCGGTTGAAGAATGGCGCATCCCGCCGGCGTGGCGGCACCTGCATGACCGACCGATCCGCCGGCTCGACGCCCAACCCCAACCCCAGTAACCCATCGGTCAACAGGTTCAGCCAGAGCAGTTGCAGCGGCAGCAGCGCTATCGTGATGCCCAGCAGCGGCGCACACAGCATCACCAGCACCTTCCCCAGATTCCCGGCGATGGAGAACTGGACAAAGCGGCGGATATTCTCATAAATGGCGCGGCCTTCTTCAACCGCCGCCACAATCGTTGTGAAGTTATCATCCAGCAGCACCATCTGCGCCGCCTCTTTCGATACATCGGTGCCGGTGATGCCCATTGCCACACCGATGTCGGCTTTGCGCAGCGCGGGCGAGTCATTGACGCCGTCGCCGGTCATGGCGGCCACATTGCCCAGTTGCTGCAACATCTCGACAATGCGCAGTTTATGCTCCGGCGTTACCCGGGCGTAGACCGATACCTCACGCACCACCTCGGCCAGTTCTTCCGGTGTCATGCGGTCCAGATCTTGCCCGGTTTTGACGCGCCCGGTATCGCTGATGCCCAGTTCGTGCGCGATGAACCGCGCCGTCAACGGATGATCTCCCGTAATCATAATCGGGCGGACGCCGGCGCTACGGCACACGCGAATAGCATCTTTCACCTCCGGGCGGGGCGGGTCAATCATACCGACCATGCCGATCAAGGTCACATCGTGCTCGATATCCTGGTCAACCTGCGCCGGCGGTTCCTCCAACTGCTTCACGGCAATCGCCAGAACGCGCATGCCGTTGAGGGCGAGTTTGTCGTGAGCGGTCTGCATGCGCTCACGCCAGTCAGCATTCAGGGGTTCCGGGTGATCATTGATCCAGATCTTGCCGGCGATATCGAGCATACCGTCGAACGAACCTTTGGTCATGGCGACGTAGGGGCATTCCAGATCGTGCAAGGATTCGAGCAGGTAGGGCAGGTTGGTGCGATCCTCCGGGAGCTTATGCACCGTAGTCATGCGTTTGCGCACCGAGTCAAACGGTACCTCCGCCAGGCGCGGTGCGTGGCGCTCCAGTTCCGCCTTATCCAGACCGGCCTGGGTTGCCGCGACCAGCAGCGCGCCCTCAGTCGGGTCGCCCACCGGCAGATACCGCCCCGTCTCGGGATCGGGGTTCAGTGATGCATCATTACACAACGCGCCACTGACCAGCAGCAATCCGACCGAATGCGGATGTTCTGTGACAACCGTCCCATCGCGCTGAGCGAGGTCCGGGGCCGGGTGGCGTGCCGTCCCGCTCAACTCGACAAAGTGCCCGGCCACGTCAATTACGGTGACGGTCATGCGGTTCTCGGTGAGCGTGCCGGTCTTATCCGAACAGATCACACTGACCGACCCCAGCGTTTCCACCGCCGGCAGCTTCCGAATAAGGGCCCGCCGCCGCAGCATACGTTGCGCGCCCAGGGCCAGCGTTAGCGTGACAACCGCCGGGAGTCCTTCCGGCACAACTGCGACCGCGACACTGACGGCTGTCAGGAACATGGTGCTCAATGGTTCATTGCGCAGCACCCCGATAATCAGCACCAGCACCGCCACAATGACGCCGGCTATCGCCAGCAGGGTGCCCACCTGTGCAAGCTGGCGCTGCAGTGGCGTCTGCTTGGATTCGACCTCCTGAATCAGTTCGGCAATCCGCCCCAGTTCGGTACGCATCCCGGTCGCAACCACGACCCCCGTGCCGCGCCCGTACGACACCGAGGTGCCCATGTAGGCCATGTTCACCCGATCACCCAGCGGCAGGTTGGCTGTGTCCAGCGCCGCCACCTGTTTATCCACGGCCTCGGACTCACCCGTCAGGGCGGCTTCCTGCACCATCAGGTTCTTGCTCTCCACCAGGCGCAGATCGGCCGGTACGGCGCTCCCCGCTTCCAGCAGTACAATGTCACCGGGCACCAGTTCGCGGGCGCTGTGCTGTTCAACATTGCCGCCACGCATGACGCGAACCAGCGGGACCGCTAACTGCTTGAGGGCGGCAATGGCCCGTTCGGCCCGGTACTCTTGCACAAAGCCCAGGATGCCGAACAACACCACAATCGCTGAGATGGCGATAGTTTCGAGCGGTTTCCCCAGAAAAGCTGAAATGACTGCCGCAGCGATCAGGATCAAGACCATCGTGCTGGTGAACTGCTCCCAGAGGATGCGCAGGGGGCTCTTGCCGCCGCGCTCTTCCAGTTCGTTGAGGCCAAACTTTTCGAGACGCCGCCGGGCTTCTTCGGCCGGTAGCCCCTGCCGGGCGTCAGTTTCCAGGGTTTGCAGCACGCTGGAGATGTCCTGCGTGTGCCAGGTGGTCGGTTGATCGGTCGGTTGATTTGATACCGGTTTTTCTGTTGTTATCATCCTTTGTTTCCATTATCTGTGAGCGCTCACATACTTCCACAATTGTCAGGCATTATCGCAAGGTACGCATGCCGGAAGCTTTCTCTATGCATACAATACCAGATGCCGGGGGACAAGTGACGCGGAGCGCCGTACTGCGGCATTACCGCACCAGCAAGGCAACAACGCCGCCCGCCAGGGAACTCAGCAGATTCACCATGTCGTTGTTCAGCCAGGGCAGCCCGCGCACCCGTAGGTTGCGGCCCCCGTCAGGACGAACCGGACGCTCGGTTTCCTGACCATCGGGCAGCCGATAGCGCGCCTGGAGCGTGGTCCCCAACAAACTGTCGGCGAGGGAACCAGTCAGCCCGCCCGCCAGCCCGGCTGTCAGTAGCCACCCAGGAAAGTTCAGCGGTGCCCCGGCCAACCAGAAGACTATCAGGTACGCGAGGGCGAGTGACAACCCGATAAATAATCCGCCTACCAGCGAAATTCCCAGGCCCAGCGGGGTCACACTCCCCGGTGTTCCCGGCTCCACCCGCTGCCCGGTCGTAATCAGGCGGGGCGGCTGCTGACTGAGGATGCCCAGTTCCGAGGCCCATGTATCCGCCGTAACCGTCGCCAGCACCCCGGCAAAGGCAGCAAATAGGATAGGTGGTTGCCCCATCAGCCCGTACGCCAGGGCGATCAATGCTGCCGGGCTCCCATTGACTAGCACCTGGACGGCATTCCGCTGCTCCCTGGATTCGGCAATACGCATGCCCGTCTGCTGCTGCTTGATGCGGGCTTTGTAGTGGGAGAAGCGGCTGGTCAGCGCAAAGGCGAGGCCCAGGGTCAGCCCCCAGGCCCAGCCGCCAAAGCCCAGGATGAGCGTCCCATTCATAGCCGCCACTGCCGCGCCGCCGGGTGTAAGTGCCCGCCGCCAGGCAGCCACGCCCCCCGCTCCCAGCCCCAGCAGCAGCCCCAGGGCGATGCGGAGCGGCGATATGGCTCCGATGAGCAGCGTTTCCAGCGCCATATAGTATCTCTCCGTCGCTCTCGTCAGGTATAACTCGCCCCAGTGCCCGGCCAGTTGCAAAAAGGAGACAGTAGGCGAGCGTTACCATACCTTGCCGGGCGTGGCCGGTATCAGATCAGCGTATGACTCGGCGCGCCAGACCTGCATATAGACAAGGAGTGCGCCGGGGAGTGACACCCGGGGCAACACATTACCCCAGCAGCAGCCCGATGCCGCCGCCAAGGGCAAAGAGCAAGAATGATACCAGCGTCATCGGCTGGACCGGGGCTACTTTGTAAGCCTGTTCCGGGTTGGCGAGCAGGTAGCGCATGGCATACAGCCCCGGCCCAACCGCCGGCACCGCCAGCCAGACTGTCAGCGGCAGATCGGTCAGCGGCAGCAACAGCAGGATCAGGATGGCCGCCGCGTGGATGGCGACATAGACCCGGCCAGCGCGGCGGCGGCCCAGTCGTACAACCATGTTTTTCTTGCCGGTGGCCCGATCCGCCTCATAGTCGGGAAACTCATTCACCCAGAGGAAGTTGGCAATCAACAGACCCAGGGGCAGCGCGAGCAGGACAACTTCCCAGGACAGGGATTGGCGCTGGATCATGTAGGTGCTGACGGTGATCAGTGGGCCATATGAGATGGCACAGGCAATTTCCCCCAGCCCATGGTAGGCCAGCCGGAATGGCGGCGCATTGTAGAAGAAAGCCAGAAACGCCCCGACCAGGCCCAACCAGAAGACGGCGGGTTCACGCAGGAAGACAATCGCCGCGCCGGCCACAAAGGCCAGCAGGTAGAGCACCACAGCAATGGCAATGGTCTGGTTGCGCGTCAGAATGCCCTCCACCATCACCCGTTTGCCCCCGGAAAAGGGCGTACGGTCCTCCTCCGGAACACGCTGGTCGGTGACATAGTCGAAAATATCGCCGGAGGCATTCTTGGCGGCCTCAATGCAGAAGTAAGCAAAAACCGTCACCGCCAGCCAGCCCCAGTCCAGCGGCCCCCGGGCGGCCGCCGTGCAGGTGCCCAGGAAGATCGCCGCCATGGACGCCAGGGTAATCTTGGGATCGGCCAGTCGCCAGAAACCCCGCCACAGATCGGTCTGCTGATTATTCTGCGACAATGCGCTTGCCTCGCTCTCCAGTACGCTCTTCCTGCACGCGGATGCGCTTCCGTCCGGTGATCATTGACTTGATATTCTCCAGCACCGTAATACCGGTGGTTGTCATATAGATATGCAGGATCATAAAGCCGACCAGCAAAAACGCGCCCGCCGTATGCAGCAGCGCAATCGGCGCAACCGACGCCGTCTCCGCAATGCCCAGGTCCGACCAGGAGTTGTAGAAGAGGTAGAGCAGACCGGTTGTTGCCAGCACCGGAAAGATCAGCAGCTTAAAGCTCAGGTAGGCCAGCCGCTGGAGCGGGTTGAGCTTGGCCGTCCGGGTGGGATGGGTCGGATGCTGTTCTCCCCGGAAGATGCCGATCAGGTAGAAGTAGATCATCGCGCCCAGGTTGCGCCGGGTGGGGAGGAACTGTCGCCACTCGCCCGTGGCGAAGTGCCAGAAGGCCGCAAAGACCGCCAGCGTGATCAGGGCAATTGCGGCAACATTGTGGATGTTGGTCGCGCTGTTAAACCCGACCAGCCGGTAGGTGCCATGGATCTCAAACCCGGTGATCATCATAATAATGATCAACAGGGCCTGTGTCCAGTGCCAGAACCGCTCGAAGCGGGTGTAGAGGTAGACCTTTTTATATTCCTGGGTGGGCCGGGTTGCCTCTGCCTGTGTAGCCTGGGTGGGCCGGGTTGCCTCTGCCATGGATCGCTCCTTTCTTTTACAGGACGTACGCGGTGTGCATGCAAACGGGCCGTTTGCTCCCGATAACGGTGCATTTCGCCTGCGGCAGCATGGTACGTTTCTATCTTTTTCCGGAAAATTTGGCACAACGTGCCAAATTTTCCGGAAAAAGTATGTCCTATTCCGCCCTGCCGGAGGCGAATCGGGCCGGTTGTCCCGGCAGACGCCTGCCAGGTCAACGACTGCGTAACTCCTGTCTTTTACACAGGTTATGCGGTGGGCGTATACATCGGACATGTACGCCTACAACGTCCGTCTTCGCCTGCGGCAGCATGGTACTTTTTTATCTTTTCACAAAAAATTTCACAAAGTGAAATTTTTTGTGAAAAGATCTGGTTTCTTTCGCCCTGCCGGAAGCGATATCCCCCGCCAAATGCGGGATGCTTGATACCTATCAGCACTGGTCGTTTCGCGGTTTTCGCTCATGTCGTGTTGTTCGTGGTCCAAACTGCCACCGCGTAACTCCTATCTTTTATGAGATCAGGCGGGAGCCATGCTTCCGCCCGTCAAATAAGCTCGCCAGCGTTAGAACATCCTTCCGGGCAAGAAGCGCAGAAAAGCGTGGAAGAGCACAGCCAGGAATACCCCGGCAAGCAGCATCCAGCCAATACTATCCAGCAGCCGATTGTAATCTCGACCGGGAACATAGCTGCCGCTCAACCCGGCCAGCCGACCGTCACGGCTGTGGCATGCGCCGCAACTAACAGCCTGATCCGCCGGGGCTACGCTGTGATTGAGCATCCAGTAGCGCTGGGTTTCGATAAAGTCATACTGCCCGCTGTAGGGCACTCCCTCAAGCGCCATCCCGGCCTGGATCGCCGCGTTCCAGTCAAAAGTCTCCCAGAAGGCGGTCGCCGGATCATCTGCCTGCTCCCCGGCATACAGATCGACGGCGACCAGGTAGTTATTCTCGCTGTCATAGGGCTGGATTCCCCGAAAACGGCTGACCGGCCAGAGTTGCGCGTTCGGATCGTCATAGCTGCCCTGGATCTGATTGATCGTCACGCCGGCGGTGGGATCGAAGGTGTCACCTACCTGGGTGTAACTGATAATGCCGGTGGTCCAGACATATTCGGGCACAATGTTTGTATCCCACGCGAATGAGCCATACCGGCTATCGTAGATCAGCAGTCCTTCCGCGTTGCGCTCGACAATCGGGTTGCCCTGGTCATCGGTGCGCCCGGCGGTGGACCAGTCCCAGGAAGTCATTGTCGGCCCGGCGCGTCCATATTCCGGAATATGGCAGGACTGGCAGGCCACGCGGTCCATATGCTGGTTCAGCGCATCATTCCTATGGACATTCTGCCCGGTGTGGCAACTGACGCAGGTGGTATGCACCAGATGTTCCGGCACATCATCCCGCAGCGAGACCGGGTAGTACTGACTGGCCCAGAAATCATGGTTCTGCGGCTCGTGGCAGGTGGCACAGGAGAAATCCAGATGCTCCGTCCCCATATGCACATCCAGTTCAGGCGGTGGATCACTCAACTGGTGCGGCAGATGCCCGTGGATCACCGGCTCGACATTCTGCTCGTTAAAGTGACAGGAACCGCAGGTCTGGCGGCTGGTTGACCCGACCTGCTGCGCAATCCGGGTCAGATCGGGTGGCTGCCGGATGTTGCCACTCCCCGGTGGATACTCAGTCGGGGTGTAGGCCGGATTACCCGCCGCGCCGGGGAGTTTCGCGTAGTCGCCGGTGGTGTCGTGGCAACTCAGGCAGTCGATATTCCGCGCGGAGGTAAAATCAAAATCTTCACCGGAGAAACCGTAGCCGTTGTGGCAGGTGGCGCAATACTCCTTGTTTCCCGCAATCGAGAGGGTAGAGTTGTTGATCACATGCTGCTTCCCGAGGAGTTCGCCCGTCACCGGATGCTCAAACTCCCAGTTCCAGTGAGTCGTCGCGTGCAACTGCATATCCGCCTGGTTATGGCAGGAGAGGCAGGCCTCGGTCACTTCCGGTGCAGTGGCGAAGTCTTGCTGCAGAATCTCGTACTGGCTGTGATCCGCCGTGGAAGACGGAACCTGCGCTTCCGCTTCGCCGTCTTGCGCTGCGCCTGCTTCGTCGTCATCCTGGGCTGCGCCCTCCCCATCACCATCGCCCTCCTCCTGGGCCGAAACGATGGGCCGTACTTCGTTGTGGCAGGTATGGCAGATCGCTTCCACCGATGTCGGTGCTGCCTGGGCCGCCTGGATCAGACGCCCGCCATGATGTAGCGCACCGCCGATCAGCAGGAGCGTCAACACTGCAACAACGACCAGAACCGGCAGGTGTCGCTGGTTCATACTGTTCCTCTCCCTCTCGCTTCGCTGCTTCTCTCTCTCCGGATTTAATCTTCAAGCTGCATAAGCCGAGACTCCTGGTCATTTCATATCGGGACTATTTTGCAAACTTCATCGTAGTTTACAGATGCGGCTCTTGTTGATGATAAACCCTGCGCTCTTATTCTTCAAACAAAAAAATTTCTTTGCAAGAAATATACCAGCAGTCCAATATGGCATAGATCTTGCTGCGCTTAAACCAGGTACATTGTATTATTGTATTGATTTTGGCGATGCAGGAGGAATATATCAATGGCACAGGAACGCACACTACGGCGGCAGAACGGGATCATCGCGGGTGTCTGTGGGGGGTTAGGCGCATTCTTTGGCATCAGGCCTTTCTGGTTCCGGTTGCTTTTTGTGATTTTATTTCTACCAGGTGGGGCACCGGGAGTTCTCCCCTATATCATTCTCTGGATTGTCATACCTGGCCGGCGCTAGGGTGCCGATGCCGGAAAAAGTGGCGGCAGAGGGGCAGAGACGCGTTGCGGCATGTCTCTCCAATGGCGTACGAGTACTTTCCGAGATGCATTACTTCTCCTCATCTATGGCCCGACTCGCCTGCGGCAGCATGGTACATTCTTTTTCTTTACCCAGAAAAATTCACAACGTGAATTTTTCTGGGTAAAGAACCGGGTTCTTCTGGCCTGCCGGGGGCGATATCACCCGCCAAACGCGGGATCGCCTGATCCATGGCAGTAGTGGCCGTTTCGCGGTGTTCGCGCATGTTGTGTTTTTCGTGGTCCAAACCCCCACCGCGTACGCCGTGTAACTGATAGGACTTACGCGGTCGGTTCTCAACCCAGCATGTGCCTGGATAAACGGCCCGACTCGCCTCCGGCAGGGCGGTATATGATGTTCTTTTTCACGAACATTTTGCACAACGTGCAAAATGTTCGTGAAAAAGGATGGAAGATTCCATCCTGCCGGAGGTGACATGTCCTTTCGGGTCAGTGACCACGTAACTCCTGTAACTGAGAGAAAAAGAAGGGAGTATGGAGATGCGAATGTCTGTCCTTACCGGTATGTCTATTCTAGTACTGGTTCTGAGTGCGTGTAGTTCGGCGCGACCTACCGATACCGCCGCGCTAACGACCGTAACCGTTATCCTCACCGAGCAGGTTATGACGCCTATCACAGCCACCGAAGTAATGGCTGCAACGGCCATGCCCGCCGCAGAAACACCAGTAAGCGGTACACCAACGACTGGTGCAGCCGCACCCGCGCAGACCAACCAGGGTATTACGATCCGCGACCCCTGGGTTCACCCGCCGATGGACGCGATTGCGGTAACCCCCGGCGCAGGCCAGGGCGTTGGGCCGGGCCAGGGCCCAGGACAAGGGCCGGGTCAGGGTCAAATGCCGGGCCAGGGTCCAGGACAGGGGCCGGGTCAGGGTCAAATGCCGGGCCAGGGTCCAGGACAGGGGCCGGGTCAGGGTCAAATGCCGGGCCAGGGTGGTGGCTTGCCGGCGGGACCGGAAAGTAGTTCCCTCTTTATGACGCTGGTCAACCAGAATAGCACACCAGTCGCGCTAACGGGCGTTTCAACCGATATCGCCGGAACTGTGCAACTGGCCCAGATTCAGCCGGTGCAGCAGGTTCAGGCGATCGAGCAGATCGAGGTGCCGGCGAATGGGCAGGTAGAGATTGCGCCAGGGCCCGGCTACCAGGTGCTACTGCTGGATCTCACCCGCGAGCTACAACGTGACGAGACAATTACCTTTATGCTGACCTTCCAGGATGGTAGCGTGATCGAGATCTCTGCACCGGTGCGTATGCCTATGTCGTAATCCGTAATCCGTCGCCCGTTTCCGGCAATTGCCGGCACATATTTTGCATATTGAAGTAGTGACATAGCATACAACACACCGCTTTGGTAATGTTTGATTGATCCAAGGAGGAACACGATGGAAGGCTTCGAATGGTTCGGAATTGCGCTGATTGTTCTTATTCCTCTGATTGTCTCAGCGGCTGGTTACGCGGCTGCTCGCGCAAATCTGAAGTAACACCATATCGGCAATAGAGCAACGTAAAGGGGAGGCCGGTTTCGACCAGCCTCCCCTTATCTCGCGTCACAACCGGAGAAAGGGCTATGCCGCGCTTTTACCAATATGCCGGCAAACCAGCAATCAGCCGGAACGGGCACAACGGGCGCAGCGGCGGCACGTTCCCGTGGATCATCGCTGCATCCTCGGTGTGCGCTGTGGCGATAACAACACATCGGTAGTAAAATATCGCTCCTGTGAAATCAATTTTTTCCAATCTACCTGATGCATTATATGTCCCCCGTCCCACTGCGCTTCCTGCTCAAGCGGGCCTTTACCCCGGCCCTTCCCACGTGCGCCCGTAGTTCTGCTGGAGCTTGTCCAGGATGGCCTGCTCCAGATCGATCTCGGTCAGGTAGGCCAGTTGCAACAGGTAGAGCGCAACATCGGCCAGTTCGCCCGCCAGTTCCGCGCGGTCTTGCGCCTCCTCGGTGAACTGGAAATGCTCCAGGATCTCGGCGGCTTCGATGGCAATTGAGGTGGCGATATTGCGCGGCGTCTGGGCGAAGGGCGAGTCCGGTTCGTACCAGCCCTTCGCCGTCACAAAGCGGTTCATCTCATCGGTCAGTTGCTTGATGTCCATAGCTCTCCCTTATCCTGGTAGAAGTTACGCGGTCGATTCCAAACCAGGTGGTTGCCTGGATGCACGGCCCGCTGCACCTGCAGCAACATGGTGCGCACCCAAGGCCGCCCGGATCACGACGCCGGCCCGTTGAGAGCGGGCGCTAGAGTTTGAACCGGCGGAGTTTCAGTCGTTTGGACAGCCGTTGTCGCTGACGGAGCGTGGGCATGCTCCAGCGAGCGCGTTCCTACGAAATGGGGTAGGATGCGGACGCGCAGAAGCGCGTCCCTACTCCGCTTCTTCCTCCTCCTCCTCGCCGCTCTCTCCTTCTTCCCCTGCCTGATCGTCGGTCTCAGTTGGCGCTGGTGTCACCGTTGGAGTGCCCGGTACCTCACAGGTGATCTGGTCGGAAGATATCAGGTTGCCTTGAATATGTGGCTGGATCGGCTGCAGGCCGGTGCGCCCCGTGCCCACCTGGTTGATAGTAAAGTCGTCCACGCCAAAGAGTCTGGCTCCGCGCGGGCGCACACTGATCGTGTAGGGTCCGGCATTTGTGCGCTGCAGATCAAGCGTTACCACAAAAGCGCCACTGGAATTTGTCACCCCACCACCCACCGGAATCAGCGGATCGGGAAGCTCCGCCGGGCCGGTTTGCGGATCAAAATAGACCAGGAAGGGGGTGTTAGGCGGCCCCTGTCCGGCCAGTTGCAGTTGCCGTCCCGGCAGACATGCCAGGGGACGGGGTGTCGGTGTCACCGTTGGCGCGGTCGTCGGGGTCACGGGGGTGTCGGTCGGCGCCGGTGATGGTGTCGGCTGTGACTGCTGCTGCAGTGGCTGTTGCTGTACTTCTGGTTGTGGTAGGTCAGTTGGTGACACGGTCGGTGTATCCGTTGGTGATGGTGTGCTGGTCGGTGTCACCGTAGGAGTCGCCGTCGCCGTTCCGGTCATGGTTGGAGTGGGCGAAAGCAGGAAGCCCCTGCCAGCGTTTAAGGGTATGGGCAGCCGTCCATATCCATGCATCAATGCCCCAATGATCAGGGGTGGGATAAAAATAAGCATCAACAGGGCGCGGGTCAGCAGCGCCAGTTGCTCATACTGCGCACCGGCGGTCTGTAGCTCGCCTTTCTGTTCCGGCTGCGCCTGGATGGTGAAGTTGTGCCGGTATGAATCGCCAAACCAGCGCAACCCCTGGGGCCGCACGGTTAGTTTAATCTTCAGGGTGTTGCCCGGTTCCAGCGTCACGCGGTCATTGGGGAAGCGGTAATCGAGGGCTTCTTCGTCATCGCTGCCGGAGAGCGTGTAGGTTGCCGGGGCATTGCCCGCGTTGCTCACAATAACCGTGTAGGGAGCTTTCCCGCGTTTGCTCTGTCGCCTGGGTTTGATTTCCAGGCTACCGGCGGTAAAGGACGCGACCATCCAGGTGGCGGGTGCTGAACCGGACTCACTGGGGATTTCACGCGAGCGGGCGCGAATCGTCACCGGATAGTTGCCGGCACGACTCTCCGGCGTCATTGGTACCGCAATGTTCAGTGTTACCAGGGTTTGCGCGCCCGGATTAAGTTGGACCACCGGCGGCGCGCCGGCTAACCACTCTTCCGGCACGCCATCGACCGTGACGGTAAAATGATCCACCTGTTGCCCCAGGTTGGCCAGGGTCAGGCGGCACACCTCCGGTCGTCCGGGGATGAGCTTCAGGCTGTCCTGGTCCAGGACAACGCCAATGCGATCAACATTGGCGGTTGGCTGGGTTATACTCCGCTCATGCTCCAGTTGATCCGGGGCATTGATCAGCGGCGGTGCTGCGACAACCGGATTATCCGGCGGGGGCGGCGGCATACTGACCGGCGGGAATGGTTCGGGCAGGGCCGCGGCTGCCGGGAATGGTGCTGCGGCATCCAGGTCAGCGGGTTGCACTGCCGGCGTTGACGGCAGTTCCAGGCGTAGCCAGGCTATCCCTGCCAGGTGCAACATTGTGTCCAGCCGCCAGTTGTAGGCGACCTGGGATGTGAGGGCAATTCCTTCGAGGGCGGCGCTCCCGTCCGGGCCCAGATTGATCACACTGACCCGGTTGCCGTCCCAATCAATCTGTAAATGGTAGTCGGCAATCGCGGGTGCGTCGAGGACGGCATCATTATCGGCAGCCCGCCCCACCGCCAGACCGTCACCACTCAGTTCAATATTCCAGATTGTGCGTCCCCGCCGACTCAGCGCATGGATCGACGGCGTGGCGTTCGGATCAAGCGTTGCCTGCGCACCACCCGGCGTAAGCGATGGATGGGGCGCGCGGGCCGGCGCGGGATACTTTAACACCACACCTTCGATGGCGGTCGCCAGATCCGCCGCCGTCGCAAACCGCTCTGCCGGATCTTTTGCCAGACAGCGCAGAATGATGCTTTCCAGTTCAACCGGCAGGTCCGGGCGCACCTGGCGCGGCGCGGGGGGCGGTGTCTGCACATGCTTACGGTATGCCAGAGCAAAGGTGCCGGTGTCAAAGGGCGGATAGCGCGTCGCTATCTCGTACAGGATAATCCCCAGGGCATAGATATCGCTACGTGCATCCAGTTCCTTTTGCTGAAACCACTCGGGCGGGGCATAGGCCAGCGTATCAATAGCCGCCTCGTCGGGGGTTTCGGCAAGTTCCTCGGCGGACTGACGCAGGCCAAAATCGCTGACTTTGAGGGTGTACTGCAACGGGTCGCTGCCGAATTGATCCTGCCGGGTGAGCAGGAGATTATCCGGCTTCAGATTGCGATGCACGCTCCCATGTTCATGCGCAAAGGCCAGGGCTTCGGCGGCCTGGTGCAGCAGATCGAGAATATGCGCCAGCGGCCAGGCCTGTTCCGCCCGCGCCCGCCGCTGCAACAGGGTGCGGAGTGAGCCCTCCTCCAGCAACTCCATGGTCACATATAGCCGCCCGTCATGCTCGCCAAAATCAAAAATCTCGACAATGTTGGGATGTTGGAGTGCGGCAACCCGGCTGATCTCCGCACGAAAGCGCTCCTGAACGGCGAGATTACGCGAGAGATGCGGGTAGATGAACTTCACCGCCTGATCCCGATCCAGATAGCGATGGTGGGCACGGAACACCTCCCCTAACGCGCCCCGCCCCAATAACTCCTCGATCGCCAGATTCTGCAGTGACAGGTCGGGGGCTTTGCTCTCCTCATCTGCAGTTGCCTCCGGATCAATCCCACCTTCCGGCAAAGCAGGCTGCGGGGGTGGCGCAGGGCTTGCTTCCGACAGTGGAGCCGGTTCGACCGGAACTATGGCAGGCTCCTCCTGAAGATGCTGTGGGAATGGCAACGGGGGTGCTGCGGGTGGTGGAGCCGGTTCGCCCGGAGCTACGGCAGGTTCTACTGGTGGATTGGCTGGTGCGGGCGCGGACGTGACAAACCCACGCTGAACAATCTGCAGCGCACGGGACAGATCGGCGGCACCGGCAAAACGCGCGTCCGGGTCGGGGTTGAGGCAGCGCAGGATGATCGCCTCCAGTCCGGCCGATATGTCCGGGCGGACCTGGCGGGGCGGCGCAGACGTGGGGTGCAGATGCTGCGCGACCGCTGCATCGGGCGTGGTGGCGTCGATACGCGGGCGGCCGGTCACCAGTTCGTAGAGCAGCAACCCCAGCGCATAGATGTCGCTGCGCGCGTCGGGCGGCCGGCCCTGGCAGGTTTCGGGGACCAGGCTGTAGCGCAGTGTTTCGGGCGTCAGTCTCCCCGGATCGGTCAGGTCCGGGTCGGCCAGGTGCGCCAGACCAACATCACTGAGCTTGACCTGGTAGGGGCTGCCGGACTCCGAGACATCCCGGCGCGCTAGCAGCAGATTGGCGGGTTTGAGGTTGCGATGCAGGTGGCCCTGGTCATGCAGATAGGCCAGCCCATCGGCCGCCTGGCGCATCAGGTCCAGTGCCAGGGGTAACGGCGTTGCCGCCTGCTGCTGCAAGAGCGTCTGCAACGAGCCGTCCGCTACCCATTCCATTGCCAGGTAGAGCCGGCCGTTCTGTTCGCCAAAATCGACAATCCGTACCAGATTGGGGTGGCGTAGTGCAGCCAGCGGGCGCACCTGCGGCTGGAACTGCGCCTGAAAGCCGGGATCGGCGGCAAAGTAGGCATGCACCAGCTTGACGACATGGAGGGTCGCCTGATCAAACCGGCGGGCCGTGAAGACCTGCCCCAGCCGGCCGCTGCCGAGCGGCTCGATCAACTGGTAGGTGCCGATAACCGAACTGCTGCCCTGGTTTTCAGATATGGCTTCCTGCTCGAAGGGCGATGCGGTAGCCGGCTGCTCTTCCTGGTCCGGGCCGGCCTGGACTGGCGCGGTGGCGGGAGCGGGTGCCGCGTCCGGACGGATCGCCCCCAGGGCATGCGCGAGTTCGTCCGCCGTCTGGAAGCGCGCCGCCGGATCTTTTTGCAGGCAGCGCAGGATCAGCGCTTCCAGATCGGCGGGAATGTCCGGGCGCACCTGCCGGGGGGCGGTCGGCTGGGCATAGACATGTTGGAACACGGCGGCATCCAGGGTATCGACCTGCAATGGCGGGCTGCCGGTGACAACTTCGTAGAGCAGCATGCCCAGGGCGTAGATATCACTCCGCGCATCCGGTTCCAGCCCGCGAAACTGCTCGGGCGACATTGTGTAGATCAGCGTGTCCGGGGAGGGTTGCTCCTCCAGCGTGATCTCCTGATCCAACGCGATGGGCAGGCCAAAGGCGGTCAGCTTGAGCTGATACTGACCCGGCTGCTCCGACTGCACCAGCAGACTGGTAGGCTTGAGGTTGCGATGCACAACTCCCTGCGCGTGGGCAAAGGCCAGCGCCGCGGCCGCCTGCCGCAGCAGATCCAGCCCCAGCGCCAGGAACCGATCCGGTTGCATCTGCGCCCGATGCTGGAGCAGGGTGCGTAGCGATACCTGGGGCAGCAGTTCCAGCGTTACGAAGAATAGCCCGTCCTGCTCGCCGAAATCAAACACCTGGACGATGCCGGGGTGTCGGAGCGCGGCAATGCGGGGCAACTCCTGCTGGAATGCCTGGCGGAAACCGGGCACGCGGGCGTGGGCGGGATGGATAATCTTGACGGCACGCGATTGATCCGAGCGGAGCCGGCGGGCCCGAAAGAGCCGCCCCTGGTCATCGCTGCCAAGCGGAGTTTCGATGCGGCATGCGCCAATTGTTTGTGTTTGTAGATCGATCATGGCTTGTAGGAAGGGCTAAGAATTAAGAACTGAGAACTGAACCCAGTGACTAAGGACCAGAGACCAAAGACGAAGGAGCATTGCCGTTAATGAAGTTTGAACCATAACCCGGTCATCCGGGAGTCCCGGCTGATGCACGTTGAGCAAATACCCCGGATATGCCATCCGGGAGTCCCGGCTTCAGCCGGTGGGTGCCTGCCGGGGCCGCCACAGACTGCATATCTGACTCGCTGGAATCTCGGCTTATGAACGTTGAAAAATATAGTCCGAATATGGCGGGTGGCCGAACGGCATGTACCGCCGCCCGGCCCGAACGTTTGGAGTCCCGGCTTCAGCCGGTGAACGGCCGTCAACCGGCTGAAGCCGGGACTCCGGGAGCAATGTCAACCGGCTGAAGCCGGGACTCCGGGAGCAATGTCCGGATTAAACATTCATTAGCCGGTGGAGACCTGGCGGGACAGCCTATACTGCCAGGCAAGCCTGATCCGGCTGAAGCCGGGACTCCAGAATTATGGATATCCAGATTAAACCTTCAACCTTCATTAGTCGCTGGATGCCTGCCGGGACAGCCGTAGGGTGCATGCGATGCACCGTGCTACGGCCGCACACCATCCCTGGACTATTTGCTCAACGTTAACGGCAATCCATATGTTTTGTACCATACCTGCTCCGGCTACAAACCGGCGCTCCCCGCACCCCGGATGGACCAGGGCCGCAGCCGGGTCCGCTGGTGGGCAAACAGGTGCCAGGGATCGTACCACCAGGGATCGCGCCGGAATGCGGCGGCGGGCCACTGTTGCGGCAACGTGCTGCTGACCGGGCCTGCGGTGCTGCCCGCGCCGTAGCCGGCAGCGAGTACGCGGGTTGACGGGGCAACCTGGGCGATGACACCGGAACTGATAGGTCCGATAGCCGGGCCTACATTGGAATCGTTGGGGGCAAATTGCTCTGGCCCAACCGGTATGAATAGGATCTGGTCAATACAGAAACCGGTATCGCGTGCCCAGATATGAATGTTCGCAGTTGTGGTGAGTATGGTTAAAGATGCGCCAGGCACATCATCTGGATCCTGCTCGTTGATCCATACCCATTCATTATGATCGTCGGTGTCGATAGATTTCACGGAAACCGCATTATTTATGCCAATATGGGCCGAGTCAGTCTTATCGCTACGTCCCCACCCACGTATCCAGACATAGTATGTAGTATTAGCCTCTGGAAATTCAACACCTTCGTAGCGTAGTTCGGGGCTATTGGGTGGGTCATCAAAGACTTGACCGTCACTGGGCAAAATACATATGTAACCTGTACCACCATATTTTACAGTATCACTGAGGGGTGCAGTATTGTTGCTATCTCTAGACTCCCATTGATAATCCTGATCATCCACCGAAACAGGCGTTCGGCTGTTAAAGTTCTCCGCTTCGAGCAAAACAACTTTGTTCTCGTTGATCAAGGTAATGGTGTGCTGCTGGTTATCTTCACCCGACTCAACATTCTCCAGACTATCAAATGTTACGGTGATTTCACCATATGCCGGTGCATCTGGTAACAGGGTAAATGTTGGCGTAATGAACCGATTACCGGATGGATCGGATGGAATGGTAATAGTATTACTTGAACTATCAAAGAAGCCAGTTTGAGCGAATGTTAATTTAACGGTTACATCGTCGCGTGGGTTAGGTTGATCCAACTGCAGTCCGATAGCAATCTGGTTGTCAAAGACGGTTTGTCCCTCATTACTAAAAGAAACTTTGGGTAGATCTTGATCAATGATGGTACCGATAGCAGTGAGTGTTGCTTCTTTTGTAGAAAATTCCACAGGAACGCTCGATTTTATGTCACGTAACACGACAAGAAAGTTCTCTTCTATCTCAACATCTGAATCATTCTTGATGTTGACTGTTATTGGTTTTTCAAAACCTTGATCTGGACCAAAATACAGTTCGCCTCGAGGGTTAGCAATGGTGTAGTCATGATTTATCCTTGGTTCGGTATTTACAGGACGAACCTCGTATGTCACCGTGACCGGGAAACTGGTACGCGGGCTCAATGTTACGGTAAACGTGGCCGTGGTTTTCTCATTTTCTGTTTCTGGTTCGATTTCCTCAACGGGATCTCTCTCAAAACTGATGACAGCCGGTCCATCATTATCGATGATAGTACCGGTAGCAGTGCCATCGTCAATAGTTATACGGTTCTCTTCTGAAAACCCAGTTATCTCAATTGCAAACTCCTCGTTTAGCTCTACAATATTATCACGTTTGATTTTCACCGGGATAGACTGAGTGATTTTACTCGGTTCAAATGAAATAGTACCGGCGGATTTATCCTCAAAATCATTAGAAGTTGCGCCGGCAACACCGCTCCCCGGTTGCATCGTGTAGTTCACCTCAACCGGTTGACTACCCGGGAGCGGAGCGGAAAGCGTAACCGTAAAGGTGGCGTTGGTATCCTGCTCATTGAACGTCATATCACTAATTGAGAGCCTTGGCGGGCCGTCATCATCGATAATAGTGCCGGTAGCGACGGCGTTATTTGCGATCGTCGCATTGACCGGGTTGGACAGGATAACGCGAAATGTCTCGTCAACTTCTACTTCTTCCTCCCCGAAAATAGCGATAGAGATGGTTTTCTCGGTTGTTTCTGCGGGGAACGTTACTGTTTCACTTTGGGCAAGAAAGTCATTTTCCTCGGCTGTGACAGCGTCGGTAGCATAGTTCACCTTTACCTCGCGCCCACTGGCAGCGGATAAGCTTATCGTAAAATCTAGCTGTTTGGTGTCATCTGCATTGCCCTCAAGGATTGCCGGCTCATCAATTGAGATTGAGAGGGTTGGCTCGGGATCATCGTCCGTGATCCTCACCGTAAAGCTGCTCTGACTACTCGCCAATGTTGCGCCTTCCACACTGGTCAGGGTAACATGAAAATCTTCGTTGTCCTCATCAAGATTATCTTCTTCAATATTTACTTTGATTTCTCGAGATAAAGTGGTATCACCGGCATCAAATTCCAGGCTCCCGCTAGTCGTTTCGGACGTATAATCGGCAGGATTAACGGCAGTTCCGTTGCGAATCACATAGTTGACTGTCACTGACTCCGGCGGGATCGTCGAGAGTGACACGCTGATGGTTGCAGAGTCTCCTTCGTTGACTGGTGGTGGACCAGAGATGAACACTTCCGGTTGACGGCTATTCCCATCCGCATCACGGATAACACCCAGGGCACTGTCGGTTCCCAGGAGTCCATTGACAGGATTGCTCAACACGAGTTCGAACTGTTCCTGCCCCTCGCGAATATTATCATTCTGAAGCGCTATCGCAATGTTTTTTCTGGTTTCCGACGGTCCAAACACCAGGGTGTTGGAGTCAGGCGTGTAGTCTTCCGGGGCAATCGCGCTATCATCTTCCGTGGTGTAGTCTACGGTGACATTCTCCGCATTTGCCGGGCCGGAGAGCGATACTTCAAATATGATGCTGCCACCCTCGATCCCATTGGCAGAACTGACCGAAATGGTACGCGGACCGGGCGTAGCGGTCGGGACCGGCGTCGGGACCGGCGTCGCTGTGGTCGTATCATCTTCTTCATCGTCTTCGCTGGAGCTATCGTCGCCATTATCCCCACTGTCGCTACTGCCACTCCCGCTGCTACCACTGCCGCTGCCGCCACTCCCGCCGCTCCCACTATTCCCGCCGCTGCTGCCACCGTTGCCGCTGCCGCCACTATTCCCACCACTGCCACTGCCATTCCCGGTAGTATTTGCAACATTGCCCCCGGCGACGGCCAGGGTGGTTTGCGCCAGCGCCGCCTGATTTGCAGCCGCGGCGGATGTCGCTTCCTGGAGGGCGCGATTGACCGCCGCCTGTTCGGTTGCCGCGACGCTGGTCTGGAAGAAGTCGGCCGTTTCGGTCTGTTCCACGGCGGCCATTTCTGCGGCGGCGGTCACAGTCCCGGCAATCTGGGTCTCGGCCAGCAACGCGTCTTGACTCGCTACTGCGCGAATGGCCTGCACGGTTCCCGCCATATCGACTTCAGTTGGGCGTTCAGATGGCTGAGTTGTGGGGTTATCGGTTGGCGAAACGGTTTCCGTGGTACTCTCCCCCTGGACTACGGCGTTTTCGTCATCATTGTTGAATGCACCGGCGGCCCATGCGCCACCCACCAGCAGTAGAAGCAGCAGGGTCGCCACCGCCGGAATCACCCAGAACGGGAAGGGAGCCCGCTGTTCCAACTGCGCTACCGCCGCCAGGGTCTCCTGGGTGGCCGAGGTCGCCTCTACGCCGAAGGTGTAGTTCTGTAACTTCCCGGCAGGTTTCTCGCGGGCCTGCACCCCCAGCCGCAGGTTGGCGCTTTTGCCCGGCTCGACGATGATGCGCGGCTGCTCCAGGCTATAGTCCAGGCCGGGCTCTTCTTCGCCGGCCTGCAGCGAGTAAAATGTTGTTGCATTCCCAAGGTTCTGCAATGTGACCACGTATGTTGTCTGCTGCAAGCCCCGCACGATACGTTTGCGGGGATGCAGTTCCATGTGGCTTTCGGCGAAGGGCAGCACGGCCCAGCGGGTGGTTGTGCTGCCCGTCTCGGCCAGATTGTTCTGAGAACGGGCGCGGATGGTCACCGGATTCTCGCCGGCCCGGTTCTCGGTTGTGCGCGGCACCAGGATCTGGAGCGGAATGGGCACCGGGCGATTGGGGCGAACCTCCAGCGGCTCCGAGGGTACCTGTACCCAGGTCGCCGGGACGCCTTCCACATCAAGCGTTACCCGGTCGGGAACATGGCCCCGGTTGGTGACCATTGCCCGAACGACGGTCGGTTGGCCGGGCGTAAGTTCGAGGATCTCTTGATTTCCCTCCAGGCTGACCGCAATCCGGCCCGTGTCCGAGCGCACGCCGGCCGGCACTGCTCCCGCTCCGTGTGTGCCGTTGCGCCGGGGCGTGGGGCGATTCAGGCGCAGTCGGGTCGAGTCAAGTTCAATGTCCTGGCCCCATTCCCAGACGCGGGTGGTCTGCGGGGGTAACGCGGCTCCACTGAGCAGTGAACTCTGGCGGGTGCTGAGGTTGGTCACCTGGGCCTGCTGCCCATCCCAGGTGATACGCAGTTGATAGCGCGAAACCGCCGAACTATCGAGCACAATCGTATTGCCGGGGGCGCTCCCAACCGTCAAAATCGGCTCGCTCAACGCAACGACTCGCTGCACCTGGCCGGCTCGGTCCAGTACTGTGATCTGCGGTACTGCCGTCGCAGGCGTGGGCTGACCACCTGCGTTCCCAGGTGTGCCGGCGAGACTGTTTTCGTACTGGTCAAGCATTGAGCCACTCCTTGTGCGCTTGTTCCCGGCTATCGGCGCCCGATAGCGTCCCTGCCTGCCGCTTCCGGCGCGGTCAGTGTGCCGACAATGGTACGCAGTGCGTCGGCCAGCGCCGCAGCCGATAGGGATCGTTCATCGGGATGCTTCATCAGGCAGCGCATAATGATATCGTCTAGTTCGGCCGGTAGATCGGGGCAGACCTGGCGCGGCGCAACCGGGTGAGTGTAGCGATGGTTGAACGCGGCCTCCCCCAGGCTACGGACGCCGAATGGCGGCCGACCTGTCACAAGCTCGTAGAGAATCATCCCCAGCGCATACAGATCGCTGCGCGCGTCAACGGCCTGCCCCTGGAACTGCTCCGGTGCCATATACGCAGGCGTGCCCGTACTGCTCCCCGCCTGACCGACGGCCTGCGCCTGCTCTGTGACCAGATGAGCCAGACCAAAGTCGCTGACCTTGAGCAGATAGCCGGATACCGTCCGGGTATGGCGGGCCGGCATCAGCAACAGGTTGCCGGGCTTGATATCCCGGTGAACAATCCCGCAGGCATGAGCATGGGCCACCCCCTCGGCCGCCTGGCGCAGCAGGTCAAGCCCGGCGACGAGTGCCCGCCGCTGCCGGCAATCCGGTTGCGGCCGGATGATCTCCTTCAGCGAGCCGTCGGGCAGCAACTCCATCACCAGATACTCCCGCCCGTTCCACGCACCATAGTCGAAGATGCGGGTAATATGCGGGTGGCGTAGTCTGGCAATTACAGCGGCCTCGCGGCGAAACTGCGCCTGAAAGTCCGGGTTGTGGGCAAGGTCGGCATGCAGAATTTTGACGGCCTGGAGGCGGCCAAGCTGCACATGCCGGGCCCGATAGACCTGGCCCATCCCGCCGACTCCCAGGGGTGCCTCGATACGGCAATTGCCGATAATCTGTCCAATCATCTCGGTCATACTGGTCGTAACTCCAGGGTGTATCCAACGTGCGCCGGTTTGTGCGCCTGGATCAGCGTTTCAATCAACCGCCGGTCCACCCCGCTATCCCCCGAAATCGCAATCCGCACATGAAACACGAACGGCTGCACCGGATCTTCAGTGATTTCGGGCAGTAATCCCGTACAGAGTTCCAGTATGCGTGCCAGGCCGTAGCGCGTACCCCGCCAGCGGTAGAGTTCGACAATCTCGGTGAGCAGGTGCCGCAGCCGCGCTTCGGGCCACCCCTGGTCAAACGCTAACTCTAGCCAGCTTGCCAGCCAGGGCAGCAGGGCGGCCGGGCAGGTGCGCGGGTCAAAGTACATATCGATATAGTCCTGGCGCTGCTCCAGCGGCTCCCAGATCGTCTCGAAGATCAGCAGGTAGCGCCCCAGGAAATCGTTATCGTGATACACCACCGGCAGATCTTGCAGGTAGGCGCTGTGTGGCCCTGTAGCCCGCTGCGCCGGCAGTCGGGGGCGGGGCGGGCTGAGTTCGCCGGTGGGAGCCGGGTCCAGCGGCAGCGCCATCGCCGGGGGCAGTTCCCAGAGTTCTGCCGGTAGATCAGCGGCCGGCAGATCGGCGTCAGACGGTGGTTGATCCGCCGCATCGGGATCAGCGGCTGTTCCAGACGGCTCAGGCGTCATTGCCGGCGGCGCTGCCCGATACGCCAGCATAAACGGCCCGATCTGGAAGACGGCCCCGTCGCTCAGGGGCTGCGGCTGATTGGGCAGCAGCCGTACCCCGTTGATGAAGGTGCCGCTGGTGCTCTCCAGGTCGGTGAGAAACGCACCGGAGGGAGTCAGCCGGATTTCGGCATGCCGCCGTGACACCAGCGGGTGGGGCAACACCAGGCCATTCCCCGGCGCACGCCCGAGCGTCACCGTCTCCGTGGTGATCGCCACGGTATCGACGGTCTGCCCTTCCAGTTGGACAATCAGTTGGGGTGTCGCTTCCGCCATGCCTGCTGCTCCCATCTCAGAGACTGTCTGAAAAGATGATTCGCGTCGGTCCCACGGCATGCCGGGTGTCCTGCGACACCGGACAGCGCCCCAGGAGTCCCGGCTTCAGCCG
>Ga0207419_1000555_pt1 | contig 32235 bp, 27 predicted proteins | sample ElkSloMetagenome_4_FD_184723 | JGI IMG/M metagenome (GOLD analysis project Ga0207419, IMG submission 184723) | Hot spring microbial communities from Elkhorn Slough, Monterey Bay, USA - MD2A (version 2) | ecosystem: Environmental > Aquatic > Marine > Intertidal zone > Estuary: Microbial mat ... | reverse complement strand
AACTCATTTAATAAAACGATACCCGTCCTAAATATTGAATCAATCCTCCCAAAAACAAATCAAAATCATCTCCCCCTCTATTCCCCTCCTATAACTCTATGTTATGGGTTTCAGGAGTCGGAGAAGAAAGAACTAACTCTCGACCCATATTCATATTTATATCAGTTATGTAAAAAGTTTGTAAAACCCCAGATTGATTCTACCAAATCAAAAAAATCAATGTTATACCTGAAATTGTAGAACAGTTTTTTTTGATAGAAGAAGTATCCATTCTTCCTGATGTGCCAGGCTTGTCAGTGGAACCTGATACCCAAACGTTCTACAAGCTTCAAAAACCAGGATGCACTATTTCATTAAAAAACTTGTTATGAAAATCGAATGTCCAATCATTTTCCCCTAGTTTCCGTTGTTATCCCGTCCTACAACGCGCAAGCGTTTATTAGTCGAACTCTAGAGTCCGTCCTCTGTCAAACCTACACAAATCTCGAAGTCATCGTCGTTGATGATGGTTCCCAAGACCAAACGGCAGAAATTGTACAAAGATTTGCTCAACAAGACAAACGAGTTACGCTACTTCAACAGCTCAATTTAGGCGTTGCAGCCGCTCGAAATTTAGGAATTGAACAATCAAAGGGAGAATTTATTGCGCCCATTGATGCAGATGATATTTGGTATCCTCAAAATATTGAAAAGCAAGTCCAGTGTTTTCTTACGTCTAAACCCTCTGTAGGATTAGTTTATTCCTGGACAGTTGATATTGATGAAAACGATGTATTAACAGGCGGATTTCGAGCAGCAAGAATTGAGGAAGATGTCTATGTTACCTTACTGTGTCACGATTTTGTTGCGAATGCAAGTTGTGTTCTTATCCGTCGTTCTTGCTTAGAGAAAACGGGAAGCTACAATACTAAACTCCGAGAACAAAATGGTCAAGGGGGAGAAGATTGGGATCTTTACTTGCGGATGGCTGAACACTATCAATTTAGAGTTGTTCCTGAATTTCTAGTCGCCTATCGTAAACATTCTCATAGTATGTCTTGCGATTGCGTTTCTATGGCAAAATCTCGGGAATTAATTTGGGAATCTATCAGCCAAAAATATCCCCAGATGCCTGCTATTATTCAGCAGTTATCAAATAGTAGTTTTTATATGTATCTCGCCAGTGCTAGCAGTCGTACTGGTCAACATCAGAGTACGCTATTTTGGGTGTACAAAGCCTTAAAAACCGATTGCATTACACCTTTTTTGCGGTTAGGTTTGTATATTCTTCCCCTGAAAAGTATTTTGATGATACTGACTCAGCCTATCCTCTCTAAAATCGCGAACAAAAATCAATTTTTAATCAAACTAAAACCTAGTTATCCTAAGTCCAATCGTCCTGTCAAAACAATTGAAGAGATGACTCAGCAACAAGTCAATACTAATATCAAAGTAATTGCTGAGAAAATTTTACATCACATTCTTCCTCTCTTATTAGGAACCCCTCAAACCTGGCAAACTCTAAATTTTAACAGACATGAACAGATCTCAAATATCTCCTAACCAACCTCTCGTATCAGTGATTATTCCGGCTTATAATGCAGAGCCTTTTATCGCTAAAACTTTAACCTCTGTTCTTGCTCAAACCTACAAAAATATTGAAGTTTTAGTTGTTGATGACGGTTCCCAAGATCAAACCGCTAAAATTGTCCAATTATTTGCAGAAAAAGACAAACGAGTGACACTCTTTCAACAACCTAATTCTGGGGTAGCCGCAGCGCGAAACTTAGCAATTGAAAAGTCTAAAGGTGAATTTATTGCCCCCCTTGATGCAGATGATATTTGGTCTGCTCAGAATATCGAAAAGCAACTACAATGTATTCAGATAGAGGCTTCAATTGGTTTAGTTTATGCGTGGTCAGTCGAAATTGATGAAAATGACACTTTCATCGGTGGATTTCATGGATTTGAATATGAAGGAGATATATATAAAGAACTCCTTTATCGCAACTTTATTGGGAATGCAAGTGCAGTTTTAATCCGTCGTAGCTGTTTAGAAAAAGTAGGAACTTATGATCCTCAACTCAGAGTTCAAAACGCACAAGGTTGTGAAGATTGGGATCTTTATTTGCGGATAGCAGAATGTTATCAGGTACGAGTCGTTAAAGATTTTTTAATTGGCTATCGTCAAGTCACGAACAGTATGTCTAGAAATTACAACGCTATGGCCAAATCTCATCAATTGGTTTTAGAAACGATTCAAAGAAAATATCCAGAAATTCCGGATACTATGTATCAGTGGTCTCAGGGTAATTTTTATGTTTATTTAGCGCATCAAAGTAGCCGAAACCAGAATCCTAAAGGTGCTTTTTTCTGGCTTTATCAGTCTTTAAACTTTGATTCAAAGATGATTCTACTACGCTATGACCTCTATACACTGACTTTGAAAAATTTTGTAAAAATCATTATTTATCAAATTCTAGGCTTGAATCATACGCGATTTGATGATGATCATAAAAAATCAAACACAACCCAAAAATTAAAATTTAAACACATTACGAAAGATTCTCTGAATTATCGGATGAAAATTCGTCAGTTGCTTCCTTCAAATATCTATGAGAGAATACGATTTAAGGGATTAACATTTAACCTTAATAGTACAAGATTTATCTAAATAGGAATACAGAGAAAGCAGGGAAAGCAATATAACAAGTATATAAGTGTCTATTCCCTGTTTCATCAGGCGTAATCTGTAGCCTTATTATTTTGGTTTTATACGACTCTAATTCATTCAGACTAATTTAAAAAAGTGTTCAAAAAAATAGCCAAACTAATAAAGTTTTATCCTTGGGCAATTCCCATTATTATAACTTTAGGAATTCTATCTTCCCTGTTAGAAGGATTTGGGATTAGCCTATTTATTCCCTTTTTACAAAGTTTATCCCCATCTTCTGAACAGGCAATCAGTGGAAATCATTTAATTGATTTTTTGAATCAACTTTTAACTTCTTTTCACTCCAGCCAACGCATTACGATTATTCCTGTTATTATCTTTATTAGTATTCTTTTTAAAAATGCTCTTGCCTATGCTAATTCTGCTTTTCTAGCTTGGCTGAACTCTCGTTTAAATCATCGATTACGATCTCAAATTTATAGTCAACTACTTCGTCTGAGTTATAGCTACTTAGAGACTCAAGATTCCGGTAAACTCCTGAATACATTAGCCAAAGAAACTTGGCAAACAATTGAAGCATTAGGAGTATTTGTTAACCTAATTGTTAGTAGCTGTACCACATTTGTTTATGTGACTTTATTGCTATTATTGTCCTGGCAATTAACATTATTAGTAGGTGTCATTGTTATCTTAATTTCCCTGATCATCCAGTTTGTCACTCGCAAAGCCAAAGCACTCGGACAACAAGCGGTACAAGTCAATGGAAATTTGGGATCGCGGATGTATGAAGGGTTAGCTGGAATGAGGACAATTAGGGCGTTTGGGCGAGAACTCTACGAACAACAACAATTTGATCACGCTTCTCAGCAAGTCCGTGATATTTTTATGAGACTTGATCTAATTTCCTGGTCTGTTGGCCCTCTCTATGAAGTGCTGTCGGCTTTACTCGTCTTGAGTATTATGGTCGTTGCATTGTTGCGAGATCAGACGACTTTACCTGCTTTGTTAACCTTTCTCTTAATCCTCTACCGACTCCAACCTCAAGTTCAAATCTTACAGGGGAGTCGCGTCAAATTGCTAATGTTAAGTAGTTCCGTTGATGATGTGATGTACTTTTTAGATCCTTCTGACAAACCCTACATTCACTCCGGTTCTGTTTCCTTTCCTGGTTTACAGCAAGCTATTTCTTTAGACTCTGTGAGTTTTCACTACAATTGTCAAGATAAAGCGGCTTTAAACAATATTTCTCTTTCGATTCCTAGTGGAAAAACAACTGCATTTGTAGGGCCTTCTGGGGCTGGAAAATCGACTTTAATTAACCTAATTTGTCGTTTTTATGATGTCACAGAAGGAGAAATTTTCATTGATCATCTCCCCTTACGAGAATTAGATTTAGTCTCCTGGCGTAGTCGGATGGCAATTGTTAGTCAAGATGTTTATATTTTTAGTAATACCGTTAGAGACAATATCGCTTATGGTCGGTTAGATGCTACTGAAGACGAAATTATTGCAGCCGCCATACAGGCAAATGCCCATGAGTTCATCCTAGAACTGCCTGAGTGTTATGATACCAAACTTGGCGATCGCGGTGTTCGACTCTCTGGCGGTCAGCGACAACGAATTGCCTTAGCCCGTGCTATTATTCGCAACCCAGAAATTCTGATTCTTGATGAAGCCACCAACGCCCTCGACACGATTTCCGAACATCTCATCCAAGAAGCATTGGAGACTTTCAGTCATAACCGCACTGTGATTGTGATTGCTCATCGTTTGTCTACGATTGAAAAAGCAGACCAAATCATTGTACTCGATCAAGGGCAAGTTGTTGAACAAGGCAATCTCCAGCATCTTTTACAGCTTAACGGACTTTTTGCCAAACTTCATCGACTGCAATATCATCATTCCCCCAGCTAAAAACTTACCCCCAATTATCCCGATCAATGATTCAACCAAAACCCCATTTTTTCGATCAAACTAAAGCCAAGAATAGAAGTTTTTTCCTTGATACCTAACTTCACCATTAACTTTAAATTGAGTTCAAGGACTTATGAACGAGTTTGACTCTCTTGGAGTTGTTGCTGCATTTCCTCAAAAGTTAGAGCGGGTTTTTTACATTTTAACCCTTGACAAACTAACCCAGTAAACCCTTCTGGAAGATTAGAATCCACTCTGAAAATCGTCACCGGGTAGTGTTGAGAACTCAAGGTTTTAATCTGTTCTGAACTGCTACGAACTAGAGTATTATTCCGATACCAATCTAACGCCACAAACAAACTCGGACAAGCTTGGGGAGACTTTTCCATAATACTACTAAAGGCTTGAATTCCTTGTTCAGCTTTGTCGAGATAGTCTAACTGTTCAGTCAGTAAAAATAACCGCACTAAATTCGCCATCGCCACTCCATTCGCCGCCGGGGTAGCATTGTCAGTATAACTCCGTTCTCGCATTAATAATTCCTGACCTGTATCCGTTCCAATATTGTAATACCCGCCTAACTCAACACTCCAGAGAAACTGATCAAATTCCTGTTGAACTTCAACTGCTTTTTCAAACCAATATTCAGACGGTTTAAAACGAACTTCGATTAAACTGGCTTGATGCAAATCAATTAACGCTTTAATCAACAACGCATAGTCTTCAGACTGGGCTAAAACATCAGGATTTCCATCATAATTCACCCGATGTAGTCGTCCATCCACCCATTGATTCTCTAAAATAAATTGTGCGGCTGTTGTAGCAATTTTTAGATATTCAGGCTGTTTGAAAACCGTTGCAGCCCGTGCTAAACCAGATATCATCAAACTATTCCACGCCACAATCATTTTCGTATCAGTGACCGGAGGAATCCGACCTGACCAATTTTTCGACTTTGCTTCTTGATTATTAGTAGCAGGAGGAAACGTTTCTAAATCTTGAGGTTTGGAACCATAACGAACAGCAAATAATTTGGCGAGTGCTGATTCAATTTGTTCACTCAGTTGATCACAATTCCAGCGTTGTAAAACATTTTTGCCTTCAAAATTTCCTGACTTTGTCATGCTAAACTGGGCTTGAAGTTCCCCGAATTCTTCCGGTGAAACAATCTCCTCTAACTCTTGCCAACTCCACACATAAAACGCCCCTTCTTCCGGTTCAACCTCGTCAGGAGTCGTAAAATTATCGGCATCTTGAGACGCATAAAAATATCCCGTTGGTGCCGTCATTTCTCGTTTTAACCAACTCACTGTTCCTGAAATTGACCGTTCAAAAGCAGGTTGTGTGACTCCAGCACTCCATAAATTGGCTAAATATTCGACGATTTGCCCATTATCATAGAGCATTTTTTCAAAGTGCGGTACTGTCCAAGTGGGGTCAACCGTATATCGATGAAAACCTCCGGCTACATGGTCATAAATTCCCCCAGAAGCCAGGTCTGTTCCCCGTTGAGTACAGGCTTGTTGACTATCGTAAGGTGATTCCAAATCAAAGCGAATATCATGTAAAGCCGTATCCGCATAAGGAATCATCGGAAAACGCGGCCCACCGAAATCATTACGAGTAATAACTGCTGTATTTGTGGTTAAACCTTGTTGTAATAAACCTTGACTGAGTTGAGATGCAGGTAATATTGTAGACTGAACTAAAGCATTTCTAACTTCTTGTTTAAGATTTTGCAATCGAGTTTTTTCGGTATTATAAAATCCGCGAACTCGTCGTAAAACTTCTAAAAATCCCGGTTGTCCGTAGCGAGGTTGAACCGGAAAATAAGTACCACCGACAAAAGGAACCAAGTCATCAGGGGAGAGGAAAATATTCAGCGGCCAACCCCCTTGACCTGTCATCATTTGCAGCGCTTGCATATAGATACTATCAATTTCGGGTCGTTCTTCACGATCAACTTTGATAGAAATAAAATGCTCATTCATGTATTGAGCAACTGCCTCATCCGAAAACGCTTCACCCTCCATCACTGTACACCAGTGACAACTCGAATAGCCAATAGAGAGGAAAATGGGTTTATCCTGACTCTTGGCTTGTTCCAGGGCTTCATCACACCAGGGCCACCAGTCGATGGGATTTTCCGCGTGTTTGCGAAGATAGAGACTTTTGGACTGGGCAAGACGGTTAGTCATAAAAACACCTACTCATATTGAGTCCGCTTATTAGTCTTCTAGTTTACCGTAAACCTCCCCAAAACTCTAGGAAACTGATATTTTCAGGACTTACGCATCAACCCGCTTTCTCAATTAAGAACTTTCAGATTTATGTCGTTGCACACCCATGATAAACTTAGTTTCTCAGCACATAAGTCCCTCAATCGTTATTTTTTACCCCTTAGAACAATTTATGGTTTAATGAGGATTGCTTTTAAAATTGACCGATTGACTGTATGAACCTATCGAGACGACAGTTCCATAAATATTCTACTCAGTTTTTAATGAGTGCCTTGTTCCCTGCGGCTTTTTTTAACCTTTTTAACCGTAAGTTAACCGAACAAGAAGTTAGCGATCATTTCAATAAAGTTATTAGTTATTTGACATCAGGAACAGACTTGTTAGTTCCCACTTTTTTAGGAAATAGTCAGAGGCGGTTTTATGGTCGGGGTATTCCTGAAGGTTTAAATATTATTCATCAGTTTCCATTAGGAACAGGAGTCACTTATGTGGGTAGTACCCGGAAAGTTTGGAGTGGGGCAGGTTGGACAGGACAACCCACGATTACACGGGATCAAGGTAAAATATATTTGGTCATTGGAAGTTATGATCATTATCTCAGGAAAATTGATTTTGAAACCAATGAAGAAGTTTGGCGATATAAATTTGATGATGTTATTAAAGGTTCTTCAAGTATTTATCTTGATGAAACGGCAACAGAATAAAATCAAATTGTAATTTTACAAGGCAGTCGTACAGGTAGACCAAAAAACGGAATTGCACCCAGTTTTCGAGCGATTTCTTTTAGAACAGGTCAAGAACTCTGGAAATTGGATATTCGGAAAACTGCTTCTTATAGCCGAGATAATGATAGTTCTGCTTTAGATTTAGGCAATGGCATTATTTTTAATGCGGGAGAAAATGGAATCGGTTATTTTCTAGATGCCAGCACTAAAAATTATCAGAAAAAATCGGGTTTTTTGCAACCTAAAATTTTCTCAGAAGTTCAACTATACACTTCCTCTGATTCTAAACGACAAGGCGGAAATTTGGTTAGTGAAGCCTCTCCTTCTCGACTCAATCAGAATATTTTCTTGGCTTCAGGATCTGGACATATTTATGGAATTAGTATCGACGAACGTAAAATAAACTGGGATTTTTATACAGGTTCAGATTTAGATGGAACGGTGGTGATTTCTAAAGAGAATAAACTCTTTTGTGCTATTGAAAAACAATATATTCCGGGTAAAGGGGGCGTGATTAAACTTAATCCTGAAAAATCTCCTCAAGACAGCGTGGAATGGTTTTTACCGACAGGAAACACAAATCTCAAAAGTTGGAAAGGTGGAATTATTGGTTCAGTGGCTTTGAATGATGAATACAACCCCGATAATTTTCCGGCGATATTTGCCACAAATACCTTAGATGGTTATCTTTATATTGGTTCTCAGGATAAGGTTACAACTCAAAAAGTAAAAGGCTCGTTACTGAAACGAACTTATGATACACCGATTATTGTCTTTAAACAAAGAATTGGGGCTTCAATTTCTACACCTATTTTTACCGATGGTTATAAATTAGTAACGGCTGGATATAGTGGCGTTTATCTGTTTAATTTATATTGGGAAGAAGCCAAACCCGATGACTCCAACGCCCTCGAAAATACGAGAGGAGAATATTATCGCCTGAAAGTCGAACAAGCGGGGCGGTTTAAACCCGGAATTTCCTTTGAGTCTACGCCTGTTGTCTGGGATAATAAAATTATCATCTGTGGGCGAGATGGTTGGTTGTACACTCTGGGAAGTTAAACCTCTGTTAACCCAGATGAGATGAATAATATCCGCCCTTGACAGTCTAGAAATCCTCACTCTATCTATCCCACAGTTCTCAAAAGGATTTGGTAGGATTAAAATGAGGAGAAGTAAGCCTATGGAAAACTCACTATGGAAACATCCGAAAATTCGATTACCCAAACTTATATTCAACAAGACGCCCAGGAAATTCTCAAGATTGCTTTTGCTAAAAAAGATGAAAACGGAGAACTGACTCGCCCTCAATTGATGGAAATTGCAATAGAGTTGGGTATTTCTCCGAGTGAATTAGAATTAGCTGAACAAGAATGGTGTCTTCTCAAGCAAGACTCTCAGGAAAAACTGGTTTTTAACGTTCAGCGTCGCCAGAAGTTGAGACAGGATTTGATGAAGTTTGGAATTGTCGGTTCATTCTTGATTTTACTCAATTTGGTTACAACACATGGAATTAGTTTTGCGTTATCAATTCTATTGGTTTGGGGTGTATTCCTGGCGTTAAGTGCTTGGAGAACTTATCAAACTGAAGGGGAAGAATACGAGAAAGCCTTTAGTCGATGGAAATTGAAAAAGCAACTGGGACAATCATTTAGTACCATTGCTGAGAAAGTTTTGAAAGGATGGCAATCATAACAGTGAACAGTTATCAGTTATCAGTTATCAGCTTTTTTCCCGGTCTCTAGTCATCTCTTTACTGTTAACGGGTAGGGGTAATTTATGAATTGCCTCTACACTGGTCACTGTTCAGTCTCTCCTAAACTCCTATTTATAATACACAGTTTTGTCAACCCATATTTTCAAGTATTTTTTTTATTTCATCTTGATTAATCGGGTTTATTTCAATCACAACATCCAGTTGATACTCTTGTAAAAACTCTGAAAATACAATTTTTTTCCGGTGTATAAAACATATATTTCTTGTTGACGAGGATTAATATCAACAATATATTCAATAAGATTTTGCATTTTTAGGAAGTTTAAAAATGTTACTTTTTTTTCAAGGTTTCCAGTTGATTTTTCCAAAAGTCTATGAGACTCAGCATAGCGTTCGCAATAATAGTCCTGAATAAATTTAACTTTATCTTGAGTGTGTTGATGTTCAGCGAACAGAATATAACTGAGATCAAAACCAATTCCGTGATTGTTTCCGAGTTCAGAGAGTAAGATTAAAAACTTTCCTTTTCCACTCCCGATTTCTAGAATAGTTTTGTGTTGGAGATGATGTTATTCAATTAAACGCATTGCCAAAGACTTTGCATCGTCTTGAAAACGAGGTGAAAAATCTAAAGCATTTTCATAAGATTGGGTATACTCTAAACGGTCTGGAACAAAAGCAACATAATTAATCAAACCGCAGTGAGAACAAAATGCTAAATCTAGATTTCCCCGATTACAATTTTGCGCCTCTTGCTAATTATTCCACACAAGATTACAACAAATAAGAACATCCTTGATCTCGAACAAGACCTTCCATTGCGAAGAACCACACACAGAACAGCTAGATTGAGATATAGTATTCATAAGCTAGGCTCCTCTAGGATAAATCAATATTGCCAAATAGATTGGATAGGAAATCTGCTGATCCGAATTCATCTCTCAACATTCACCAATAAGCTTTAATTGAAGAATAAGACGATCAGTGATCCTACTGATCTAGCCTAAAGTTGTCAGAGATTCGGTAAAATTATATTCGTATCTAGCATAACAACACCTGAGTATAAATAATGGTAGAGCCATAGAGGGGTAGTATGTGGTGTAAAAAATTTAACCCTAAGTCTGTCTGTATTCAAAACGGGATAGACTAACACTGGAATCACTCGATTAAGCAACAATCACGAACGGACAAACTGTGACTCAAACCTTAACTCAATCACTTTCAAGCCAGAACATCCATCGTATCGTTCTAGACAATGGTATTGTAGTATTGGTCAAAGAAAATCCAACCGCAGACATTGTATCAACTCGGCTCTTTTTGCGAACGGGAAGTTGCTGGGAAGCTCGCTCTCAAGCTGGATTGTCTCATCTATTAGCCGCAACGCTAACCAAAGGAACCGAAAATCTCTCCTCTTTAGAAATTGCTGAAAAAGTCGAATCAGTCGGCGCCCGCTTAAGCGCTGATACCTCAACAGACTATTTTTTGATGAGTCTAAAGACAGTTTCGGCTGACTTTGAGGAGATTTTAACATTAGCCAGTCAACTCTTGCGAAGTCCTTCTTTTCCCTTAGAAGAAGTTGAGTTAGAACGAAAAATTACCATTCAAGGCATTCGATCTCAGCAAGAACAACCGTTTTCTGTGGCGTTTGATCAACTCCGTCAGATCATGTATCCGGATCATCCCTATGCTTTTTCCACCTTGGGTACTGAAGAAACCATTTCTCAAGTGAGTCGTGCTGATCTTGAAGCCTTTCATCACACCTATTTTCGCCCGGATCGTTTGATTATTTCTATCGTCGGTCATATTACCATTGAACAAGCCACAACATTAGTCAATCAGGTGTTTGGAAATTGGCAAGTTGACCAAACTTCAGCACCTCCATTGGTATTACCGACTATCACCTCAACCCCTAAAACGTCAGTCATTTCTCAAGAAACTCAACAGTCTGTGATCATGTTAGGTTATCTCACCTGTGCTGTTCATCATCAAGATTATGCAGTTTTAAAACTGATCAATACCTATTTGGGAAATGGTTTATCGAGTCGTCTATTTGTGGAATTACGGGAAAAACGGGGTTTAGCCTACGATGTTTCTGCTTTTTATCCGACTCGTTTGGATCGTTCCCAGTTTGTCGCTTACATGGGAACAGCGCCGGAAAATACAGCGATCGCCGTAGAGGGTTTACGTTCAGAAGTCGAACGCTTGGCAAAAGTTCCTCTCACTGAAGCCGAGTTACAAGTTTCCAAAAATAAACTTTTGGGTCAATATGCTCTCGGGAAACAAACCAATGCTCAACTGGCTCAAATTTATGGCTGGTATGAAACACTGGGGTTAGGGATTGAATTTGATACCCAGTTTCAAGCAGATATTACCCAGGTGACAGCAGACGATATTTATACCGTTGCCAACCGCTATTTTAGTGAACCCTATTTGTCTCTCGTTGGGCCAGAAGCCTCTGTACAAGCCTTTAACTGACGTCCTGAACTTGAAATTTTCGCTTAAGGCTTCTTGAGATCGAGTATTATCTGTTTTGGTGTAGAGAAACAGGGCTATGAAGTTAGCGCAAAGATCGATTTGGGTTGTCTTGAGTAGTCTGTTAACCGTTGGCACATTGGGGGGAGTCATCACAACTGTTTTTCCGGTGATGGCTCAAACCAACCTGACTCGACCCACTCTCCAAACCGGGAGCCAAGGTACAGAAGTGTTTGAGTTACAAGCTGCTCTGAAATTACTCGGTTACTACACTGGAGAGGTTGATGGGGTTTATGCCGAAAGTACCGCCGAAGCAGTCTCTCAATTTCAGGAGGCGGCAAATTTGCCCGTTACAGGCGTGACCAACCCTGCCACTTGGGATCGATTATTTCCGCCGTCGGAGACTTCCTCAACGTCAACCTCGACGGCTAACACCTGTGTTTGTACTTCTCCCACTGCGAGTACATCGGAGAATTCTTCACCTGTAAAAGCGAGTTTTCCGGTGTTGCGGTTGGGAATGCGGGGAGAAGCGGTTGTCGGACTACAAGAACGTCTGCGAGCGAAGGGATTTCTCAGAGGTCAAGCCGATGGCGTTTTTGGATCACAAACCCAGGCAGCCGTCAAAGCCGCTCAAGAACAGTATCAACTGAAACCCGATGGTGTTGTTGGTTCTCAAACTTGGATGTTGATCTTGCGTTGAATCGTCTTAATGTCTCAAGATGTTAAGCAATATCAACTTTCTTAGAGAAGGGGTTATGCTCTCGAAAAAGCTATGCTAACTTATTAAATTAATAGGACACATTGAAAGCGGCGCAGCTATTCAAAACCCTCAGATTAAAGTTGTGTCCCTCTGCTTTAATCAACTGCTGTACAATCTTTTAGATTGACATTATTAGCCTTAATCTTGTTAACACTGTAGAGGGTAAATTCCCCCCCTGAAATATCTCTAAGCTAAATCGGTTCTGAGTGGAGTTTGGGGTCAGTGTTATAATCAAGGTCTGTATCGACTTAAAATAAGGCCAGTTAGCTGAGATGATTGTCAGTTGTGTACACCCTAGTTGTTTTTCAACTAATTTACCTCTATCGAACTTCCTGAAAATCTGCTTGAGTCAACTTAGTACAAATGGATTTAGGGTCTAGTAGCCTTCTACTAGACCTTAAATTTTGGCTAAAATTAAAATCAACGAAAAGATTGAATAAATAACCCTACATTCTCCCACCTACGCGCCACGCATGGTAGGAGTCAAAGATCTTGAGATGATCAGGAGCTTATTCATCATAGCCTTGATTTTCGATATACTCTACTAACTTTTCGAGGCTTAACCCACCCGCAGAAACTACGCAATAACCTCGCTTCCAGAAAGCAGGTTTCCAATAATATTTTTTCAGGTAATCAGCAAAGTTTCTCCGTACTTCTCTGCTCGTTATAGTTTTTAAAGCCATAGCTAAATCAGCTTCCGAGATATTGGGATGCTTGTCTATCAGCAAATGGATGTGATCGTTTTTTCCTAAGTCAGTTTGGCAATCCATTAAGATACAGCCCCGACGTAGGCACATCTTAGAAATCTGTTTGCGTACCATAGCCAGTATTTCAGGAGTGATGACTTCATTAGGTATGATAGAAAAGCAAAGCAACTATTTAACTTGAGGGTTTTATCATGGCACAAGGTTCTTTTGCAACCATGCAAGCCGAGCCAACCGCGACACAGCTTACCTTTTATTATGAAAATGGTCAAGCCGAAACATTGAGCGTTCCAATCATGGCAAATGAGTTGGGACCTATATTACAAAAAATGTTAAACCAGCCTTGGTTAACCTTTAACCTCCCTGAACAAACGGTGATGATTTCTACTCAGAAAGTGATTAAAGTTGAAATTAAGCCAGCACTGACTCAACTGCAAGGAGAAGGCATTTTTTCTAATACTCAGCGCGTCACAGCCCTTCAACGCGGCGCTGCGGGTCGTTTAGGAATTTAATTCGGAAATAGACAGCCTGGGAGATGCTTCCAAATCCTGCGGACTCCAGGCTCAGAACACTAAAATCAATATTTTAAATGCGTCACCATTGAGAACGGGTTTATTGATTGATAGAAGGGGCTTGACAGCCGATCACAATCTCTTGAGTTCGGGGATAACGACGCAACAACTGCAAAAATAACTGTTGGTCAAAACGACGGGGATCAGACCTTTCTCCCGAACGATCTACTGCTTGATGAGTTGTAATTCGATCTTCGGGTACACCAGTTTGAGCCACTAACCAAGCCAAAGATTGATACTGCGCTGTTGTATAACCACTGTGAGATGCGCCGTTACGCAAACCGTCGGGGGGCGTTTCTAAAGAAACATGATAAGCAAAATTATTCACTGAAGGGGGAAACTTGGCATCGGTTTGTACCGCTTCTCCCTGAAACACAGAATTTCCAGCCCCGTATGCTCTCAAGTCAGGAGGAACAATATAAACAACGTCGCCATTAAGGGTAATTAAAGTATGATAGCTCGCTTGATCATCTTCGTCTGTATGATAGGTTTGAAAAAAGTTAATCGTACTTTGAGCCGTTGCCGCCGTTTCATGCAATACGACAATCGGAGTATTGGTAACAGGCCTGCCATTGAAATCATAGAGATATCGTTGTCCGTAGTTGGTTCGGTTGGCAATCGCTTGATATTCTCGGGGCGCACCGACAGAACTTGGTTGAGCATAATTGCCTGTCGCGGCTGAATTTTGCCAGTTTACCGGACGTCGAAACCGATACAAAGCAGCCGGAACTTCTACAACTGGGCCTAATTCGGGATTCCCGGTGCGTCCAGCCTGGGGCCGAATTCCGCAGGTTTGCAGTAAACCAATATTTTGATTGGCGATTTCAATAGAAGGACGATCAAATTCTTGGGCAATCACCCGATGAGTTTGAGTGACTGCAATTGTCACCAGTAGAGTGACCAAACCCAAAAATAAAAAAATAATCGGCGTTCGTTGGAGTTTCATAGAGAGTCAGAGCAGCTATCGGTTGAATTTTCTTCAAAATCAGTCTAGCCCAAACTCTATTGGTTGTTAACGGTTTTAGGGGTGAAGAATTGCTGAGACTCTTTTTAGATTAAGGTCACTCTAGCGTTGTGTTTCCCCAAAACGAAAATTTCCCCCGAATGGGAGAATATTTATCGGCTATGGGTTGGTAGTTTAAATCGCTAAAATATCTTGATGTGCTTTTTTCCCTTTAGAGAAACGCAAAGACGGTAAAAACAACGAGAAAGAAAGCTAATATTCCGCCTTTTGCACCATCCTCTTCTTTATAGTCTTCATCTATAGATTGAGAAAAATCTCGTTCAAAATCACAGTTTACACATTGATATAAGTCACTTTGACGCTGAATCTGGGTATGTTTACTGCATTTAGGACATTCCATCGGTTCACTGAGCATGGTTTTCCTCCCTGGTGTGACAATCAACCCTTTCTGGGGGTTCATTGATACATACATCTCGGTTTTTGTTACTTATGCAGTTGCAGACCGTGATCTGAGTTTGGTTATTTTCAACATTTATACAGAATTGTTTAATGTTCTGAAGGCCAATGGTTTGAATTTGTTTTTGATTACACCAGACCTAAAATTTACCTTGTCGGAAATTAAGATAGGTGCTAACGTGTATGCGTGTGGCCCTATGCACTGCCAAATCACTGACCGTAAGCCCAAGACAGAACGATTAATTGTTTTTAGTTCTGTTAGCCTGATTCATCTATTCATCTCGCTTAATGAGGGGTGATGATCAGACAACGGTTTAGTCCCTGATCAGTTTTTCTGTCTCTTAGAAGTGAGTCAATGGAACGATCAGGACAAGGCAGATAGCCAAACGTGTAACTTCAAGGAAAAAACAATGCTCAAATCACTTCTGTTGAGAAGCCTAGCTGGATCTTTTGTTCTTTTGGCAATTGGTAGTTTTCCGGCTTACAGCCAAACTATATCTTCTATTTCTCCGTCTTTTTTAGCACAAGCGGCTTCTTCATCGGCAGTTACTCCAGAAGAACTGCAAAAATTTGCAGAAGCATTTAAGGAGTTTCGTGTCATTGAGATGGACGCGGAACAAAAAATGGCTCAGGCGGTTCAAGCAGAAGGGTTGACTCCGGAAAGATTTGTGGAAATTGGCCAAAGCCAACAGGGTGAAGCACCAGCCTCTGCTGCTCAAGTTTCCGCAGAAGAACAGCAGAAGTTTGATAAAGCACTGGTGAAAGTTAGAGAAATTTTACAAAATACTGAAGACCGAAAATATCAGGCGGTACAGAGTCAAGGACTAGAAATCGAAAGATTTAAAGAAATTATCGCCGCAGTTCAAGAAAATCCCCAATTAAAACAACAAGTTCAGCAAATGCTGCAAAATTAATCATCAAGTGAAAAGTCTAAAAAGTGAATCTAGATTTTTGATCGGATTTAACTTAATTTCATTCGACAAATCAATGCAAATTCTCACCAAGAAAAGTAGGGAGTGATAAAGCTTTCTGCTTTTTTTATGGAATTTTTAAAACTTTAATTGATGGTACATCCGTAGATGAAATGTTAGCAATTTTAATGGGTTTGAATCCGGCTAATTTAATGGCTAATGATCCCTTGACCGCCAAGTTATAGGATGTTAAAAGCTCGGTTTCTCAGAGAAAGCAGGTTTTTTGGTGCTATTATTTATTAAATAGTGGAGTCGCTAGATTTTCAAAGCTTTCTATATTTTGCAATATATGGGGAGGAACTGAGGGAAAAAAGCGATTGCGTCCTTGTTGTTTGGCTCGATATAATGCCACGTCTGCAATACTAATTAGATCTTCGGGTGTATATTTAGTATCGGGGATTAAACTCGCTACTCCTAAACTTAAAGTTACATATTGACTGACTTGAGATTGGGCATGAGGAATCCCCAGTTGATGAATTTTTGCTTGAATGTCTTGGGCAAAATTAATCGCATCCCGAAAGCTGGTATTGGGTAAAATAATTACAAATTCTTCTCCTCCATAACGGGCAATTAAATCGGTTGGACGTTGAATCGCAAGTTTCATAGCCCGAGTCACTTTAATTAAACAATCATCTCCGACTGGATGTCCATAATGATCGTTATACCGTTTAAAATAATCCACATCACACAAAATTAATGATAAAGGTTGTTTTTCTCGCGTGAGTCGTTTCCATTCTTGTTCTAAATAATGTTTAAAATAACGACGGTTGGCGACTTGAGTGAGACTATCTAAAGTTGCTAAACGTTCTAACTTGAGGTTGGCATTTTTTAGGGCTTCTTCCATTTTTTTGCGTTCGGTAATATCTCTGCCTTCGGGAATTAATAATATTATTTCTCCCTGACTATTGCGAATTGGACGAATTGAAAAATCAATCGTTGCAATTGTATCTTTTCCTAAAACATCGACTTCATAGCGAATAAATTCTCCTTTTGCGGCTTTAGCAATGGCTTCTTGGAGTTGCTGTTGGGTTTGAGGCGAAATCGTCCACCAATGGGCTTCCCAGAAGGGTTTGTTTAAAATATCCTCAAGTTTTATATCTGCAAAATTTAGGGCGGTTTGATTGGCTTCGAGTAAAGTTCCGTCCGGTTTCATTAACCCAATAAACTGAAACACTTGATTAAAAATTGCTCGAAATTTTTCTTCACTTTGACACAGGGCTTCTGTACGTTCAGCGACTTTGGCTTCTAAAATTCGATTATAATCTGCTAAAATTTGTTCAGCTTGTTGACGTTCGGTAATATCAAAAGAAACGCCAATCATTCCCATAAGGTTTCCTTGCTCGTCATAAAAAGCATTGCCTAAAGCTTCAAAAACTCTACCGTTAATATCAACTTGAACGTGATAAGAAATACCTGTAGTTAAAGTGTGGTGGATTCCTATAATGATATTGGGGAAGTCCGCATAAATTTCATAAGCTGATTTTCCGACAACATCCCCAGCTTGTAAACCTAACCCTTCTAAACCTTTTCCTTCTGATAGGGTAAAAATACCCTGATTATCCGTCGCCCACAAAATTACCGGAACATTATTAACCACCATTCGCAGGTAAGCTTCTCGTTCTTTTAAGGCTTCTTCTGCTTTTTTGCGGCTGCTAATATCGATAATAAATCCATCCCAAATCACATCTCCATTGGGTTGTTTTTCAGGGATAGAAAAGCCTTCCATCCACCGAATTTCACCGTTGGGTTTCATAATCCGATATTGCTCAGACCAAGGTTGTAGGGTTTGGCCGGAAACTACAGCAGAAAATTTAATTTTATCTGTTTCTTCTGGTAAAACAATATTCCATGAATTGGCAGAGTCTTCGATGATTCTTTCCGCATCAATTCCGTATATTTCTTTAATCCGAGGACTCACATAGGTAAATTCGTCTTTGCCATCTGGATGCAAAACATACCGATAAATTACACCCGGAATATTTTCGGCTAATCGTCTATATTTGGATTCACTTTGTTGTAACGCTAGTTCAATTTGTTTGCTTGCTGTAATGTCTGTTATCGTTCCTACATAACCCACTACATTACGATTAATATCCGTTTCGGCGACGGCTTGTCCGTACACCCAAATAATACTACCATCGGGACGCAAAAAACGATATTCACAGTTAAAAGGAACACCGTTTAATGCGAAAGCATACCACTTTTTTTGCACGTCCTCAACGTCATCTGGATGTAGAGTTTTTGTCCATCCTTCGCCCATTGATTCCTCTTGAGATAAGCCGATCATCTCAAAACTGATATCATTACCGTATAAACATTTACCTTGAGTATCTGTTCTAAAAATTCCGACTGGGGCGGCTTTTGCTAAGGTTGCAAACCGATGTTGACTCTCCCAAAGAGCATTTTCGGCTTTCAAACGTTCGGCTTCTATACGTTTGTGTTCGCTAATATCTTCAAAGGTAGCAACTACATAAATCACTTTTCCTTGTTCGTCTAAAATAGGCGTTGCTTCTACTTCTAGGGAAATAATTTTTGTTTTAGTCCGAATTTCTAAATCTTCTACTTTAACGTTTTTACCCTTTAATGCTTGTACGATGGGTAATTCTTGATAAGGATAGCGTTCCTCCGTTCCTAAGCGATAAATAGGGTAAGTTTTTAAGAGTTCCTGTAGAGATAATTTTGTGTTCGCTTCCTGTTCAACTAATGCTCGTCCTTTTCGGTTAAGATAAGTGAGACCACTTTCTCGATAAATCACTGCTACCCCAATGGGTAATATCTCTAGAATTTGACTCAGTTGTTCTTCACTAAGAGCAATCGCTGGATTAATATTTTTCATTTTTTCTATATTAGATTAGCTGTTCTAATATTGGCTTTTAACAAGTCCGGTTATTTTATATTTTAAGCTCAAAAATTGTAACCTATCCCAAAAAGTTATATTCTTTTACTCAACCTAAACTTTTCAATCTGTTGCTCTACTTGGCATCGCCTTTAATTAACTAAACTTTTATAATTAAACGGTGATGACTTGTTTATAGAAGTTTTCCAACCCTTGAATGCCGTTTTTATCTTCATATAAGACTGATTTATTTTGCTGAATTTTGTGACAAACTTCTTCTCTGAAAAATCGATTTAATCCAAGTTTAACGGCTATTTTAATATATTCTTTTTCATTCTGTACAATTGTTTCTGTTACTCCGATTCGTTTGAGAATTCCCGCCGTTTGACGACTTCGCATCAACTCACCTTCACAGGTAACAATTGGAAGATTGCAAGCAATACTATCCAGTGTGGTTAAAAACCCTGTAAATTGAATTGTATCTAAACCAATATCAGCGATTAAGTTTAATTGTAAATAATCCGATTTTTCCAGTCGGGGTAAAATTGTACAGTAGTCTTCACTGTTTAAACTAAAGTCAGCAAAAGCTCGTTTTAATCGCTGTCTAAACTTTTCAGTAATTACCGAATTCCAGTGAGACACAAACACAAATTCAGCTAGAGGAACTTGTTTAGCGATTTCCACTAATATTTTATCATATTGAGGTAAATATTTAAACAAAGACTGACAAGAAAGATAAATTACTGTATCATTTTTGAGTCCAAAATTTGAACGAGTTTTTTCTAACTCTGGAATCTCGGGTTTTTCATAATAAATTCCTAAATTGGGTAAACGAATTAATGTTTCAGAATAATGTGTTTGTGCATTTTGGGGTTCGAGTAAATCTGGAGATATAAAATAATCAATTGTCGGTAAACCTGTTGTGACTGGATGTCCCCAAGCTGCACATTGAATAGAAGCCAGACGTAAACTCGCAATTTGTGTGGTCAGAGGACACATTCCCAAATCTAAAAAGACTAAAATATCGAGTTTATCTGCATATATTGTCTCAGCAATATCAATCAAATTTTCCTGGAATTCATAAAAATAATCACTATAATAACGATATAAATCTGTCAGTTCATCTGCTTCATTTACCGTATAATAACAATACAGTTCAAAGTCTTGAAAATTGCATTTTTTTAACCATCCTAAGAATACAATTCCCACTGTATGCCATTGAAAAAATGATGAAATATAACCAATTTTAATTTTATCATTCGGCTGATAAGATCGGCGATTTATGGGTTTTATCCATTGTGGAAAGCTTGTTTTTATGATTTGATGTAAAAATTTTCCATATTGTTTTTGTAGTTCTAAATCATTGTATCCTTGATATTGTAAATAAAAATTTGTATGAGTTGAAATTGCTGCTAATAAACGCTCTGAGTTGTTCGGTGAAGTTAAATCGGTTTCTGTAATTAATTGTGTGAGTAAATCAGAAAAACGCTGACGATATTGTTCAATTTCTGAAGTATTGTTATATAAAATCGGAAGTATTCGTTGATAAGTGAGTTTTAAGGAAAAATCATTAGGAAATGTTTCTAAAGCATTTTTCGCTATATTAATTGCTGCTTCGGTTTCTCCAATTTCTTGTAAAAGATTTATCCAAGCAAGATAAATTTCAATTAAACCTTCTGTTGAGTCTGATCTCTGTTCAACCGCTTGTTGATAGGTATGAATTGCTTGCGGATATTGTTCGATTTTTTGATAACAATCTGCTAACTTCAAATAAACGTCAATATCTTGAGTTTGAACTTTTAGAGACTCTTGATAAGATTGAATAGCCTCTGTATATTGGGCTTGATAATAGGCTGAATCTCCAAAATAAAATGCAGCTTGAGATGAGTTTTTAATAGCGGTAAAAGCAATCCCCAATTGATAGAGAATATGAGGATTTTGTGAATCCAACTTAAGTGCTTTTTTATAGATAATAATTGCATCCCCAATCTGCTGTTTTGCGATTAAAATATTACCTAAATCTAAATAAAAATCTGAATTGTTTGAATTGAGATCAATGGCTTTTATGTAGTAAGTTTCCGCTTGTTCAAATTCTCCAAGTTCTAGGTAAACTCTCCCTAACTGATGATAAGCATCACTCCAGTTTAGATCAAGAAAAATCGCTTGCTCGTAGGCAGAAATTGCTGCGGTAAAATCTTCTGTTGCTGCTAATCCTAAACCTAAATAATAATATTGAATTGCTGTGGATGAATCCAGTTCTAAAGCAGAATAAAAGGCATCGAGGGCTTCTGGATATCGTTCTTGACAATAATAAATCATCCCTAACTCTCGCCAAGCATCAGTGTGAGTATTTTCTAAGGCTAATATCTGTTGATATTTGTCCTCAGCCTCAGACCAATATCCAGCATCAGAGAAGGCATTAGCCTCAGTGTAGAGACGATCTAACATGGAGTTTTTGGCAGTGAGGGTAATTATAGTCTATCCGCGAAAACCATTTGGACGAGGGACTGGACGAGTCGTGGGGCGAGGGGCTGGACGGTTCCCACCGGGAGCAGGGCGAGTGGTTGGACGGTTCCCACCGGGAGCAGGGCGAGTTGTAGGGCGAGGGTTAGGACGATTAGCTTGAGCGTGGAGAGAACCAGAGGACGGCTTTTTAAGGGTTTCAGCCGTATTTTGACGAATTGTGCGATCGCTATTTTGCAAGGCTTCTGTGACGCTAGGAACCGCTTCTGCATTGATTTTTCCCAGAGCAAAAGCAGCTTTAGCCCGAACTTGCATTTGTTCATCATTCAAGGCTGCTGTTAAAGCCGGAACCGCAGCCTGTCCAATACGTTTAAGCGCGATCGCGGCTGAAATCTGCACCTCTTCGTTACTATCTTTGAGCGTCGTAATCAACTCAGGAACCGCAGAAGCGGCTTCTGGGCCAAGTATTCCCAAGCCAAACGCCGCACCCTGACGAACTTGAGGACTTTCATCGTTCAACGCTTGAGTTAAGTCAGCGATCGCAAATTTGAGAACCTCCCGAGATGTTGGCCCAATCTGTCGCAGCGCCACCGCCACATCCATCCGAACACTCTGATCTGCATCTTTCAAGGCTGAAAGTAAAGCTGGAACTGCTTCTGTAGCGTCGCCACCCATTGAACCCAAGGCGAAAGCTGCATTTTTACGAATGTTCACATCGGGATCATTCAAGGCTTCTACCAAAATGGGAATTGCCGGAGAGCCTATTTTTTTGAGGGTTTTGACGGCTAAAAGTCGGTTCTGTCGATTTTTGCTCAGTTGTTCAATTTGAGTCATGACTTCTGCGGTTGTCGTCGCTTGAGTTGCAACTTTTCCGATCAACAAAAAACCAACAGATAGACACAGCAAAGCCAATTTGGGCGAAGTCAATGATTTTTTAAAACTGTTCCAATCCATACCCGTTCGCCTCCTGATAGCGTGAGTTTTCTATCCTCATTTCAATTGTACTCGAAGATAGAGAGTTGATCTTCAATTATGCAACTCTATCAGGCAAATTGTGTGAGATAGACTGATGCGTTACTGTGTCGTTTTTTCTATCCGCTTCTCCGGCTATAGATTAAAATCGAAGCTATCATCGAAGATAAAATCAAGATCTAGAACTAGGCGATCAGGTAATGTTCCATCATCAATTAGCACTCCAAGAAAACGACCATCAGAAAGCTGTATTGCAATATCAAGATTATTGTCTCCGTTTGCATCAAAGTTTCGCTCTAGTGTCAAGGGATCAATTTCATTAAAAAGTCTACTAGGAACCGCGATTTTATCTCCGACCAAACGGTTATTTCCGCCTATAAATCCGTTAAAAATTGCATCAACATTCTGAAAATCTCGACTTGATTCTCCCGGATCAAAGATAAAGATATCATCTCCTTCACCGTTAATTAAATCATCAACTCCCCCATCACCATCGAGTATATCATTACCGCGATCGCCAAACAGGGTATCATTTCCTTCATCACCAAAGAGTTCATCATCATCTTGACCCCCATATATAGCATCTCCATCAAAGCCACCTTCAAGAATATCATCCCCTAAATTCCCAAAGATTTCATCTTGTCCAGAATTGGCAAAGATTCTATCTTCATCGGTTCCTCCAAAGAGAGTATCTCGGTTGACTCCTCCGCTCATTGTATCATTCCCTCGGTTGCCATTAGCCAGGACTGGATCATTAATATTTGGAGCTTGTAAACTATCGTTTCCTGCTAATAATAAAATTTCTGTATTTGAGGCTTGACCTGGAGAGAGAAAAATCGTATCTGCATCATCCGTTCCTCCTAAAATCGGAAATCCAAAAAAACCAACAAAACCGAGCGGGACTAATGTAAACGCCATTACTAATAATTCTCCAAATGATGTTGACTGATTGTAGTTAAAGCACAAAAATCGAGTTTAACACATCGTTCTCAAGGTTGATCAAGCTTAAGATGAAGTTATTTTACCTTTATTTTGATCTGAACTTATTGTTTTAGAACCAGATTGAAATCCCCTATTTTTATCCAATCTATCAAATTTTCGTATAATCCTTTGGGTATGGATATTAGATCGGAGGTTAATGAGAATTGAGTTGAATTGGGATACAACATTAGTGCTAAAATTACTCCAGTTCTTTGATAATTAGCAGATGAATTTGTTATTGTGTTAATCAGACTTTGAACAAATATTTGCTCAGATTCGGTTAGGGGTTCCGCTCTCAAGCTTTTATTTCTCAGTAAGATACGATAGACTATTTTAAAATAGCTTGAGGGTTTTGTCTGAAATTCTTCTGGAAGAAGTTGTTTGAGCCAGTATTCAGCAACTTCTCGTCTTAATTGACGTAAATTTTCTAAGAAAGTTCCCGAACTATAATCGGAGAAATATAGATAAAAATGATTTAAGTTAATCGTATAAATACACAAAGCGCGATCCCGAACGGATGAGGGTAAAAAATGATAAACTGGATGAGAATAAACTTTCTGATAAAATTTTAGATCTGTTGAAAGGTTTTCAGAAATGTTTTGATAGGTTTTTTGGTGGGTATGAAGTCGGAAATAGGACAGAACTTGATTAACAAATCCGACTTTATAGTTTCCCATGATTCGTAGCCAGAGATCCAGATCAACTAATTGATTGAGTTTAGGATCAAATCCTCCTATTTTTTCAAAGAATTCTCGACGAATTAAAACTGTACTCGGTTCTCCAATTTTGTTAATTGGATGTTTGAAAAGATGGGGATCTTTTAATAATTCTTCACCGCGTTGAATCGGTTTTAAACTTGACCAAGCTTGATGAATATTTTGAAACTCTTGATAAATCGAGATCAGATCGGAATCAGTTTCAGCAACTTCATCTACAAAACAGATCTCACGCGGAGAAAATACCAACCCAATTTCATTATCTTTTTCCGCTATTTTTACCAGTTCTGTGATACAATTAGGAGAGAGTAGGTCATCTTGAAATAAAAATTTAATATATTTTCCCTGAGCTTTAGAAAGAGCAAAATTACAGTTTTGAGCGAGTCCTAAAGGTTGGTGAGAAAAGAGCGAAATATCAATTGATGTTTTGTCTTGAAATGTCTTAATAATTGCAACAGTTTGGTCAGTCGAACCGTCGTCAGCAACAATAATTTCTAAGGTTGGATAAGTCTGAGATAAAATACTAGAAATGGCTTCAGCAATAAACCGATCACCGTTAAAAGTAGGAATACAAACACTAACTAAAGGATGTTTTTGAATCTCTTGTTTGTTTTGATTTTTAGGAACTCCTTGATCTAAAATAATTCTTTGATACAATAAAACTTTAGGAAAGTGAAAAAAATCCCAATTATTTTCAACTGCACTCAACCAAAACTTCCATTCAAATTCAGTCTGAGTCTGGATATTAACATCAAACCCCCCGCAGTCTTCCCAAACTTGTTTTCTAAAAAGTGAACTCAGATTAATAAAATTTTGACGGAGAAGCTGAACCTCTGAAAAATCAGGTAAAACTTGAATTTTATTGTTTTCTCCAAATAACTCAATATCTCCATAAATAACGCCAATATTAGGTTTATTCTCTAAAATGTCTACAGCATCACTGAGATAATTAGAGTTAATTTTGTTTTTAGCTAATAAAGGAAAAATATACTTTCCCAGGGCTTTTTTAATCGATAAATTTAGAACATTAGCCCGACTCAAATTATCATCAAATTGACAAATAATATAACCTTTACCACTAAAATAGCTTAAAAATTCTTCATCATCATAACTGAGAAAATGAGAAGTCGCAATTAGAACTTCATCAACAATATCGAGACAATCTTCTACCGTTGCGATTGTATCAAAGAGAAATTCCCATTGATCTTTTTCGCAAACAATAATTACAGATAGGTGAATTTCCGTTTGATCTAAATTCATTTTGACTTCTCAAAAATATTTACCTAAAAAGCTTTGATTTAATGAAAGATTTTGATCATCTTCTACCAATTAAACTACCAGGGAGAAACTCTTTTTGTATAAGGGCCTTTCCGTAAAGCATTTCCCAAAGCATTATTATTTTCTCGTAATCCTTCATAGAAGAAAAATACCTCTCCTTGTACCCCTCGATAACGATTATAATCAATCGCTTTTAAAAGTTCAGTTTCAGTCATCGTATAGGAGCCAATTTTGAGTAAAACTCCCGGAGATAATTTTGGAATTTGCCAATTTTTAAACTGAGTATCAACCAACTGATCCACCAAACCTTTATAACTCCAGAAGTTGCGACGATAAAGTTGAGGATGAATCATATCAACCAAATTTTGATCAATCCAGGCGATATAATCTTGCAAATATTCATTCAATCCCCATCGATAAGGACTCGGTGCCATCGATACCATAATATGAGGCTTAATCGCTTTCACTTCCTGATAAAGACGAGCTAAAAATCCCGTTAAAATATCAGCTCTCCACTGAAGCCATTGCTCATCTTTATGGTAAAGTGGAGGTCTACGACCATATTGTTGAATATAGCGTTCAACCGTTTTCAGATCATATCCTCCCTCAGAAGGCATCGCAGGCATTCGATCATCCCCTTGAATTCCATCAACGTCATAATTTCTGACGACCTCTAGAATTAAATTAAGGATGAAGTTTTGAACATCAAGATCAAAACCATTCATCCACTCAAAACCATTTTTTACCAAAAGATTTCCCTGAGCATCTATCGCTGCCCAATGAGGGTTTTTGCTCAAAATTCGCCCCCCTTTTTGTTGATAAGAACTGGCAAAACCATATTCAAACCAGGGAATCACTTTCAGACCCACTTGATGGGCTTCTTCAATCAATTCTCGTAACGGATCGCGTCCTTGTCCACGACTCACATAAAAATCAATTTCTACTCCAAACAATTGGCTCATCATTTGAGAGCGGTAAAGTGTGACTCCCTTATTCCAAACCACAGGAAACACCACGTTAAATCCTGTTTCCGCCAAAAACTGCATTGCCTCGGCGATAGTTTGTCGAGAATAAAGGACTTTACTATCAGTGTTTGTAATCCAGATCCCGCGAACTTCCATGTGACCTCCTGTGTGTCAACTGAACTTTATCTCTATTTTCCTTGATGATCCGGTAATGAATCCGACAAAATGATCAGAATGACTCATCAAGGGCGATTTTCTGATAACAAGCTCGTCCCTGCCCAGTTGATTTTTCAGTTATTATCTTTAACTAAGGGGCAATAATTTAAAAAGTGTATTGAGGTCAGCACTGTCCCAACTGAGAAAAGCTGACCCTGATTGGCAATCATCACCCCTGTCATCAGGGAAGATTCGTGACTGGGGTAACAGGATGCAGATTTTATGGGAGACCCAAACCACTCTAGGTTCGACCACACTCATCGAGAGATAGCACAACAGCGCTACTGTTTTGTGCTTAAGAAAATTCTGCCCGTTCAACCTCATTTCACTGGGACTAAACCCATTCCAACTTTTTCTAAAAATCAGAGTTTGATTCGCCTCACTATATTCGGTTTGCAACGGGTTTCATTGCTGCTGATTCATTCACAATCTTCACTGGAACTACCCAATTGGATTTCTTGGCAACAGTACATTCTTGTTGCTGGCGATACTAGCTGAACTCCCTGTGCTTGATAAATTGCAGGGATTAGACAGACGGCCAATCCCCCAGAATTAAACAGTCTTAGGTCAGTGAAATTTAATCTTGACCGACAGCGTTTAGTATCGTCGTCCTCCGTCCGATAGCTTGATTAAACTGTGAACTCAATGTTCACCCCCAATCCTAATTAATAAGTTCTCAATTGCGTTAATTGAGAATTTATCAGCGAACGATAGATTACAGTAAATTATTCATTTTGTATGAAGGCTAGTGAAATTTTCAGTGCGAATAAACTCTTAAGACGATATGCCAAAGGGGAACGTAGCTTTAGCGAAATCAACCTGATGGCAGCTCAATTAAATGCAGCAAATCTCAATCGAGTTAATCTCAGTTATGCGAATCTGACCGGAGCAAACTTAAGTAAAACTCGACTAATTTGTGCCAATTTGAGTGGAGCAGACCTGAGTCATGCGGACTTGAGTCAAGCCATTTTGATTGAAGCCAATTTAAGTGGAGCAAGTTTCACCCAAACTCTACTGGTTCAAGCTAACATGAGTGGCGCGCTTCTCAGTGGGAGTGTTCTGTCTCAAGCAGATCTGAGTGGGGCAAACTTAACAGGAGCCAGTTTAATCGGAACTTCTCTACTTAATGGCTCTAAACTGATAGAAGCAACTCTGATTGGGGCGACTCTCTCACGGGCGACTTTGAGCGCGATTGATCTCAGTGGAGTAAACCTTACCAGAGCGATTTTAAGTGAAAGCGAACTGGGTGGCGCGAACTTGAGTTCAGCTTGTCTGATTCGAGCTTATTTGAATCGCAGTAACCTCAGTGGTGCAAATCTGATGGGAGCCGATTTGAGTGAAGCGAGTTTACGCAATGCTAACTTATGTGTGGCAAACTTAACCCGAGCTAATTTACAAGGTGCTGATTTAGAAGGAGCCAATCTCAATGGAGCGCAATTGAGTGGAGCAAATTTAAAGAGTACCAATTTGAAAAATGCTAATCTGAATGGCTTGATTTTACATGAAGCTGACTTGAGACTAGCAGATTTGAGTCAAGCCAATCTACGAGGGGCAAACTTAACCGGAGCAAATTTGGCAGGTGCGAGTTTGCTAGAAGCGGACTTACGAGGAGCGAACTTGAGTCACGCTAATCTCAAAGGAGCGGGATTGCTCTTGACTTCTCTCAAAGGCGCGAATCTTAAAGGGGCAAATTTGTGTCAAGCGAATTTGATTGGTGCCAGTTTGAATCAAACCAGTTTAGATGAAGTGTTCCTAGAAGGGGCGATTTTGCCCAATGGTGCAACTTATGCTTAATAAAAAAAGAGATTAAGACGTTTTCATCAACTTCTATTCAGTTTTAAACTCACAGAGCCGCTGTTGGTTAGAGCTACTGACAGCGGTTTCAGTCGTCTTAACAATTTCTCTAAGAATTCCCTATTTCCTCGTGATCATTGATCTCAAATTTTTTGTGATACAGTAGTGAAGTTTAAGGTTTTGAACCCGATAGGATGGAGGTAAAACCGCGCAGAATGAAAAAATTGGGAACCCATCTGGTTATTGATGCTTGGCAGTGTCCCGCTGACTTACTGAACGATCCAGAACGCATTCGTCGAGCTGTACTCGATGCAATTACAGCCGGAGGAGCAACTTTGATAGATTTTTGTGTTCATCAGTTTAGTCCTCATGGTGTGACAGCAACCGCCACATTAGCCGAGTCTCATATTGCCATTCATACTTGGCCTGAATATGGTTACTTTGCTGCTGATGTCTTCTTCTGTGGAAGTGGAAATCCCCAACTTGCTCTGGAGTGTTTAGAAGTTGCTCTGCAAGCCAAACAGATTAAGCAACGAGAATTTCAACGCGGGTTTGAGCCAGAAATGAGTATCCCAGAAGATTCTCAAAGTAGGGAATCACTAGAGAGTTATTGGACTGAAACGACTGTTTGACAAGGGCAATATTATATTACGGCGAACTTCACGTCTAAACTCTTGTTCGCAAAAATTAGCCCGCTTCCTCAGAACCCAGTTATTGGGAAGTTGCTGAAAATTGATTCAAGTCATTTGAGAGCAAAAGATAGTCACCAATTCTCCCTCTATTAGAATATAGGGGGAGAATTCTCAAGTCTAACGTTGCTGTTGTTGCAAAAGTGGACGAAAAATCCAATATCCGGCTCCAAAAGCAACGATAATAATTAAGGCAATTGAGACGATCAACCAAAATCCATTCAACTCGACTCGTTGAGATTCTGAAGTTGGACTTCTGCGACCCTCTGGTTCTTCAGTAAACAGTTGATCCGGTATTTCTCGCTGAAAAGGAGGATTGTCCGGTAAATCAGAAGCAGGAGATTGAGGTGCGATTGGCGGATGATTGGTTTGGGTGTTGTTGTTCTTGTTCTGGGGTGAACTCCGAGTGACCGCCTTTGTCATCATCGGAAGTTCTACAAAGCTTGTAGGATTAGAAGAAGTCGTATTCTGCTGGCTGCTAAAGTGAGAAGTCTCTAGAGACGCATGACTCTGCTGTTTCTGTTGAGAGAGTTCAGGTTGGTTCGCCTTTTGAGCAGTATTGATTGCTTGCTGAAGTTGGATGGCTGCTTGCGTTAAATTTTCGAGTTCTCGACGCAGTTGCTGATTTTGTTGCACAAGCTGCTGATTTTGGGTTCTCAAAGAGTTGATAGAGGCTTTGGAGGTCTGTAACTCGGCTGTTACTTCTCGGTAGAGAGAAATTGGGACAGAGGGAGAATAGGCATTTGTTGTTTCTGATGAGTTCTGGCCAGAAACGTTAACATTTTGCATAGGACTTGAAGTTGAGTAAGAATGTTTAGGGTCTGACTCATGATCACCATCAACCAGAGCCAAGTTCACTTGCTATATTTTAGGGTAATTGTCATTAGAACAATCAGAAGATATTTCGTCAAGAAAGTTTAAGCCACAGCTTAGGTAAAATTTATTTAGTTTTTAGATTCACGACTTTAATCGTTATGAGTAACTTACCTGCCGAACAAGAACAAAATATTTTTCCGTCCTCCGAGCCAGAGAAACTGATGTATGGCGAACGCGAGATCCAGGAGGGACACTTAATTACTTTTCCGAACCCGCGCGTTGGACGTCGTTATGAGGTGAGTATTTCTTTACCTGAGTTTACCTGTAAGTGTCCTTTCTCGGGTTATCCCGATTTTGCCACGCTTCACCTGACCTATGTCCCGAACGAGCGAGTCGTGGAGTTAAAGTCCTTGAAGCTCTACATCAATAGTTATCGCGATCGTTATATTTCTCACGAAGAGTCGATTAATCAAATCTTAGATGATTTTGTCGGAGCTTGTGATCCTTTAGAGGTGAAATTGGTAGGAGATTTTAACCCTCGGGGTAATGTTCATACTTGTATAGAAGTTCAACATGAGCGCAGCGACTCATCATCCCAATAGCTTTAAATTGGGTCTTCTCTAACAAATTAGGCAGCTACGTCTAAATAGGCAGTAGAACATGATACAATTGTAGACTGTGTTGAAATTAGACTAAATTCATGCCTAAACTGAAAACTCGTAAGTCAGCCGCTAGACGTTTTCGAGTCACTGGTAGCGGTAAGTTAGTGCGCCGTAAAGCCTACAAGAGTCACCTCTTACAGCATAAAAAATCATCTCGTAAAAGTCGTTTATCGAAAACCACAGAGGTTCACGAACGGGATGCTGAAAATGTACGTTTGATGATGCCCTATCTCTAGGGAGTTTGAAGATATTTAATCAGTTAAGGGAAATTAACTATGACAAGGGTTAAGCGCGGTAACGTTGCCCGTAAGCGACGCAAAAAAATTCTTAAGCTTGCTAAAGGATTTCGGGGATGTCAGTCTACCAATTTTCGGATAGCAAATCAGCGGGTCATGCAAGCTTTGCGGAATTCCTATCGAGATCGTCGCAAGCGTAAGCGGGATTTCCGAAGATTGTGGATCACTCGTATTAATGCGGCAGCTCGTCTACATGGGGTTAGCTATAGTCAACTCATTGGGAGTTTGAAAAAGGCGAATATCCAAATTAATCGTAAAATGCTGGCTCAGTTGGCTGTGATTGATCCGCAGGCTTTTAGCCAAGTGGTACAGCAAGCCGATCAAGTTCAAGCTTAATGAGTTGTGGTATAGCCTGGTAAATTGAGTAGAAGTACAACGAGAATTTAAGATGGGGAATGCAAGTTGAAGCGAAATCTTCAGCAGCACTCCTTTTCTGAGATTCTCATAATTACTCAAAGTGATGGATAGTCGTTTACCAGTTGTCTACCTGCTATTGTTAGTGGCTCTACTCTTTGGGGTAGGGTTTTTTGTGTTGCGTCAGATTTTTAAAACCCGCCGAGTTGAAGATCAACTGTCTCGATTGCAAAAAAAATTGAGCCAAGAGAAGGGTACGGCTCAGGAATATTATGAGTTAGGCTGCATCTATAACGATAAAAAGTTATACTCGCAGGCGATCGTAGTATTTCAAAAGGCTTTAAAGATATCAGATCAAGATCAGGAATCTCAAAATCTTGCTCTGGTCTACAATGCTTTGGGTTATGCCTACTTTGCCCAAGAACAATATGACATTGCGATTCGACAATACAAGGAAGCTTTGAAACTTGCTCCTGAGTACGTGACTGCCTACAACAATTTAGGTTATGCCTATGAGCGTAAAAAATTAACGGCTCAGGCATTGGAGGCTTATGAGCAAGCTTTACAGGGTGATCCTAAAAACGTGATTGCTAGGCAAAGAGCAGAGTCATTGCGTAAACGTTTGGGAATTCCTTCATCATCATCGGAATAGACTATTCTTGAATGAGGCTCGGGGACTGATGATCGGCTTGAGGATATCCCAGAAGGTTGCTCGGCTATGACTCAGGGAAATAACTGCCATACTCAATGACCAGATACCCGATTCCAGATCGGAGGGTGATTGTCAGAGTGTGGCTTATTTTTTTGATTAAACGACTCGGTTATGCGATTTAAAGTGTTCTATCAAGATCGGGACAACTCTAAAAAGTCGGTTGAAAGAGGATCAACTTAGTTATGCCCGACTTACAAAGTCTGTAACCCTCATTACACAAAGGGTTCAAAGATGATTGAAAAAAAGTTTAGAAAAAAGGTTGACAATCCCAGAACAGTCAGCTACATTAGTAAATGCGCTCGAGAAACAGACAACTGCTTCCAACGCGCCCGAACCT
>Ga0207419_1000553_pt1 | contig 32305 bp, 22 predicted proteins | sample ElkSloMetagenome_4_FD_184723 | JGI IMG/M metagenome (GOLD analysis project Ga0207419, IMG submission 184723) | Hot spring microbial communities from Elkhorn Slough, Monterey Bay, USA - MD2A (version 2) | ecosystem: Environmental > Aquatic > Marine > Intertidal zone > Estuary: Microbial mat ... | reverse complement strand
TCCACCAATTAGAACGATCACTGACAAAATAGAGTACACCTCTCAGCGACCATTGAGGCTGAAAAATGGATTCTTCTGGACCACCAGCGATCTTTTTGGGGGCTGCGAGAGAACCATCGGCTTCGACGGAAGCTAACCACAGTTCGGTACCATCCCACGGCATATTCGGATGATTCCAGCTAATCCAACACAGTTGGGAATGATCAGCGTTGAGGCGAGGGGAAGCATAGAAGTCCATCCCCGATGCTAAGATTTTGACATCTTCGGGGTTATTCAGGTTGATACTGACAATGGTGTTAACCGCTTCACCTTCGCCTGTGTGGTCTTCGCGGATACAGATCAACCGTTGACGTTGGGTATCAATCACCGCATCGGCGTAACGGTAGTTTCCATCAAGTGTTAGGGGTTCAGGAGTAACGTCCTCTGGAGTAGCGCTGTTGTGAATGACCTGGCGATAGAGACGTTGATCGATGAAGTTGGAGAAATAGACAATTCCTTGATGAACAGTATATGATCCGCCCCCATATTCGTGAACCCGAGTCCGCACGTTAAAGGGTTTTGGGGTAACGTCTTGTTGTTTACCATCGGGAGTCAGTCGAACTAATACATTGCGTCCTCCTTCTGAAGGACGTCCTTCCAGCCAGTAGATATCTTCCCCATCCCAAGCAACACTTCCGAGTCCAACCGTTCCCGCTACAATTAGATCGGCAGTAATGGGAGATTTCCAAGATCCATAGGGGGCTACAGTTCGATCCGTCATTAGTCTCTAATTTTAATGCAGGTCACAAGGCATTCTAACGTAGATTCTCTGAGAAAAATTCACCAATTGGGTCTAATTTTTGATCTTCCCAAAATTTCTTACCCCAGAGATATTTCACGGGTTGGACTTGATCTTGATGGGTCAGGAAGTGGGAAGATGGGAAGACTTATTTTTGAGAAAAAGCGATTTGTTCTCGAAAAAACTCTGACTCCCTCTGTATTTAGAGTCCGACGGGCGAAGTTGAATCAGTTTTAATGATCAGGGCGTCGTAACCAACCGTTGAGGGTAAAGCGTCCATCTTCAAAGCGCTGAGACGGACAACGAACGGGCATGACTTCATGTTTGCAGCGACTATCAAATAAGACAATACTATTATTGCGGGGTTCTATGGTTTTATATTGACCTTGACTAATGGCTGAACCGTTTTTAAGTTCTGTTTCATAGAGTCTCAGTTCTCCCCCTGAAAATTGCTTGGGTTCTTGATGGAAATAATAAACGTAAGTGAGAGTGCGAGTGTAGGTTTTTTCACTTCCCGAGTCATTATGAATTTTATAAAAGCAACCGTCATTATGGGCGGTGAGTTGCATTTCAACTTGAGAAACGTCAAAGGGTTGATGATTGAGTTGGGGTAAAATGTCGGGTAAAGCGTTTAAGATTTTGTTTCTCATCAAGTTATAAAACTCCGGAAATAAAGTCGCATACAAGATCGAAGACTGACGATAGTTTACGGCTTGGGTTGTGGTGGTGGAACCGACAAATTGATCGCTTTTACTGAAGGCAATTTTTAAGATTTCTTGGTTTTCTTCCAAAGATAAAAAGTTTTCAATAAAAACATGATCGCCCGCTAAAAATAGCGATTCTTTCTGGATAACTGATTGATAGTCAGGGGCGGGAATCGGATCGGCTTGGGGTGTCGGTTGGGGTGAAAAACCGTTCGTTTTCGGAGAAACAGCAGGAGAGATAAAAGTTTCTGGAGACACACCCACCAGTTCTAATATTTTAAAGGCAATCTCTGCTTTTTGTTGAGAAGAAACATCGGGACTTTTGAGCAGAGATTCTAAGGTTTCTATCGATAGATTAGTGAGCTGTTTGAGTCGGTCAACAGAAACGAGATTTTGAGCCATCTTTCCACCAAGTTCTGACTTATTCTCTATCATGGCATATGGGGTTCAACTCGGCAATAGAATAAAAATTTTCTTTAGGTTGATTCAGGTGAAGTTGAGGAAGTTCCGGACAATTATTCTTAAAAACCTTGGTAAGCATATAACAATATTTTTACAAATTTAAACTTTCTATAATAAATTCTGTTAATAAATCAAGTTCAGGTTCACTATATGCTACAGTACAGTGACTAGATTCACAAATTTTTGTGCAGGCAGACACTCTTTCAAAATTACCTGCTCCATCTAGCACATAAGCCGTGTAATTGCCAGCTTTAGTAAAAGTTAAAAATCTATTTTTAGCTTCATTAGCTTTTCTTTCTATAACACTATTAGTTGTTACTTGAAAACTCACTTCTATTCCAATACTTTGATTGGTAAAACGATTCGTCACTAAAATATCTGATGTATATGAATGATCGCTAACTGTTAGGATACCATTTGTAGAGATAATTATTTTATTCATATAAGTCTTAAGTCTAGCCATCAGCTTATCTTTCACTAATTTTTGTAAAATTTGTCCTGTTGCGTTGGTTTCAGAACCAGTTGTAATTCGACTGACAGCAATATATCTAGTTTTAAGATATTCATCTAGAATTGCTTTATTTCCAATATAATCAGCAAAACCACACTTTCGTAAAATTTCAGATGCTTGATAATTAGTAGCAAATTTACCTAAACATAATAGTTGAGTTGTGGCTTTAATTAATTCTGGATTTCTCGGAGATTCTTTAGCTAATCCTTTTGCATCTAAATCAAGTAGAGGATTGGAAATCCGAAATAATTTATCTGATTGACATACGGTAATTTCTATCGGTGCATTTTGATAGCATACATTAAGTTTTCCATTAGGAAAAAGTTTTTGGGAATCACTAGAAATTCGTTTTAATACTTCACCTCCTACATCAGTAATTACCTGAAGGTGTTTAAGATTATGATGTAATGGAAGACTATTACTCTCGAATTCATATATTAATTGATTAACAGTTTTTGCTTGAATACAACTCTCATAAAATTGTAAAAAAGTTTCTGCTAGTAATGTACTAGGTGAATTCAATGCAACCTCGTAAAGAAGTTCTTTAGACCACCAAATTGATGCTTGATTTTGCAATTCTTTGATTGAACGTTGATATTTACTCATATTCGTTAATTTTAAGTGTTCAAGTAAACTTTTGAAATTACTTCTTCAACTACAGCTTTTACAACATTAATACTCACTGAATTTCCCAGTTGATAAAAGGCTTTGACTGGGTTGGGGTGAAGTTTAAAAGTATCAGGAAATCCCTGTAAACGGGCGGCTTCTCTGGGGGTAATTCGGCGAACTCTATTCTGATGATAAACACCTATTCTATTAGCATCACTGGCAACTAAGGTAACAGATACTTTCTCCGGATCAAGAAATTTATATACTTCAAAAGAAAAGTTACCTGAAACGGGTTTATAGTGTCCGTTTTTTACTTTTAAATAACGTTTGCTGACGAGAGATTCTAAAAGATGAGTTAATTTTGGATGTTCAAAAAAACTGGCAATTTGTTCGCGGGTGAGTTGTTTCCCATCTTGATGTTGACCAAATTTTTTCTTACGTCTTTCGGTAATCAGTAAATTCATTAATTTAATTTCATCTTGGCTACAGTCTCCTCGCAAGCCTAACTCCCAAGAATGAATCGAATTTCCACCCCGATAGTCAATTAACCGCACGCCATGTAACTTGTTAAGATCTCCTTGAACAACTTTGTTTAAAGCTTGTGAAAATTCGGGTGAACAATCAAAGGATGAATCGGGATTTTCTTCGAGAATATCTTTGACTTTTGGGGGAAAATGATTTAAACTAAAAAGATTAAGCTGAACTGCGTTATAACTGTGGGAATCTTTCGGCCCTAAGTCAGAAATTAGGTTGAATTGGGGCGAAGCATTTAATACCCCAATCATGTAAACTCTGACTCGATTTTGAGGTAAGCCAAAGTTAACACTATTGAGGATAAATTGATAAAAACTGTAACCTCTTAATTTAATCTCATGTTCAATTGTTGCGAAGGTTTTGCCGTGATCATGGGTAGTTAAACCCCGGACATTTTCTAGGATTAAAATTTGAGGCTGATTGGTATCAATTAGCCGCATAATTTCAAAAAATAGCGTTCCGCGAATCTCCCCAAAGCCTTGTTTTTTTCCCGCATAAGAAAAGGACTGACAAGGAAAACCAGCCAGTAAAACGTCATGTTCAGGTAAAGATTTGATCTGACGAATATCTCCTTCGGGAACGTGTAGAAAATTTTGAGAATAGACTTGACTAGCTTCCGCATCAATTTCACTAGCTAGCAAACATTCACCTCTCCACCCCAGAGATGCAATTCCCTGTTCAAATCCTAATCTTAACCCTCCTATTCCAGCAAATAAGTCAATAAACTTCAGCACGTTTTCATCAAGAATTCATCCAATCAAAATTTTAACATGAGTTAGAGGTAGTACAACTCATCTTTTCTGATCAACAATAAAAAAAGAGACGTTATGCTAGTCTAACTCACGCAATCAATGACTAGATTGAATCAACTTTTTGTCCAATATTTTTTAACTTTTCCTTTAAATTTTTTCCAATTTGTTGCTGTTTATTGATTTGTTTTCGTTTGTGAATTTGTTCAGACTTCGGTTGAGAAATTGGCTGTTTATTTTTCGGAACTTCTATCCAACTTCCTCGAACATCAGACCACCGTAACCATTGCCGTTCAATCCCTTGATAAACACCTTTCCATAACCCTAATCCTAATTCTAAGCCCGGTATCCAAATTCGTTGTTCAGTGGGTTCGAGTTGTTCGTAGCGACTTCCCACTAAATGAAATGCTTCTAATTTATTGTTTTCAGGATCAAACAAAATATAATAGGGAATCCGAAGAAACTGTTCATAAACATCCCATTTTGTTGGAATAGTCTCTACACCAACCGGAGTTTGACCTAAATCTTCTGTAGCGGTTTCATCAGCCATAAATTCAATCACAATAAAAGGATTAAAAGATTCTTGCCAACTCACATAGGATCTGCGAATATTTTGACCTTGATAAAGTTTATCAACCCCGACAACACCAAACCAATCGGGACGTTTAAACTGTTGGGGATGACGCGGATCAAAAAAAAGATTGATAGAACTTCCCGCAAAAACTTGATCAGAGGAATAATTTGAAGGAGTAAAGGTTGACTCTAATAAATAAGATTGAAACAGTTGAAATTGTTCAGAAGTTAAAGGATTTTGAGTTAAATTCAAGGTTTTAGTCGGGGAAGTATAAATGGACTTTGTGAAAGGCATTCAGGTAAATCTCCAGATTTTTTGAATCTCCGTTTAGATCATCCTACACAACAATAAAGTGATTGCACTTTTATTCTGCTGTAATGGGGTCACTGAAATGAGTCAAATAGAGGTTAGCTTGATAATAACCAATATCTCAAGAGAAACGCCAGAGTGATTTTCCCCTTCAGTATCCTACCCCTAATTCTCTCTTTGACGAGAAGATTGACAAAAAAGTTCTATTTTTTTATTCAATTTCTGAGTCTTCAGAAGAAGGTGAACAAATACCGGAGTTGCGAGGTTGACGCCGAATTCCGCGACGAGTGGGGTCATAACTGACTAAAATAACCTCACCATTTGCTGTGCGAATCCATCCTCTCGCGGGAATAATATTAGCACTAGAAACCTTTTCTTCAATCGGTTGCTGAACTTCTCTGGTGTCTTCTATTAAGTCTTCTTCCAAACTCGGATCAACTAATTCTACTCGCACATTTTCGCCTGTAAACCGATCATCCGGTGTCGTTGGAATTCCCCCTCGCCCGGTAATTATAAACTCACTTTCTGAACCTTGTTTGCAGGGATCTTCAGCAATTAATGCAGCAGGATCAATGACTTGTTGAGGTAAATCAACTAATCCTTTTGACGGATCAAGCGCACTATTGAGATCAACACTTCCACTCAGGGCAGCATCGGTGGTTGAAATCGCTACAATATCGCTGGTTGTTTGCAGTAAATCTTGACTAAATTGAGGATTTCCTTGAATTTGTTGTTCACCCAAACGTTCTTCAACTTGTTGTCGAGTTAGAGGAGTTGCCCCAAAAATTCCCTCAGCATTAATCAAAATAGCACCACCTGCACCGCCATCAGCGTTGGCTGTAATATCACTATTATTTAAACCCACTAACGTTTCTGCGTTAATGGTAATATTACCCCCATTGGTTTCTTTAGCATTAGTGGTCAAGTTACTTTGAGTTTGTAAACGTAAGTCTTGACTATTAACCGTAATACTGGCGGTTTCTGTGCGATCGCGTTGAGTATCTGCCTGTAATATTCCGGTATTAAATCGAAGGTTAGGTGCGTTGACAATGATTTGACCCGCACTATTTTCTTCAGCAGGATTTAGTGTCCCATCTCCGGCTGTAATTGCACTATTTTCTAAGGAAATTGACGGGGTGTTAATCGTAATATTTCCACCATATGCACGGGTTGCTTTTTGAGTAGCTGAAGAAATAATTTGACTTTGACTTAAGTTAACTGAATCACTCACTTGCATGGAGATATTACCCGCAACTGAGGGCGTTTGTAAAGCGTTTATACTCCCCCCTGTGGCTGTAATAATTTCGGAATTATTGTTTAAATAAACTGAATTAGATTCAATACTAACATTGCCGCTACGAGTTCCTAAAACTTCATCTCCAACGGTTGTTAAAATCAAACTATTATTCTCAATAATGACATCATCTTGTACATTTATATTAACATCACCCCCATTTCCTTGTCCGGCTGGAATAAGAATTTCTCCGGTATTTTCATCGGTTTGCGCCCGTCGAACTCGGGTTACTAAAGCCGCCCCATTATTCATCGAAAAAGAGCCGTTTGTGACTTCAATTTTCACTTGTCCAGCTTCTCCAATTCCACCATTATCAACTTCGGTGGTAATTTTAGTTTGTTGGGCAGGATCTACCGTTGTTCCTAGTCCTTCTAAATTAAGGCGATCGCGAATATTTAATCTGACTTCTCCAGCCTGTGAGGGTTGCTCAAAATTGCCTCCTGAAGTATTAGAATTAAGTTGAGAACCTCCCATCATTAATAACGAGCCTGATTTAATTTCTATGAAGCCACTATTTCCGATCACATTACTGCCTATATTAGCATTAATATAGGCTTTATTTAAAGTCACGGAGTCAGCAATATTAAAGGTAATACTTCCTGCATTTCCTTGTCCAGCAATACGCTCATTGTTTGCACCTGATCCTTGAACTCGACTGTCAATAGTTCCTTCTAAAATTGATAATGAATTAGCTTGAATCCTAATTTCTTGACCACTCCCAACTGCACCGTTATTGACTCGGGAAAAAATACCACTTAACTGAGGAATATTAACCCCATTATCAAAAGTTTTGGCAATTTCAACTGTATCCTCAACTTCAATATTAATATATCCAGTATCACCAACTCCAAAAGTATCTGCACTCAATTGTCCGCCATTTGTTAAAGTTAATGATCGCGCTTGAATGTCAATATTTCCCCCAGTTCCAACTCCTTTTTCTGCAACTTGACTAAAAACTCCGCTAGATTTTGGGGCGGTATCTGGGCTAATTTCCTCAACCCCATCAACCCCATCAATTCTAATTTGATCGCGAACGTTAAGGGTTATATTACCTGCTTTTGAGGGTTGAGTTGAATTCCCACCCGAAGTATTCGCTTCAATTCTCGACCCATTACTTAGTGAAAGAAATGCTGCTCGAATGTTAATATCTCCGCTATTTCCGAGAACTCCATTACCAGCCGTTGTAAAGATATAACCTCGGTTGAGATTAACAATCGCCTGTTCTGCATTAATCGTAATATTTCCAGCATTTCCAGGACGTTATTCTTCACTTTTGAATGCTCGACTATCGAGATTTGAAGCTTGACTCAGTGATAAAGAATGACCTGTAATTGTAATTGTAATATCACCGGAATAACCCTGTCCAGAATTTCCAGTATTCAGTTCTGAACCATTACGAAGAATCAGAGAATCAGCAATAATTTCAATTACCCCACTATCACCTGAAACATTATTCCCCACATTCGTATTAATAAAACTGCGATCTAATGTAACAGCTTCAGCAACTTCTATAGAAATTGCACCTGCATTTCCCTGTGCAGCTATCCGTTGGTTATTCTCTCCCGAACCTCTCACACGACTATCAAGTGCAGCACCCTCGCTCATGCTTAAATTGTTAGCTTTAATCAGAATTTGACCGCTATTTCCAATTCCTCCAGGTTCAACAATATTAGAAAGTTTACTATTACTAATCGTAACAGATTCTGTGGCATTAAGTTGAATATTTACGGGTGTTAAACCTGCTATACTTTGATTGCTTGTATCAATACCTGCTCTTAAGGCTGGGTCACTATTATAAATTAATAGATTGCGAGCAAAAATATTAATATTTCCCTGTCCATCTCCAATCACTTCAAGGGTAGAATTCTCACTAATTACAACATTAGATCGTTGAATATTGGCGGGGATATTTAAGCGATTTTGTTCGATTTCAACAACTCCTTCACTTACACTTCCAAGTTCTACTCGACCATTTTGCGCTCTTAATAGTCCGCCATTGATGTTAATGTTTCCTCCAACTAATGCTAAACTTTGACTCTCTTTAACACCGAGTTGAGCTTGATCGACCTGAAGATTAGCGGGATTATTTCTTAACTGTAAACCAATGGGAATATTAATCGTTAATAATGGCGGAATCTGAGGATTAATCGCGTTAAATTCAGTCCCATTGTTAAATAAAATACTATCTGCTGAAGATGCAAAAAATGAACCGCCTACATCTAACCGTGCATTCGGCCCAAAATAAATTCCATTCGGATTAATCAAAAATAAATTTGCCGTGCCTTCTACTCCTAATGTACCGAGAATGTTAGAAATATTATCGACTGTTACCCGAGTTAAAATATTTTCAATTCCGGCGGGATTCGCAAAATAAACTCGCCCATTTTCAGAAATATTAAACTCTCTAAAACTGTGAAATAAATTGCCTCCCCGTGATGCACCGCCCTCTATTCTATCGCCGGAACTGCCATTAATATTAACATTTTGTCTAATAACAGAACGTTCTGATCCCAGTGTATTATCGGGTATAATTTGAGCGGTTGCGGGACTATTTAACAGTAAGCTTCCGCCAAACAATAGACTCGCTAAGGGGAAAAAGGGGTAAGAATGCGATCGCTGAACCTGTTTCATCTCCATAGATTAACTATTTAGCTGTGGGCTACACTATACCTCAACCCGATTTAAAATCCGGATTTCTTATCTTTTCTTATCAAAATGTTGATGGAGTTTGAGTTGTTGAGTTCTCAATGTCTAGCTTAGGTATAAATAAAACCTGATCGACAGGAACAATTAAGCCATTTCGAGTTTGAATAAATTCATCTTTTTTTGCAGTAGCTTCATTCAGCTCAACCTTTCCATCTGAGTTAACTTGAACCCGTATTTTAGTTCCAGTTAGGGTTTGAATTTCACCCCGTTCTATATCTGTTGCTTGAATTTGTTGAATAACAAAATGATTTTTAATCAGCTCAATCAGTTGACTCCTATTTTCAGGCAAAATTAAGCGATCATAGAATTCTGATGCTAGGTGATTAAATGCTTCTTCTGTGGGTGCAAATAACACTAAAAATCCCGGTTTTTCGAGTTCAAAATTGAGATCAGCCAGTTCTAAAATTGAAAGGAGAGTTTGAAATTGATCATCATTTTCGAGGGTTTTAATGATGTCACTAGGACTAGAACGGCGAGGAGTTCCTCGAACGACAGTAGGAGCAAAAGGGTTATCATTATAATTTTCGGATGTCATGCTGTTGGAATTCTCGATTGTTTTAGCATCAGGCAAATTTTCAGGAACATCCGTGTTGGGTAAACCTCGGTTGGTCTCCGAATTTTTCTCCGAACTGTTTTTAGAGCGATCAGAAGTTTGTTCAGAGTCTGACTGTGCTAAAATATTAGTGGTTATTCCTAAAATAAAACTCACCATTATTGCTAAAGTTACCCATTGTTTGAATTTTTTTTCAAGCTTAAAATAAATCATCATTTTTATTTATTTATCTCAAATTTATATGAAAAACAAAGGAGGCTGACTATGAGCTTCAGGCTTTTTTACTTCATGGTGGCAATAGCAACCCTAGTATTAGTTTGCTCTATAAATGCTAGAGCAGTTGATCCGGGTCTCTTGATTGTATCAAAAGTTGAACAGATTGCCCAGATTGACACAACTAAAGACCCAAAAACGCGAGCGATGGAACTTTATCAACAAGGCACGCAACTCTTAAACTCAGGTCAATTTCAAGCGGCTTTAGATACTTTTGAGGAAGTTTTAAAAACAGTTCAAGATTTAAGTGATCGTAATGCTCGTTTAGGTCAAGCCGGAACGCTTAACCAAATTGCTTATGCTTACTATCATTTAGGGAACTACGAAAAAGCTCTAGATTCTTATAAACAAGCATTAAATATTTACACTCAAGAGGAAAAATGGCAAGAGCAAGGAGCTATATTAACCAATATGGGAGCGCTTTATGGTGATATTGGAGAGTATCAAAAAGCATTAGAATCTCATCAACAAGCTCTCGTCTTTGCTCAACAAGTTAACGATATCAAAAGGCAAGGTGAAATTATTAATAATATGGGGGCAATTTATCAAAATTTGAATCAAAATCAACAAGCTTTAGAATTTTATCAACAAGCCTTAGAGATTCTTCAACAAGTAGGAGATAAAGGTTGGCAAGGAGCAATTTTAAATAATCTGGGTTTAATTTATGCCAACTTAGAACAGTATCAAAAGGCAATAGATTCTTATCAAAAAGCTCTGAATTTAGCTGAAAAAGATGGGGATCGTGTCGCTCAAGGTCGGATTTTTAATAATCTGGGTTTAGTGCGAAGTAAAGTTGGTGATATTCCGGCTGCATTACAGTCTTTACAAAAGGCGTTAGTGATTCGTCAGGAGTTAAAAGATTTACCCGGAGAACGTACAACTTACAATGATATTGGTACTGTTTATCGGAATTTAGAGGAGTATAAAATTGCTCTCCAAAATTATAACAAAGCCTTAAAAATTTCCCGTCAAATTAATGCTCGTCCCCAAGAAGGAGAAACGCTGAGTAATATAGGCTTAACTCTGTTAAAATTAGGTCAAGAAGCCGCAGCAGCAGATCAATTATTTAAAGCAGTAAAAATTTGGGAATCTTTGCATCCTGGACTCAATGATGAAAATAAAGTTTCATTGATGGATAGCCAAGCAGATACCTATCGTTGGCTACAGCAAGCATTAATCGCTCAAAATAAAATTGAAGCGGCTTTAGAAGTTTCAGAACGAGGGCGTGCAAGAGCATTTGCACAGTTATTAGCATCACGATTTAATGAATCTGATTTGTCGTCCTCACCACTGAAATTTAAACAAATTCAACAAATCGCTCAACAACAAAATTCTACTCTTGTTGAATACTCAATTGTAATTGAAGGTAAACTGCTTTATATTTGGGTAATTCAGCCGGACGGTGAGCTAAAATTTCGCTCTGTTGATCTGAGTTCATTACAAAGTATTTCGCCTGAGACTGGCAATCATCGACAAGTGATTAATCGAGGGAATGAGATTGAAGAACAGGATAATTTTGTCCATAAAAATATTGCCCAACTGGATCAACAGATTGTCAATAAAGCCGCAGTCAATTCTCAACCTGTGGCTAATATTGTTCGTTATAAAGATCCATTTTTATTAAGAAGATATAAGTTTCTCATTAAACCCATTGCTGATTTACTCCCCACAAATCCCGATCATCATGTTATTTTTATTCCTCATCAAGAGTTCTTCTTAGTTCCTTTTGCTGCCTTACAAGATGAACAAGGCACTTATCTAATTGAAAAGCATACCATTTTAATTTCACCTTCAATTCAAGTGTTAGATTTAACCTACAAACATCAACAACATTTAGCCAAAGAAAATCAACTCAAAACTCTTATAATTGGCAATCCAAAAATGCCAAGTATTGCCTCTCGACTCGGTGAAAAACCTCAAGCTTTAAGTTCTCTCCCAGGAACAGAACGAGAAGCATTAGCAATTGCTAAAATGCTAAAAACTGAACCGATGATTGGTGAGATTGCCACAGAAGATATAGTCGTTAAAAAAATGCTTCAAGCTCGTATTATTCACATGGCTACACATGGTTTACTCAATGAATTAAAACATTTAGGATTAGAAATACCGGGAGCATTAGCTCTAACGCCCACTTTGAAAGATGATGGTTTACTCACCTCTGATGAAATTTTTAATTTGAAACTCAAAGCCGAATTAGTGGTTTTAAGTGCTTGTAATACAGGGCGAGGTAAAATCACTGAAGATGGAGTAATTGGTTTGTCTCGTTCATTTATTTCCGCAGGTGTTCCGAGTGTTATCGTTTCTTTGTGGTATATTCCTGACAATCCTTCTGCGGACTTAATGATTGAGTTTTATCGTCAGATGCAAACAACAAATGATAAAGCCTCTGCCTTGCGTCAAGCGATGATTAAAACCATAGAAAAACATCCTAAACCTCTTGAATGGGCAGGATTTATTTTTATGGGACAATCGGGATTTGAATCGAATTAAATTATTTTAGTTTGACTTGAATTTTACTCAAAAACGACAGTTCGATTGTTATAAACTAATACGCGATTTTGTAAATGTAGTCTAACTGCTCTTGCTAACACTAATCGTTCTAAATCTTTTCCTTTACGAATCAAATCTGTGATCGCATCTCGATGACTCACTCGGACAACATCTTGCTCAATGATCGGGCCTTCATCTAAATCTTCAGTCACATAATGAGCGGTTGCCCCAATAATTTTAACGCCTCTTGTGTAAGCGCGTTGATAGGGATTTGCACCTGGAAATGCAGGTAAAAATGAGTGATGAATGTTAATAATATTTGAAAATTGTGCGACAAAACTTGAACTCAAAATTTGCATATATTTTGCTAAAACAACCAGATCAATTTGATATTGTTTTAAGATCTCTAACTGTTGGATTTCTTGTTCTTTTTTATGACTTTTAGTGATAGGAATATGATAAAAATCAATCCCAAATTGTTCAGCTAAAGACTTTAAATCAGTATGATTGCTAATAATTACCGGAATTTCTACAGCCATTTCTTTGGCTTGCCATCGCCATAATAAATCCAATAAACAATGATCTTGTTTCGTGATCCAAATTGCAATTCGAGGAATTTTATCAGAAAAATGCAATTGCCAATTAGCCGCTAACGGTTTAGCAATTGCCCCAAATGCGGGGTTAATCACTTCTCGCGGTAAGTTAAATCCTTCTAATTGCCATTCTATACGAGTTAGAAAGACTCCTGATGTAAAATCTGTATGTTGATCGGCGTGAATAATATTTCCACCATTAGAATAAATAAAATTCGCAATTTTTGCCACTAATCCCTGTTGATCGGGACAAGATAATAATATTGTTGCGGTCGGTGAATTCATGTTAATAGACAAAAATATAGATAATGATCAATTATCTATGATTTTCACCCCTGAATCAATAGAAAAAATAAATTAGATTCAATCTAACTTGATTTGTACCCCATTCCAAACTTAAGCGTCTTGAGTATGGGTGATTTTAAAGTATTTAAGAAAATACTAATCCGTAGACTTTTGACTTAGAATCAATAATTTTTTTAAGCTTTAGTTTATTATTGATTCGTTCAACTCTAGTCCTAATTCTCATTAATCTATACTCGGAAGTTTGGCTTTTGAGTTTTTTGACTTAGAAGACCGTTTAGCTTTCCGTTTTTTGCCTGTAAATAGATTCTGAAGTCGATGTTGAAAGCCGTCAACGTAGGTAAACCAAACCGGAACAACAACCAAAGTTAACAGTGTAGAAGTTGTCATTCCGCCAATCACTGCGATCGCCATCGGACTACGAGTTTGAGAACCTGCGCCTAATTCTAACGCGATCGGAATCATTCCCGCAATTGTCGAAAGTGTGGTCATCAAAATTGGACGGAAACGAGAAACTCCGGCTTCAATTACCGCATAAAATTGAGGCTTTCCTTCTCGTTCATTGGCTAGCGAACAGTCTACCAACAAAATCGCGTTTTTCGTCACCAAACCCATTAATAAAACGATCCCAATTAAAGCAAATAACCCCAACTCTTTCTGCGTCAATAACAACCCTAATAACGCCCCGCCAATGGATAACGGTAACGCCATTAAAATCGAAAAGGGAAGTAAAAAATTGTTGTACAATAGTACCAAAATCGCATAAATTCCCAACACCGCCAAACCCAACGCACTTAAAAATCGAGTGAAGATATCAATCATAATTTTGGCATCTCCATCGGACTTTTCTTCGACATCAGGCGGAAGCGGATTCATTGCAGGTAACGCTTGAACTTTCGCCAACGCATCGCCTAAAGACATCCCTTGTAAATTTGCTTCTACTGACACTTGACGCGCCCGATCAAAGCGATCAATTGTTGCAGGCCCGCTGCCAATTGTCAGTTCAGCAACAGCAGATAAGGGGACTAAATCACCCGTTTGACTGGGAATTTGTAGGTTACGAATGACATCAAAATTGTTTCTAAATTCATCTGCTAATTGAACTCGAATTGGAATTTGACGGTCGGCCAAATCAAACTTTGCTAAATTAGATTCATTATCGCCTAAGGTTGCAAGTCTTGCAGTCCGGGCGATTGATTGCACAGAAACACCCAAATCTCCCGCCCTTTCGGGATCGGGTTTAATCAGAATTTCTGGTTTAACTAAACTCGCACTAGAAGTCACTTCTACTAAACCCGAAATCTCCCGCATTTGACGTTCTAAATCATTCGCCACCTGAGTCAAAGCTTGAGGATTTTCACTCGTTAAAACAATTGACAGATCTTTGCCGCCACCACCCGCACCTTCAGCCATAAAACTAATTCTCGCGCCGGGAACTTGTTCAAACTTTAGGCGCATTTCCTGTTCAAATTCTTCTTGAGAAACCGGTCGTTCATCTCGGGGCTTAAGATTAACATAAATCGTTCCTTTATTGACTCCCGCATCGCTATTACCGCCGCTACCGACTATGGCTAATATATTGGTAACCGCCGGATTTTCTCCAATTAACGCTGTTGTTTGTTGGGCGGTTTTGTCGAGTTCCTGCAACGTAGAACCTGGTGGAAGTTCAATCGATACTGTACTTAAACCTGTATCCCCATTATCAAATAATCCCTTGGGAATCATCGGAACCAACTGCAAGCTACCGATAAAAAATGCAACGGCAACTGCTAACGTTAACACCTTATTTCGCAACGAGAAACGCAATAAATTCCGATAAGGATGAATCCGATTTTGAGTCAATTGATATTCAGAAACCGTTAACTCTTTTTGCTTTTTCGGCTTTAATAATCTCGCCCCCAACATCGGAGTTACGGTACAAGCAACCAAGGTGGAAAACATCGTTGAAACCGCAACAGTTACCCCAAAAGGTTGAAAGAATTGACCCGGAACACCCCCCATAAAGGCAACAGGTATAAACACAGCGACAATGGTTGCAGTTGTGGCGACCACCGCTAACCCAATTTCTGCCGAAGCATCGAGGGCGGCTTGAAAGGGTGTTTTACCCATTTCAACGTGTTGGTCGATATTTTCCATCATACAGATCGCATCATCAACCAAGTTTCCCATTGCCAATGCTAATGCTAATAACGTCATACTATTGAGGGTATATCCCAATAGTTTCATTACCATAAAAGTGGGTAAAATTGACAAGGGTAAAGCAATCGCTGTAATTAATGTAGGTCGCCAATTCCGCAAAAATACACCGACGACAATCACGGTTAAAACCGACCCCAAAACTAACGCATCAACTGAGGCTCGATAGGAGTCTCGAATTGAGTCAGCATCCGTTAAAATCAGTTCTAAATTGATATCCTCGGGTAAAGTTTTCTTTAACTCAGCAACGGCTTCGCGAACCCCTTCTTCAACGGTAACTAACGTGCTACCCGTACTTCTAAAGACGGAAAAGGTAACAACAGGTTCACCAATTTCTTGAGAATCTGAATTCGGATAATTTTCGACCTCAAAATAACGGGCAAGCTGACGAACTTCCCCAAACCCATCAACCACATTCGCGAGACTTGAAAGGGGAATTGAACCGCCAGACGGAAGCACAATCGGATAATCTCTTAAGGCTTCAACTGTTTTGGCACTTCCTAACGTGCGAATACTCTTTTCTGTGCCGCCAAATTGCGATCGCCCTCCGGGTAAATTAATATTAAAAGCCCGAATTTGATCGTTAACTTGTGTTGCCGTAATTCCTAAACTTTGGAGTCGATCTGGGTTTAACTCAATCCGAATTTCGCGATCGACGCCTCCATCCCGTTGAATTTGCGCCACACCGGGAACATTGAGTAATTCTCGGCTAATGGTTCGATCCACTAAATCACTCAATTCTTCAACGGATCTTTGAGGAGATGTCACCGCATAAGTCATTACAATTCCCCCCGCAAACCGCAACCGTTGGACAACCGGATCGTTAATATCTAGGGGTAAATCTTGACGAATTTGGGCGATCGCATTTCGCACATCATTGGTGGCGCGATCGCTATCTGTTCCTAAAATAAAACTAACGGTTGTTGTCGAAACTCCATCTTGAACAGTCGAGGTTAAACGGTCAATATTTCCTAAACTCGCAACCGAATCTTCGACTTTTTTGGTCACTTGAGTTTCTAATTCTGTAGGCCCAGCACCGGGTTGAGTGACGGTAATAGTTACAGCCGGAATATCAACATTAGGAGTGTCATCAATTCCCAACTGCGGAAAAGACATTAACCCAACTAAGGTTAGGATTAAAAATAAAACTAAAGTGGGAACAGGTCTTTTAATTGACCAAGCCGATAAACTAAATTGAGACATTTTTAAATAATCAGGAGTAAGTGAATCTAAAATCGACTCAGTTCAGGACTAACCACGTTAACTGAATCACCATCTTTGAGATAGGCAGCGCCGGAAACCACAACCTGATCACCCAGATTTAAACCGCTTTTAATTTCCACTTTGGCCAGAGTTAAATCTCCCCCAAAATTACCGCGAATTTCACCGACTTGAATCGGAGTTGCTTCTACGGTTTCATTTTCGGTTAACCGATAAACCATTGAACTCCCATCGGCTTGGGGAACAACAGCTTGAGCTGGAATTTTTAACCCTTGAGTGCTGCTGGAGGCGATCGCTGCCCTTAAAAACATTCCCGGACGCAAGAAAGACCCCGAAATTGCACCGAGAGGCGGGAGGTCAATTTTAACCGTTGCTTTACGACTTTCTGGGTCAATTAACGGCGCAATTTCTCGCACAGTTCCCTGGACTTTTAACTTAGAGTCGGCATCAGAAGTGATTGTGACAGGCGATCCGATTTTGACTTGAGAAAGTTGAGTTTCGGGGACTTTGGCGTGGAGTTCTAACTGATTTTCGGCAATAATTGTAAAGAGTTCTTTGGTGCCGTTGGTGACATCCCCAATTCGGGCGACTCGGTTGGCAATCACACCGGTTGCTGGGGCGCGAACAGTGGTATCTTCTAACTGGGCTTCGTAGTAGCGAACTTGTGCCTGGGCTTCACGAACTTCGGCTTGAGCCACTGCTATTTCTTCGGGGCGAGTTCCATTGGTTAACTCATTCAAATTACTGCGAACTTCTGCAACTTCGGCAGTCGCTGCGGCAATTTCCTCAAGACGGGCGCCATTTTGCAACTGTCGCAGGGCTTGGCGTTCCATGTCAACGGTTGCTTCCAAGCGATCAACCTGACTTCGCTGACCTTGTTCTAGCTGTTGAATGCGTCTTTGGGCCTCATCGACTAATGCCCGGAGTCGGCGTTCATTTTGTAAGTATTCCTCTAGACTATCTTCGGAAACTGCCCCCTGATCTTTTAACTTCTGATAACGGTTCACCCGTTCGCTGGCCAGTTGCAGATCGGCTTTGTTGGCTTCGAGTCTGGCTTCGGCTTGGGCAATTTCATCTTGCAAACTCCCCGAACGTGCATCGGCGAGTCTGGCTTCGGCTTCATTGAGTTTAGCTTGAGCAACGCCAATTTCCTCCGGACGGGTTCCGGCTTCGAGTTCGGCTAACTGGGCTAATGCCCGATCTAACTTGGCCTGGGCGGCGGCAATTTGTTCGGGACGGCTACCGGTTTGTAGCTTACTGAGGTTCGCTTGGGTTCGGGCCAACCCCGCTTCGGCTTGATCGATTTGCGATCGCAGAATTGAATTATCTAAAACCGCTAGAACTTCCCCGGCTTCGACGAGATCTCCTTCGTCGGCGAGAACCTTTTGAATTTGCAGCCCACTGGCTTGTGGAAGGATAGGTAAGAGATCATAGGCTTCGACGGTTCCCGTGACCTCTAACTGGCGGGTAACGGTGGCTAACTCGACAGGGGCGACGGTGACGGTTTGCCCCGAAGCTGGACTGGTGGAAACTTCAACGACTGGGTTTTCAGGGTTGGTGGGTTCTAGGGTTTGAGTTTTGGGGTTAACATAGAAGTGCATGACCGCTATTGTTCCCAGGATACCGAGTCCTAAACCGGATATCATCCCTCCCCATCGGCCTGAATTGGGGTTAGAGGTCGGAGTCTGATCTTCGTCTTTGAGTTCGCTTTCATTGCCTATGGGTTGATTCTTCTGCCCGTTCTCATCCTCAACAGAGGGTGATTCTCTCTGGGACGGGAGATCTTGATCGTTAAGTTTAGACATGATATCTTGATAAGCCACTAGGGGTTCCTCCAGGTCAGGGTTTTATATTTGTGTAAATATATGTATAGCATTACGGATTTTTCTTAATATTCTTAATTGTAGCGTGTTGTTACCGTCGCCGATCATTCTCAAATCTATAAACTGAAACGGCTATCTATCAAGTCTTTGAGTTGATGTTATCAGAATTGAGATGAGATTAATTTTATGTAAAGTTATAAAAAGTTAAATTAAAATTGTAATCACTTGAGATTCTACTGATCGCCGAGATTATTCCTTGGAGACTCAACAGGAGAAAGTTTAACAGTTTTAGGGAATGATTCTCAATCAAAACGATCCTCATCGGGTCTTCTATCGTCTAATTTAGAAATAGCCACTTGTCCGATCAGATACGTTATACTCGGTCTTCTTTCCGGATGAGTTGCCTCTACAACCAGGGTGTAACTTGATCGGAGGCATCGCCAGATCAGGGCGGCTAACAGTTGACAATTCACCGTTGATCAGGGTCAGTATTCAATCACTGTTTGTATTTCCGAAATTGTTTTGATGGGCTGTAACGCCGCTGATCAATCTCGCTAACCCTTATACAACCGACTGCAAAAAGTCAATACCTCGTATGTTTTTCAACGCAACTGAATTATTGATTGATACCTTTGTTCGACAAATTCGAGAGGGCTATCGCCGCACCTATGGAGGCTATAAGTCCGACTACGAAGATATTGTGGGTTGGGCAGGTAATATGGCCTTAGAAAATATTGCCAATAGTGATGCTTTGTACCACGATGTTGAACATACTATCCTCGTCACTCTGGTCGGTCAGGAAATCCTACGCGGTAGACATATCCGAGAAGGGGGTGTTTCCTGTGAAGACTGGCTACATTTTTTGATCTCGCTGGTTTGTCACGATATTGGTTATGTTAAGGGGGTTTGTCGGCAAGATCGAGAAGGATTGTATGCCACCGGACACAATGGGGATATGGTGAATTTACCGGAAGGATGCACTGATGCTAGTTTAACCCCTTATCATGTAGATCGAGCTAAACTCTTTATTGATGAACGGTTTGGAGGTCACAAACTGATTGATGCACAAGTGATCAAGCGCAATATCGAGCTAACCCGCTTTCCGATCCCCAAAGAATCTGATCATCAAGATACCATTAATTATCCCGGTTTAGTACGAGGGGCTGATTTAATCGGTCAACTCAGCGATCCTCGCTACTTAAAAAAGGTGAGTGCTTTGTTTTATGAATTTGAGGAAACTCGCTTTAACGAAAAAGTGGGCTATAAAAGTCCAGGAGATTTACGGAAAAATTACCACAAATTTTACTGGAATGGCGTTTACCCTTATATTAAAGATGCCTTGCGTTATCTGAGCCTCACACAACAAGGAAAGCAGATCGTTGCCAACCTTTATTCTAATGTGTTTGTGGTCGAGCATGACGACATCGCTGAAGAAGTTGCTCAAGCTTAGAAACGGTCTGTATCTCAAGAATATTCTGATTAAAAACATTAGACTCTAGAATTATGAACAGAATGTTTTCCCCTGTTCAAAACTCTTTGATCACATGGGTGCTGGTTTTAGTGGCGAGTGGACTAACTATTAGTGCATTTGAGTATATCGGTGAACTGATTAGTATTTTAGTGACAGCGGGATTAATTGCTTTTATCCTCAATTATGCTGTCGCTAAATTACAACGATTAATTCCCCGAGGTTTAGCCGCAGCATTGGTTTATTTAGTCGCTGCTTTAGTCGTGATTGTGATTGCTTTAACGGTTGTTCCTCCTGTGATTATACAAGGACGACAACTGATTACCCGCTTACCGGAGTTGATCGAGTCTGGAAAACAACAGTTAGCTGAATTTCAAGCTTGGGGTTTAGAACGAAGTTTACCCATTGATGTGGGGATTTTACAACAAAAACTGCTCGTTAATTTACAAGGAAAAGCCGAAGCGATCGCCGCGACCAGTTTAGGATTAGTCGTTGGGACATTCAACTGGTTTATTGATTTTATTCTGATTCTGGTGATTGCCTTTTATATGTTACTTGATGGTGAACGGTTGTGGGATGGAATCACCAGTTTTTTATCGCCGAAAGTTCGCTATATTTTTACAGACTGTCTCGCCCGAAACCTGCAAGGATTTGTAGTCGGTCAGTTTATCCTGGGATTATTTATGGCGGTGAGTTTAACGATCTCTTTTTTCTTGCTGAAAGTTCCCTTCTTTCTATTATTTGCCGTATTTATTGGCCTTCTAGAAATCATTCCTTTTGTCGGGGCGACATTAGGAATTGGAACTGTGACTATTATTGTGGCTTTTATTGATTGGTGGTTAGCATTGCAAGTTCTGCTTGTGGCGATCATATTTCAGCAAATCAAAGATAATCTTGTTACCCCTCGAATTATGGGAAATATTACTGGACTTAGCCCGGTGATTATTTTCTCCTCTCTCCTACTTGGGGGTAGAATTGGGGGATTATTGGGTGTAATTCTCGCAATTCCATTAACAGGTGTGATCAAAAGTATTTTTGAAGTGATTCTCGATCCGAGTTCACCTCCCCAAACGGGTTCATTTTTTAAAAATCCTTTAGATGAAGTTGAAGGAGAAAATCGTCAGAGTCAGGAAACCGAAGAGCAATCCTCCCTGATTGTGAATAATTAGATCAATTATCGATTATAATTGTTGTTGAATTGTACTCTAAAACTAAACAAAAAAATAATATGAAATGGTGGCATCGGCTCAAGAAAAATCCCTTAGCTCGACTCGGAGCAATTATTTTAATTGTATTTTATCTCTGTGCAATTTTTGCAGATTTTGTCGCACCCTACAGTGCCTATGAGACTAAAATTGATGGGGCATTACTTCCACCCACGAGCATTTATTGGCAAAATCAACAGGGAGAATTTATTGGGCCGCACGTTTACCCGAATACTCAGGGGCCAGTCGAAATTGAAACCGGAAAACGTCAGTTAAGAGTGGATCGAGATAACCCTTGTCCGCTCCGGTTATTTGTCTCCGGAACTCCCTATAAACTTTGGGGAATTATTCCCGGAGATCGACATTTATTTGGAGTAATTGGAGAGTGTAAAATTCATATTCTGGGAACCGATGAACAAGCTCGCGATCAGTTTAGTCGCTTAATTTTTGGCAGTCAAATTAGTTTGAGTATTGGCTTTGTGGGAATTGCAATTTACTTCCCCATCGGTCTAATTTTGGGTGGAATTTCAGGTTACTTTGGAGGGTGGACTGATACGCTGATTATGCGTGTAGTAGAAGTCTTAATGACGATTCCTGGCATTTATTTGTTAGTAGCTCTAGCCGCTATATTACCTCCTGAACTGAGTAGCGCTCAACGCTATTTATTAATTGTTGTAATTATTTCTTTTATTAGTTGGGCGGGTTTAGCGAGGGTTATTCGTGGACAAGTTCTATCGATTAAAGAGCGGCAATTTGTACAAGCAACTCAAGCTATGGGTGCAAATCCGCTCTATATTATTTGGCGTCATATTCTGCCTCAAACCGCTACTTATGTGATTATCTCTGCAACATTAGCAATTCCCGGATTTATTGTGTCTGAGTCAGTTTTGAGTTTAATTGGCTTAGGCATTCAAGAACCCGATCCCTCTTGGGGGAATTTACTTTCATCAGCAACAAATGCTTCTATTTTAGTCTTACAACCCTGGCTGATTTTACCTCCTGCTCTACTGATTATTTTGACGGTACTGGCGTTTAATTTACTCGGCGATGGCCTACGAGATGCTCTTGACCCTCGGAGTTTACAACGATAGTCTGTTCTGTGAGTGCTGTTCAAAATCACCTTTTTTTATTCCGTATTTTCTCGGATGAAGTTAATTGGATTTGCGTTTATGATAGAGGAGTATAGACTGTTAGTGATAATGGATCAGCTTAACCATGAATACTTCCCAACTCAGTCCCAATCATCATCAATCTTTGATCACCGTCGTTAACCACGAACTGCGTACCCCTTTAACAACGATTTTACTTTCAGCCGAATTATTGAGTCGGTACAATAATACTTGGTCTGAGGAGAAAAAATTGGAGTATATTCAGCGAGTCCAAAAAGCCGCCAGTCAACTGACTCAACTGATTAACAGCGATGAGTTTGCCAATAAACTCAAAGATTATGCTGAACAGGTACAAGATTCTGTATAGTTTTCTGTATAGTTTTCTATATAATCCGAGAACAATAAATTTCTCTCCGTAAATTTACTGAGCAGTACAGTTGACTCCAAGTTGAACGCTGCTGTTTATCTCAGAATATATGAGATTCTTTCCTACCTTCTCTCAGAAAAATTTCTATCAAACCAAATATACTCGATTGTTGGGTGTTCTAATTTTCTTGTTGATTAGTTCTCCCTTTTTAGAAGATAGTGCATCGGGATCAGTCATTATCTCAATTACGTTTCTCTCTACTCTGCTCCTAATTATTAATACATTTAATCTCAATAAAGTAACTTTTTGGGTTTATGTATTGCTGGCATTTTTAGCTTTTATTTGTGAAATTATCGCTCAATATCATTTCATTCCAAGCTGGAGCGAAAGCTTAATTTTAATAAATCGAATTATTGATATTATTTTTATCAGTTTAGCTATTCTGGTGATTGGTAAACGAATTTTCTCCGACCAAAAAGTAGGAAACGATACCATTCGAGGGGGAATTTGTATCTATCTTTTGATTGGGATTTTATGGGCATTCTTTTATAATCTTCTCTTTTTATTAGATGGCGATTCTTTTTCAGAAGCAATTAACTTACAAGAAACCCAGAGTTTGAATATCTTCCTCTACTATAGTTTTACAACGTTAACAACATTAGGATATGGAGATATTGTCCCACAAAATCATAAAGGAATGATGTTTTCTAACTTAGAAGCACTGATCGGACAAATGTATTCAGCTATTATTTTAGCTCGATTAGTGGGTTTATATACGGCTGAAGAAATCAATAAAACTGATGATTAAACTCCAATTATAATTGAGAATATTGTTGAATTTACTAAAATTAAATAACTTTATTTTTTGAATCTCTGATCTAGATGCTGATCCGTCCAGAAACCGTTATAATCTTCAAGAATAAGTGCAATAATTCAAACAATCGCTATGGATCACACCAGTCAGCAGCTTCAAAAATCAATGCGGAGACTCCGAATTCCCTACAATGATGCACCAGACTACACCAGATCTCCCTTAGAAATAGCGCCCGAATTGCATCAACAAATGTTCGAGCGATTTTGTTTTCTTTATGGTGAAGAACAGGCAAAACTATTTATGCCTGAATTAGAAAGAATTTTGAAAGTTCATTATGCTCATAAACCTTCCGAACTCATCGAAGAAGAACAAGATTTTGACCCCAATAATCGCTTTACCGAATGGGATTTGATCTTGATTACTTACGGTGATTTACTCAAAGGAGATGGACAATCTCCACTCTCAACCTTAGCTCATTTTTTAAATCATTATTTGGGGTTAAGTATCAACACTCTCCATATTTTGCCGTTCTTTCCCTATTCTTCTGATCGCGGTTTTTCTGTCATAGATTTTGATAGCGTTGATCCCAACTTAGGATCATGGAAAGATATTGAGGAAATGGGAAACTATTATCAACTGATGTTTGATGGTGTTTTTAACCATGTTTCCTCCAAAAGTCCTTTATTTCAACGGATGCTTAATGGCAACCCCGACTACAAAGATTACTTTACAACTTATCATTCCCCCGATGAACTAACACCCGAAGAAAGGCGGATGATTGTTCGTCCTCGAACTTCCGATATTTTAACAGAATTTCAATCGATTAACGGCCAGATTTGGGTATGGACAACCTTTTCACCCGATCAAATTGACCTCAATTATAAAAATCCTAAAGTTCTGTTAGGGGTAATAGAAACTCTCCTACTTTATATTCGACGGGGAGCCAATTTAGTGCGCTTAGATGCGGTGACTTATCTTTGGGAAGAACCCGGAACCCCCTGCGCGAATTTAGAACAAACTCACCAAGTCATTAAACTCTTTCGTGATATTGTCAAAGCTGTCGCTCCAACTGTGGGATTAATTACCGAAACCAATGTACCTCACGAGCAAAATATTTCCTATTTTGGTCAGGGTGATGATGAGGCACAAATGGTTTATAATTTTGCCTTACCGCCTTTAGTGCTTTACACCTTTTATCGAGAAGATACAACCACTCTATCGAATTGGGCAAAAGAACTCAAATACTTGTCCAAAATGACGACATTTTTGAATATGCTAGATACCCATGATGGCGTAGGATTAATGGGAGTCAAGAGTATTTTACCTCAAGAAGAAATTAATTTTATTATCCAAAAAGCCAGAGAACATGGGGCATTTGTTTCCTACAAAAGCGGGGAACAGGGCGAAGAACCCTATGAAATTAATACAACTTGGTATAGCGCTCTCAACCTTGATAATAATGGAGAAGATATTAGTTTTCAAGTGAAACGTTTTGTGGCTTCTCGCAGTATTGCTTTAGTATTACGAGGGGTTCCGGGGATTTATTTTCATGGTTTAATTGGAACTCGCAATGATATTGATGCCGTGTTGCGAACTAAATCTAAACGAGATATTAACCGTCGAGTGATTGATGTTAACCGCTTAATTGAAGATGTACAGGATCGCAAATCCCGGCTTTCTCTTATTCTTAAAAAATTAGGACATTTACTCGATCTTCGGGTACGTTATACAGCTTTTCATCCCAATGGAGAACAAAAGATTTTGATGATTTCTCCCGAAGTCTTTGCTGTATTGCGAACCTCTCCAAAACAGGATCAATCTATCCTGACGTTAACCAATGTTGCGAACAAAATTTGTCAAGTTGAAATTCCTTTATCGGAACTTGAAGCAGCAGAAACTCACTGGTATGATCTTGTTGATCAACGGGGGTGGACGACAACAAACGATAAAATGGTAATCACTCTGCAACCCTATGATGTTAAATGGTTGATTCCGTTTGTACAACTTGAACGGAGTATCGAGTCTTAAGGGTAGGGCGAGGAGACAGATAGACAGAAAGAGGATAGGAAAATTGCAGATAAAAAATGCAAAATTTCCGGCAAATCACTGAAGATCAAAGAAAAAACTTTTTAGGCTTCAAAATATTCTTAATCTCAGAAGCCGATTTTAACGATCCTCTTTCTGATTTATCAGTCTTTTGATTTGGGAGAATACCATTATGTTTAAATTTATACCTCGACTGAACTCCCGATTACACAAACTTTTCTTTGCTCGTCAACCGAAGTTATCTCGCCTCAATTCCCGTTTAGTTGCACTGAATATAGGAATTGTTTCTAGCGTGTTAACTGCAATTCCTGCTTTAGGTGCAGAACAAATTACCATTTCTTATGGCCCTGCGGAATCCTCCGTTTCTATTGATGAAATTCAACAGTTTGCAAAACAAGGTAAAGTTACTCCCATCTTGTCGTTGTATGGAACACTGCTGAAATTAAAAGATGGGCAGAAACTCAGAACAATTTTACAAACGCCTTTAGAAGCCAGTCCTTGGAGTGTGGGACAGTTTCTTGATACACCCACTGGAAGGGTTCTGTTGACTCGGATCGGAAAAGTGTTGAAAACAGACAAAAATGAGAATGGTTATGCAGCATTAAGAATAGCAATTGGTCAAGCCTCAGCTCATCCTGAAGGTTTAACGATTTTGCGTATTTTAGAAGAATTTCCCGGCGAAAGTATTCGAGTTGATTTAGATTTTAGTTTAGAACTCTTAGAAGATATTCTTCAGATTTTGGTTGAAGATGAGTTAGTTATTCAATCAGTTGAACAGCAAGCACAACAGGCTCAAATTAATGAAAACTATACTTTTAACTTACCCGATCCCAGAACACAAGGTTTAATTCCCTGGACAGAAGAAGAATTGACCTTTCGCAATCCTAATCGCGATCAGCCTTCACCTTTGAGACTTTATTTACCTCAAGTCAAAAAGTCTGTTCCTTTAATCGTTATTTCTCATGGTTTGGGTTCCGATCCTCAAACGTTTAGTTATATTGCTGAACATTTAGCCTCTCATGGTTTTGCAGTCGCAGTTCCGGAACATATTGATACCAGTGCTAACACATTTGCTCGATTTTTTGAAGGGTTTGAACGTCCTCCTAATCCTTCTGTATTTGCCAATCGACCTTTAGATATTACTTCTTTACTCGATGAATTAGAAGCAAAATATAAACCTAATCCAGTCTGGAAAAGGAAAATTGATTTTAATAATGTGGGGATTTTAGGTCAGTCTTTTGGAGGCTATACAGCACTCGCCGTTGGGGGGGCTGAACTGAATCGTGAGCAGTTAATTGAGGGGTGTCGAAAGTCTGAAGATCGACGAATTACCTTAAATATTTCTACATTACTTCAATGTCGTTCTTTGGAAGTGGCATCACAGCAGAAAAATTTTGAAGATCCGCGAATTAAAGCTGTAATTGCGATTAATCCTCTTACCAGTTTGATTTTTGGAGAGGAAGGAATGAGTGAAATTCGCATTCCGACTATGATCATTGGGGGAACAAAAGATTATGTTACTCCCGCAGTTACAGAGCAAATTCAGCCCTATAGTTGGTTAAAAACTTCTAGAAAACATCTGGTTTTAGTTGAGCCAGGAACTCATTTTTCTTTTTTGCGAGAAAGTGGCGGACGCTTAACTGTTCCCCCGAAATTAATCGGCCCCGATCCCAATCTAGCCTATCCTTATTTGAAACTATTAAGCTTGAGTTTTTTTGAGAGTTATCTCAACAGTAATTCTGAGTATTCTCCCTATCTTTCTCAGACTTATGTGAATCAAATTGATAGTCAACCTTTTAACCTCAGTTTAATTGAATATTTGAGTACCGAACAAGTTAGACAAGTCGTTAAACGTTAAGCAAAAAAGTTGATTTTAGTCTGACAAAATACCAGTTAACGGTCAGGGCTGCTGATGAGACTGGCGACAGACAAGCAACAGCAAAGGGTTTCAGCGCTTGTTAATCTTTCTTAATACAAAGCTGTTTATTTATGTTCGGGTATTTATAGCAATCAGAAATGATTTGTGAGAAATCTAAAAGCGGATAAAAAGTCTTAAACCACTTCCCCTCTTGCCTTTTGCCTCTTGCCTCTTGCCTTTTGCAATAAGATATTATACACAACTGAGAACGGACTGCTATATACGCTTTTCGATAGATGAAGTATTAACGAGATTAAGTCAAAATGAGTTAAAACTTAGCGAATGGAGGTTAACTCTATGGTTGCTACTGGAAACTCCAAGGCTGTCAGTGACCTTGAATAAGATTTGCTTGGCGAGGTTAAAGAACAAGTCCGAAGCGGTTCAAATTTATAACACTTATATTCAAGACGCCCAGAATACTGACTCTCAGGCTTGTGTCGAACTCTTTAAAAAATTGCAACAGCAAGAGATAAAGCAAGCTGAAGAAGTTCGTGGACATCTTCAGGAAGTTATGCAGAAGGGTAAAATGTAAGCCTTCTCGATAGTCGAGTGAGTTGACGACTCCCCACTCACTATCAGTAACCTGTTATGCAGTTAAGCTGTTAATTCAGTTTAACTGCATCAAAATAATTTCCTTCTCTGTAGTCTTCTGCCTGCTGTACCATTATTTTTTCAAGGTCATCTCACCTGATGACTTTTTTTATAGCGTCTAATCTTGCATTTGCCTTACTTTATGTAGTAAAAATAGTTAAAACCTAATAAAACAAGGTAAATCGCTATCTTGGTGGTTATTGTTAGCCAACGGGGTGAGTCTATTCCGAGAAAAATTTAGCGATCGCATCCTCAAAGCTATTAACCGAATTTCTGGTATAATCATCCTAGCATTTGGTATTATTGCTCTAATCACAGGCTTCAAAAATTAGCCTCTTAATTTCAGCCAACAGCTAATTTAATCCTTTAAACTTGATTATGTTTCCTAGTTTTCTTCCAGCCACAGTCCAAAAACTGACTGAATCTACTTCTATTAATCTCGCCAAGCAAATTGAACATCAACCTATTTCTACGCCTTTGAGAAAACAACCGATTGTCACCAGTTATGTTCATCAAGGGCAGGGCGGAACTCCCATTTTACTCTTGCATGGTTTTGATAGTTCTGTGTTAGAGTTTAGACGATTATTACCCAGATTAGCACCTCAAAATGAGACTTGGGCAGTTGATTTATTAGGATTTGGGTTTACAGAACGAGATGTTAATGTCCAGATTAGTCCCCGTGCAATTGGCACTCATTTATACGGTTTTTGGCGGAGTTTAATTCAGCAACCTGTGATATTAGTGGGGACTTCAATGGGCGGTGCTGCTGCTATTAATTTTACTTTAAATCATCCCGAAGCCGTTCAATCCTTAGTTTTAATTGGCAGTGCCGGAATGAGTGCAGGGCCTATTTTTGGGAAGTTTATCTTTCCTCCATTTGATTCTTTAGCGGCCGAGTTTTTACGCAACCCTAAAGTCAGACAAGGAATTAGTGAAACCGCTTATTTTGATAAAACTTTTGCCTCTCGTGATGCTCAAATTTGTGCGGCGTTACACTTAGAAATGCCGTTGTGGAATCGGGCTTTAATTAGTTTTACTAAAAGTGGAGGATATGGATCTTTTCGGAAAATATTAAGTAAGATTCAGCAGCAAACTTTGATTTTATGGGGAGAAAATGATCGGATTTTAGGGACAGCAGATGCCCAAAAATTTAAGCAAGCTATCGTCAATTCTCAATTAATCTGGATTAAAAACTGTGGTCATGTCCCCCATTTAGAACAACCTCAACTTACTACACAATATATTTTAAACTTTATACAATCAAATTAGGTTGCTATTGACTCTAAATGTTTTAGATTAAAGTTTTAGGTAAAATTTGTACAATTAGCGACAACAATATTGGTCAAATTGGGTAGACTAATCACAAGAGTTGATCCTTTGTGCCTGTCTTTATCCTGTCCTTGAACCCCATGAACACCATTTTAATTGTTGAAGATTCTCACAGTCAGCGAGAATGTATTTCCTACCAGTTAGTCTGGAATGGCATGAATGTGATTCAAGCTTGTGATGGAATAGATGCTTTAAATAAACTGCAAGCTACTTGTCCAGATTTAATTTTGTTAGATGTTGTTATGCCTCGAATTGATGGCTATCGAGTTTGTCGTTTAATTAAAGCTAACCCCACAACACAGAATATTCCGGTTGTTTTCATCACGGGAAAAGAACAACATCTAGCAATTTATGAAGGCATCAAACACGCCGAAGCCTATGTCAGTAAGCCTTGGAAAACTTGTGAACTTCTACAGACGATTAAACGAGTATTACTAAAAACTAAAAAATCGACTCATCAAGTTTCGCCTGATGATTGGTTTCGCTATGGTATTTTAACTCTAAAACTGATTAAGTTCTATGAAAGTCGAACTTCAGCTTTGCAAACATCAGGACATCAAATTATTAAGCTTTACAAAAGTGCTGTAAATGCCTTTCAGCAAACATTAGAAATTGACCCCAATCATTTATTCGCAGGTCAAACGCTAGAAATTACCGAAAATAAATGGAAAAAATTACAGCAAGAACTGTATCAAATCCGACCTTGCCAAGTGTGTTTATATTATCATGGTCAGAATGGAATTAACTGTGCTATTCATCCTAATGAGCCTGTTGATTCTCTCTGTTTAGACTGGGATTTAAACGAATAAATTAATAATTTGAATTTAGATTTGAATCTCTGACATCATTTTTGCTTCTAGTTTTTCTGATAAACTTGAAATATTTTGACCCAACATTTGAAAACATTCACAGGGAGTTAATTCAGGTTCAAAATAGATCAGTTTCACACCATTATTCGCAAAGCCAATCATTAACACTTCTTGTTCAGGTTGATAGCCATCTACTAACCCTAAAATTTCTTGCAGCTTATTATTCACACTTTTATTCAATTTTTCCAAAGCATCTCGCGAACAAGAAATAAAATGAGGAGTAGGTAAGAGATCAATTCCTAATGTATTGTCATGTTCAGTTTGTTCTTGATAAAATCCCCAAGCTAATGCGGCTAACTCTTGCTGATGATTTTCAACAAATCGATCTAACTGATATTGCCAACTATTTTCGTCTGGTTCCGGTTTGTTACTTTCTAAAAATGACATTTTTATCCTATGATTATTGACCTTAATCTATTTTAAAACAAAGGTGATCAGATGGAAAGCACTCTCACATTACCGTTGACTAGAGTGGTTTTCAGAAGCCGGATTTTTCCTATGTCCCACTTCTCGAAACAATGAGAGATGAAAACCGTTTATAAATCTTCAAAATTGATCGGAGAGGAATATATTTTTGTCTTAGTATTTTAAATCACATCTTGTTCTCGTTAATTTTACGGAAAATCACAGGTTTTGATGATCTTCTATACGGTTTTTATGTAAGTACAAACATCAATAAAACTTGAATTAGTTTGAATTTAAAAAACCTCAAAACTCCGGATAGATTAATGAATTCTAGAAGAAGAAATTAGAAGCAAAAATATTTCTTTTTTCGGAGACAACTTTATATGATTATCAATAACTATGATCCAGAGGCTTTAGCGATTAACAGCCTTGATAGTTTTCCGACAAATAATAATTTACAAACTTTCAACGCCGTTAATATTCCTTCCTCTGATCAGACAGACTTAATATTGAATCTAAATTCTTTCGTTCCCAGTCTAGGATCAGATAACATTTTAGGAACCGAAGGAAATGACACGATATTTGGTTTAGCCGGAAACGATACCATTTTTGGCTTAAGTGGAGATGATGTTTTAGGAGGAAATCAAGATAATGATTTCTTGTTAGGAAACAAAGGAAACGATACCCTTTATTCAGGAAAAGGTGATGATACACTCACCGGAGGTCAAAATAATGATATCCTATTTGGTGATATTGGCAACGATACTGTATTTGGCGATCGCGGTTCAGATGAGGTACTGGGAAACAGTGGAAATGATGTTCTTTATGGAGGAAAAGAAGACGATCTTGTTGCCGGAGGAGTAGGAGATGATATCCTATTTGGTGACTTAGGAAATGATACTTTACTTGGGGATCGCGGTTCAGATACAATTACAGGGGGAGACGGAAATGATACATTTTATCTAGGTGAAGGAACTGGAGGATTTAGTCTCATTGAAGCAGATATTATTAACGACTTCAACATTGAACAAGATGAAATAGGGTTACTCAATCTTCTCACCTTTGATGATTTGAATATCTATCAAGGTACTGATGAGTTTGTCAGTGATACTATCATTCAAAATAAAAATACAAATGAATTCCTCGCCATTCTCAAAAATGTTAACAGTAATACCCTGAATTCTGATGATTTTACATTACCAGATTCAGATAATGAACCGACGCCAACACCGGAACCTATCCCTGAACCCACACCCGAACCCACACCCGAACCCACACCGGAACCTATCCCCGAACCCACACCCGAACCTATCCCCGAACCTATCCCCGAACCCACACCCGAACCTATCCCCGAACCTATCCCTGAACCTATCCCTGAACCTATCCCTGAACCTATCCCTGAACCCACACCCGAACCTATCCCCGAACCTATCCCTGAACCTATCCCTGAACCTATCCCTGAACCTATCCCTGAACCCACACCGGAACCTATCCCCGAACCT
>Ga0207419_1000552_pt1 | contig 32316 bp, 36 predicted proteins | sample ElkSloMetagenome_4_FD_184723 | JGI IMG/M metagenome (GOLD analysis project Ga0207419, IMG submission 184723) | Hot spring microbial communities from Elkhorn Slough, Monterey Bay, USA - MD2A (version 2) | ecosystem: Environmental > Aquatic > Marine > Intertidal zone > Estuary: Microbial mat ... | reverse complement strand
TATTTTGATTCACTGCGACTTAATATTACTGATGTTTGGCAAGAAAATAATTAGTTGAATTTAGTTAATGAGTATTTCCTTACATTTCAGCCAGTTAGATAAAAATTTGCACCATTTTTATTTTGTGCATATATAATTCATGCTTAACAATCTGTTAAATAGTGAGTTTAGAGTAATGTTGTGATTTAGTTAAAAAAGTGGCTTTTCGGGTTTGGCAGAGATTGTTTTGAATTAATTTCGAATGAAAATTAGTTATTAAAACATTTACTTACACTTATTTGATTTGAATCACTAATATCATTTTTTTTAGATAGAAAAGTTCTATTATTACAAAAAATTAATAACGGACTAGAAGAAGAAAACGGAAGTAATATGATATTTGATGATAGCGCCAAATTAACAACCGACGAAAAAGCCATTCTAATAATGCAGAAAGGCTCATTGATATCTTCAAGTGAATTCCTTAATTTAAGTATAGATCTTTACCGGGTGGATGATGATTTTATAGAAATTTGGTACAGTACCCCTGCTGATAAAGTATACAAAATTGAGTTTTTAAAGGATAAAGAAATCAATCCTTTCTTAAAATACCTTAAAATTTCTTGCAATAATTAGAAAGAAAATTGCAGATAGGAGTTTTTATATTTACTCCAATGCTTCTAATTGGGTAAGTTTATTGAGGGCTTGTTTTTTCAAATAGGCTGTCAATGAAAATGCTTGTTTATCCTTACAATACTCCTTTTAACTTGCTACTTTTTTATTAGGTAAATAGCATCCGATCGCATCTGTTTTCTTGGGTTATTATCATGAATAGGATATTCAGGATATTAATTTAATCACCTGTGGTATAAAAAAAATACCGCTTATATAAAAAAGACCAACAACATCATTTGTTGATTGATTTTATTTTAAATTTACCACTACAAAAGATCCATCGTCCAATTAATTTTAATTAAAGAAAAGAAATGAACGAAGTAATCAAGACCTCCCAGATTTCTAAAATATACCAAATGGGTAGTGAGGTAATTAAGGCACTACAATCTATTACCATCACCATCAATCGTGGTGAATACGTGGCTTTCATGGGTCCATCAGGTTCTGGTAAGTCTACCTTGATGAACATTATTGGTTGCTTGGATACCCCCTCAGATGGTACTTACATCTTGAATAATAATGATGTGAGCGATCTTACAGAAAACGAATTGGCAGAGATTAGAAATAAAGAAATAGGCTTCGTGTTTCAAACGTTTAATTTACTTCCCCGGGCATCATCATTAGAAAATGTAAGTTTACCCTTGGTTTATGCCGGTTACAGTAAATCAGAACGAGAAGAAATTGCCCATCAGACCCTGGCTAGCGTAGGTTTGGGCGATAGAGCGATGCACAAACCCAACGAGTTAAGCGGTGGACAAAGGCAACGGGTAGCTATTGCACGAGCGCTGGTAAATAAACCTAGTATCATTCTTGCCGATGAGCCTACCGGTAATTTGGATACAAAAACTTCTTATGATATCATGGATTTGTTCCATATTTTACATGAAAAGGGAAATACCATCATCATGGTAACTCACGAAGATGACATAGCCCATTATGCGCACAGGATTATTCGCTTGAGAGACGGGTTAATTGAATCAGATACCATCAACGAAAACGTGAGGAAAACTGAAAAGATGGGAGAAGCTACCAATTAATCATGATAATATATTTTTAAATTAGTATCTAGCACAATCCTTCACTTTTTATGCATAGATAAGGATAGATATTTTTTTCAGTAACAATCCTTTCAGAAAACTATTAGTTTGAATAAGTAATTATTGCATATTTGTAAATGAATATTTATTGCTTCAAACTTAAATCTCAACATTTATTATGAAGATTTATACAAAGACCGGAGACGCAGGAAAAACCTCATTACTGGGAGGTAGCAGGGTGTCTAAATCTCACATTCGTATAGATACATACGGTACTATCGACGAATTAAATTCATACATAGGCCTGCTACGTGACCAAAAGGTGAATGAGCAACGAAAGGATTTGTTTATTAATGTTCAGGATAAGCTTTTCACCATAGGTTCTTTATTGGCATCAGATCCTGCCAAACCAATTCCTGATTATTTGCCTCATCTGACAAAAGAACATGTAATGACCTTAGAACAGGCCATTGATCAAATGGAGAAGGATTTGCCACCAATGAAAAATTTTGTTTTGCCTGGTGGTCACCAGTCCGTTTCCTTTTGTCATATCGCTCGTTGTGTGTGCCGCAGGGCAGAGCGATTGGTCATAGAGCTTCAGGAGCATGGCCCGGTCAATGAAATTATTGTAATTTATCTCAATCGTTTGTCAGATTATCTCTTCGTGCTGGCTCGTAAAATGACTAGCGAATTAGAAATTGAAGAAATTCCCTGGAGGTCACAAAATTAATATTTTTGCTTATCCCAAAGTGCAAATTTAGTAATTTTGAACATTAATTAATTGATTTTATAAAGTTATGACTGGTACTTTGAATCTGGAAATAAACAGGATAGCTAAAAGTCGATTGCCTGAAGTTGACTTTAGCAATATAAAATTTGGCAAAGTGTATTCTGACCATATGTTTATGGCTGATTACTTTGATGGAAAATGGCAGAAATTCAGGATTGTGCCTTATGGTAATTTGAGCCTTAGCCCGGGTACATCAGTGATTCATTATGGCCAATCCATATTTGAGGGCATGAAGGCCCACCGCAATGAAGATGGTGAAGTACTGCTTTTTAGGCCTCATGAAAATCACCAAAGAATGGTAGCCTCCGCGAAAAGAATGTGTATACCTCCACCAACGGAAGAAATGTTTCTGGGTGGTTTGATGGAGCTGCTCAATCTGGATAAAGCATGGGTTCCTGATGTAGCCAATACATCACTCTATATCCGACCTTACATGTTTGCTACCGATGAATATATAGGCATCAGACCATCAGACAATTATTGTTTTATAATTTTCACTTGTCCGGTTGGGGCTTATTATACAGCACCTGTAAGGGTAAAAATTGAAACAAAATACACGCGTGCGGTAGAAGGCGGTACAGGTGCAGCCAAAGCTGCAGGCAATTATGCTGGTTCATTATTGCCTATGGTAGAAGCTCAAAAGCAGGGATACAACCAGTTAATATATACTGATGGGCAACAGCATAAATACCTGGAAGAGGCTGGTACCATGAACATAATGTATGTGATAGATGGTAAAATTGTAACTGCCCCAGCCGGCACTACTGTACTTAAAGGCATTACACGAGAAAGTGTATTGATTCTTGCGAAGGACTGGGGGTATCAGGTAGAGGAGCGACAAATTTCTGTTGATGAATTAATAGAAGCCCTTCAAAATAATAGAGTAAATGAGGCTTTTGGAACAGGTACAGCTGCTACTATTGCCCACATAGAGGCTATTGGCTACGAGGGAAAAGATTACGAGTTGCCAGCCGTTGAGGGAAGAGAATTTTCCAATAAGGTATTGCAAGAGCTGGAAGACATAAAACATGGCAGAAAAGAGGATAACCGCGGCTGGATAGTCAAACTCTGATGAAAATAAAACTATTAGTTACTATCATAATTTTGCTTAAGCTAACCGAACTTAAGGCGCAACCTTACTTACTGTTATATAAAGATGGCTCATTACGAAAGTCTCAGTATCATGCCGGTGATCCTATTAGCTTTAAACTGAAGGGAGATGATCAAAAGAAAACGCTGATAATTAAAAATTTGATGGATAGCAGTATTGTATTTGAAGGTGGAGAGGTTGCGCTGAATGAAATAAGTACGGTATATATAAAGGAAGATTTTCGCAGTTGGAGCCCATCTACATATGCTACAGTTTTGTTTATTGCAGGAACTGGATATATGGGATTAGAGTTGATAAATGATAATACAATAAGCCAGAATACCGCCATTACATCAGCTACGTTAATAAGTTTGGGTGCTTTAATACACCTGGTGAAAAGGAAAAAAGTAAAAATAAACGATAAGTATAAATTAAAAATTCTGGAACAGGAAAATAAAACCCCATGACAAGAGAACAGATGAAAGATTTAAAGGCCCGCGTTTCGGCCTTGAGGAGGTATCTTTGACTACGATACCAAAGTAGAAGAAATAAAAGAGGAGGAACTACTCACTACCCAACCCGGATTTTGGGACGACCCTAAAAAAGCAGAAGGTATTTTAAAAACTATAAAATCAAAAAAATCCTGGACCGATAGCTTTGAGAAATTATCACAAGTCTATGCTGATTTAGAGGCCTTGTACGAATTTTACGAAGAGGAAGAAGTAAGTGAAGAAGATATTAATAAAGAATATAAAAATGTAGAAAAGCAGCTGGAAGCATTAGAACTAAAGAAAATGCTCAGTAACGAAGAGGACCAGCTAAATGCTATAATAGAGATAAATCCGGGTGCCGGTGGTACCGAAAGCCAGGATTGGGCCGAAATGCTAATGCGCATGTACATAATGTGGGGCGAAAGCAATGGCTACAAAGTAAAGCAAGTAAGCTATCAACCGGGCGACACCGCCGGTCTCAAATCAGCCTCTCTTGAAATTGAAGGTGAATTTGCCTATGGTTATCTTAAATCTGAAATTGGCGTTCATAGATTGGTTAGAATTTCACCATTTGATAGCGGTGGACGCCGCCATACATCTTTTGCTTCTATATTTGCTTATCCAGTTGTAGACGATAGTATAAACGTGGAGATAAATACTGCGGAAATTACCTGGGAAACCTATCGTGCGGGTGGAGCCGGAGGTCAAAACGTGAATAAGGTTGAAACAGCTGTGAGATTGCGCCATGCCCCTTCCGGTTTAGTGATCGAGTGTCAGCAAGAGCGGTCTCAAAATCAAAATAAAGAAAAAGCACTTAAAATGCTAAAGTCTAAATTGTATCAACTCGAGATACAAAAAAGAAATGAGAAAAAGGCTGAAGTAGAAAGCTCAAAGAAAAAGATTGATTTTGGCTCTCAAATCAGAAATTATGTTTTGCATCCTTATAAGTTGATAAAGGATAACCGCACCAGTGTGGAGCGAACTGACGTGCAAAATGTGCTGGATGGTGACCTTGGTGACTTTATTAAAGCTTACCTAATGGAACAATAAGAAATAAAAAAAGCCCTTTACCAACCCGGAAAAAGGCTTTTGTAGAATATGATTATTGCTTTATTATACTAACCTATTTCACTTCCAGTGTAAGTATGTTTCCTTCCGCTACATTTAAGCCCACGAACAAGTGGTTAGTTAATGCCGGTGGCTTATCACTAGAATGCCTTGCAATGTAAATGTCATACCTACCCGGTTCTAAATTTGGAACTATAAAAGTGCGCTCGTCATTTACGAAAGTTCTGGTAAGAGCATTTTCAAAATATGGAGCTGCATTGCGTAAAATCTCGGCAGTTGAAAATCTTCCACTGTTGTAAACGATAATTTCATAGGTTCCTATTGGTACTGACTCGGTAAGTTCACCGTGTATAAAGCCAAAATTTTCCTCTACTTTAAGCTTTATGGCAGGTTTTAATAAATATTCATCTTGATTGCCTAACCTCACGATCGATTCATCAATATCAAAGTCCAGCAATAATTTATAAGTTTTGTTAAGCTCAATTGTAAAGGTGCCATTAATTTTAAAGCCGGATGAAGAACCACTGGGCACTTTCAAAGGATAAATAAATCCATTTTCTTTTTTTACGTAATTTCCTTTCCCCTCAATCACCACATCATTATTTCCGTTGGCTACTATTAATCTTAATTCTGAATATGTTCCCGGCTCAATGCTAAAGGCATTCATAAAGCTTTCTGAATCAGCAATGGTTACTAAATCTATGAGGATCGGATAATCAGCCGGTAGATTCATCCAGCCATCATCTTTTTTTATTCTGATCATTTCTATAGTAAGAAATATTCCGGTTAAGTCATGCTTTAATAACTTACCACCATCGGCATTGTACCCCGATCCTGAGAGGTTCATGCTTAAAAGGCTTATATCTTCATCTTCCACTTGAGGGAGAGGCTCTTCGGTGCAGCTGAAAAGTATAAAGATTATTGGAAAAAAAATTAAAAACTTCTTCATCCTAAATTAAATTTTAATTATCGATTATGAAGCTGGTTATGGTTATATATTATATTTCGCGGGCAATGGTAAGTGGGTCAGCAATTTTATGACTAATAAATCGGGTGATTTAAATTTATTAAAAGATAAACACGGGTAAAATATTTAATAATTTAAAGATTAATTTTAATTTTATTGGTATTTTAAAGGGTTTTCAGGCACTTATAAAAAAATAGAGACTGTAATATTTTACTAAAAATCAACCTTTTTTATTGAGGTATTCGAATAGAAATAGGCCTATAAATAATAAACCAGCTACTGCAAAACTAACTAGTAAGTAGGCTGGATAGAATTGATAAAGCACGATGTGCACTAGCACCACAATTAATCCTGTAAGCATTATAGCAAAAGCCACTGTAGCATGAGAATATCCTTTAATCACTAACCGTTGATATATATGAGTGCGGTGAGCCACCCAAATCTTTTCTCCTTTAAGTATTCGCCTTATAATAGTAAATGCTCCGTCAGCCAGAAAAAACCATAAAAAAATACCCATGGAAAAAACTCCGATATTCACAGACACATTAGTAAAATATAAAGGCAAACTAGCAAAAATAAACCCCAATGAAGCGCTCCCAATGTCTCCCATAAATATTTTAGCCGGGTGCCAATTATAAATCAGGAAGCCAGCAATGGAGGCAGCCAAAAGAATAGATAAATCATATTCCATACCCAACGGATTGAGAAATGCGATACCTATACAAGCTACTAGCCCTTGCACAGCGGCATAACCATCAATTCCATCCAGGAAATTATAAATATTTAAAACTGCTAATATCCAAAATATGGTAAGAGGATGATTAAATACACCCAAATCAAAACTGTAGGGTTCGGGTAAGGGGAATTTCTGAAACCCACCAGTAGCCAAACTTACAAAAACGGCAGCTGCCAGGTGTAGAGCAAACCGGATATATACGGGAAGGTTAAATCTGTCATCCAGTAAACTGGTAATAGCTACCAGCACCAGGCCACTCCAAAATGAAATTCCAGGTAAATATTCTGCGGGCTTAAAGTAAAGCATAGCCAAAGAGGCCAATAAAAACGCGAGGATAATAGCCAATCCGCCCCCCCTTGGCGTAGGCACAACATGAGAAGATCGCTCGTTGGGAATGTCGATTACCCCTCGTTTACGCAAAAAGCCTATTAATAATCGGGTGGTTAAGGCGGCAAATAAAAAGGTAGTAAAAGCAAGGATAGGAATTAAAAAGTCTGCCATTATTTATCAAAAGTTTTAATCGTTTTTATAATACCTTCTCTTGACGAGAGAGGGAATTCGCTGCCTATTGCAGCAATTATTTTTTGATTGTTAACCTGGTAATTCTCGGTTAGCTTTTGCAATCGTTCACTGTTGAGAGGCAAAGGTATAATGTCGCCTACGCGTGCAATAGAGCTCATAATATTGGGCGAAATTGACCATTTTTTTACTTTTTTATTGATGGCAACTCCTATCAAGTCAATTAGCTCATTGGTAGAGAGATCTTCTGAATCTGCCAGATTATAAATTCCCGGAGTAATATTTTTTTCAATGATATTTTGCAAAGCAAAGCAAATATTATCTACGTGAATAAAAGAACGTCTGTTATCAAAGGCCGCTAATGGGTAGGGCAGGCCCTTTTTTACAAATTGATAAAGTAGGTTCAAATTCCCTTTGTTGCCAGGTCCATGAATCATGCAGGGGCGCATTACATACAATTGATGGGATGCAGGCAGGCTAGTATTTAACAAATGTTTTTCTGCAGCCAATTTTGATTTGCCGTAAACAGTAGCCGGGGCAGGCTCCACTTCTTCTGTAAGCAATGTTTCTACTTTGTCGGCTGCTGCTTTCACCGTACTCATAAAAATAAATTTACCGGCTGGCAATTTTTTAAATTGCTCAAAAAGCTGAACCGTGTAGTTGTAATTTACTTCAAAGTAGTCCTGCTTGGTGCTGGTATTTTTTAGGTCATGCGCCCTGCCTGCCAGCTGCACAATTACATCCGGTTGTAAATCTAATAGTAGATCGTAATCGTTGCTGGGTAGTACACCTGCCACTCGCAAGTTGTCAAGTTTGTTTGTTTTCGTGTTTCGCACCAAGCCGTATACTTGCCAATCAGTATGCTGATTTATATACTGGGTTAAGTTGGTTCCTACAAAACCGGTAATTCCGGCAATGGCTATTTTTTTCATGATTGAAACAGGGATTCTATTTTATGGGCAATCTTGTTTTTTAGTGCGTCGGGTTTTAAATGCTCTTCAGCAAATTGAAGGTTGCGTTGTCCTATGCTATCCAATTTTTCTATATTGTTTGCCAGTTCTGTTATTTGATCGGCTAGCAACTTGCTCTCGCCGTGATTCACCATAATATTGCTAGGCAGCTTATGCAAATGATCAGTAACATGGCTGGGTGTAGGCCCCACGTACAGTATGGGCTTGCCTAAATACAGTGCTCCGTATATTTTATTAGGATGGGTAAAACCAACCTGCTCATTGCCCATCAATACCACTTGCAAATCAGCGGCACTCAAACTCAGGTGTACATTTTCTCGTGGCTGGAAAGGCAGCTGCACGATATTATTCAATTTATTTTTTATTTTAAAATCAGTTACATCAGCTTTTCGTACGCCTCCTCCGATAAAGACAAATAAAATATCATTGCGATAGCGCAATTGTAATGCAGCCTGCAAAAGGGTATCAAGGGGGTGTACCAGTGAATGATTGCCGGAATACATTATAACAAATTTGTCGTGCCATTGATGTTGTTGCCTGAATTCATTTTGCAAGCGCGACCCGGAATCACGTTTATTCATTACCGGCCAAAGCTGTGACAGGCTAATCTTATCGGGATTTCCGCCTTTTTTTATGATATGAGAGCGCATATATTCATCCAATGCAAAAATATGATCAGCTTTTTTAAAAACCCGATCGCCCATAAAAGAAAGTATTTTTGCGCCAAGTGAATTTACATTTACTAAACCGGCGCTGATCGAAAGTTCGGGTTGTAAATCCATAGCCCAATAGCAAAAATTCATTTTTTTTGGTTTAGCTATTAATGAAACAAAGAAGGAGAGCATAGGAGGTACCGTGGTGCTAATGACTAAATCATAGCTTCTTTTATTCAATTTTAACAGTCGGGCAAGAATTAAAAAATTAAAACTTAAAAAGTCAATCATGCGACTCAGATTGCTCTTTTTACCCATTCCGGAATTTGGCAGCCTACTTATTTTTACACCTTGCCATAATTCAGTTCTGGAATATTTAATAGCACTATCCTCATAATTATATTGGCCAGCTAGTACATGTACCTCATGCCCCTTTTTTACCAGTTGTTCACTCAAATCTGACATGAATAAAGAAACCGCCACATTGTCGGGGTAGAATACCTGGCTTAATATAAGAATTTTCATAATTGGCTAATGATACGGGACAAAAATAGGAAAAATGGACTTATGGCTACTAAGAATCCATCGAGTAAATTAGGGTATCAATTTATTTCAGTTTTTAGCTTAAAAGCTAAAACGTTAAATGTTGTGGTTCAAATATTCAATGTGATTTGTGCATTGTGATTTATTAAGATTTTTCATATTTTAGAAATTTAAAAATAGAACGACCTATCAGAACAGATGGTAGATGAAGCATAGTAAAAAGTGTTGAAAACAAAAAAAATAGATTATAAATGAAAGCATTTACTTGTTGCAATTGCCATAATAAAGTGAGCTGGAGGAAAGCATTATGGGTAACAAATTTTAGTAAAATCAGATGCAATCACTGCGGATTTTTGCTAAAGCCCAATATAAAGCAACTTCAAATTATTAGCGTAGGCTTTGGCGCATTCTCAGGGCCTATCACATTTTTAACTGCATACCATTTTTTCCATGATCATAAAATTTGGCTGGGGATTTTGGCTGCCTTTGGCATAGGACTATTTATGTATGTGTTATTAGTTAGTATTACTTATAAAAAATTGAATTTAGCACCTGCTCACTTAACTAATAGCGGTTAAATTTTTAGCGTGGCAACCAGGTACCGTGAAAACCAATGGGTACATTGTGTGGCAAAGCGGCTTCATATAGTATTGACAAATCCTTAGCCTCGGCTATACAAAAAATAGTTTGATTGGTTTTTGCATGGTAACGGGTAAAAAGCAGCCAACCCTCATCTTCTGCATTGGCATGCGGTTTCGGCACAAATACAGGTTCGCCGGGAATGCTACCAGGAAATTCGATACTTTGATAGCTTTTGTTTTTCACATCCAGCTTTACAATTTCTTCCAATAAACTATGCGTTTTTGCTTTGGTTGCAGCTATACCATAGGCATATTGATAGGCCTTGCCCCGCAAATCAGGATGAACCGCCGGTAATTCCATGCCTATATCGGCTAAAGTTTCCTGAGTTACTTCTTTAGTTTTTAAATTTAAAAGGTAGCGTACTGGCTTTGCGTGCAAAATAGCTTTATCATTACCTTTCAAAACCTCTTTGTTGGAATCGGCATCCGGAAAGTGGTCCATTTTTAATGCATCCACTACTATATTGCCATCACCATCTTCGTAAGTATTGAGAAAGTGAAATATGAAGCAAAAATCGGATTGTAGATTATGCTTTTTGTCTTGATCTACAATTAAAATTGTAGTGGGTTTATTCTCTTTAAAATCCAGTGACTCTACCGGAGAGATGGCGCCCAATAGCGTTTTCCAAATATTAAAAGATACCGGGGTGAGAAAGAATATTTTTTTTCCTGAATTAGTGACTACAAAATCATGGGTAAAAGAAAGCCTTTTCAGTTTTACTACTTGCGTGATTCTGGCTTTGCCGGCATTATTTACTTCATACAATATTAGCCGGGGTACTCCACCCGGCGATGTGCCAAAATTGAATAATTTATTATGATCAGGCAAAAATTTTGGATGAGCTGAGAAAGGTAGTTCGGGTTGTACTTTTTTATCAATAAAGCTAAAGTTGTTTTGAAGTACGCCCTGATAGTTGTACCTGCCAATGGTTTCCAGCGTTTCGGGATTAATCTCGTGTGGCCAGCCGCCTTCCCATAGCGCGAGCATTTTGCCTCCAAATTGAATTATGTTTGTATTCGCGGCATTTTTGAAACTAAGTTTGCCTATATTATTTTTCCAACCACCGGGAATGTTGGTGCCAAAGCTTCTGTAAAGCATTTTACCAGCTTTTACTTCTTCCTTAAATTCCCTGGTTTTTACAAAGGCATTGCTGTACATGATGCCGTTTCTGCCAATTTCAAACTTGTTGATCATGCCATCACCATCAAACACGTGGTCGTAGGGGGAACCCATGTGCTCATGATTTCCATTGCCATTGCGAAATAGGGTGCCTTTCAATCCATCAGGCATTTTTCCTTTAATTTTTAGCAATGGCTTTTTCTCAAATTCAGTGCCTACCGTTTTAGTAGCCGCCAGATATGATTGCAGTACATTCATGTGAACTATTACTTATTGTATCACAAAAAGTTCGTAGCTTTTTCTAGCAAAGTTGTTAGTGCCTACGTTTTATATTAGTCCCTCTTTCTGGTCTGGTACTTTTTCTGCTTAGCTATTGTCCCTTATCGGTACTTTCAAAAATTTTATCTGCAGAGCCAGCTATAAAACCTCTGAATAGTTCACCGTTGGCTTGAGGATAACGTTTGGCAAATTCGTAGTAGCAGGCAGGTATTTCATGCTCGCCATCAGTAAATTGAATATTAGTATTATAAGCAATAGTAGATGATTGCTCCAGAAGCTGTTCGGGAGTTCCTTTAATTTCGCCCCCTGAATTATTGAGTGCAAAACCGTTATCTTTTAAAAAATTATTGACCGATTTCAAATCATCAAAATTTTTCAAATCGTTGACACTTACCGTGAAATGATTGGCCCTAAATCCAAAAGCTGCCATCCAGGCGGCATATTCACTTTCCTGCTTTAGTTGAGAATAAGTATTAAAAGATACCTCCCACGGTTTACCTTGCATAATAAAAGCAGGATCGCGCGTAAAGTCTTTGGGTATTTGAGCTACCAAATCATAGATTGTTTGCCTGGTGGGTTGCGACATTTCTTCTACTTTAAGTTCGCTAATAAAAATAAGCGGTTTGTCACGGTCAGCGTGTTCGAAATGCTTGGCATAAAGCTTCTTCTTTTCAAATTGATAATCCCCTTTTGCTATATATCCTTTATCTTCAAATACTTTTGCAAGCACACTTATGCCAACCTCGGGCAGGTTATAGGTGCGAAAGGCAATGTGATCGTTGGTTACGGTTTCCCCTTTGTCACTAAAAAGATCATGTATCTTTTTTGCCGGTGGATTAGTTTGAATATATTCTAACCAAAGCTGGTCAAGTAGATCGTCTATGGAGTTGATGTTCATGATTTCTATTGTTTAAGTTGATTAATTTATAAACTGGTAATTCTATAGGAGAAAACTAATTATTAATTGATAAGTTCGCAACATTATTCGAGGTATATTTTAAATTTATTTTTTTCGTTAATAGCTTCATGATATCTTTCTTAAAAACGCATTATTTAATGCATAACCTATTGCAACCTTTTTATTCATTGTTATCAAAATTTGCTTTTGCATTATTGTTTTCCATTATTCATATCAAAGCTAACGCGCAACCAAAGGCAGACGCGTTGATAATTAAAAGTACCCTGCAAACATTGGCCGCGGATAGCATGATGGGTAGAGGCCCCTTTACACAAGGTACACGCAAAGCAGCGGCCTATATCCGCTCACGTATGAATAAAATTGGATTGCAGCCTTTTTATCCATTTTTCAATGATACCGTGCATCAGGAAGAGGTAAACCTGGTTGGTTATTTGCCTGGCCAATCTGAAAATGCAAAAACATTAGTAATAAGTGCTCACTATGATCATATTGGGATTCTACCCGGAGGTATTGATACTATTGCCAACGGTGCCAACGATAATGCCAGTGGAGTAGCAGCATTATTAGCCATTGCAAAGCATATCAGCGAGCGGGAGAAGCCTTACCACAACATCATTTTTGTGGCATTTACTTTAGAGGAACAAGGATTGTATGGTAGTTATCACTTGGCCAACCGTTGGAAAAAGGAGGAAGTGGAATTGAAAGCTGTGCTTAATTTTGATATGTTGGGTGCTAAGCTTACCGGCTACCCTGGAAAGGTTTATGCAACAGGGTTTCTGAAATCCAATTTATCCTCATTGATTAATGAAGGTCTTCAAGATAGCTTAATTGTCCATCTTCCTGGTAATTCGCTAAACTTATTTCAACTGTCTGATAACTTCCCTTTTTACAGTGTTCTGAAAGTGCCATCTCATACTTTTTCTACATTTAATTTTCAAAATTACCCTTATTATCATCAAGTTGAAGATGAATCAAAAGCAATTGATTGGAATAATTTGGATAGCGTGGTGAATAATTTGATAAGAATAATTGATTGGCTGGACAAAAGTGATTCAGAAATTTACTTAACCGGCAATTGATCGGCAGCAGGTAATCATTCAGCATGGATACCACAGCTTGTATTATTTTTGAATATGAAGTTTCATAAATTTTAAAAGATGAGTATAGCCTCTTTGCCGGTTAAACATTCTGATTTTTTACTAGTTGAGTAATCAAAATCAGTATTGAATCATATTTTTTAATTTATTTCAAAATAAAATTTTTTCAACTATGTCTGTACTACAAATTATACTTTCTATTTTTTTACCTCCTGTAGCTGTTGCATTATCACGAGGGTTATCAAGTGCCTTTTGGCTCAATGTGCTACTTACCATTATAGGTTGGTTGCCCGGGGTAATTCACTCCTTTTATGTATTATCTAAAAAATAATTCACAATCCAAATAAAATAATTTGTAAAATGGAAGACGGAGGACTTACTATTCAATGGACTCAAATGCCCACTTACAACACCATTATGGCTATTAGCACAGGAGCCGCTTTGTGTTCATTGGCACGTTTGGGTAAAAAACTTTATCAAGGCAATAGGTTTTCAGTTGATGGGTATGCCATCAACTTTGGTATCTTAGGTTTTATACTCACTATTACCGGCGCTCACATGTCTATTGCCTGGCCATTGGCTAAATATTTTCCATTTGATAATATAATATTTGGTGAGCCTAGTTTTGGCTTTGGGGTTATTCTATTGTTTACATCGCTGTACTTTTTTATTAGAAGCAAAGTATTAAAAGAATCTTCTAATATAGCGGCAGTAATAGGTGAATCAGGTAGACCTTTAAAGTTTATTTTTATAGCCTTTGGTTTATCATTAGTGTCTATTGCAGTTGCCGGTATGGTATATCAATTGTTTGCCGCGCCTCCCGCAGAACCTATTGCCGGAGAATTTGCCAATAAACCATGGATAGAAGCTACCTTTATTTCAGGATTGTATTTTTTTACCGGGGTAGCAGTTTTGCTTTTTCCTGCCAATATGAATGTATTGGCAAAACTGGAGCTGCCTTTTCAAACAGGGGTTTTACAAAAAGCGAGTTACTTTTTATTGAATATGTTAGGATGGGTATTTCTTCTCTTTGGAGCCATGAATTATTTTACTCATATAGGCTTAATTATCAATACCATGCCCAAAGGATAAAATAATAAGAAAATTTATTGGCTAAAAATCAATTATAAATCCATATTTCATTTTAATGGTTACGATTGATTGATCAAAACATCCATCATGGTATTACACTTCATTTCCGTTTCCTGCCATTCTTGTTGCGGGTTGCTATAACGGGTAACACCTGCACCAGCATAAATCATCGCCTTATCCTGCCATAATTGCATACAACGGATATTGACAAATATATTGGTAGCATTCTGTAGATTCACCGGGCCTAAATAGCCACTGTAAAATTCACGATCGTAACCTTCGTGTTTTTTTAAAAATTCATAAGCATCATTACGAGGCATGCCACAAATAGCAGAGGTGGGATGCAGCAAATGCAACATAACATTACCTAATTGGGGAAAGTTAGTAGCTTCCATGTCTACCCTGAAATCGGTACGTAAATGAACCATTTTACCAGCCTGAGCGGTTTTTGGGCCATCTTCGTCAAATTCTCGCAACCGTATTTTTTTAAAGCAATCGATAATGTAACGGCTTACCAGGGCTTGCTCCTCAATTTCCTTCTGCCGCCAAAGTACCTCCCACATGGGCACCTCAGGCTGGTATGCTTGAGTACCTGCTACCGCGGCCGTGTAAAAATGTTGGTCGCCATCGGTCTTTATTAATATTTCGGGTGAAGCTCCCATCCAAGTGCCTATATCAGGAATTGATACTAAAGACACAAAAGCGTTGGGATATTGCTGGCATAGCATATTAAAGGTTGCAATGAGATCAAAATTAGCCGTTAAGTCAACCAACTTACATCTTGATGGAACCACTTTGATAAAACTTCCTGACTTTATTGCTTCTACACCTTTTTTTACCAGGTTTTGATAATCTACTGTTAGCTTTTGTGGATCTTTTTTGTTGGTGTACCAGTTACTACTTTTTTCTAGCTGTTGTTTTTGTTGTTCAAACTGCTCTAAAAATGAATTGGCATTTTTACTTTGGAAGTGTACCAGCGAATTTTTAAAAGCAATATGCACATCGGCTTTTAAAAAATAAGATAGACCGTTGTTGTCAAATTTACTGAAAACAAATCCTTCGTCTAAATTATTTAACTCAGGTTTTACTAAAACAGGACTACCTGAAGTATCAATAATTAGATTTTTTTCCCGCGATTGGGGTAGTTGATAAAGGGCAAGGGCATAATTTTGCCGGATCGCGTAAGCCAGCAAGTCATCAATGTTTTCCTTTATAGGTTTATCTTTTATAGTAGGCTTATTAATAATCATATTAATGTTTCTCAATAATGGCAACAGTTAGTCTGCTAATGCAAACCAGTTGTTCCTCTTCATTTTCAATTTTTATTTCCCAAACCTGATAACGTTTTCCGATATGAATGGGTTTGGCAATTCCGTAAACAAATCCTTTACTTGCTCCCTTGAGATGATTGCCGTTAATATCCAAACCTACTGCCACCTGTTTTGTGTTATCCAGCAGCAAATTGGCGGCAATGCTTCCCAGTTCTTCGGCCAATACCATCGATGCGCCGCCATGCAGGCGGCCAAAAGGTTGCTGAGTACGATGATCTACCGGCATGCGGGCTTTGATAAAATCGGAGCCCACTTCCTGATACTCGATGCCCAGCCATTCCGACATGGAACCTTTGATTAATTGATTTAATTGTTGAGGTGAAACGTTTGCAGGAAACATGTTTTTTTTCGGCAAAAGTAATATAAAATTGATGGATGATAAAGCGTACCCATCTTTTAAGAATGCCGCTTATTAACATGCGATTGTATATTTTTGGTACCTTTGCAGCTTGAAAATGTAGAATTCATGCGAAAAACAATTTACATAGTCCGTCATGGGCAAACAGATTACAATAAAAAAGGAATAGTACAAGGCAGTGGAATAGATGCCTCGCTCAATGATTTAGGAAGACTGCAATCGGAAGCATTTTATAAAGCATATCGCGATATGCCTATTGATAAAATTTACATATCGGGTCTAAAGCGCACCAAAGAATCAGTTAGTTTATTTATTAATGATGGACTACCATATGAATCCCTGAATGGATTGAATGAAATTAGTTGGGGTACATCCGAAGGAACTGAATTTACCAATGAAAATAATACATTGTACAAAAAGCTGGTACAAGACTGGAAAGATGGCAAAACGCATTTATCGGTGGAGGCAGGGGAAAGTCCGGAAGATGTAATGAAGCGACAAAAAGAGGCCATGGGGCATATTTTGCAACAAACCGATGAAAAGAATATCCTCATTTGCATGCATGGTAGGGCGATGAGAATTCTTCTTTGCTGGCTACTTGATAAGCCTTTGCGTGTGATGGATGATTACATACACAACAATCTTGGATTGTACGTACTTCACTACATTGATAAAAAATTTGAATTGGTAACCAGAAATGACTTGGAACATTTATTACATTTGAAAGAGGCATAACTAAACAATTTGTGGGTTAAATAGGTAATAATGATAAAAAAACTATGTCACTAAATCTAAATGATAAAGAAATTTTGTTGTTCTATAAGCCAGGCAGGAAAAAGGATAAAAATACACTCAATCTTGCTAAGCAGGTAAGCGAGCATATAAACAACAGAGATGTGACGCAGGATCCGCCTACAGAAACACAAATTACAGAAATATTGCAGTTGCTTGACCGGCCCATCAGTGATTTAATAGATCGTGAATCGGAACCCTTTAAAAAACATTATCAAGACTCTGACCTTACAGATGACCAGTGGCTAAAAGCAATAACTAACGAGCCTGACTTATTGAAAACACCGATTGCCTTTAAAGGGAAAAGAGGCATCATTGTTGATACACCTTCCGATGTTTTGGAGCTAGATCCAAAAAAAGGTTTTAATTCTTTCAACGAATAATTTTTATTTAACATGTTAAAGCGAATTACGATGACAGCAATAGCATTTTTTGCTGTTATTTTTATTGGATTTAGTCAGGATCATAATCTCACGATTGTAGTAAAAGGAGCTGACTCTGATAAAGGGAAAATGTTTATCGCGCTTTCGCCAAACGAGGCTGATTATAAGAAAAAGAAAGGTGCTTTTAAAGAAGCGGAAGCATCAATTGTAAACGGGTCTGCCAAGCATGTTTTTCCTGTCGGCGCAGGTACATATGCGGTTAAAGTTTTCCACGACGAAAATAATAACAAGGAATTAGACACCAATTTTGTGGGCATACCCAAAGAATCAGTTGGCTTTTCTAATAATCCGAGTTTAATGGGTATGCCGTCATTTTCAAAAGTAAGCTTTACCGTAGATGGAGATAAAATCATTACCATCAAATTAAAAATGTAGGTACCTCACTCAATTATTCTGAAAATAATTTTTAGTAACCCGTTGCTAATCAGTACTATTTGTGTATAAATATTACAATTGGTATGTTTATGCATTATTTAGTTTTCTTCTCCATTTCATTATTGGTTATTTTGTGTTTGATAAAATAGAAAATGATGCCAGCCATGAATTGGAAAAAATACAACCATAAATTATTATCTGCTCTGCTGATGACAGTCACCAGTCTTCTGGTGATTAATTTTGCCTTATTATTTTATTCCTTCACGGTATTAAAGAAAAGTAAGGAAACGCAGCAATTTGCCGAAAAAGTGGTTTATACCTTCAACGATATCTGGGATCAATTAAAATCAAGTGACCTCGGTGTTAGATCATTTTTATTAACTGGTAATGAAGATATGCTGGGCCCGCATCTAGTTGCTAAACCAGCAATTGAACAACATTTTGAAGGTTTAGATAGCTTACTACTGATCAATGGTAATCACTACGAAGACTTTAAAAAGTATAGAAATCGATTTTTATTAAAAATTAAAGAGTCGGATCAAATAATAGAGCTTGTTCGCGATGGAAATAATGATGAAGCCTTGGCTATCTTCAATCAAGACTCAGGCTATGATTTATACTTAAATTATTATGCACCCCTGCAAGAAAAGCTAATCAGCTATCAAAAGCAGGTAATCAAAAAAGCATCTTCAAGATATCTAAGTTTTCTACAGTATATCAAAATCAGCTCAATTATACTTATTTTGCTAAGCATACCGGTTTTAATTTTTGTACTAATCTTATTTAAACGCCAAAACAAGAAAAGGGTATCACTCTATAGAAATTTACATCTTAGCAACAAAAGATATATATTTAACAATGGTGAAAGTGACAATAAAGATGATGAAGATACGGCCATAAAAGACATTGTTGCTAATCTCGAAAAGTCCTCACGGTTTATTGATAATATTACCAATGGGGAGTATAATGTAGCCTGGGAAGGAATGACTGAAGATTTGTTGTCATTAAATCAAAATAACCTGGCGGGTAACCTGATAAAAATGCGCGACAAAATGAAAAATGCCAAGAACGAAGATAGCATCCGGATATGGTCAACAGAAGGTCATTCAAAATTTGCTTCAATTACCCGTAGGCATGTAGATGAACAAGAAATGTATAGTGAGTTTATCATTGAATTGGTGAAATACCTAAATATGCACCTGGGAATGTTATTTGTAAAAAATGAGGATGAAAATGAAGACTCGGAAAATAAAATTACGCTCAAGTTAGAAGCAAGTTACGCATTTGGCAGAAAAAAGTACATTGAGAAAGAATTATTGCCCGGGCAAGGTTTGGTCGGCCAGGTATTTGAAGAGGGCAAAAGCACCTATCTTAAAAAAGTGCCTAAAGATTATCTTACTATCAAGTCTGGCATGGGCGAGTCTCAACCTAAAGTTGTATTAATAGTGCCGATAAAACATAATGATGCAACAGTGGGGGTGCTTGAGATGGCTTCTTTTCAACCATTAGAAAAATATCAAATTGGGTTTGTGGAAGACATCTGCACGATATTGGCCTCTGCTATTGTTAATAGTCAGGCATCAGTAGTTACCCGAAACTTGCTTAAAACTACACAGGAGCAAGCCGAAACTTTACGAATGCAGGAAGAAGAAATGCGTCAGAATATGGAAGAGTTAGAGGCTACTCAGGAAGAAATGAGACGAAATCAACAAGAATTAGAAAGATCCAACCAGGAATTACTGCACGAAAAAGCTAAATTGGAAGATGAGCTACATCTAAAAAGCTAAGCTTTTGCTATGTTTGCAGTATGGCTGATAAAGACTTTAGTTTTTTTGAAGATGTATTTGATGTCGTTAGAAAAATTCCTCCCGGTAAAGTTACCACCTATGGTGCCATAGCGCGTTATCTTGGAGCTAGTCGCTCGGCCCGTATGGTTGGATGGGCGCTCAATAAGTCTCTTTCACAACAAAATGTGCCTGCTCATAGGGTGGTTAATAGAAATGGTCAATTGAGCGGTAAAATGCATTTTGAATCCTCATCAATGATGCAACTGCTACTTGAAAAAGAAGGTATTCAAGTAGAAAATGATAAAATCGTCAACTTCGAAAATCATTATTGGAATCCCGATCAAGCATTGGCAATTTGAATAATAATGTGCAATTTTGGTCACTTAGTTGTGCGTTTTTGAACAATTGTAAGTAAAAGAAGTTTTACGATCTTACTTTAGTGCACTTGTAAGGCAGTTTAAGTTGTTTGGCATACTGCTTGTGTCGAGAATGACACTTAGAATTTAAACAAGAATCAAAATGAAAGATTTACTTCTATTACCTTTTTATTTAACTGCTTTTTTTTCAAATTCTCTGGATGATATAGGATTAAAAGAAGTAAACCAGTTCGAAAAAGAAGATAAGTTTGAATTTAAAATTGATTTGAAAGATAACCTTCATTGGGAACTACCTTCTTTAAAATCAAAAAATGGAGCAAGTTTTGACAAAGATGCTTTCAAATTAGAATTGCTTAAAAACAGCAGAAAAAAATAAGTTAGTTGAGAAAACAATTGAAGCAGTTCAACGTAATAGTATTATAATTTTTGACGAAACTTTCAAGCCATCAAAAATTAATCAAATTACCTGTTAAAAGAGAGCCTTGGCTCTCTTTTTTTAGTTATAATATTTTTTAAATATATTTTCTAATTCTTCAGCAGGAATAATATTATTAGGGTAAAATATCATTTTGTCTACAATTTCTTTCACTGCACTTGGGTTAAGGCCCATTTTTAATCCCAGATCCATACAAAACTGTATTTCTTCTTTGTAAATCATTCGGTCAATTCCCATCAAAAGTACTATTCTGTGAAATTGAGGTATTATTTGATATTCATACTTGGGTGGAGAGAAATCAATAACTATATCACCCTTCTTAAGATTATTTAAGTCATCAATTGCTACACCAAGTCTTTCAGCTACACTTTCAATAAAATTGGATTCGATAGTAGATTCGTAACCATCAACCCTGGATAGCTGGATTAGGTCGTTCAAATGGCTTAATTTTTCTTTATATTCACGATCCATATCTAATTATTAATACATAACTCAACTAAATATTAAAGTTAATACATGTAGAATAATTCTAAAGCCTTTTTTATCTAAAATATTACCCCTGCTACTTTTACCTGTAAATATTAACTTTAATAGTATTCAGATAAAATACCGATTGCTATTTGGCGGGATATCCTTCGGTAAATTTTTCTTAAATTCCTCTCCCAACATTGCAAATCATTATAGCAGGTAAGCTTTTATGAAGATAGTGAAGTATACAAGGTGGCAGCAGCATCAGGTTTGGAGAGTGTAATTGTAAAGAAAATGCCCTAAAAGCAATTGCTTTAGCCCATCCCTCAATCGCTGCAAGCTCGGATTATTAATTATACTCTATTGTCTAACTTATCTTTAAAATTTTACAATTCTGAAATTTCAGGTTAAAAATTTATTCAAATTCACGACAATCACTGGAAGGCACCGTAACTCCCGCCGCCTGATCGTAGACTAATGAGCCTCCCAAGTGGCTTGCATAGACCAGGATAGCTATTCCTGCTACCATAAAAATCATCAGTAACCAGTGAATCATATTATTTAACTTTTTTTTAAGTTTAAAAAAATGAAGTAGTAAATTAGAAACTACGATCATACTGAAAATGTATGCAGTATAGTAGGCAAAATTTTCATGTGTTTTGAGTATTGTAGGGTCGCATAATTCACGGCTTACGATGCCATCGGCCAGGTTGCCAGTATAAATGGATATCCAGGCACCAGTAGTGCCTATATAAATCAATACTTTGCCTGCCGGTAATAAATAATTATTTTTGAAGTAGCCAATTATATAAAACAAAGAGCCTATTGTAAGCAATACAATAGGCCAATGCACAGTAACGGGATGATAAGTTTCGCTTCGGTAGAATTCCAAAAAATTCATTATTCCAAAATTCTAACCGCAATTGGATCTAATCTTTTACCGATTCTTTCCAATTCTACTTCTACTTTTTGTCCTTCTTCCAATTCAGAAAATTCAGCGTCCACACCATCTTTGGTCAGTGTGGTAGCATCGGTAAAGTACAATTCTAAAATTTTTCCATCTTCAGTTTCAACATAAATTTCCGTCTTTTCCGGCTCTACTTCATCTACAGTGCCAGTATAAGTACCGGTATCTACTACATCGGTAGATTGGCTACATGAAAAAAAGAAAAAGGAAGCAAAAATTGCTAGTAAAAAAAATGACTTCTTCATGGTATTAGTTTTTTTAATGATTTAAAAATAAGGCCGAAGGTATGGTGAAAATTTTAAAATATCAATAGTTTTCCTGATTGGCTTCTGCAGGTGGATCAATATTTAATGTACCTTCATATCCATCTTCTCTATTATTTCCTAAAGGGTCATAAAATGGATAATCATCCAATATTCTAGGGGCTGCAAATTCCATCGATTTACTGGCGCCTGGTGCTATTTCTTCACCTAAACTAACCACGCCAGCGGTTAATTCAAAGGCGATGCTATGAGGCTCATCATCATTATTTACAATAGTGATTTGAAGCGGCTGCTGCGACAGGGCTATTATTGTTTCAGGATAAAAGCCATCTTCTTCTATGGTGATTTCTACCGTTTTTTGTGGAGGCATTTCATAATCCTCCCCATCAATTTCTTCCGAGGTAAAACCTTTGTCTGCCTGTTCATAATGCTCTGATTCACAGCTTTTGCTGCAGCCGGTAAATATTAAAAAAGTGATAAAAATAAAAAGTGTATTAGATCTGATCATTACGATAAAAAAATTTGATTTCAATAAAATTAACCGAGTGTTGGTTAGTTTGTTCACTGAAGTAATAGGTCCTGGTATTGATATTTTACTGCTTCAAAAGCTAAAATAATCTTCTTCTTTTTGTTGTCTTTGCAGCATTTTTATTACCTTTTGAAAATTATTAACAGATTTTATTTGCATATTTGGTTATTACTTATTTACCTTTGCCGGAATAAAAATTAAAAAATGTACCAAAAGTCTTTTCACATATTGTCTGCCATGATCAACTGTTGTTGTTGTGCATGCTGCTGTATGGACTCATGGAAAGGCTATATGTGTACCCAAACGTGACTTATGAATAAATAAAAATATCTATAAGATTATCAAAGGGAGCCTTTCCGTCTAACACACGCGAAAGGCTCCCTTTTTTTATGCTCAATTTTAATTAGGAAACAACATGCAAAGCTTTAGAACAGAACTGGAAAACCCGATTGTCGAAAAAGACATCATTGAACTGGAACGTAAAATCCGCCTTTACCACGAAGGTAAAGTAGATGAAGAAAAATTTCGAAGCCTGCGCCTGGCTCGTGGAGTGTATGGCCAGCGACAGGAAGGCGTACAAATGGTACGCATCAAAATTCCTTTTGGTAAACTTACAAGCCGCCAATTACACGGCATTGCCCATATTGCTGAAGAATATTCCAGTGGCAACCTGCACGCCACCACCCGGCAAGATATCCAGATTCACTATGTGAGCCTGGATCGAACGCCGGAACTTTGGGCACGACTAGAGCAGGACCAAATTACCCTGCGCGAAGCCTGTGGCAATACCGTGAGAAATATTACTGCCTCGGCCATTGCCGGCATAGACCCCAAAGAACCTTTCGATGTTTCGCCTTATGCACATGCCATGTTCGAGTATTTTCTGCGAAACCCGATCTGCCAGGAAATGGGGCGCAAATTTAAAATTGCTTTTGCCAGCAGTGAACAAGATACCGCTTTCACTTTTATCCATGATGTTGGGTTAATACCCAAAATCAAGAACATTGACGGTGAAGAAAAAAGAGGTTTTAAAATAGTAATTGGTGGTGGCTTAGGCGCTATCCCTTACCTGGCTCAGGAGGTTTATGATTTCCTTCCCCAGGAAAAGATCATTCCTTTTACAGAATCTATCCTCCGAATTTTTGATCGCTATGGCGAAAGAGCGCGTCGGCAGAAAGCACGGTTTAAGTTTTTACTGGCCGAACTTGGGCTTGAAAAGCTTTTGCAAATGATTGAGGAAGAAAGAAAAGCATTGCCCAATCCTGTCTTTCCAATCAATCCTGATAGTTTGCCTGCTACCAGATTACCAGAAATAAAAAATTACCCTCATGCCCAAATTGCTAACCAGCAGCAATACGAGCAGTGGCGGGCCACCAACGTATTTGAGCAAAAGCAAAAAGGGTGGTTTGGTGTAAATATTAAGCTGATACTGGGTGATCTGCATTTTGACAAGGCGCACTTGTTGGCCGATATCGTGAAGCAGTTTGCCGGTGATGACATACGCATTACCGTGAACCAGGGCTATCTGCTACGTTTTGTGCAGGAAGATGCCCTCCCGCATTTGTTTAACGCGCTTTACGCGCTCGACCTGGCCGACCCTGGCTTTGACTCCACCGCAGATATCACTGCCTGCCCCGGCACTGATTCCTGTAACCTGGGCATTAGCAGTAGTACCGGCATTGCCAAAGTACTGGAGCAGCAGATCAGGGAGGAATACCCGGATTTGATTTATAACCAGGATTTAAAAATCAAGATCAGTGGCTGCCCCAACTCCTGCGGGCAACACGGTTTGGCAGGCATTGGCTTTCATGGCAGTTCCCTGAAAAATGATGGCAAAGTTTTACCCGCCTTGCAGGTAGTATTGGGAGGCGGCAATGGCGGCGATGGCCAGGGTTACCTGGCTGAGAAAGTAATTAAAATCCCCAGTAAACGCGGCAAGGAAGCATTGCGAACATTGGTAGATGATTTTGAAGACAACGCGCAGGAAGGAGAATATTACTTCAACTATTTCCGTCGCCAGGGTAAGAAATATTTTTATCAATTGCTCAAGCCATTAACCGACCTGGGTAGCGTAGAAAATTCCGACTATATCGATTGGGGCCATCAGGAGCAATTCGTAGTAAAAACGGAAGTAGGAGAATGTGCCGGCGTGGTAATAGACCTGGTAAGCACCCTGCTTTACGAAGCGGAAGAAAAATTTAAGTGGGCCAGTGAAGCACTGGAACAGCAAAAATTTGCCGATGCCATTTACCATAGTTATAATGTGTTTGTACAAACCGCAAAAGCTTTATTGCTAGACAAGGACATAGTGGTAAATAGTCAAATAAAAGTGTTACTTGATTTTGATGTGCATTACGTGCAAACGGGGGTATTTGAATTTGAAGGCGGATTCAAAAACTATGTATTGCGCATGAAAGAGGAAAAACCTTCAGCTGTATTTGCTCAGCAATATCGCTATCAGGCAGCCACCTTTTTAGAAAAAGTAAAAAATAACAGGGATAAAGCAGTAATTGCCAACTAAAAAGCTATGAACAAGGAACCAAAATTGACATTAGTAGGGGCAGGCCCGGGTGACCCGGAATTGATAACCCTAAAAGCCATCAATGCCATCAAATCGGCAGACGTAATCCTTTATGATGCATTAGCAAACCACGTGCTTCTTGATTATGCTTCCGCGAATGCGGTTAAGATTTTCGTAGGTAAAAGGGTAGGACTAAAAAAGTACAGCCAGGAAGAGATCAATAATTTAATTGTTGAAAAAGCCTTGGAGTATGGGCATGTGGTAAGGCTGAAAGGTGGCGATCCGTTTGTTTTTGGCCGTGGATATGAGGAACTTGAATACGCCAGGGAGAGGGGTATATCTGGATCTTTAGTGCCGGGAATTTCCAGCGCTTTAGCAGTACCGGCGTATCAGCAAATTCCGCTTACCCACCGCGGTGCCAGCCAAAGTTTTTGGGTAATCACCGCTACCAATCGCGATAGACAATTGACCAACGATGTGAGATTGGCTGCACAAAGTACTGCTACGGTAGTAATCCTGATGGGCGTACATAAGTTGATCGAAATTGCTGCAATTTACCGGCAGCAAAGGGCGGCACAAACGCCGGTGGCGATCATTCAAAATGGAACACTGCCAAATGAAAAAGTAGTAATCGGTACGCTGGAAGATATTGAAGCCAAAGCCGATGCTGCTGAAGTTACTTCACCTGCCATCATCGTGATTGGTAAAGTAGTAAACCTGGCGCAGGCACAGCAAGTCGCCGGTCAGCATCAAGATATATCATTATTAAGTAAAGCAGTATAAAAAATGGCCAATAAATTATTCCCAATATTTGTAAAAGCAGAGCAACTAAAAATTTTATTGGTAGGTGGGGGCAACGTGGGCGAAGAAAAGCTTTCTGCCATTCTGGCTAATAGTCCGGAAGCCACTATTGATGTGGTGGCCGGATACATCAAGCCTGAGGTGGAAAAGCTGGCAGCAGCGCATGTCAACGTACACCTACATTATCGCAATTTTGAAAACAATGACCTGGACGGAAAGGATCTGGTCTTTTGTGCAACCGACAACCAGGCGCTACACCAGGGTATACGGCAACTGTGCCGCTTGCGCCATACGCTTGTAAATGTAGCAGACACTCCTGCATTGTGTGATTTTTATTTGGGTTCAATAGTACAGAAAGGTGATTTAAAAATTGGCATCAGTACCAATGGCAAGTCACCCACCATGGCCAAACGCCTTCGGGAATTTTTGACCGACGCGCTGCCCGAAGACATGCAACAGATACTGGATCAAATGCAAAACATCCGCGACCAGATAAAAGGAGATTTTCAGGAAAAAATTAGAGTATTAAATAAGGTTACTGCTAATTGGGCAACAGGCAAAGAAAAACAATTATGAAAAACTTGCAACAATTGAACGAGGCATATGCCCATTTGTCGGCTGGAGAAAGAATTGCCAGGCTCTATCAGGATTTTGATAAGGTGCTTTATACTTCTTCTTTTGGTACCACTAGCGCCATATTACTGGACCTGGTGAAAAATGAAAACCCTAATCAGGTAGTGCATTTCATCGATACTACTTACCACTTTCGGGAAACACTGGCTTACAAAAACAAGCTCACCGAACTGCTAAATTTAAATATTGAAGTATTGCGAGCAGAAAAGTGGAAAAACAATATTAGCTGGAACGAAGAATTGTGGCAAAAAGATGCCGATCTCTGCTGCTCAATTAATAAAGTGGAGCCGGTAGAAAATATAAAGGGAGACTACCAGGTATGGATTTCCGGGTTAATGCATTGGCAAAGCAACTCGCGAAGGGAAAGAGAAATTTTTGAAGAAAAGAATGGCATCATCCGGTTTCATCCATTGATCGACTGGAGTGAAGCAGAAGCTAACCTATACTATGAAATGAATAACCTGCCACTGCATCCGCTTACACGACTGGGGTACCAATCGGTAGGCTGTTTTTATTGCACCAGGCAAGGAAAAAAACGAGAAGGCCGCTGGAACAACACCCTCAAAACCGAATGCGGCTTGCATGTATAACTATTAGTAAACCGGAAAGGCGGTGCTGAAAGGCATCGCTTTTTTTTTACTATGAATGATAATATCTTCTTTCTGTAGAAATAAAAATTTAAAAACATTGATGGTGCTATAAGAGATTCTGTATATTAAAATTTTTAGGTTGTCAAATTAACAAGGATGATAAATCAATTGTAATTGTATTTATATAATAAATGCCTTTAGGTGGGCTATAATTTAATTTTTAAAGTGGAGATTCTGGACTATTTGATTTTTCAACCACCCCCTAGGCCACCTGAGGTGTCCTTTTCCCCCTCCTTGATCAAGGAGGGGTAGGTCTGCCGAAGGCGGACAGGGGGTGGTTCATAAGCAAATGTATTTTCCCTGATAAATTGTATTTTGTTTAGTACTCATTTTTTATTATTTCAGTGCTATTTATGCTCTTCCAAAAGAATCCATATAGAGTCATATTGATGTTTTTGTGATAATCAAGATGTTGGATCATATGATTAGAGGTTGAGTTTTGTAAAAACCCATAAATGAATTAATTTTAAACTATGATTACCCCTGCTAAAATCGAAAAAATACTGGTTGATTTAAAACCATTTCTCAGCAAAGAATTTGGTGTAGAGACTATTGGATATTTTGGTTCCTATTCAACCGGAAATTATCATCAGCATTCCGATATTGATATTTTAGTTTCTTTTAATAAAAAAGTGGGTTGGAAGTTTTTTGATTTGAAATATTTCTTGGAAGAAAAAATTGGCAAAAGGGTTGACATTGTGACAGAAAGATCGATTAAACCACAATGGAAGGAAAATATTCTTGAGGAAGTAAAATATATTTAGATGAAAAATTATCTGGCATATATTGAAGATATGATCATAGCCATTGATAAAATTCTCAGATATATTGAATCAACTCAGAATTTAGAATCTTTTTTGACTAATGAAATGGTTATTGATGCTGTAACCAGAAATTATGAAATAATTGGTGAAGCAACCAGATTTATTCCTAAAGAGATTAAAGACAAATATTTCAAAGTACCATGGAAGCAGATGTATGGTTTAAGAAATTTTGCTATTCATGAGTATCATGCCATTGATCCTTTAATTTTATGGGAAATAGCAGAAGATCATTTAGTCACAAATAAAATCGCACTTGAGGAAAGTTTGGTTCATGAACGATAATAACCTTCTTAACCTCAACTCCACTTCCACTTTAAAAGTAACCATCCAACCAATCATTTATAAGCTTTGTCTCTTCGGTATAACTAAGCAGGAATCACACCGATTTTTAGGCGCACATTTACCAAAAAGCAAAAAAACTAATCAGAAGGTTTTTTAGTACATTTGGGTAACAGCTGTATTAACTACCGAAAGCCAAAGTTATGACAATTAAAAGACGAGATTTTCTGCATAAGTCGCTACTTCTTAGTACCGCGGGTATAATGCCTTTTTGGCAAAAAGAACAATTTGATAATGATGAATTATATCAAGGAGATTTTATAAAAATTGAACCTCCTGAAGGCAGGAATTACTACCTTCCTTTGGAGCAAATAAAAATTCAACTTTCTGGTCCTGAACCAGACTGGCATATCAAACTTTGGGACGGAAAAAATAATAACTACAGGTCTGGTAGCATTGATGATTTGAAGCATTTAAAAGTAGGAGGGTGTTTAGGTTACCAGAAAACAAGTTTACACGATAAAAATGACCAAATACTGGATTGGGTGATTTTTCCGGTGGATTGCCAGACAACTATCGAGGATGAAAACGGGGAATTCGCAGAAGTCTTTCAATTGCTTTATGGAACCCTTTTTAGTTCGATCTATAGCCGGGGAAAGACCGTGCGCTACAACCAAAAGTACTACAGCTACTACTCCAGCTGGTTTCAGGACCATGTGTTTGTAGCTGAAGGTATGAAGTATTTTTTGCCAGAAATAAAGACCGGAATCGACCTGTACGCGGATGGTCAGAGAGAAGATGGTCTGATTTGGGACAATTATAAACATCCTTATCCTGATAAGCACAGTTATTGGGAGTACAGGTTTGATTATGGGGGATTTACATATCGTCCTGAAGACCCGCAGTCATCTGCATTATTTGTACGCATTCCGGTAGAAAATATCGGGGAGCACACTTTTCTGGAGGGGCTTTATTATGCATGGAAAGCTACGGGCGATGATGAATGGATGAAGCAAAAACTGGACAATGCGTTGAAAGCGGTGAAGTTTACAACCTCTTCTCCCTGGTATTGGTCGGAAAATAAGCAATTGCTTAAGCGTCCATTTACTATCGACCGCTGGGATTTTCAGTCAGACTTTGATACTGAAATAACCGGTAAAGATTTTATGGGAGCCGATCTGCAAAGAACCCGCTATGGTATCATGTATGGGGATAATATTTGCATGGCCAACGGTTGTAAATACCTGGCCGAAATGTTACGGGTTGCTGATCGAAATGCCGAAGCCAATCAAATGGAACAATTAGCCGAAGATTTGTATCAAAGAATTAACGATTTGTCCTGGAATGGAAATTTTTATCGTCATTGGGTGCCATTGTCTCCAAAAATTGACCTTGATTTTGGAGTAGATGAATCGAAGCAAGTAACCTTATCAAATGCCATGGCACTTATTCGCGGCATTGATCACAACAAAGCAGTGCAGATAATAAAAACTTATCAGCAATTACAGAAAGAAATGCCCGAAACCTGCCCCGGGGAATGGTTTCTTTGTTATCCTCCATTTGAAAAAGGCTGGCACATCAATCAATGGGAATACATGAATGGAGGGGTAAGCCCTATAGTGGCCGGTGATTTAGCTTTAGGTGCTTTTGAACATGGCTTCGAAGCTTACGGTGTGGATATTTTGCGTCGTACCTATCAAGTAGCCCTGAAAAGTAATCACCGGTTGAGAGGGGCATACAAAGGTAAAATACAGGCACCACCAGCACGCCAATTTACGACTATCGATCTCTCTCAGCACGCTAATTATGCCTTAAAGCACAAAACAGATCATAATGCTCCCGGCTGGGGTTCAAGCAAAGCCGACCTGGCAAACCTGCCTACCGGTCAACAGACATTTGACGGTGTGCCTTTCCAAATAGCACAGCCTCAAAACAATCAAGAAAAAGTGATCATTGTAGTTGGTAAATCTACCAATGTGAAAAAACAAATCGCCCTGGAACAAAAAGCAAAATCGATCTATCTTTTACAAACAATAGATGGGGGTAACAATCCGGTAATTTTTTCTATCCATTATCAGGACGGCACTTACGAATCACGGTACATGCAAAACAACCAGCAAATAGGTCACTTTTGGTACCCCACTATTAGTGAAAAAAGAAAAGGCATACCTGATGCGATAATTGCCTGGAAAGGTGAATCTTACCAGGTGAAAGAAGTAGGGGTTTATGCTTTTGGTATGAATAACCCCCATCCTGAAAAAGAAATAAGTCATGTCGAATTTTACAATCCGACCAACGCCAGGTGGGGAATAATAGGCCTCACACTCAGCAATGGCGAACACTATTTTACCCCCAGCATTGTATCTACTATTCCCGACCACTGGGCTGCCGCCCACGTACTCAAAGCAATGATAGAAGGGCTTGCCGGTATTAAAAATACAGGTGTTGCATTTGATGAATCTGTTTTGGCACCTCGCTGGTCGGCAGCAAATGTGCAAGAAGCCAGGGCTACTGCTAAGTATGAATGCTCCGGTGGTTACATGGCTTATGAATATTCCAGGCAAGCAAACCAATACCAGGTATTATTTACCAATAATAGCCGTTCCACTCAGGTGAAATTGCTATTACCGGAGGATAAAAAAGCAAAGCAGGTGTTAGTCAATGATAAACCGGTTCAATTTTCAATAAAGGATATTGAAAGTTCCAGCTATGCTGTATTTACGGTAGAAGGTCCATCAGTAAATCAGATTATTGTAGAAGTTTGATAATAATTAGCAGGCCGTTCGAATTAAGTAAGATTTGGTTTTTAAATGATAATTGAAAAAGAATTATTATTATGGCAAATTCCTGATAATATTTAGGATATGGGAATAGTAAAATCGGGCCGGGTGCAGGTTTTCTTTGCTTGCCAGTGATAAATTAAACCATATCCCATGAAATTTTTTTACGGAATTCCTTGCATATTTCAATTGGGGGGGGTAAGTTTATGATACATTTAAATTATATTTTTAAACTAAAGCTATAATGAAATGAAGAAAAACACTTTATTTTTATCACTAATTCTCTTACTGTTTTTTTCAAATTGTCAAGAAACCTCAAGTCCTGAATTGTTAGATGACAATGTTGTTAAATCAGTAAATTTATACCAAGAACCAAGTCTTTCACGTGTTATAGGTAAATTCACTCCACTAAAAGGAAATAGCAGTAGAATACAAACTAGTGATAGTTTAAATACAAGTTTTGGGAAATTAGATTTGAACAGTATAATTAAAAGGTTTTCTGAACTCAAACCACAATACCCAACTTATTCCATTAAATTAATTCCTCCTGACAGTGTTAAAAACAGTCTTGAACATTTAGTATTTATAGGTGTCAAAGGTGGTTTCCGTGTGTATATTTTGCAAAGACAAACTGACTTTAGTAACCTTGCTACTTTGCATGATATTAATAGCTTCACTGGGTATATAAGAATTTTAAATCTCAACAGAGATGTTTTGGCTTCGGATTATTTTATTTCTGGAAAACAATCTAAGGGGTCAGAACCTGTAAATGGAAGAGTAAATACAAGTTTTACTGACTGTGATTGCGAATACGAATATAAATTAATAAGAAATGATTATGATTTAAGTGCTACTGTCATAATCACTGGAATTGTTTGTACTTGTGAAGAAGTGAAAAAGTTTGATGGATCAGATGCTGGTTCTGGTAGTGGAGGAGATGGAATTAATGGTGGGAGTGATAGTGGCGGAAATGATCCTGGAATAGGAGATTTTGTGGCCGATCCGTTTATTGGTTTACCTGATGGGGCAGGAAGT
>Ga0207419_1000551_pt1 | contig 32321 bp, 28 predicted proteins | sample ElkSloMetagenome_4_FD_184723 | JGI IMG/M metagenome (GOLD analysis project Ga0207419, IMG submission 184723) | Hot spring microbial communities from Elkhorn Slough, Monterey Bay, USA - MD2A (version 2) | ecosystem: Environmental > Aquatic > Marine > Intertidal zone > Estuary: Microbial mat ... | reverse complement strand
TGTCGAAGGGGGGCTTGGCCATGTCCCCAGCGAATCATGAAACCAGATTCGCGCGCAACCAATTATGAGTCCCGCTGCCCGGACTTTTGCCCGGGTTACGGATTCACGCGTCCCATTTGCCCTGCCGAGCGGGTCAAATGGGACGTGATCCGCCCTGGTATGAGGCGATCTCGACGCATCCGAGCCGGGCCGCACCGGCGCGCGCGACACGAAACCTGACAAGAAAACGGCCCCTTTCGGGGCCGCGCGCGCCAGATCAGGCGAGGAAGCGTCTGGAGCGGGTGATCGGAATTGAACCGACGACATACAGCTTGGGAAGCTGTCGTTCTACCACTGAACTACACCCGCATGGCCACCCGCACCGGGCGGAAGACTGTTTATACGCCCCTGGCCCGGTGGCGGCAAGGCCGCCGTCGCAAGCCTGTCCGTTCTCAGGATGCGGCGCGCCCTCTCCGCGTTCGGCTTTGGTTCCAGGCTGAACGGGTCCGTCGCCCCTCGATCCTCTTCGGGCGGGATTGGCCCGGCGTGAGGCCGGGGTCGCGCTTGAGGACCGGACCGTGACCGCGCTCGTCATTGGCCATCTCGGCTTCATCGACGCCGACGTGGGCGACCGCGTCACGCCCGACCAGCCAGTGACCACGCTGGATGACCGCTCCACATGGCTCGTGTGTTTTGCCCTGCCGGAAACGGTCTTGGGCCGGATCGCCGTCAGGTAGACGGTGGACATCGCGCCCTGGAGCACGCCGGACGCGCCCCTGACCGGCCGCCTGATCGACATTGGTAGTCAGGTGGATCCGCAACCCCGCTCGATTCCCGTGCGGGCGCGCCACTAAAACCCGACGCTGTCCCCAATTGCGCGACCGGGGCCTGTCGGTGCGGGACGCCGTCACCACGACGGCCGGCCCTGTAACACAGTCGAGTGAATGCAAACAAAAGCCATTCGATCGCAAATGAAAAAGGACGACCTTCGGTCTATTGTGCGAAATCCCGTCGCGGCATATTTTCGTACGATCCAGAGAAAAGCGCGCTCTTATCGCTGGGGCTTCTGGGAGAGGACAGGGACTGTGGCGGGCGGAGGGGCTGCCGGCCTGGACGTCTCAGGACCAGAAACAAGGAGACTATTGGAAGCAGCGGACACGTTTCCCGCGCGATCAGTGGCGCGGCAACGCGAGAGGCACGTCATGCTCAAGTCGATCCGCATTGGTCCCAAGCTGTATGGTGGATTTGGGATCGTCCTTGTTCTTTTGGTCGCCCTTGGATCGGTGGCCGTGATCCAATTGAACAGTATCGGCACGTCGTTTTCCGAATACCGCACCCTCGCCCGCTCGACCAACGAGGTCGGGCGCGTCCACGCCAACATGCTGATGACCCGCATGGGCGTGATGGACTTCGTCATCGACGGCGACCAGGCGGCCATCAAGCAGGTGTTCGACCGCGCCGAGGCCACCCGCGAATTGATCGGCACCACCCGCCGTCTGATCACGGATACGCAGTATCTGGCCCTTCTGGACGAGATGGAAAGCGATCTGGACCGGTACACGGCCGCGTTCGGGCGGGTCACCGAGATGCAGGACCGCCGCAACGATCTGTATGCCCTGTTTCTCGACGCCGGGCCGAAGATCGAAGCCGCCCTGACCGAGATCATGCGCACGGCCGACACCGAGAATGACGCACAAGCGGACTTCCAGGCAGGCCTGGCCTTGCGCGACCTGCTGTTGGCGCGGCTGAACGTGCAGAGGTTCCTGGAGGACAACAAGGCCGAGTCCGCCGAAACCGCCACCGCCAAACTCGCCGACTTCGGGGAGTCCTTGGCCGTCCTGAACACGGCGCTTGATAGCCGGAACCTGCGCGACCTTTGGCGCACGGCGGATCAGGAGATGCAACGCTACCGCACGGCCTTCGACGACCTCGTCGCCACCATCACCACCCGCAACGACATCATCGACAACACCCTCGGCGTCATCGGTCCGCGCATGGCGCGGCAGACCGAGGACTTCAAGCTGGCCGTGATTGAGCGCCAGGACACGCTGGGACCGCAAGCCGAGGCCGCCATCTCCCAGACGCAGACGGTGACCCTGGTCATCGGCGTGGTGGCCCTGGTTGCCGGTGTCGTGGCCGCCTGGACCATCGGCGCCGGCATCACCCGGCCCATCCAGGCCATGACGCAGTGCATGGCGCAGCTGGCCAACAAGAACTACGCCACACCGATCCCGGCCCAGGACCACAAGGACGAGATCGGCGACATGGCCAAGGCGCTGCAGGTCTTCAAGGAGACCATGCAGAAGGCCGACGTCCTGGCCGCCCAGGTCGAGGAGGAAACCCGCAAGCGCGATGCCCGCTCCCAGCACATCGCCACCCTGAACACCGAGTTCGACCGCAAGGTCAGCGCCATTCTGGAAGCGGTGGCCGGCGCGGCCGACGAGCTTCAGGCCACCGCCCAGACCATGGCCTCGATCGCCGAGGAAACCAACAGCCAGGCGACCACCGTGGCGGCGGCGTCGGAGCAGGCGTCGACCAACGTGCAGACGGTGGCCACGGCGGCCGAGGAGCTGTCCTCGTCGATCAGCGAGATCGGCCGTCAGGCGCAGCAGTCCAGCGACATCGCCCGCAAGGCGGCGTCGGAGGCGCAACGCTCCAACGAGGTGGTCTCGGGGCTGGCCGAGGCGGCACAGAAGATCGGCGAGGTGGTGGACCTGATCACCGATATCGCCGATCAGACCAACCTGCTCGCGCTCAACGCGACCATCGAGGCGGCGCGGGCCGGCGACGCCGGCAAGGGCTTCGCCGTGGTGGCCAACGAGGTGAAGTCCCTGGCCAGCCAGACCGCCAAGGCCACGGAGGACATCGGCCGCCAGATCGGCGCCGTGCAGACCGAGACCCGCACGGCCGTCTCGGCCATCGAAGCGATATCCACCATCATCCGGGAAATCAACGAGGTCACGGCCGGCATCGCCTCGGCGGTCGAGGAACAGAACGCGGCGACTCAGGAGATCGCGCGCAACGTCCAACAGGCCAGCCAGGGCACGTCCGAGGTGTCCTCGACCATCGTCGGCGTCAGCGAGGCGGCGCGCGAGGCCGGCTCGGCGGCCGAAAGCGTGCTGAAGGCCACCGGCTCGCTCAACGAACAGTCCTCCAACCTGCGCAGCATGGTGGAACGGTTTTTGGCCGATGTCCGCGCCGCCTAGGCGGCGCGGCTTTGTTGACCCCCGCGCCGCGTAAGCGGCGCGGCTTTGGTGAGTTCCCGCGCCGCCTAGGCGGTGCGGCTTCCAAAACCAACACCCTTGCCGGTTCGGCGCGGTTGCGGTGAAGGATCTCGTGACGCGATCTCCATCCGGCCTATGACGAGGCCGAAAGGCGTTGTGTTAACCTGGCCACACGGCCGTGATGGCCACGCCGTCCCCCGTTGCGCCGGTTCCCGGTCCTGGTGCATTGTCGGGCGTTCAACCGGTCGTCACGGCCGTTCCCCCGACTTGCCAGGACATCCCGCGATGAGTTCCGCCCGCGTCTATCTGTTCGACAGCACCCTGCGCGATGGCGCGCAGACCCACGGCGTCGATTTCTCGGCCCCCGACAAGGCGGCCATCGCGCAGGCGCTGGACACCCTGGGCATCGACTACATCGAGGGCGGCTGGCCCGGCGCCAATCCCACCGACGACGCCTTTTTCGCCGACCCGCCGGCCCTGGCGCGCGGGCGCCTGTGCGCCTTCGGCATGACGCGCCGCTCCGGCCGCAGCGCCGACAACGACCCGGGCTTGCGCGCGCTGCAACAGGCCGAGGCCCCGGTGGCCGTGCTGGTCGGCAAGAGTTGGGACTTCCAGTGCCAGGTGGCGCTGGGCGTCGAGCCGGACGAGAACGTGCGCATGATCGCCGACAGCATCGCCTTCATGGCCCGCGAGAAGGCCGAGGCGATGTACGACGCCGAGCACTTCTTCGACGGCTACAAGGCAAACCCTGCGTACGCCACGGATTGCGTCAAAGCGGCGCTGGACGCTGGCGCGCGCTGGGCCGTGCTGTGCGACACCAACGGCGGAACCCTGCCGCACGAGGTGGAGGAGATCGTCTCCGCCCTGGTGGCCGCCGGCATTCCGGGTGACCACCTGGGCATCCACTGCCACAATGACACCGAGAATGCGGTGGCCAACTCGCTGGCCGCCGTGCGCGCCGGCGTGCGCCAGGTGCAGGGCACTCTGAACGGCCTGGGCGAGCGTTGCGGCAACGCCAACCTGGTGTCGCTGATCCCGTCGCTGGTCCTGAAGATGGGGCTGGACGTCGGCCTGTCCGGCGATCAACTGACGAAGCTGACCGAGACCTCGCGGGCGCTGGACGAGCGCCTGAACCGCGCGCCCAACACCCGCGCGCCCTACGTCGGCGCGTCCGCCTTCGCCCACAAGGGCGGGCTGCACGTCTCGGCGGTGGAGAAGGATCCGCGCTGCTACGAGCACATCGACCCCGCGCTGGTCGGCAACCGCCGCCAGATTCTGGTGTCGGACCAGGCCGGGCGGTCCAACGTGCTGGCGCGCCTGCGCGACATCGGCCTGGAGGTGGACCCGGACGAGCCCAAGGTCGCCCGCGTGGTCGAGGAAGTGAAACTGCGCGAGTTCAAGGGCTACGCCTACGACGGCGCCGGCGCCTCGTTCGCGCTGCTGGCGCGGCGGCTGCTGCACCGAGTGCCGGAGTACTTCCGCCTGACCAGCTTCCGCGTCATCGACGAACGACGCTGGAACGCCAAGGGCGAGTTGATCACCCTGTCCGAGGCGACCATCAAGGCCGACATCGGCCGCGAGCACCACATGGCGGTGGCCGAGGGCAACGGCCCGGTCAACGCGCTCGACGCGGCGTTGCGCAAGGTGCTGGTGCCGGCCTATCCGCGCCTCGCCGGCCTGCGGCTGGTGGACTACAAGGTGCGCATCCTCACCCCGGAGGCCGCCACCGCCGCCGTCACCCGGGTGATGATCGAAAGCGCCGACAGCACCGGCGAGCGCTGGACCACGGTGGGGGTCTCGCCCAACGTGATCGACGCCTCGTACAACGCGCTGCACGACTCCATCACCTACGCCCTGTTCAACGCTGGCGTCGCCCCGGTCGATGCCGCCACGGCGGCGGCGGAGTAGGGTCGGCCCTGGTCGCCGTTCGCGGGACGGGGACGAAGACTCCGGATCGCGGGGTTTCATGCAGGTCGACAAAAGCGGTGCCTCGCCACCATGCGCCGGGCGCTGTGCCGACGCGGGAGACGGGCTCTCAATCGCGGGTCATGCAACCGCCCTTGCGTGTTGCGCCGGCGCCGGCGGGCACGCACGTGGGGATACGCGTGGGGATACGTGGGGGATATGACCCGCGTCAGTCGACGTCCTCGCCGGGATAGACGCCCCACAGCGCCTCGCGCGGAAGCCATCCCTGGAAGCGCGCCGCCTCGACCCGGCAATGGGCGCTGTCCCGCGGGCATTGCAGCAGCTTGACCAGGACCCCCGGCTCGACCCTGGCCACGGCCTCCGCCCCGGGGTCCGGCCGCCGAAGCAGCATGTGGGGTGTATCCCCCACCACCAGCGCCATGCGCCGGCTGTTGGACAACATCATCTTGTGGACCCACCCCTCGGCGCCCTCCGGGTCGCGCACCTGGCGCCAGTCATTGGTCTCGCGCACCACCTCCAACGGCAGGCCGCGCCGTTTGTAGACCCAGGTGACGGGATAGCGGGTGCCCGGACCGGTGCGCATATTGATGTGGTCCGACCCCAGCGACACGAAGCGGGGCAGCGGCCGGCCACTGGGGCCGAGCGGCGGGTCCTCGGGGGCCGGCACGGCGGGCGCCCCTGCCTCCGCCGCCGCCTCTTCGCCGTCGGCCGACATTGCCTCGGGGACCGGCGCGTCCTGGGCAAGGGCGGCGCCGGAGCCGGCAAGAACGAGCATGGCGCTCAGCGCCACAAGGGCCGCGCGTGCGCGGTACGGTTTGGGGTCCACCGACCGGATCATAGCCTGCCCGTTCACTCCTGTCGCGTATCGCGGGAGCCCCCCGCGCGGCGGGGCCGAAATCCCGCCCGATAAAGGGGCATTATAGGGTTCCGGAGGCGGCGAGGGTCAAGACCCGGGCCGCGTTTGAATACGGCGGTCGACCGCCGGCATGACGGATTTTTCATCGTCGGGACAGGCCCCGGTAAACGGCGCGCGGCTAGGGTCGTCGGTGTTGAGAGCGTCCCCTTCACGTTCTTCCATTCCCCCGCACCGGCGGCGCGATCCCCCTCGCGTCGCCGGTTTGCGTTTGCCGCCACGACGGCAGAGGCGCGAGACTCGCGCGCATCCGCGTTCGCTTCATGCATGGTCAGGGAGGCTTCGTCCGTGCCGTCCTCTCCTCGTCCGGGTCGCCGGCCGCCGCGCATCGTCGCCGGCCGTCTGCGCGGACGACCCCTCGACGTCCCGCCGGGCCACGGCGACGCCGTGCGCCCCACCACCGACCGCGCGCGCGAAGCCGTGTTCAACGTGCTGGTCCACCGCTTTGGGGGGGACGGCCGGTTTTCCCTGAGCGGCGCCACGGTCCTGGACGCCTTCGCCGGCACCGGCGCGCTGGGGCTGGAGGCGCTGTCGCGCGGCGCCGGCCACGCCGTGTTCCTGGAGCGGGACCCGGGACTGGTGCGCGCCCTGACGGCGCGTGCGGCGGCCTGGGGCGTGGCCGACGAGACCACGGTTTTGCGGGCCGATGCCACCCGCCCGCCACAGCGCCCGCCGACGCTGGCCCCGGCAACGCTGGTGTTCCTCGACCCGCCGTACGGGCGGGACCTGGCCGCGCCGGCGTTGAGTGGGCTGGCGGATGCTGGCTGGCTGGCGCCCGGCGCCCTGTGCGTGGTCGAAAGCGACCAGACGGACGCCCTGGACGCGCCGGACGGGTTCGACCTTATGGACGACCGGACGCAGGGGCGCGCGCGCCTGCGCATCCTGCGGCGGACGTGATATACACAGGGAACAGGGTGGCAGGCCAAACCGCGACGGGGAGGGACCTTGGGGAGGGCTCATGGCCGCCGATGACACATCCGCCGGGATCGACGCCGCCACCCGCCTGCGTACCCTCCTGGACGGGACCACGGCCGAGGAGGCCATGGCCCTGTTCGACGCGCTGCCCGCCGTGGCGCCGGAGGAGATGACCGGAGGCTGGCGCGGCCTGGGGCTCGCCACCGGGCATCGGCTCGACGGGGTGCTGGAGCGGTGCGGCTGGCACGGCAAACGATTCGACGGACCGGACGAGGTTCATCCCCTGGTGTTCGAGACCCCGTGCGGGTCGCTGGTCCACATCAACCCGGCGCTGCTTCCCATGGGTCTGGTGCTGCGGTTTGCCTCGCTCCTCAAGCGTCCCGCCGTCGCGGCCGTGCTGCGCCGGGCGGGGCCGGTGCTGGGCACGCGCCGGCCGGCCGCGCGCCTGCGTCTGATGGTTTTCCGGGGCGTGCCCTCGGCCGCGATGATCTACGACCGCCAGCCGATCGTGGATGTGTTCCGCAAGATCGACGACACCACCGTTCTGGGCGTGATGGACATGCGGGAGGACCGGGCGCCCTTTTTCTTCGTGCTGCGGCGGATCGACCCATGACGACACCGGCACGCCCGCCCGGATCGGTCCTGGTCACCGGCGCGGCCTCGGGCATCGGTCGGGCCTTCGCCCGGCTGGCCCTGTCGGAAGGGGCGACGGTGATCGCCGTCGACACGGACGCCGCCGGTCTGGCCACCCTGGTCGACGAAGCCAAGGGTCTGGGCGGCCTGCTGTTGCCCCGGGTCCAGGATCTGGCGGCTCCCGGGGCCGCCGCCGCGCTGTGGCGGGCCTGCGAGGACGATGGGCACGAGGTCGGCACCCTGATCAACAACGCCGGCTTCGGCGCCCTGCGCGACGTGGTGGAGATGCCGCCCGAGGCCATCGAGTCGATGATCCGGCTGAACGTGCTGGCGCTGACCGAGTTGTCGGCGCGGTTCGGCGCGGCCATGACGGCGCGGCGGCGGGGGTGGATCCTCCACGTCGGCTCCATCGCCGGCATGGTGCCAGCACGGCATTTCACCGTGTACGGGGCGACCAAGGCCTATGTGAACAGCTTCTCCTTCGCCTTGCGGGCCGAACTGAGGCCGCACGGCGTGACCGTCACGTGCCTGACGCCCGGGGCGGTGGCCACGGCCTTCGCGCGCCGGGCGGGCGTCGAGACGTTCGAGGGGCGTTCCGTCGTCAAGATGCTGTTCGACCACCGGCTGGTGGCGACGCCGGAGCGGGTGGCGGCCGCCGGCTGGCGCGGTCTGCGACGGGACCGGGCGCACGTTCTCGCCGGCCCGGGGTCGGGCCTGGCGGCGGCTGTCGCGCGCCTCGTGCCCGCCAGCCTGCTGCCCCGGCTGATGTAGGGTGGATGACGACGGCATCGGCGCTGGCACCGTGCTCCGCGCGATTGCCAGACACCTGCGCGCGTTTCGGTGTCACGGACCCGCCACTGGCTGGTCCGCGTCCTTAGCCGGTCTCCCATAAGGCCGCCCATGCTACCAAATGGGAAACAGACACAGGTGCGCTGCGCCCGGCCGTTTGCTGCGGAAAGCGGGACGGGGTCGTGCAAAGGCCAGCATGGCATGTCACGCTGGCCAGGGCGCGAACGCACCCTGCCGCCTTTGATTGAGTTTCGGGACCAGAAAGCAAGAGCCCCCGCCATGACCCCCGCCATGACCCCCGCCATGACCCACGTCGCCGAACGCTTCCCCATCGCCCATCCCGGCCGCTACTGGGACCGCCTGGACGACGGCCGCATCGAATGCCGGGTCTGCCCGCGCCGGTGTCGGGTACCGGAGGGCGGGCGCGGCCTGTGCTTCGTGCGCGGCGTCCAGGACGGCCAGATGGTGCTGACCACCTACGGCCGCTCGTCCGGGTTCTGCGTCGACCCGATCGAGAAGAAGCCGCTCAACCACTTCCTGCCGGGCACGCCGATCCTGTCGTTCGGCACGGCCGGCTGCAACCTGACCTGCAAGTTCTGCCAGAACTGGGAGATCAGCAAGGCCCGCGAATGGGAGCGCCTGAACGCCGCCGTCTCGCCGGAGCAGATCGCGGCGGCGGCGGCCGAGATGGACTGCCGCTCGGTGGCCTTCACCTACAACGACCCGGTGATCTTTCTGGAATACGCCGTCGATACCGCCATCGCCTGCCGCGAACGCGGGATCAAGACCGTGGCGGTGACCGCCGGCTACATCGAGCCCGAGGCCCGCGCCGAGTTCTTCCGGCCCATGGACGCCGCCAACGTCGACCTGAAGGCGTTCACCGAGGACTTCTACCATCAGCTCTCGACGGCGCATCTGGATCCGGTGCTGGACACGCTGCGGTATCTGAAACACGAGACCGATGTGTGGTTCGAGATCACCACCCTGCTGATCCCAACCAGGAACGACAGCGACGACGAACTGAAGGCGCTGGCCGACTGGGTGGTGGCGGAGCTGGGGCCGGACGTGCCGCTGCACTTCTCGGCGTTCCATCCCGACCACAAGATGCGCGACCTGCCCGCCACGCCGCCCGCCACGCTGACGCGGGCGCGCGACATCGCCCGCGCCGCCGGTGTGCATCACGTCTACACCGGCAACGTCCACGACAGCGACGGCGGCAGCACCTATTGCCCCGGCTGCGGCGCGCGGGTGATCGAGCGCGACTGGTACGAACTGGGCGCGTGGCACCTGGACGGCTCCGGCCACTGCCTGTCCTGCGGCACCCGGCTGGCCGGGGTGTTCGATGGCCCGCCCGGTACCTGGGGCCGGCGCCGGGCGCCGGTGCGGTTTCGGTGACGCGGGCCTGCGGCGGAGCCTCCGGAATGTCGCGCCGCCATGTCCTGGCCGTGATGGGCGCGGCCGTTCTGGCCGGGGCCGCCGGATGCGCCGGGGTGGACGCAACGGCTCCTGGCGACGGCGCGGCGTACGCCGGCGGCGACCGGACGGTCTTCGTCGTCTCGCGCGGCTGGCATACCGGCGTCGTGTTTCCGGCAAGCGCCCTCGGCCCCGGGCACCTGCCTGAGGCCGCCGCCTTCCCCGACGCGCGGTACCTGGAGGCCGGATGGGGCGACCGCACCTATTACCCCGACCCGGACGCCGGGTGGGGCGATGCGTTGCGGGCCGCCCTGGTGCCGAGCCCGGCGGTGCTCGAACTCATCGGCCACGCCGAGGCGCCGCGCGCGGGTCTGGATCATCGGGTGTGGTCGGTCCCGGTGACGGTGGACGGACTGGCGCGGCTGGTGGCGGCGGTAGATGACACTGTCGCCCGTCCGCCCGGCGGTGGCGCGGCTGAAACGGTGCCCACCACGCTGCCGCGCAGCCGCTTCCATCCGGCGCACGGCCGGTTCCACATGCTCAACACCTGCAACACGTGGGTTGCGCGGATGCTCGCGGCGGCCGGCGTGCCGATCGATCCCGACGGCATCAGCCGCGCCGAGGACCTGGCCGAGGCTTTGGCGCGGGTCCCGGGGGCGCGGGCGAGGGGATAGCGAGCCAGGTGAACCCGCCCGCGCAATCCGGATGCCTGAGCTCGGACGCAAGCTTTTTGTTGACATTGCGGGAGACTGTTCTGAGAGTGATGAGGCTTGTCTTTAGTACGATAAGTTAAACGGGGCAAGTTTCGGCATTTTTCGTGGTGTTGCTTTTTTTGTGGAGGGCGTCGTGGTCCCGAAAGAGAATGCGTTTTATGAAACCCTGGACGGAGACAGAATTCCGTTCATCCCCGGTTACTATGAACAAGTCACGTCCTCATATCCTTTTGGGATCACTGACACCAAGAAGTGGATCGAAACCAGGCGAGCCAGCCAGAATTCGTCACAGTATCCAAAAACCGAAGGTTTTTTGATGAACAAGATCATTACAACAACGACGTTATTTTCATGGCTTCGACAGGTTGGAATCGAGCGCGACCCCAATCGATCTCTGCTTGATATATGCACCGGTCCGGCAGTATTGCCAAGGCTGTTCAAGGCCTATGGCTGGGCCGCCGAAGCGATTGGCGTCGATATCATTGACCGGCAACACGATTTTTCCGACGAAGCGATCTCAAAGGCACTTGAAAGTCTCCGGGGGGCGTTTGGTGCGCGACCAGACAACGTGCTGAAAGCGATTGAATCGAAATTTGGTACCGTATGGCGCGATCAAATGGGGATGGCCGATTTGCCTCTCACCGATATCTTAAGGAAACCGGATCATAGCGTGGGAATGGATCAGTACGACGTCGGCGATTTTTCCCATTTTCCAAATGACAAAAAATTCGACATTATTACATTGGCTGCCGGGCTGGAATACTTTCATATTGAAGAGTTCTTTGCTCGCGTTAGCAGTCTGTTGGCGCCAGGAGGCGTTTTCTTTACATTCAATGACTACTTTTATCAGATCCGAGGGGCTTCAATGCATTTGCCTGCTCATGCCCCGTGGATGCACTGTATGCTGACACGAGACGAGTACTATCGCTACGTCAGGATATGGCACAGCGACATCAGTGATGACATAGGGCTTCTTTACTACTTTCCAAGCACACATTACACGATTGAAGATCTGAAAGCGTGCGCCGCCAGGAACGGTCTTAGCTTGATCGGCTATCGCAGGGGTCTTGATACAAAGAATGTCATTTCCGGCTGGGGGTTTTTGCGTGATGTCGTTTTGCCTAGAGCCAAGAAGCTGAATCCTTCCGTGGAAATCGACGACTTTTTTACGCACTATTATTCGATTGCGTTTCGGAAGGTGTAGAAGGGCGTTAGCTTTTTCATACGGTTCCGGCAAATCCAACATGCTATGCTGAGCGATGAGCCAGGACACACAGGAGATCACCCCCGTCATCGTCCTGGTGCGCCCGCAGTTGGCCGAGAATGTCGGCACGGCGGCCCGCGCCATGATGAACTGCGCGCTGACCGAAATGCGGCTGGTGGCGCCGCGCGAGGACTGGCTGGGTGACAAGGCGATCGCCGCCGCCTCCGGCGCCGAGGGCGTGCTGCACCACGCCCGCGCCTATGACTCGACCGAGGCGGCGCTGGCCGACTGCCACCGCGTCTACGCCACCACGGCGCGGCGGCGCGACATGATCAAGCCGCTGATGACGCCGCGCCACGCCGCTGGGGTGATGCGCGCGGCGGGCGGGCAGGGGCAGCGCTGCGCGGTGTTGTTCGGCCCGGAGCGCACCGGGCTGGAGAACGACGACGTGGCCCTGGCCGACGCGGTGGTCGAGGTGCCACTGAACCCGGTGCACTGCTCGCTCAACCTCGCGCAGGCGGTGCTGCTGGTGGGTTACGAGTGGTTCCAAGCTGTCAGCGACCGGCCGCCGGTCGAGTTGATCACCAACGGCGCCGAGAAGGCCGACCGGGCCATGCTGATGGCCTTCTTCCGCCACCTGGAAAGCGAACTGGACGCCTGCGGCTTCCTGCGCAACGCCGACAAACGCCCCAGCATGATCCGCAACCTGCGCGGCCTGTTCGAGCGCGCCGACCTGACCGTGCCGGAGGTGCGCACGCTGCACGGCGTGGTCAAGGAACTGCGCTGGGGCCGCCGCCCCGACCGCCCGCGCCGCGCCGAGGGCGGCGTGCCGGCCGACTGGGCCGAGGGCGGGGACGACCCGGCCGCGTGAGGCGGGGGCGCCGGTGGCGCGAGGCGCCCATAGAAAAACCCCCGGCCGTGGGGACGGCCGGGGGAGCAAGGTCTTGAAGGTCGGAAGATCGCGCGCGGCGCCGCAGCGCCCAGGGCCTATCGCTTGATGCGGATCAGCTCTTCCAGCATCTCGTCCGACGTCGTGATGATCTTCGACGCCGCCGAGTAGGCGCGCTGGGTGGTGATCATGGTGGTGAACTCCTCGCCCAGGTCGACGGTCGAGGATTCCAGGGTCGCTTGGGCCACCGTGGCCGCGCCGGCCGAGCCGGCCTCGCGCACCACCGGCAGGCCGGATTCGTCGGTCTGCTGGAACACGTTGCCGGTCAGGGGGTTCATGCCGTTCGGGTTGACGAAGGTGGCCACCGGGATCATGAAGATCGGCGCCTGCACGCCATTGTCGAACAGGGCCGTGACGATGCCGTCATCGGAGACCGAAATGCCTGAATAGTTGCCGAACCTATTTCCGTTCTGGGATACGTAGTTGAGCTGATACTCGCCCGCGAGCTGCTGGAACCCGTCGTTGGCGTTATAGTTGCCCCAGAACTGGCTTATCGCGGGGCCGCCCGGAGGTGCGGCCGACCCGTCCATGTGCAACGCGCCGTTGGCCCAGTTGATGTTCATGGTGGTGCGCGGGTCGTTTTCCTGCACCTCGTCGTAGCCGAAGATGGTATCCACGGTGCCGTCGCCGTTGAAGGTGATGGCGCTTGCCGCCGTGGTGATCCAAGAGCCCTGCCACGTGCCGCCCGCCGCCGTTAGCGATGGGATGTTGAACGTCGTGTCCTGAATCACCGCCGGGTCGGCACCGCCGTTGATGGTCAGGCCGGAGGCATCCACGTCCAGGGTCTCTGTAAGGCTGTATTGCCGGATCAGAATGCCATTCTCACCGGCGATGCGCTCGACCCAGTTGTTCGGCGAACTCTTCCCGGTGGTGTCGGCGACGCTACCCGTCGCGCCACCGTGCTCGGCCAGGGCGAGGGCCTGCACGTCCGTCTCCATCATGCCGGCGAGATCGTCGAGCATCTCCGACAGGGTGGTGAAAGTCTGGGGACCACCCGACGGACCGCTACTCACCACCGTGTCCACCGGATCGCCAGCGACACCCGAGGAGGCGGTAAACGTGTACGTATAGGTGCCAACGCCCGTCAGGTCGATATCCAGGGTCAGACCACCGGCTTGATGCTCCGGAATGGCGGTGAAATCGAGCCGCCCGGCGCTGTAATAGGTACTCCCGTCCTGGGCCGTCATGTTCACGAATTCACTGCCTTCGGGCGGCATCGCCTCGACGTCCCAGGTGTTCTGGTCGCGCTTGGTCCACGTGTAGAGCAGATTGTGCGAGCTGCCGAGGCTGTCGAAGATGAGCGCGTTGGTTTTCTCGGTCTGGCCGATCGCGGCGCCCTGCGGCAGGTTGGCGCCCATGGACAGGGTCGAGGTGCCGCGCGCCGTGCCGCCGATGGTGTTCAGGTTCAGCGGCTGCATGTTCACGTTATCGACGGCGTTGTCGTTGATGTAGAACAGGTCGCCGAAGTCGTTGCGGTAGGCCTTCATATAGGTGTTGTTGTTGTAGCTCACCTGGGCCGCAGCCGGCGAGCCATCCCAGGTTTCCAGCGGCCACCCCTGCAGGTAGTGACCCGAGACGTTCTGCAGGTAGCCGTCCTTGTCCACCTTGAACGATCCGGCGCGGCTGTAGGCGTAGCCGGACGGCTCGATCGCCTGGTCGGAGACGACGAAGAAGCCCTGGCCGGACAGACCGAAGTCGGTCGACGACGTGGTGGCCTGCAACAGGCCCTGGATGTCCACCTTCATGCGCGGCGCGGACTGCACGCCACCGGCCGAGTACTGGGTGAGCGACACCTGGGCGGTGACCAGGGTCTGGAAATTGACCTTGGTCCCCTTGTAGCCAATGGTGTTGACGTTCGAGACGTTGTCCGAAATGGCGCCCATGGCGCTGGACTGGGATTGCAATCCCGACACGCCCGAGAACAAGGCTCCATACAGCGACATCGGTCTTCTCCTTCAAGGTGCCCGGGACGGGTGTCCTGTGGGCCAATCGCCGGGTGCGTGTCGTGCCCCGGCTTTGTGTTGATCAGACGGGTGTCCGCCGGCGTGCGCCGGATCAGACGCCCTCGGTCTCGTCGCCGCCGAGGTCGTCGCCGCCGTCGACATCATCCATGGGCAGTTCGTTGAACACGCCCAGAACCGTGTTCATGTCCACCGACAGGTCACCGATGGCCAGGAACGTGTTGGCATCCTCCGAGGCGACGCCGGTGACCTTGCCCAGCGAGGTGGTCCAGGTCTCCATCGGCTCCTCGGCGTCGTCCTGTTCGACGGCGGTGACCTCCAGCTTGTAAACGCCGTCGTCCACCGTCTGGCCGAGGTTGTCGGTGCCGTCCCAGGTGAGCTTGTGCAGGCCGGCGCTCGGGTCGCCCTCGAACGTACGGACGATGCTGCCGTCCTCGGTCTTGACGTTCACCATGACGGACTTGGCATCGGCGGACAGACCGTAGGTGAAGACGGCCTGACCGTCGTCGAGCATCACCTTGTTCGACTCGACCTCGACGTAGTTGTCGAGGAAGCTGGTGGCGAAGGCCTGCTGGCTGCGCACCTGTGAGACCAGCAGGGCCTCCAGGTTTTCGTTCTGGTCGATCTGCTGTTCGACCTGGGCGAACAAAACGAGCTGGTTGGTGAACTCGGACGAGTCCATGGGGGACAGCGGGTCCTGTTCCTTCAACTGCGTGGTCAGCAGGGTCAGGAACGTGTCCATGTCCTTGGCCAGCTTGTCCCGCGACCCGGCGGTCTCGGTCTTGGTGTTGCCCAGGACGGTGCTGGCGGTAATCGTGTCGACCATTGGGTCCTCCTGACCTTACACCCTGACGTTGATGCCACCACGCGCCTTGGCGGCGGCCGCGGCCATGGTTTCGGGATCGAGCGCGGGATCGTCGCCGGCGAGATCGTTGCCATCGGCGGGGGCGCCCTTGGCCGGCGTCCGCCCGCGCCCGTCCTGGCCGGCCTGGGCGGCCGAGCCGTCGCCGCGCAAGCCGAACTGGATGCCGCCGCTATCGGTCTTCAGGCCGGCGTCGTTAAGCGCGCGCTCAAGCCCGCGCGCGTCGCGTTGCAGCATCTCCAGCGTCTCGGCCTTGTCGACCGTGACCTGGGCCGAGACGCGGCCATCGGGCCCGAATTCCAGCTTCACCTCGACCCGGCCCAGCTTTTCCGGATGCAACTGGACGGTGATACGGTCCATGCCCCGGTTGGCGGCCTTGGAGATGTTGACGCGCAGTTGCTCGACCACCTGGCGGGTTTGTGGATCGGGGCGGGCCTGTTCGGTACCCTGGCCCTGGCCGGCGCGGGCCATCTGATCGGCGAAAGTGCCGGAGCCGGGCGCGGCCTCGGCCGAGCCGGCGGCCGTCGACGGCGCCGGGGCGCCGCCCCCGGTCGAGCCCTGGGACGCGGTGTTCATCTGGCCCTGGGTCTGGCCCTGACCCGTGCCCCGGGCCGGGGTGACGCGCGCGGCGTCGGCCGCCGCGTTGGCGGCGGGTCCGGTGGCGCGGGTGTTCGGCGTGCTCGACAGGCCGTCCCAGGGGCGCGGGTCGGCGGTGCGGGCCGCCGCTTGGCCGGAGGCGGCCGCGAGCCCCCGTTGAAGCTGCCCCTCAGCCTCGGGCTCGGTGCCGGCGCGCGCCTGCTGCGCGGCGGTCTGCGCGTCGGCGAGGTGCTGGCGCGCCTGGGCCTTGGCCTCGTGGGCGGCGGCGTTCTGCTCGGCGATGCTGGGCGCGTTCGTGCCCTTGCCGGACGTATTGCTGACGAAGCCCTCGCCCTGGGCCTGGGCCATCCCGTCCATGGCCTGCTGGCGCAGGGCGGCGGTGCCGGTCAGGTCGGCACCGGTGCGCCCGGCCTGCTGGGCGGCGGCCTGGGTGGCGGTGGTCTGGGTCTCGGCCCCGGCCGCGCGGGCCGCCGTGTTGGCCTCGGCCCCGGCCGCGCGGGCGGTGTCGGTCACCGTGACCTTCACCTTCAGGGGCGCATCGGGCTTGATCTGCTGGGCCAGGGCCTCGGCCTGGGCGCGGGCGGCGTCGGTCTTGGGGGCGGTGGCCGTCGTGGCGGTCTGGGCCTGCGCCGTCTTGGCCGTGTCGGTGGTCGCGGCACCTGCGCCGGCCTGTCCGGCCTGCGCCGAGCCGGCGCGCGCACCCGTAGCGGCGCCGTCCTTGGCCGTGCCCTTCCCTGCGGCGGCACCCGCCATCGCATTGGCGGAACCGGGGGCGGTATCGGCCTTGGCCTGTGCGGCGGCGCTGGTCGCGGCGGCGGCCTGGCTGGAGGGGGTCGCGGCCGCCTTGGTTTCGGCTTTGGCGGCATCCCCCGCAACGATCGTCACGGCGGGGCCAGCGGCGTTGGGTGTGGCGGCGTCGGCCTCGGCCCCGTCGCCCTGGTCGGCCGCCGTCGAGGCCGTGTCCGCGTCGTCCTCGCCAGAGGCCGTCTCGGTGTCCGTCTCGCTGTCGGCCGCGTCGGCGTCGTCGGTTTCCCTGGCGCGCGCGTCGGCGTCGTCCGAGGCGGCCTCGCGCCGCGACGTGGTTTCGTCTGTCCGTGTCTCGCGGTCCGGACGCACCGGGTCGGCCGGCGGGGGATCGTCCGGCGCCGTCGCGAACAACATCTCGCCGAGATCAACCGGGTGCAGGGTGACCGACGCGCCGCCCTTTGCCATCTGGTCCATGTAGGCAGCGAACTGCTCGCCGGAGGACGAGTCCGGCGTCACCTTCGGCGTGGCGCCGGTGGCGCCGTGTGTCCTGGCGGCGGTGGGTCCCACGGCAAGAGTGGTCAAGTCCATGACGGCCATCCCGTTGGCGGCAAAGGGTGGGCGCGAACACCCCGAAGGCGGGTCGGACAGACCCCACGCCCCGGACGCGCCGCGCCACGGCCAACAGAAGCAAGACGCGGGCCAAGTCGCGGGCGCCCCTCGAACCCGTTGAGTCCCTTGACGAGTCCGCCCCGGCGGCGAACCGGCCCGTGGCATCCGCGCGGGGACCGGTCCGGCATGGCAAGTCTTGCAGCACGCGCCCGGCAACTTCTGCCGGCCGGCCGGGCGGATCGACTGACGGATCCGCGACTGTGGGGAATTGTGGATAACCTTGTGGGCGGACGGCGGACGCTTGGTCTCCCCGCGTTCGGCCAGGACTCGCCGGGTCGGTCGCGGGCGAGAACATAACAAGAACTTCGCTTGACGGCCGGGCCGCGGGGCCGTATGTGTCCGGGACCGGTCCGGCGGCACGAGACCGGCGTCAAGGTTTATCGTCCGGCGGAACAGCTTGCTCCGAAAGGGAGGCCGCGCCCGTGTCCGAGAGCGTTTCGGCGCCGATCGCGCCCATCGCCCATCAAATCTGGGACATGAAGTACCGGTTCAAGACGCCGGGTGGGGAGCCTGTGGACAAGTCTGTCGAGGACACGTGGCACCGAGTCGCCACGGCCCTGGCGGCGGTCGAATCGGATCCGGACACGTGGGGCCGGCGGTTTCGCGAGGCCCTGGAGGGGTTCCGCGTCCTGCCGGCCGGGCGCATCCTGGCCGGCGCCGGCACCGACCGCAAGGTCACCCTGTTCAACTGCTTCGTCATGGGCACCATCGCCGATGACATGGGGGCCATTTTCTCGCACCTGCGCGAGGCGGCCTTGACCCTGCAACAGGGCGGCGGCATCGGCTACGACTTCTCGACCCTGCGGCCCAAGGGGGCACCGGTGCACGGCGTCGGCGCCGACGCCTCCGGCCCGGTGTCGTTCATGGACGTCTGGGACGCCATGTGCCGCACCATCATGAGCGCCGGCTCGCGCCGGGGCGCCATGATGGCCACCCTGCGCTGCGACCATCCCGACATTGAGCAATTCATTGACGCCAAGCGCGAGCCCGGGCGGCTGCGCATGTTCAACCTGTCGGTATTGGTCAGCGACGCGTTCATGGCGGCGGTGCAGGCCGACGCGGCCTGGGACCTGGTGTTCGAGGGCACGGTTTTCCGCACGGTGCGCGCCCGCGACCTGTGGGGGCGCATCATGCGCGCCACTTACGACCACGCCGAGCCGGGCGTGATCTTCATCGACCGGGTGAATCAGCGCAACAACCTGTGGTACTGCGAGACAATTCAAGCGACGAATCCCTGCGTGACGGCGGAAACCTGGGTCCACACCACCGAGGGACCGCGACAGGTCGCGGATCTCGTCGGACGTCCCTTCACGGCGCTGGTCGAGGGGCGGCCCCGCCAAAGCGACCCGGAGGGGTTCTTCCCCACCGGACGAAAACCGGTTCTGGCGCTGGACACCGTGGAAGGGTGGCGGGTGCGCCTGACGGCCGACCACCCCGTCCGGGTGGCCACACGTCGGACTCGCGACGGTCACGAAACAGAGTGGCGCCCGGCCGGCGACCTGACCGCCGGTGACCTGGTGTGCCTGCACGACCACGGGACCGATGACCCCCGTTGGGACGGCGAGGGCACGGCGGCGGAAGGCTATCTCATCGGCCTTCTGGTGGGCGACGGCACCCTGAAGACCGACAAGGCGGTGCTGAGTGCTTGGCCAGGGGAGCAGGTGGTCAACGGCACGCGCGAGCGGCCCGGCGTGCAGGCGGTGATGGCCGCCGCGCTGGAGGCCGCGCGCAGCCTGCCGCATCGCAGCGACTTCTCCGGTTGGGTCGAGGTGCCGGGACGCGGCGAAGTGCGCATGGCCTTGGGTGCCGTCAAGACACTGGCGGCCCGCTATGACATGACGCCCGGTCGCAAGACCCTGACCGATGCCATCGAACGGGCCGGCCCGGCTTTTCAGGCCGGCGTCCTGCGCGGTTTGTTCGACGCCGACGGCAGCGTGCAGGGCACCCAGGAAAAGGGCGTCAGCATCCGGCTGGCACAGAGTGATGCCGACCTGCTGCGCCGGGTCCAGCGCATCCTTGCCCGGTTCGGCGTGATCGCGCGCCTTTATCTCAACCGTCGCATCGCCGGGTCGACGGTGCTGTCGGACGGACGCGGCGGCGTGCGGGCCTATCCCACCCGCGCCCAGCACGAACTGATTATCGCCGGCGCCAACCTGCCGCGTTACCTGAAGCACATCGGCTTCCATGATTCGGAAAAGGCGGCGCGGCTGAAGGCCGCTCTTGGGGCCTATAAGCGCGCCCTCAACCGCGAGCGGTTTGTCGCTCGCGTGGCCCGGATCATGCCGGACGGCGACGCCGATGTGTTCGATGTGCGGATTCCCGGCGTGAACGCCTTTGACGGCAATGGCCTCTGGCTCCACAACTGCGGCGAACAACCCCTGCCCCCGTACGGCACCTGCCTGCTCGGCTCGGTCAATCTTGCGCGGCTGGTCGCCGATCCGTTCACGCCGGACGCCCGGCTGGACACCGACGCGCTGGCGGACCTGACGGCGACCGCCGTGCGGATGCTGGACACCGTGATCGAGGTCTCGCGCTATCCCCTGCCCGAACAGCGTCACGAGGCCCTGACCAAGCGACGCATCGGCCTGGGCATCACCGGGCTGGGCGACGCGCTCATCCAGTGCGGGGCGCGCTACGGCTCGCCGGCGGCGGTGGCGCTGACCGACCAGTGGATGGCCACGCTGCGGCGCGCCGCCTACGCCGCCTCCATCGACCTGGCGCGCGAGAAGGGGCCGTTCCCCCTGTTCGACCGCGACAAATACCTTCAGGGCGAGACCATCCGCGCGCTGGACGACGATCTGCGCGCCGGCATCGCCGAGCACGGCATCCGCAACGCCCTGATCACCTCGGTGGCGCCGACCGGCACCATCTCGCTGTTCGCCGACAATGTGTCCTCGGGCCTGGAGCCGGTGTTCAGCTTCACCTTCAGCCGCGCGGTGCTGCAGCCGGACGGAACGCGGCGCGAGGAGACCGTGTCCGACTACGCCTATCGGCTGTATCGGGCGCTCAAGGGCGAGGACGCGCCGTTGACCGATGCGTTCGTCGACGCCCAGGCGCTGACCCCCCGCGATCATCTGGTGATGCAGGCGGTGGTGCAGAAATACATCGACAGCGCCGTCTCCAAGACCATCAACGTGCCCGAGGACCTGCCGTTCGAGGCCTTCAAGGACGTCTACTGGCAGGCGTGGGAGAGCGGCTGCAAGGGCTGCACCACGTACCGGCCCAACCCCGTCACCGGGGCCGTGCTGTCGGTCTCGGCCCCGGGCGCCGAACCCGAGGCGCCGGTGGCCGAGGGCACGCCGTCGCCGGACCTGCCGCCGCAGGTGCTGGCCGATGACCGCGCCGACCTGGCCACGGTGCCCGGCCAACCCCATGACGACCACGCGCCGTTGCGCCCGGGCACCACGGATCCGGCGGCCCACGGCGACGGTCGCGTGGTGCACCTGACACGGCCGCTGGACCGGCCGCAGGTGCTGCCGGGGCAGACCTACAAGGTGCGCTGGCCGGAAAGCGACCACGCCATCTACATCACGGTCAACGACATCGTCGGGCCGGAGGGACGGCGGCGGCCGTTCGAGGTCTTCATCAACTCCAAGAACATGGAGCACTACGCCTGGACGGTGGCGTTGACGCGCATGATCTCGGCGGTGTTTCGGCGCGGCGGCGACGTGCGGTTCGTGGTCGAGGAGTTGAAGGCGGTGTTCGATCCGCGCGGCGGCCAGTGGATGGGCGGACGCTATGTGCCGTCGCTGCTGGCGGCCATCGGCGAGGTGATCGAGCGGCACATGGTCGAGACCGGGTTCCTGGTCGCCGAGGCGGAGCCCGAGGCGGAGGAGCCCCCCGGCGACGGCGCCCGCGCCGTGGCGTCCGACGGCGGCCGCGCCGTGGCGTCCGACGGCGCCGCCCCCGCCCCGCGCCCGTCCGGGCTGCGGTTCTGCCCAAAGTGCGGCCAGCCCACCCTGATGCGCCAGGAGGGATGCGATACCTGCGCCGGCTGCGGCTATTCAAAATGCAGCTAGGCCGGCGGGGAGGCCGGCGTCTCCCGATCACGCGGGTCGGCTATTCCATCCGGCATATTCCGCCTGCCCTTGCCACGGCGCAGTGGTGTTCCCATGTGATCCGTGCTACAGTTCTTTGGCTATCGGTGTGGCAGCATGTCCGTCGTGCCTTGATGTAAGGCAGAGGGCCACTGTCCACCACCCGCCGGGGCGCCGCCCAGGGCATGTGCCCAGGCCATTTACGAGGAGGGTCCGCCATGTTTGCTGACAAGACGCTGACGCCGCGCGAATCGGTGCGACTCTGCGCCCTCGGCACCATCGCCGACGGCCCCGACTCCTACGCCAACGTGGCCCGCCGGGTGCGTGATTTCGTCACCCGCATCAACGGCCCGTCGCTCGACCTGCTGGGCAGTTCCATGGAACTGTTGCAGGTGGAGGGCTTGGTGACCTCGTCGGCGGGCGACATGCTGGACGACACCGCCACGCTGGAGATCACCGACGCCGGCCGCGAGGAACTGCGCCGTCTGCTGACCGCCAACCTGCGCGCCTCCTCCGACCTGTCGAAGCTGGTCACGGCCCTGAAGTTCCGCTTCCTGCACCTGCTGCCGGTCGAGGACCAGCGCGCCCAGGTCGAACTGCTGCTGGATGCGCGCGAGACCGAACTGAACCGCCTGCTCGACATGCGCCGCGCCCACGGCGGGGCCGGTGGGGCGTTCGGGATCTGGCTGGACCAGGAAATCGCCCAGGCCGAGCAAAGCCAGGCGTGGCTGGAAGACTTCTGCGACCGCCTCCCCGACGACGCGGGTGCCGACGCCGCCTGATCCGGCACCGCGCGAACACCTCTCCCGACGGCCCCGCCGCCCCTCCGGCGCGGGGCCGTTGTCGTGCGGCGCGCGCCGGCCCGACCCTTCTCTTTTCATGGCTACGGTTAGAAAGATTCAACGTCGTAGGGCGCACTCGACCGCCGCGAAGCGGCGCGCCGTGCGCCGCCTCACCGAACCCGGCGGATTGCCCCGCGGCGCGGGGCGAATCCGCCCTACGGGCTTGTCCCGCCCCGTCGGTACTGGCGAACGCTGCCGGAGGGGTGTGAATCTGGTAGCCCTATCCAGGGGAGCGGGTTACGGATGCGCCATCCGTCCGGCCTCTTGCGCTTGGCGGGCCTACGCATATCCAACGCGAACTGTGCCTTTCCTTTTCAAGGTCCCCGCCCGTGTCCCCTGTTCCTGATCTTGAGCGTACCCGCTGGCCCGTCGTGGTGGCCCTCGTGGCGGGCGGCATCATCGCCGCCCTGCATGTCGGCAAGGTGCCCCCCGCGCTGGCCGCGTTGCGCGGCGAACTTGGTCTCGGCATGGTGGCGGCGAGCTTCATCGTCTCCACCTTCAACGTCCTCAGCATGACCCTTGGCCTGATGGCTGGCGTGCTCGCCGATCGTCTGGGACGCCGCCGGCTGGTCGTGTTCGGTCTGTTGAGCCTGGCCACCGGCGGCCTGATCGGCGCCACCGGGACCGGCTACGCTCTCCTGCTGGCGAGCCGCGTCCTGGAAGGTCTGGGGTTTGTCATCGTCAGCGTGGCCAGTCCGGCCCTGGTGCTGGCGGCGACGGCGCCGCGCGACCGCTCCAGCGCGCTGAGCCTGTGGAGCGTCTTCATGCCGGCGGGCATGGCGCTCGCCCTGGTGGCCTCGCCCTGGCTGCTGGAGGCCGCCGGCTGGCGCGGCGTGTGGCTGGTCATCGCCGCCGTGGCGGGGGCGGGCGCCGTCCTGGTCCTGCGGGCGACGGCCGGCCTGCCCGTTCACCCACCGCCGGAGGGACCGCCCTGGCGCGTGCTGGCCGAAAGCCTGCGCCGCCCGGGCCTACTGCTGCTCGGTGCCACCTTTGGCGCCTATGCGTTTCAGTGGATCGCGGTGATGGTCTGGCTGCCCACGTTCCTGCCCGCCGCCCTGGGCGTGCGGCCCGAGACGGCGGCCCTACTCACGGCGCTGGTGGTGGTGGTGAACGTGCCCGGCAACCTGACCGGCGGTTGGCTGTTGCGCAAGGGCGTGCCGGCGCCCCGCCTGATGATGAGTGTCGCCGTGATCATGGCCGCCTGTGGCGCCGGACTGTTCTCGACGGTCCTGCCCGAGTCGGCGCGGTTCGCCCTGGTGCTGCTGTTCTCCGCCGCCGGTGGGATCATCCCGGCGGCCATCTTCGCGTCCATGCCGGCGCAGGCGCCGTCCCCGCGCCACCTCGCCGCCGCCAACGGGATGCTCATGCAGGGCTCCAACATCGGCCAGTTCATGGGGCCGCCCCTGATCGCCGCCGCCGTCACCGCCGCCGGGGGCGCGTGGACCGGCGCCATCGTTCCCATGCTGGCCGCCGCCGGGGTGTGCGCCCTGGCCGCCGGCCTTTCGGGCCGTCCCGCGACACGCCGGCCGCACGTCCCTTGACATCGCAGGGGTTCCAGGGCTTCCTTGCCTCGTCGATGGTTCCCGGGCGCCACGCGTCCGGGTGAAAAGGGAACACGGTGCGGCGTACCCATCAGGGACCAAATCCGTGGCTGCCCCCGCAACTGTGAGCGGCGAGCCGGCTTCGACAGGCCACTGAGGCGGACAGCGCCTCGGGAAGGCGAAGCAGCAGGCGACAACCCGCGAGCCAGGAGACCTGCCAGCGACCCGCGACGCCTTGGACACGGGCGGCGCGGACCCACCGGACGCCGGGGTGCGCGTCTGGCGTTGGGACGCTGGCGGGCTGCCCCCTTTTCACGGACGCTCTCGACCGGCCCTCCGAACGCCCTCTCTCCCCGACCGTCCTTTCACTGACCGCGCAGGCCGGGCCGAGGGCTCGCGTGCGCGCGCATTGGGAGCGACGAGACACCATGACATTTCGCAAGACGGCCCTCGCGGCGCTGACCGCCGCCGCCCTGACCATCCCCGCCGCGGCCAACGCCCACTTCGTGCTCAGCTACACCCCCGAGGTGCAGATCGACCGACCGGGCGATGTGCCGGTCAAGCTGATCTTCTGGCACCCGTTCGAGAACGGCCATGTCATGGACATGGAGAAACCGCTTGAGTTCTATATGATCCACCGGGGCGAGAAGACGGACCTGCTGGACACCGTCGCGCCGATCACCTTCCAGGGCGCCGACAACAGCGCCGCCGCCTTCGAGGCCACGGTGCCGGTCAAGCGCGCCGGCGATTACGTGCTGGTGACCGTGCCCGCGCCCTACTACGAGGGCAGCGAGGATATCTATATCCAGCAGATCACCAAGGCTTATCTGAACCGGGCCACCATGCCGACCGACTGGATGGAGGCGCAGGGCCTGCCGACCGAGATCCTGCCGCTGAACAAGCCGACCAACATCATCGCCGGCTCCACCTTCTCCGGCGTGGTGCTGTCGAACGGCGAGCCGGTGCCCGGCATCGAGATCGAGATCGAATACATGGCGGCCGAACCCGACATGGAGGCCAACAGCACCACCGAGCCGACCGCTTCGCCCATGCCCGGCGGCGCGGTGGTGGCCGTCACCGACGCCGACGGCGCATTCACCTTCGGCATCCCCAAGGCCGGCTTCTGGGGCTTCGCCGCCCTCGGGTCGGGTCCCGAAAAAGAGCATGAGGGCAAGGAACTGAGCCAGGACGCGGTGATCTGGGTCCGCGCATACGACCTGAGGTAGCCGCGCCGAGGAGGGCCATGTGGTGCATATTGTCGATGGAGCCTTGAGCGCCCCGGTGCTGATTGGTGGCGGCGTCGCCGCCGCCGGCGGCATCGCCCTGGGCCTGCGCTCGCTGAGCCTGGAGAAGATCCCCGCCGCCGGCGTGTTGAGCGCGACCTTTTTCGTCGCCGCGCTGGTGCATGTGCCGATTGGTCCCTCTAGCGTACATCTGGTCATGAACGGCCTGGCCGGGCTGGTGCTCGGCTGGGCCGCCTTTCCCGCGTTGTTCGTCGGATTATTGTTGCAGGCGGTGTTCTTCGGCTTCGGCGGGGTGACCGTTCTGGGCGTGAACACGGTGACCATCGCCCTGCCGGCGGTGCTGGTGGGTCTGCTGTTCCGGCGCGGCGTGGCCAGCGCGGACAGCCGTCTCGCCGGACTGAGCGGCCTGCTGGCCGGATCGCTGGCCATCATGCTGACGGCGTTGGCGGTGGCTCTGGTGCTGTGGCTGTCCGGTGAGGCGTTCATCCCCGCCGCCAAGCTGGTGGTGGTGGCGCACCTGCCCGTTGCGGTCATCGAGGGGCTGGTCTGCGCCGCCGCCGTGACCCTGATCCACCGGGTCAAGCCGGACCTGTTCGGCGCCCTGGTCGCGCCCGCCCGGCCCGCGTGAGGAGGACCCATGCCATGATCCGCATTGCCTCCGTCGCCGTCGTCCTCTTGGCGCTGAGCGGCGCGCCCGCCCTGGCGCACAAGGTCATCGCCGGGGCCTATCCCGCCGGCGCCGTGATCGAGGGCGAGGTCGGCTTCTCCAACGGCGACATGGCCACCGACACCCTGGTCGAGGTGTTCGACGAGGCCGGCGCCAAGATGGGCGAGACCCGCACCGACGCCGACGGCTTTTTCACCTACGCGCCGACGCGGCAGGTGATGCACGTCTTCAAGGCCGACCTGGGCGCCGGCCATGTGGCCACGTTCACCCTGGACGTCGCCGACGTGCCGGCGGTCGCCGGCGCGGCCGCTCCGGAGTCCGGGGCGGTGCCCGATCCGGCCGCGTCCAGCACCGTCGCGACGCCGGAAACCGCCGCGCCGGCCGCGATGCCCGCCGACCTGACCGCTCAGATCGCCGAGGCGGTGCGCGACGAGGTGCGACCGTTGCGCCGCGAGATTTCCGCCTACAAGGAGAAGCACGACCTGCAGACGGTGCTGGGCGGCATCGGCTATATTCTCGGCCTGTTCGGGCTGGCGTTCTTCCTGCTGGCCCGCCGTCGCGACCACCGACAGGCGGCGGAATGAGCCACGCCTTCGGCCATGACAGCACGGCCCCCACCACGCCCGGCCTGATCCAGGCCCTGGACCCGCGCACGCGCATCCTGGCCGCCGTGGCGTTCGCGCTCGTCACCGTCTCGCTGAACGACCTGTGGGTTCTGCTGGGGCCGCTGGCCCTGGCCGGGGCGGCGCTGGCGGCGGCGCGCCTGCCGCCCGGCCCGACCCTGAAGCGCATGGCCCTGATGGACGGCTTCATCGTCTTCATCCTGGTGATGCTGCCGTTCACCGTGCCGGGGGAGGCGGCGTTCACGGTGTTCGGCTGGCCGGCCTCGTGGGCCGGGCTGGAGCAAGCCGCCGCCATCGCCCTGAAGGCCAACGCCATCGTGCTGATGCTGCTGTCGCTGGTGGGCTCCATGGAGCCGACGACCCTGGGCCACGCCCTGGCCCGCCTGCGCCTGCCGGAAAGCCTTGTCCACCTGCTGCTGTTCACGGTGCGCTACATCGCCGTCATCGACGCCGAATACCGCCGCCTGCGCCGCGCCATGCAGGCGCGCGGCTTTCGCCCGCGCACCAATGGCCACACGTTCCGCTCCATCGGCTATCTGGTCGGCATGATGCTGGTGCGGGCGCTGGAACGCTCCGAACGCATCCTCCAGGCCATGAAGTGCCGGGGCTTCACCGGCCGTCTGCCGTTGCTGGACGATCTGCGGTACGGTCGGGCGGATGCCGTGTTCGGCGCCGGGGCCGGGGTCGCCCTGGCCGCCCTTCTTGCCCTGGATAGCCTGCATGTCGGTCCTGTTTGAGGTCTCCGAGCTCCACTTCGCCTATCCCCATCGCCCGCCGGTGCTGCACGGCGCGTCGATGACCCTGTCGGCGGGCGAGCGGCTGGCCATCGTCGGCCCGAACGGCGCCGGCAAGAGCACGCTGATGCAGATCCTGGTGGGGTTGCTGCGCCCGCAGGCCGGCCGCATCGTCGCGTTCGGGACCGAGCGCCGGGCGGAGCCGGACTTTCACGAGGTGCGCCGACGCGCCGGCTATGTCTTTCAGGATCCGGACGACCAGTTGTTCTGCCCGACGGTGGCCGAGGACGTGGCGTTCGGGCCGCTCAACCTGGGCCGGACGCGGGCCGAGGCCCTGGCAATCGTCGACCGGGTGCTGGCAGAGCTGGGCCTGTCGGCGTTCCGCGACCGGGTGACACACAAGCTGTCGGGCGGCGAAAAGCGCCTAGTCTCGCTGGCCTGCGTGCTGGCCATGGATCCGGAGGTGCTGCTGCTCGACGAACCCAGCAACGCCCTGGACGAGGAGACCACGGCGCGCATGGTCGAGATCCTGCGCGGCCTGCCCCAGGCCATGGTGGTTGTCTCCCACGATGCCCACTTCCGCCGCAAGGTGGCGACCCGCGCCCTGCGCCTGGAGGCGGGCGCCCTGGTCCCGCACGACCCCGCGTGCCGCCACGCGCGGGGGGAGGGCGACGCGTAGGCCTCGCTGTCGCCCCTGCCATCAGTTTTGCGGTGGCTCGTGACGGTCGCGGATCAGCAACGACGCAGCCCGGACGTCGTCTTCGTCAAGGTGGACCAGGGTTCCGAGTCGGTCGTGCGGCTGGACCGTCGCGCGTTGCATGGGGCTGTTGGGCCCCGCCGAAGCGGGGGCACCCATGTCCACACTGTCAACGGGGGCCGCCGCTTCCGGCGCGGCGTTGGCGCCAACGGCGGTGGGCCGGTCTTCCAGGCTCACCTTGACCCGCTTGTTCATCGCCCAGGCCAAGTCTGACAGCGATTCCAGCGTCATATTGCTTGTGCCGTTGAGGCGGCGCGTGATGATAGCCCGGTCCACGTTCAGTCGGCGCGCCAATTCAGCCTTGGTCACGGATGGTTGCGCGGTCAAGACACGGTTCAGTTCCTGGTGGATGCCACCGATCAACCGCGCGAACGACCGGCGCCGCGCCGATCCTTCTGGCCTAAAGGAGTTCTCTGACATTGATCTCGTGCCTCACCGAATCAGGGGACGGAAGAGCGAGTCCGGACCGAAAGGCCTCGACGCGCTTGCGGATCGCCGTCACCGTGCCCGCCGCCGTCGTCTCGGCCTTCAAGGCGCCTTCTACGGCGATGAAGACGCGCGCGGCCGGAAACCAGCCATAGACGCGGACGTCGGTGGTTTTCATCTCATAGACATGGGCTCCCGCAGGCTTGATCTGTTGGAAATCGTTGATGTGCATGACGGGCTCACCCACGAACCGGTCCATGAAATCCGCGATCTGCTCGACAGGAGAAACCGCCCTTTTCGAGAAGTGGCACCGCGCCAAGTCGCCATTGATCCACCTCGCCAGATCCGGAGTGACATACAGGGAGCGATGCGGTTGGCGATCGTCGTCCTCGGCCAGTTCGTACGGAAGAAGCCGCCCTGTCCTCACGAACATGTGCAGTGTTGACAAATTTGTCAACGGGGGCCTCCCCATCACACCCGCGTCGTTTTGCGTCAAGGGCGGGCACGCCCCCGTCCCCGACGCCTCGGGGTTGCACGATAGAAGTGTCACCTGGGCCGATCAACCGTCTTACGGTGCAGTGGGCCTGCCCGGTCCCGTCAGCCCTTGGAGTTGACGGCCGCCCCCATCGGCGCGAGCGTGGGATCAGACCGCCCACCCCGGAGACTCCCCATGACCGCGCTCGACCCGGCCCTGACCCGCGACATCCTCGCCGCCGTCGCGGACGGCTTCGCCGACCAGACCGCGTTCCTGGAGGAGCTGGTCCGCTTTCCGACCCTGCGCGGGCAGGAGCACACCGCCCAGGACTTCATGCACGACGCCCTGGCCGGCCGGGGCTATGCCATGGACCGTTGGACCATCGACGTCGACGCCATCCGGCACCATCCGGGCTTCTCGCCGGTCACCGTGGACTACAGCCACGCGCTGAACGTGGTCGGCAGCCACCGCCCGCGCGAGACGTCGGGCCGCTCGCTGATCCTCAACGGGCACATGGACGTGGTGCCGACAGGTCCCACCGACCTGTGGGCCAGCCCGCCCTTCGTGCCGCGCCGCGACGGCGATTGGCTGTACGGGCGCGGCGCCGGCGACATGAAGGCCGGCCTGTCCGCCAACGTGTTCGCCATGGATGCGCTGCGACGGCTGGGATACCAGCCGGCGGCGCCCGTCTACCAGCAATCTGTGGTCGAGGAGGAGTGCACCGGCAACGGCGCCCTGGCCTGTCTCGTGCGCGGCTACCGCGCCGACGCGGCCATCATCCCGGAACCGGAGGACGACAAGCTGGTCCGCGCCAACGTCGGCGTCGTCTGGTTCCAGGTCACGGTGCGCGGCAAGCCGGCCCACGTGCGCGAGGCCGGCCAGGGCGCCAACGCCATCGAGGCCGCGTTCCGCCTGATCCAGGCCCTGCGCGACCTGGAGGCCGACTGGAACGCCCGCAAGGGGGACCACCGCCATTTCGAGCACCTGGACGCCCCCATCACCTTCAACCCCGGCAAGATCGCGGGCGGCGACTGGGCCTCGTCGGTGCCGGCGTGGTGTACCTTTGATGGCCGCTTTGGCCTCTATCCGGGCGTCAATCCGCGCGACGCGGCGCGCGAGATCGAGGACTGCCTGCGCCGCGCGGCGGCGGACGATCCGTTCCTCGCCAACACCCCGCCCGAGGTGACCTATAACGGCTTCATGGCCGAGGGGTACGTGCTGGAAGAAGGGAGCGCCGCCGAGCAGACCCTGGGCCGCGCCCACGCGGCGGCGTACGGCCAGTCGCTGGAGGCCTTCACCACCACCAGCTATCTGGATGGCCGGGTGTTCGTGCTCTACCAGGACACCCCGTGCCTGGTGTATGGGCCGCGCGCCGAGGCCATCCATGGCTTCGACGAGCGGGTGAGCCTGGCGTCGCTGCGGCGGATCACCGGCGCCATCGCCCTTTTCATCGCCGAATGGTGCGGGCTGGAGCGGGCATGAAACGAATCGTGTCGCCAAATATATCCGAAATGGTATATAGGCCATTTCTCATATGAGAGTTTGGGCTCCTAGGACTGACTAGTCTCAGTCTAAATCACAGAAAAACTTTCATTGGACAGGGCCCGCCGAGTTCATCACGACACTGCCGTGCAACCTCACCATTCCGGTTTGGTTTTGATCCACTCCGCGCCACGACAGGAGGAGCCCATGTCCGTGCGTAGGCGTCTCATGATCGCGATTCTGGCCGCGAGCCCAATGGCGACGCCGGCCTTCGGCCAGGACCTGACCGTCCTGATGGGGGACCTGCCCCCGCACACGAATCATGACGGCACCGGCCGCGAGGTTGAAGTCATCGCCCGTGTCGCCAAGGAATGCGGTTGGACGACGGCGTTCCAGGTCGAACCGTTCGGCCGCCACTGGCGCTCGTTCGAGGAGGGCGCGGCGGACGCTGTCGGCACCGTGCCGGTGGGCATGGACCTGGGCGGGTCCGCCACCGACCCGTACATCACCTACATGAACGGCGTCACGCTCCTGGACTCGACCGGCGTGGCACCGACGAGTCTGGCGGACCTGGAGGGGCTGTCGGTGGTCACGTTCGCCAACGCCGCGAACATCATTCCAGGCTTGGCCGAGGCCAAGGATTCTTTCGCCGCCTACCGCGAGGTCGCCGATCAGATCACCCATTCGCGCCTGCTGTTCACGGGGCGGGTCGACGTCGTCCTCGGCGAGGGCATGATCGTGGCGGAATACAACGACCGCCTCGGCCAGGAGGACACCCGCATCGACACCGCCCAGCCGGCGACGTTCAGCCCGATCTTCGCGCCAACGCCCTATACCCTGGTGTTCCGAGACCCGGCCCTGGCCGATGCGTTCGACACCTGCCGTGAGGCGGTGGCGGATGATATCGCGGCCATCAACGCGACGTACATTGACCGCTACCGGGATGTGATCGGGACCGCGTACGACGGCAACAACTAACGGCCATTTCAATCACTGTTGACGTCCGTGGCCGGCGTGCGCCCCCACCCGGCCACCGACGACGCTACGCTTTTGTTGGGGTGGCCCGGTGCAGGGTTCACGCCCGCCGGGTCTTTACGATGCGCCCCCGCGCCCGTCTCATAGCCACGAGGCGCCATCTATGGCCCCACGCGAGAAAGGACACCCCCGTGCGCATCGTTTCCATATCGACGGCTGAAACCGGACTCACATCGATTCTCGATCAGGTCATCGCCGACGCGGATTACACCGTGATTACGCGCGGCGAGTCAGCGGACGACGCTGTCGTCATGTCGCTGGAGACCTTCAACAGCCTGATGGAAACCGTGCATCTGCTGTCATCGCCGGCGAATGCAGCCCATCTGGCCCGGTCGATCGCCGAATATCGGGCGGGACGGGTGACCCATTAGAGCCCATCACCCGCCGCCCTCACGCCACCCGCTTTTGAAACGGGCGCACCTCGCGTTCGATGTCGCCGGCCATCACCTTGCCGGTGATATGCAGGTCGAAGCGGCTTTGCAGATTCATCCAGTACAGCGGCGAGGTGCCGAAGTACCGCGCCAGGCGCAGCGCCATGTCGGCGCTGATGGACCGCTGCCCGGCCAGCACGTCCTCCAGCCGGCTGGCCGGCACGCCCAGGTCGGCGGCCAGGCCCTCGGCGTTCAAACCGTTGGGCATCATGAAGCGCTTGCGCAGGACGGTGCCGGGATGCTGGGAACTGTCAGTGTGGGCCATGGGAGTGGGTCCGCCTGCGTCAGGGGCATCCCGCCAAAAAAGCCGCGCAACGCCGCGCCGCGTGCGCTCGGCTTGGGGAGGGGACGCCGTTTCTTCGGGTGAGCGGGGCGGTTCGGCCCCCGTCGCCCCAAGCTAGGGAGGGGGGGCCGCGAAGTCAATTTGCCGCCGCCGGCAGGGGAATCGGGTGAACGGGTCATGCCGTGACGACGCTTGCGAGGTAGTCGTCGTCCCAGGCGGCGAGCTTGCGTCGAAGGCGAAGGGAGTCCTT
>Ga0207419_1000548_pt1 | contig 32462 bp, 29 predicted proteins | sample ElkSloMetagenome_4_FD_184723 | JGI IMG/M metagenome (GOLD analysis project Ga0207419, IMG submission 184723) | Hot spring microbial communities from Elkhorn Slough, Monterey Bay, USA - MD2A (version 2) | ecosystem: Environmental > Aquatic > Marine > Intertidal zone > Estuary: Microbial mat ... | reverse complement strand
AACATGGGTGGTATCGGATCGATGATGGACAAGCTACCGGGCATGAACAAGCTCCCGGAAGCAGCCAAGGCCCAGATGGACGACCGCCAGACACGCCGCATGATCGCGATCGTCAATTCGATGACGCCGAAGGAACGACGCTATCCAGACATCATTCGAGGCTCGCGCAAGCGCCGCATCGCGGCTGGCGCCGGGCTTCAGATTCAGGACGTCAATCGCCTGATCAAGCAGCACAAGCAGATGCAGAAGATGATGAAGAAGGTCGGCAGCAAGGGCGCGATGTCGAAGCTGATGAAACGCCTTCCGGGTGGTGGTTTCCCTGGAATGTAGTCGATGCGCATTGGCGGGCGCAGGATCGGCGGGAAATGAAGGCCTGGCTACTGGTTGCCCTGGGCGGAGGTGCCGGCGCCGTGCTTCGCTATCAGGTCGGTATCTGGACCCTGAGATCGATGGAGCTGACGCGCTTCCCGATCGCGACCCTCTTAGTCAACGTCCTGGGCTGCGTTCTGGCCGGCTGGCTCTGGGGTCATTCGGAGCGATGGACTCACTGGACCGACGAGCTCAGGCTAGCGCTGATGGTCGGTTTTCTCGGCGGCTTCACCACCTTTTCGGCCTTTGGTCTCGAAGCCTTCCTGATGATCAAGCGTGGCGCCATCGGCATGGCAGTGAGCTACGCGACGCTCAGTATTCTGCTTGGCGCTCTCGCAGTCTGGGGCGGATATTCTCTTGCGACCGGGCGGGGCTGATTGGCTGTGAAATCGTGCAGCGCCGCTTAGGGGTCGCCGGGGGTCGCCAGCCATGACCACCTATCCGAGATCTGTACAGATTTTGCACTGGCTCATGGCGATTGGCCTGGTGGGGATGGTGCTGTTCGGGTTGTTCATGGGCTCCCTGTCGCTGAGCGACGAACGCCGTGATGCCATGATGCTGGCTCATCTGGCTACGGGAGTTCTTCTGCTGGCGGCGCTCGTTGTGAGGCTTCGCTGGCGTTTGCAGGGTCGGATGCCTGGTCTGCCGTCGGCGTATCGGCCTTGGGAGCGCGTGCTGGCCCGGGCCGTACACGGCGCTTTCTATGGACTGATGGTCCTCTTGCCGCTTCTTGGTCTGACGGTCTGGCTGCTTGACCCCTTCGTCAACGGCCCTGGCCTAGCGGGCCAATCCATCTGGTTGGCCAACCTGAGCGGCTGGCTCCACTGGGGTCACTATCTGGGCGGCTGGCTGCTCTTGGGGTTGCTGACGGTGCATGCCGCGGGGGCGCTTCGAGGCGTGCGCAGCGCTGACCCGGAACGACGCGTTCTGCTGCGGATGATACGAAGCCCTCGATCCGGATCGGCCCAAGACGAGACCGCTCCAGACTCTGCTCGCTGATGGCCGGGGCGCGAACGACGGGTTCTTGAGGTGGTCACGAAGGGAATCACGCCGGAAGGCGGCCGTTGCCTCGATAGGGCAAGCCTTTGAGATCATCGCATTTATTGCACTGATTGCAGTTGTTGCCATTGCTGCCATCATTTCGAACGCGCGATGGGCCTCAGTTACATGCGGGCGTGGGCCTGGCGAATGAAGAAGCCGACGACGGGCAACTGGGCGTAGAGTGCGTGACCGCTGTCCCAGAAATCCTGGTGGACCAGAACCTGCCCGCGTTCGTTGAAGCGCAGGTGAGAGATTCCGATTGAATGCGATTCAATTTTGCGTCCAACGGCGCTCAATTTGAAGGTCATCGACCAGCGCACAAAAACGTCGTTGCCGTCGCGGATGACCTGCTTGACTTCAACGATGCTCTCATCCAGCGCGTCACCAGTCTTGCCAAGATAGTCGACCAGCTCAGCTCTCGACGTGTAGGTGTGAATGGTGTCGTTGAAATACAGATCCTCAGCGTAGAGCTCGGTGATCCTCGATCGCAGGTTGTCGTCGGCCAAGTCGCCGTAACCCTGCATAAAACTCTCTATGCCCTGATCGATGGCCTGTTCCGAGCCTGGAAAACGCTCAAGGGCTGCTTCGTAGCGGTCTTCGGAAAAATTGTCCATGTCGCCTCCTTCACGAGTGATGCAACCGATCGTGACGCCAATCACGACGAGAAAAACGAGCAGGATCTTGATTGCGGTTTTCATCGAAACAGACCTCCGCCACGCAGGCGATCATGTCCGATTTTGCCGAAGGAGGCCAGATATCTTGTCGGACGATGCGCCGGGCGAGTCATGAGGGATCGCTGTCCTGAGCGAGACTCAGGAGGTCGTCGAGAACGATCTGCGTGTGCGTGTCCGGGTTGACGTTCTCGTAGTGCCGTGCGATGTCGCCGTCGGGAGAAATAAGGAACGTCTCGCGACGGGCGAAGTTCACCTCGCCCCGTTCGATCAGGACCCCGAAGCGACGCGCTACCTCACCCGACTCGTCCGACAGGATCGGGAAGGGGAGGGAATATTTATCGCTGAACGCCTTCTGACGATCGACGGGGTCGGTGCTGATGCCAACGACGTCTGCGCCCTCACCGCGGAAGGCATAGATATTGTCCCGAAAGCTGCAGCCTTGCGTTGTGCAACCGGGGGTATCGGCTCGCGGATAGAAATAAACCACCAGCCACTGGCCTCGGTAGTCGCTCAGGTTATGCCAGTCGCCGTTCTGATCCTGCAGCCGAAAATCCGGCGCTTCATCGCCGGGCGTAGCCTGAGCGATTGCGAGGCTGGAGAAAGCCAGAAGAAAAAAGCAGAAAGACAGGACGACAATTTGTCGCAGCGCTGAGGTCATGGAGAAAGGCCTTTGTGTATCGATGCCTGTAGTTTCCCAGCTCTTCGTGATCGACGAATCAACTGTCGAAGCTGAATCGAGAGGACGTATACTCATTAGGTTCTCAGGTTCAGGAGGCTGATGATGGTCGAAGACAAAGACCCCTACAATCCGTTTACCGAAGAGACTCTTCGGCGGGCCGACGAAATGTGCTCGAAGCTCTCGCTGGAAATCCAGGTGGATCGCCGCGGTCGTTCAACGCTCTACAGCGGAGCGATGAGCTATATCAATGATCCGGTTTGGGAGCATCACGACATCACCGTTGCCGAATACGATGAGAACCCGTGGTTGACGCTCATCAGCAGCCGTCCCCTGGACGCGGGTCGTCGAGTCCTGTTGGTCTACCGTAAATCGCCATCCGAGGATCTGAGGTTGATCGGTCGGATCAGTGAGAGTGAACATGGACGGCGTCAGGGCGAGGACACGGATCGCTTCATCACCCGCTTCGATGTGGTGCACAGCTAGGGACGCTCTAAATAATTCAGAGGTTCCCTAGCCGATCGCAGGTGGCTGCGGGTCGGCAGCGACCAAATACAGTGCTTCAATCGGCATCCCGCCTGGAGGCCGAACCCAGTTCCTCCCGGCCTCGCCAATGGCTTCCCTCAGCGCCTGCTCTTTTCCCGTTTCAGGCAACCTGCCTCTGTTCCGGCGACGATGTGGCCGGCTGCCGAAGCGCATAGATGACGATCAGGAGCAGCCAGAGCGTGCACAGGAAATCGATCGCCGTGGCCCCGTAATAGACTCCGGGAACGCCGATCAGGCGCGGCAGCACCATCATGACCGGGGCGTAGAGCAGCAGCTGCCTTGAAACGGAAACCAGGGTGGCCTTGCCGGGCTGTTCGATGGCCGGCAACAGCGCCAGGGCCGTGAAGACGATGGGCAGGACCGGAAGGACGAGCATCAGCACGCGAAAGTGGTGCAGATCGACAGCGCTGAAGCTCGCTTCAGGCAACATCAGCACGAGGGTCTGTTCGGGAAACAGGGTCATAAGCGCCCAGATCGGTAGGACGATGAGGACGCCGGCGAGAACGAAGGTCCAGTAGCTCGTGCGGACGCGCTCCCACTGACCGGCGCCGAAGTTGATCCCTGCGACCGGCTGAAAGGCCCGCATCAAACCGAATAGCGGGGTCAGCATGAAGATCAGCACACGCCAAGCGGCGCCGAAGAAGGCGATATCGGCCTGATCTCCGACACGCGACAGCATGTTGAAGACCACGAGCGCCTGGACCAGGCCCATGGAACTCATGATCGTCGCCGGTGTGCCCAATCGGACAATGCGTCGGACCAGAATCCGGTTGAAACCGAGGTAGCGAGGATCGACAGGATAGCTGGCCTGCCCGCGGGCGAAGCGGCGCCAGACCAGGAGGCCGCCGACCAGGCCGCCGATATTCGTTGCCCACGCAGCCCCCGCCACCCCGGACTCGAAGACAGCGATCATGAGGGGCGTCAGGGCGATGTTGACCGCGAGCCCGACGGCCATGTAACCCGCGGCCAGCTTCATCTTGCCTTCTCCGCGCAGGAGCATGTTGAGGGTCATGCCGGCGATGGCGCCGAATCCCCCCAAGGCGGAGGCCTCGAGATAGCTGGCTGCGATCGGGACGAGATCACCCTCGGCCCCCATGCCGCGGACGAGCAGGTCCTGGAGTCCGACGCCGATCAGCGCGTAGGCCAAGGACAGGGCGGCAGCGATCGCCACGCAGGTGCCGGGGAGGCAGCGCATCAGGTCACGTTCACCGCGACCGATCGCAATCGAGAGGGCAACGCCTCCACCAATTCCAGCCAGGGAGCCGAGGCCGAGCGTGAGCTGGGTGATCGGGTAGGCCAGTACCGTTCCGGCGAGGGCCTGCTCGCCGAGCATCTGGCCGATGAAGATCGCGTCCATGACCGCATTCAGACCGAACAGCATCATGACCATGACGGCAGGCCAGCTCATCGCCCACATGACTTGCCACGGAGACCCGGTCAGAATCAGCTGGGCATGGGGGTCGGCCTGTTCCGAGTGCTCGTTTCCGGCCCCGAGACGTTCCTTCGGCATCCTGTCCGAGGTCATGCCTTGCCGGTTCGCAGTATTCGGACCGGCGGCGTAGCCAGAACCGAGCGATTGCCCCACCAGCCACTGCCGACGATCAGGACGAAGGCCGAGGTGAAGCCGATCGCGAACAGCAGGGCCGAGGGCTGATAGCTGAAATCGAAGAGCTCGCGGGCGAGAAGCCAGCCCACAAGGGCGGCGCCGAAGGTGGCCAGGGAGGCTGCAATCAAGGCCATGATGCCGTATTCGATCAAAAGCCCTCGCCGAATCAATGCGTTGTCGGCCCCGAGCGTGCGGATCAGCGCTGACTCGTGCCGCCGCTCGTCGCGCGTTGCCTCGAGTGCCGCCAGCAGAACGATCAATCCAGCCAGCAGGGTAAAAACGAACACGACCTGCGCCGCCGAACTGACTCGATCAATGATGTCGCTGACGCGCTCGAGGAGGGCACCGACATCGATGGTCGACACGTTGGGGTAGCTGCGGCTGATGGCTCGAAGGGCGCCCGAGTCGTCGTCGGCCAGGTAGAAGCTGGCGATGTTCTGATGCGGCAGGCGCTCGCCGGCATCGGGGCTCATCAGGATGAAGAAGTTGACGTTGAAGGAATCCCATTCGACGTCGCGGATACTCGTGACTCGGGCCGTGAATTGCTCCGCGCCGGACTCGAAGGTCAGCGTGTCGCCCAGGCGGACTCCGGTTCGATCGGCCCAGCGCTCGGCGAGCGACACCTCTCCGGTGGACTCCGCAGTAAAGAATTCCCCGGCCGCAACCCGGTTGGCCGGCGGCAGCTCATCGATCCAGGACACGTTGACCTGACGCCCGAATCGGTCGTCGTTGAGTTCACCGGTCGAGTCGACCAGATTGACGTTGGCCATCGGCCGGATCTGGAGGCGTTGAGCACCCGCATCGAGGAGCGTCTGGCGCACCGCATCGACCTGGTCCGGCTGGATGTTGACGGCAAAGTGGTCAGGGGTCGACTCGGGCAGACTGCCCCGCCACTGTCCAAGCAGTTCAGTCCGCACGATCATCAAGAGGAGCAGGGCCATCAGGCCCAGGCCGAGCGCCGTAATCTGGATAACGCCTGCCGCCCTGCGACGACGCAACCCGGCCAGGCCGAAGCGCCACGACGCACGAGCCTTCGAGGCGAGGGCGCCACTCGCTCGCATCGCCACCCAGCCTGCCGTCGCGAGAAGGCCTGCCAGGGCGAGGCTGGCGCCGAGCACGATGGCGGCCAGCTGGAAATTGCCCAGCTGGATAATGGGAATGGCCATGGCGCAGATGATCGGCACCGCCCACAGGATCCAGCTCAAGCCGACCCTTTGATCGAGCGATTGATTCAAGATTCGCATCGGCGGGACCTGGCGCAAATTTAGCAGCGGCGGCAAGGCAAATCCGATCGCCATTAGAAGCGTAAAGGAACCGGCGCTCAGGACGGGCCATAATCGGGGCGGCGGAAGGGCCTGGCCCTGACCTTCGGCGAGGGCATGGGCGATTGCCGCCTGGGCCAGCAGACCGAGCAGCCCGCCGAGTACGATCGCGATCGCAACCAGCCAGAAAAGCATCAGGCCGAGTGCTCGCATCACCTCCGACCCGCTGGCGCCGAAGGATTTCAGCAAGGCCACGAGATCGCGCTGCGAACGGGCGAAGCGCAGCGAGGACAGCAACACGCCGACAGCGGCCAGGATCAGCGTGGTCAGAGCCGCCACCCCGAGAAAGCGGCGAGCCTGGGCAAGGGCTGCACCGGTCTGGTCGTCGGCGTCGCTGGCGGTCAGAATGCGGTGCACGGAGGGATCGATCTCGCCGCGAAGCCAGTCGTCGAATTCATCGACAGAAGCCTCGTCGCCGGCGGCCAGAAGACGATGTCGGGCTCGCGTTCCCGGACCCAGGAGTTCGCTGGACTCCAGGTCGTCCAGGTGCACCAGAAGGCGCGGAGCCAGGAGAAAAGGACCGCCACTGCGATCCGGCTCGAAGGTCAGGGCGCGGGTAATCGGAAGCTCATGGACGCCGAAAAGCGCAATATCGCCCACTTCGGCGCCGAGCTGCCGTAAACCCCGAGGCGCCATCCAGGCCTCCCCAACGGCCGGGATGTCATTGCTGGTCGCGCCAGCGACATTGCTGCGCGGCGCGGTTTCCAGGGTGCCGCGGAGCGGATAGCCGTCGGAGACGCCTTTGACCTCGACCAGCAGCGAGTCCTCGCCAACGAACAGCGCCGTATTCAGGGTGATCAGGCGGGCCGTGTCCAGCCCCCGGCGACGCGCTTCGGCTTCGAAGCGCTCGGGAATTCGGGATCTTGAGTTGATCGCGATGTCGGCGGCCAGCGCTTCACCAGCCTGGCGCTCCAGAGCGCGGCCAACGCGATCCGTGAAGACGCTGACCGCAACGAGAGCCGCCGTGGCGACGAGCAGGCCGGCGACGAGCAAGCTCAGGCTGCCAGAGCGTCCCTGGCGCAGTAAAAGGCGATGAGACAGGGAGAAACTGTTCATCAATCGACGTGCTCGGCGGTCAGGTTGCCCGCAGGATGGGGAGCGCCGGAGCCGGCGCTGCCTTCGACGAGCCGCCCGCTTTCCATTTCCTCGAGTCGGGCGCAGCGCTTGGCCAGGCGCAGGTCATGGGTGACCAGGACCAGGGCCGTGCCGTGGTCCTGGTTGATCGTGAACAAAAGATCCGCGATCGAGTCCCCAGTTCGACGGTCAAGATTCCCGGTCGGCTCGTCGGCAAAAAGAATAGCCGGGTCGCCGGCGAAAGCCCGCGCTATTGCCACCCGCTGCTGCTCTCCGCCCGACATCTGGCGCGGATAGTGATTGAGACGATGGCTCAATCCCACGTCACCGAGGGCGCTAACGGCGCGCTCGCGCGCCTCGGAGAAGCCACCGATCTCGAGGGCAAGCATGACGTTCTCCAGCGCCGTCAGGCTGGGCAGCAGGTGGAAAGACTGGAATACAAAGCCGACTCGCCGCCGGCGCAGCCGCGCCCTGGCGTCTTCATCCAGGTCGCTGAGGTCAGTCCCGACCAGCTCAACGCGTCCGGCGGTTGGCCGCTCGAGGCCGGCCAGCAGTCCCAAAAGCGTTGTTTTTCCGGACCCCGAGGCTCCAACAATGGCGAGCGTTTCGCCCGCTTTCAGTTCGATGCTGATATCTTTCAGAATATCGAGCTGGCCGCCCGGCGCCTGGACGGTATAACCAACCCGCTCGCAAGCGAGAATTCGACCTGATGATGGGGGATGAGACATGACAAAAATCGGCTCCATGCTTCGCTCGGCCGACCCGCTCCGGACAACGGTATGGATCGGTGCGGTGCTTCTTGTTCTGGCCGGTCCCGTGCAGGCGGCAGACCAGCGCTTATTAATAATTGGGGATAGTCTCTCAGATGCTTACAACATGCCGCGTGAAGCGGGGTGGGCCTATCTCCTCGAGCAGCGACTGGGCTCGGAATGGCGAGTGATCAATGCAGCGATTTCCGGCGAAACCACGGCTGGTGCAGCGTTCCGCACGCCGGAGCTCCTGGCCAGACATCAGCCGACGCATATCCTGATCATACTCGGCGGGAACGACGGCCTTCGGGCGCTCAGTCCGGCGCAGGTGGAGAGCAATCTCCAGTCGGTGATCGAGGCGGCGCGCGCGAGCGACGCGGCGGTGGCGCTGATGCAGGTCCGGCTTCCGCCGAGCCTCGGCCCCGTCTACTTGCGACGTTTCGAAGGCATTTACCCGGCGCTTGCGCAAGAAAACGACCTGCTGCTGGTTCCCTTTTTCCTGGAGGCCCTGTTCGATCAGCCGGGCATGATGTTGGACGACGGCATTCACCCCTCGGTAGCAGCCCAGGCACCCATGCTTGAGGCCATCTGGAGGGACCTGGCATCTTTTCTTATGAAACCAGAAGCGCAGCCCCAAGACTCCTGACGCGTGATCGGAAGCGTGGCCGTTCGTCTGTTTGAAGATTCTGAGAGCACGCCGCCCCACTATTTTTAGAATATTGTGACGACGGTTCAGAAAAAAGACGCTCCCAGGCGCATGAGGATTCTACTGGAGGAGATTCTGTGCTAATGTTTTCAGTGGTTTGCGTAATCATTCGCGCATCCGATAGTGGATTTAAGCGCCGGCTTTCCTTGGAATGAGCCTTCTAAGTTAAGGGGAAGGAAGTGGAATTGACTACAGCATGGACCGAAAGGGACTTTCTCGATCGGATCCGGTCGCTCGGCATTACTGAAGAGCAGTGGCCGGAGGAATTCAGACGCTACACCGCAGCAATCGGTCAGCGCCAGTATCAGATTGAAGCGACGGGCTGGGACGTGGCCGACGGGCGCGCCTGTGCTCGTTCGGCTCGGATCACGGGACCGGCCATGGATATTTCAACCGTCATGCTGTATCCAACCCAATCACCTGATCGGCTGCCCGTGTTTGCGGCTGAATGGGTGGTTTTCGGCCCCCGAATTCACATGCTCGTGCTCGATGCAGAGGTCTGTGGCGATCAGCCGGCCCTGTTCGCTGACTGTCAGGCGGCTTTTCGTGCTGCGCACGCTCGCTGGTCGACGGAGTTTCCCGTCAACCGGGAAAAGCCTGACTGGTTCAAGGACATCGAAACACCGTGGGCGCTTTACGGCGAGGCGGATGGATCGCGCATGGGTCTGCTGCGCGAGGCTTTTCGGGATTACCTCGATATCACCGTTAATTCCTTTTACTCCGCCGAACTCGAGGGCGCGAAGGCCGGGGCTGACCACCCGGAAGTCGAATCCTACAAACATCACCATTACGTCAATTCTCCCGGACATCGGATCCTTGGGGTCAAGTTCGGGGAGCGACATACCGACCAACTTCTCAAAGACTGGCACTTTGGACCCAGTCGCCCACGTTCGAGCATAGCCATGAGCTCGGCGTCGTGAGAACTCCAGATCAGCTTTCTACGGGAGTAGCACGTGGATCTAGGCACTAAAAAAGCGAGTCTTGACGATCAGCAGGTCGATGCGACGTCATTGCATCGCAGTTTTTTCTTCTCCTCGCCGCTTCAGTTCAGTAGCGATTACCTCGTCAAACTCGAGGGGCAGGCCATCGCTTCGGGCATCGAGCAGGAGCAGGAGAAGTTCATGCTTCTCTTCGGTTCGGATTCCGGCGCCGTCAAGTACCTGAAGACGGCTTCGCGTTCCGAAGCCGTCAGCCTGATGCACGAGCTGATCGACTTCTATACCGGTCGATTCAAGGATGGAGATCCATCTGCGTTCAATCTTCGTCCGGGCGTCGCGCGCCTTAATCGTTTCCTCAAGCCCGAAGGCGTGGTGGCCTCGCTCCGAGATTTCTATCATTTCCTTTGCAGCGGTTTCGAGCCGGCTCAGCATCAGCTCTGGTACCAAGCGATCAGTGACGTCACGGCCGATTGCGACCTCTTCCAGGTCCGCTCGTCATTTCGTGGCGATATCGACCTGGTCAAATCGTTGATCGCCAAAGCCGATCTGGAGCAGCATGAACAGCGGGGCGGGATCGAAGCGGCGCTCTACAAGTGGCTGCAATCCTGGGCGAAACTGCCCCTTCTGCCGAGAATCAGCGACGATTTTTCTTTCCTCGCCAGCTTCTGCACAGCCCTGGTCGAGCTTCCGGATCTGGAAGCTTCGGATTACCGTGAGCTTATCGCCGGCCTTTGTGATGCGGCCGTCGAGCGCAGTGACTACGCGATCAGCGATGGCCAGTTCGAGCTCTTTCGCGCCTTCGCGCGAGGCAGCCGTCGCATCCCCTTCGCTCAGTATCTGCTGAAGCAGCATGGCAGGAATCTCGATCTGCTCGGCGAGCGCTTGAAGGCCTGGCTGGTCGTTCACGTGCTCCTGGATGATTCGCCCGACTACCTCGTCAACTTCCGACACGGACTCCGCCTCGACTCCTTTGCGGAGGAATTGGATCTCGATACCGCCGAGCTGCGTTCATTTTCCCAGTCCATTGCCCAGAAGGCGCGTCCTCACCGGGAGCGATTCGAACTGGACTGGTTGATCGAAAGCTCTGAACGCCTCGGGCAAATTGTAGAAAGCACCCGCAGGATTCAGGAGCTGGCCGTCGACAAGAGCTCTGCAGTCGAGTCTCTGGCCGTTCAGCTCTCCAGTGAGTCGCACCAGCCCATCTCGCGCGATGCGATGAAGGAATTGCTGGTGCGCATGGCCCAGATTCTTCAGCAGAGCGTGGTGGTCAGTGACTCGATCAATGAAGCCAGCGAAGTCTTCATCGAGCTGTTCACGCCGCTGACCTGCACCCCGCATTCTGCGCTGGCGTTCCGTAACTCCTCGCGAGTCTGCCTGGCGCTGGCCGACGCCTCGGCCGAGCAATGGGCGCCCGGGAGTGACCGCTTCCGCCAACTGGCGCAGGTCCTCGCCCGCTTGAGGCTGCCGTCCCTCGATACCGAGCGTCTGTCGGGCAAGCGCCTTGCCGCGCTTAAGGATCACGAGCTTGTTTTTGTTTCAGAAGCAGATCTTGCTCTGCGACGTCCGAAGGCAACTGACGGCGAGGCGGCCCTGCAGGATTTCGTTCGGCATGAAACGTCGCAAGGGCGCTTTGATCGAGGGGCCTTCGAGGAATTGATGGCGGCCGTCGACGGTCCGGCACCCTGGCTCAGTCATCTCCCGGCCGATGCCCTGGCCAGCCTTCGGCACAGTCTCGTCATTGGGCAGCGGGGGCTTGAGCTTATCGATCCGGGCGCGGACGGTCTGCGTCTGACCGCTGACGAAACGAGCGCCCTGTCGAAAGAAGTCAGGACGATTCGGAAATTCTTCTTCTTGTTTGCCGGCGACTCGATTCGACGGGTCGATGAGGAGTACCAGATCTGGCTGGCGCCGAAGATCCGAGCTCTGCTGGATCAGCTGGACCAAGACCAGCGCCAAGCCTGGAGTGTGATTCAGGGATCGCTCGTCGCTTCCCTGCCCGAGGCCGTCGGCGGGCGGCTTAAGTCATTGATTTATCGAACCACGGGGATTCGCTCGGAATCGGCCCGCGCCGGCGCATCGAAAAACCAGTTCAGCAACTTTCGCCTGTCAGCGCTGTCGCGGCCCAGCGGAACGGCCGAGGTCTCCAGCACCTACCGAAAATTTGTAACGCAGCTCTACAAGCGCCTGCCCTCACAGAAGGCGGACGGATGGCTGAAAGAGCTCTTTGCTCATCTCCTGCGAAACGGAGATGAAGAGGTGGCCTGGTTTGCCTCAAGGGGTTTGCTCATCGACCAGCTGAAGTCCCAGGGCTATGCGGTTTCCTCACGAGAAATCGACCGGACGATCAACCACATCGCAGAGCAGTGCGATGGCGTTGAGGCGTCTGTCTGGATGGAAATGCTGGCCGAAGGCCGTGCCTACCTCCAATTCCTCGCGATCGGGCTTTCGATGGTCGAACGCCACGATCGGATTGCGAAGGACGCGCTGGAGAAGATGCAGAGCCTCAACAGCCTGGAGGCCAAGGCCTATCCGAGCGCCGATGAGCTGGGTGGCATGATCAAGGGCTTCGGGCAAATTCTGCTGGAGCAGCAGCCCTCCTTGATTTCCTTCGACCAGAGTCGCTTCTGGCTGCAGGAGGTGCTGCCTCGGCACGATCAGAGCAAGGCTTTCTGGCGCCTGCTGTTGATCCACATTCGCAATGCCTGCGCTGCGGGGATTCCCCAGGAGATGGTGGTCACGCTTGGGTCCTGGGCCAATCGAATGTCGACGACGGTCGAGAATCTCAATGGGTTCAAGCAAACCGCGCGAGATGTCTTTGATCCGGAAAAGCGGGCCTTCGCCGAAAGCCGCGACGATGAGCTGGCTTGGAAGAATGCCTTTGCAGGGATCATGTGCGTCAGCGTGGCGGAAGAGCAGGGCCGGGTGCCCAGGGTCTGGCTTGCGCAACAGTGGCTTGCAAGCAATCCCCAGGTCCAGCAACTGAGCCGGCAACAGTGGGAGCAGGTTAGCGATGCCTTCGAGCAGAAGCTTCAGCAGGAAGCGGATCCCTGGTTCATGCCAGGCTTCTTCGCGGCTCGCAAAGAGGTCGGAGCCAGACTCGACGACCAGCCCCTGACGGGACGTGGCCTGTGTGCTGATGAATACGCCTTCGTCAAGCGAGCCCAGTCTCCCCACGCTCGCTCACGCTGGCAGAGCTATGCGTCGATCATGAGCGCCGAGGACAAAGACAGTCAGAGCACGTTGATGACGGTCGCCAAGTTGACCGGCTGGCCCGTGGTGCCCGATGACGTCTATCGGGCGCGGAACAAGACGTGCCAGCAGGCCCTGCGAAAAGCCTCGGAGTTTACTCCCGAATCACTGAAGACCGGTCTGCTCCGACGCAAGCCGCCGGCGATTCCAGCCAAGGACATGGAGACCTGGCGGGCGAGGGTGCTGGGGATGGTCTTGGGGGCCCTGAACAGCGATCAGTGCTGCCAGGTTCAGTGCTTGTTCAGCCTTAAGCTCGGCCCGATGAACGAATGGGACTTCAAGACCTTTCAGGCCTTTGCCAGCGAGCTGCTCACCTTCGAAGGTGGCAGCGAACGGCAGGAGGAAAGCGTGGCCGCGGCGTGGTTTGCTGCAACCCTTGTCGAGCAGGGCAAAGAGCTTCCCGAAAAGGTGGTGAAGAAGTGGTCGCCCTACGGTCGGCGTGGCGCCGAAGAAGGGCTGCACGCGCGCTGCGAGCGAGATCTCGGCCATCTGCTATCGCATCTCGTCCATCAGGTTGTCGGCCTGTCCGGATTGCCGTCCGTTGAGCAGTGGTATCAACGCCACGTTCTCGAATTCATCGGCGACAAGGCACTGGAGCCTTTCGCGGAGCTTGTTGATGCACTGCGTGCGGTTTTGAAAAAGGAGTTGCCCCCCTCTTCCTTCGACCTGGCTGAGGGGCATCTTGAGTCACTGGATCATCTTCTCAAATCAAGGTAGAGCGTAATGGCGCGGATCGAACTGGAAGACCAGACAGTAGAAAGTGAAGTTGGCGAGGCCCTTATCGATGTTCTCGAAAGATCTCGCGTCAACGTCAAGAAGATCTGTGGCGGTCGAGGACTGTGTGCGACCTGCCACGTCTATGTGTCGGGCAACCCGAAAGGCTTGTCCCCGCCAACGGATCGCGAGCGGATGACCTTGTCGATTCTGACGGGTGCTCGGGAGGACAGCCGTCTCGCCTGCCAATGCAAGGTACAGGAGGACGGCGTCAAGCTCGCCTTTCCTGACGGTCTGTATGTCGAATCCTTCCAGGATCTGGAAGCCCAGGTCGGCAAAAGGACGAAGAGCCCGATCTTGCATCCGAGCACCGGTCAGGTTCTCGTCGAGGCCAACAAAATCATCATGCGGACCCAGATCATGAAGCTCAAGGACATGGACTTTTCAATTTTGAAGGATGAAGGAGAAAACTGATGGCGATCGATGTAGCACAAGGTGGGATATCCGGCTATCACAATTATTACGTTCCGGATGAGTTTTTCCTTCAGAACGAAGACAAGGGGCAGATCCTTCTTCGAGACGGCCAGCGTGCGGCGAAAGTAACAGAGGCCTTCATGGTCGGGCTGCATCTCGGTGTCGAGGAAGAAGTCGGGAGTTCCAGCGGCCTTCTGATGTATCGCTGCGGCGTCTCTTGGGGGCTCGAGGACATGAAGCGCTTCGCCAATCGAATGCGCCAGGAGTTCGGCGGCGGAAAGCGCGAGATCTGGCAGATGAACCCAAAATTCGTCTGGGAATGCTGGTGGTGGCCGCTCACGATCATGGGCTTCGGCGCCTGGCGCCTCGACCTCGAGTTCAAGGATCGAGATTTCACCGTGGTCGAAATCCGGAATTCAGCCGTCGCCCAATCAATGAAGCTTGTCGGCAAGCCCGTCTGCCATATGTATGCGGGCCTTTTCGCCGGCGCCTTCAGCTTCTTCCATCGAACGGATCTGCAGTCCATCGAAGTGCAGTGCTATTCGATGGGGTCCGATGTCTGCAAGTTCCTCGTGGGGGCGGAGAAGAAGGTCAACGCTGCAGAATTCTGGCGGAATGAAGGCGCCAGCGCGCAGGAAATTCTCGGAAAACTGGAGGATTGATCGCCATGGACTCGCAACAGATTCTAACCACCGCACTGGAAGCTATTCATCGTTCGATCCTCAAAGCGTCGGACACGGATGAGCTGCCCGAGCTGAGCTTGTATTCGCCCTTACCAAGGCAGGCGTCGACGAGCGGGGGCTCGGCGGACGAGGCACCGGGCCGAGCGGCTCTCAGTGAGATCACTGCCGACGAAGCAGACGATCAGAAAAGCGAACCGGGTTTGCAGTCATCGATCAAGCACGGCGATAAGAAGGTATCAACGGCGAGCTCCGCTCGCGGCCGCTCCGACAACGCACCAGGGCAAGCGCAGCAGGAGGCCGCAGAGGATTGGTTTGGCGATATCGCTTGGTCAAAGGACGGGGCCAAGCCAACGAGCGAGGACGAAGCTAAGTCCTCGACTTCCTCGAAGAAGTCCGATTCGTCAGCGCCTGGCCAGAGCACGGAAGAATTCTTTACCGGAGTCGACTGGGATGCAGACACCAATGACTCTGACTCGCAGGAACCTGCCGATCTCGATCTGCTCGGCGCTTCGACCAAGGCATCAGCGAATGACGAGGACTCGGAGGATGACGCCGCGGATTTCTTCGAGTCAACCAACTGGGACGGCGGCTCGAATAAGGAGTCCGGTGGAAAGGAGTCGGAATCGAAGAAGGACGATGGCGAGCAGGATGCCGAATCCTTCCTCGGCGAGACGAATTGGGATGGGAGCGGGGAATCGGTCACCGTGGATCCCGAGGGTGAGCCGCCCGAACACGTCAAGAAACTATCCGACGCGGACCGCGGTGAATCCAAGCTGCCCGCAAATGAGGACGCCATCGGACGCTCCGAACAGTCCAAGAAAGACGAAGGCAAGGAGTAAATATGGAAGCGCTATTGCAGGACAGTAACGTTGCTCGTCAGCCCCTCTTCAAGGACTTCAAGGATGCTGAGGGTCGACACTGGACAGATCAGGAGACTAGCCAGCTGTCTGGACTGATCGAGGGCGGGGGAAACCGGGTCGAGGCCGCGAAAGCGTGTTACCGCGTAGAGGCCGAAGTGGTCGACGCCACGGTCGATGCCATTTTCGAAGTCTATCCTTACCGCGAGCATCACAAGCTATCGACCGACAAGTGCGCGCGCGACATTACCAACGTCAGCACCTACGCTATCCATGCAATGCTTTTGGACGATCCGCAGTGGTTCAAGAACAAGATTTTGTACTGGCTCAAAACCATTCTCCAGTCCTTCGATTTCCCGGCGCGCTCTCGGCCCAAAGAAACGTTGATGTTCGGCGACTCTTCGACAACTGAAACAATCAATAGTCTTCCTCCCGGTCGGCAGTCGATTTTCGAAACCTACCACCTGCTGGAAGAAAACTACAAAAAACATCTAGACAGCGATCAGTATGAGCTTTTTCGTCCCTACATCGGCATGATCAAAGACATTCTGGCGGGAGAATAAGGAAATGAACAGCGTGGCTGAACTTCAGGATAGCGGAATGGGGACGACCGTTGATCTGGTGCTGAAGAAGATCTTCGGGTCCGCCGACCTCAGCTTCGACCTCGCCGAGGGCACGGTGCGTGGGTACAAAGAAGTCAGGGTGATCTACCTTTCTGAGGACATCATCCGGGGCGTTTATGAAGCCCTGCTTCATGAAACCGGTGAAGCCTGGGCTTTGATCATGAGGACCGCCGGCGTATCTTGGGGGAAAAGGACGTCCAAGCTGCTTGATTTTCAGGTGCAAGAACTCTCGCCCCAGGGAGCCGGCAAGATGCCGGTCTCAGACTATTTCAAGCTTCTCGAGCTTTACTACCAGACTCACGGCTGGGGCAACGCTGATTTCGATCTGAGCCTCGCGCGACCGCATGGCGTCATACGCGTCCGATTTACTGACAGTATTTTTGCCAAGGCTTTATCGGATCTCGGTGAGCCAGTTGATCACATGATTGGAGGCATGCTCACCGGCATGTTTTCTGGTGTCAGCAAAGCAGAGCTCGACTTCGCTGAAGTGGCCTCACCGCTTCTTGGTGCACCCTACACTGAATTCCTGATTTCGTCGCCGAGAAGAATCGAAGAGATTGCGGCGTTCGTCGAGGACAGGATGCCTGCTGAAGAAATCTGTGAACATCTCTGTTCATGATTTGATCGAAGACTGTGGCTTCGAGGACGTGCATCTGGTTCGCTCCACCGGCGAAGCCGAAAACTTCCGTGCTCGCGCTACCGAAGATGGCGGTCTGCGCTTCATAAAATGCGTTAACAGCGCTCGTTTCCTACGAGAGCTCAACGCTCTGGCTCTGAAAGACAGGACGCTCTGCAGCGTGCCCGCTGATCATTTCTTCATTGACTCCGAGCGCTGTATTCTTGTCTTTGCGTGGGTGGAAGACGGCAGTCTCGCCGACGTTCTGCGGCGGAAGTCCCGCCGCCAGGCGCTTGACGTGAAGCGCACGGCGGTCCGGCTCTTCGAGGCGCTCAGGATTGTTCATGAAGCGGGCTTGGTGCACGGAGACATCAAACCTGAGAATATTCTCCTCAACGATGCCGGCGCATCGGACGGCCAATTAATGGTCGCGGACTTTGGAAGTTCAGCGTCGCTGACCGAGCTGAAAAGCCGTCCCTGGCGCGCCGCATCTCCGTCCTACGAAGCACCGGAGTCTGTCGAGGGAAGAGCTGGTCCGGCGTCTGACCTCTACGCTGTCGGCGTGGTGCTTTATGAACTCATTGTCGGCCGCCGACCGTTCAGCGGCATGCCTTCGGAGATCTACAAGCAGTCTCGATTCGAATTGCCTCCCTTGGATGCGATTCCTACCGTCGAGCTTCGGGTCTTGATTGCCGTCCTTCTGGCGACTGATCTTTCCCTCCGTCCGAAGACGGCTCAGGAAGTTATCGACTACCTCGAGAAAGGCGCGCAGTTCCACGTGCCTGTGCGCACGCCTCCCGCGAATCGCCTGATCCCCAATCTTCGGCTCCACGGTTTCACGCGCCTTCGAGGCCAGCCTTTGTCGCTGATATCGGATGAGCGGGCGAGTTTGTTCTGCTTCTTCGTCCCGTCGCAGCTGCGAGTGATCGACTGCCGCGGCGATGAGGTCTTCAAAAGTCAACAGCAGGGTCCCGCTCCAGTCTGGTACCGCCAGTTTCTCTGGTACTGGATCGGCGCCGACCTCTATCGCTTCGACGGCTACTCGAGGAAAAATGAGCGGGTAGCCCACCTGAAGTTCCCACCGGATGCCTTTGCGGTCGGTCGCGACTCCGTTTTCTGGATCAGCTCCGGCACGCTTTTCAGAGGGGGCTTCGACGGCAGGATTCATGATTTTCATCGCATCTACGGCTATCTCAGTAGAAACCAGCTTGCCGTAGTCGATGATCAGGTCTACATAGCATCTGGCGTGTCTGGTTCAACGCTTATCCGTTTTACAAAGGCAATGGAGCTCGACCAGAAAACCGAGCTGAAGGGTGTGATTCTGGACCTGTGCCGCGGGCGGGACAACTCGGTTCATGTGCTTATCGAGTCTTTCGAGAAGAGCCGAAGTCTTGTTTTTATCGTCCATTTCCAAGATGGACGGCAGGAAAGTGCTGAAATCTCCGAAGGCTTTTCCAGCGCATCCCTGTCTCACGATGGTTGCGTGGTCTGGTCTGGCAGTCGTCGATTCGAGGTTCTGGAGAACTTGAAGGGCCGCATTCACAGAGCTGAGCTGTCCGCTGATTCAGAGCAATCAAACACAACTAAACACTGAGGAAAAGGGAATGAGTCAGAACGCACTGGAGTTGGTCCTTTATCAGAATCCACTCGCCATACTCAATCTAGACGCGATAGGCGTCGAAGATAACAGCGATGTGTTGGTCGTCGAGCTGAGTGCATCGTCCATCTTTGCGCCGGTTTTCGACCAACAGGCCAAGCTTCGTTTCGGGCTTGCGGGACTTCTGGGGGATCTCGATCGCGCCTCCACCCTACCGAAAGCCTTCCGCGCTTCTCGCCGGAGGATTTTGTTGGGCTCAAGGCCCTCCGTGCCCGTTCAGGCGTCTGTTGGCGCGTTGGCGGAACTGCGGAATCTGGACGTCAAGTTTCGGCGGATCATCGTGATGCTGCATCTGTCTGAAGTGGACAAATTCATCTACGGCCTGCAGCTGGCGTCCACCTTTTCCATTCTGCTCAAAGGTGACGATGCGGTACCCGCCGGCCTGCTTCGGGCGGTTGATCGGCTGCAGAAGCTCAAAGCGATCGACAAGGAGTCATGGAAGGGCTTGGCATTTTACGGGGGCTCAGCGCCAGAATCGGGGGGCGATAAGTTTGATTCACTGTCGGACGATCTCCGCGCGCTTATAGTTCCGGCCCAAAGCGTGGATTCGGCGGCTTGAGAACGTGTTGAAGCTCCAGAGCGAAATAGCGATTTCTGCGCTGCCCGACAGGACCTGCGTCGAGAGCTGGCTCGACGAACGCTTCTCCCGCTGGACGAGCGTTTGTGGCGTCGGCATAGAGGACATTGCTCCGACGGAGATTTCTGATCGATTTCATGGCCAGATATTCAAGCTGAGCGATCCGTTTTCCAAGAGTGTGGCCTGTCGATCCGATTTCGTCCCCTCGTCGAGACTGTTCCTGGAGCAATCCGACGCGCTGCTCCGATCGGTGCTCTTGAAGGCGGTTCGCCACGTGGCTGAAAACTATCTCTCCGGGGAAAAGCAGGTCGTCTTCTGCCATATGGGAAAGAGCAGGTCGCCACTGGTGGCCGTTGGAGCGCTGTTCGTTGTCCACGCTTACGATCCGAATGAAATCTGGGCCTATTACGTTTCGAAATACAATGCTGATCCAGCAACAGAGCTCGGCATGGCTGCCTTATGCTGGGTCAAAGAAAATTGCAGGATCAATAGCTAAAAGGATCTGATATTCATGGAGTTCTATGATTTGCTGATCATCGGGGCAGGCATGTCGGCGATGGCTGCAGCGAAGAGTTTCCGATCGACTGATTCCGTGTCGACCATTCTGATGGTGTCGAATCAGCCGGATCTGCCGTCCAGAAAGCCGCCGTTGAGTAAGCAGCTCTGGAAAGGGCTGTCGGTGAGTGAGATTTTCTACAACCCGGCTAAATTCAAGATCGATTTCTGGCCGTCGGTCGATGTGACCAAGGTCGATTTCCGCAAACGGATCGCTCATTTCGGCAACGGCAAGAAGGTCAATTTTGGGTCCATCCTGCTAGCGACGGGCCTGAAACCTGTCGAGTTGCCGGGGTCCCAAGAAAAAACGATCTACTTCAACACGCTTGCTGATTTCAGGCGTTTGAAACGTCGCGCGGCCTCCGGCCAAAGCGTCGTCGTGGTCGGCGGAGGATTGCTGTCTGCCGAGCTGGCTTCGGCAATGCGTGACGTCGGCCTCGAGACAACGCTTGTCATTCCCGGCCAGTGGCCTTTGAATCACTACGTTCCGAAACAGCACGGGCTGCAGATTTTCAAGCGACTCCGCGAGGCCGGTATCGAAGTGATTCGCCAGCGCCGCGTCAAGGCCGTGGGTGAGAAGATGGAACTCGACGACGGTACGGAGCTGTCTGCCGATCATTTCCTTCCCTCGATTGGACAGGCCCCCTCCCTTGATTTTCTCGATCTCGAGGACGATGAGCGACGGCAGGGGTTGAGTGTTGACAGGTATCTACGAGTTCAGGGCGTTGACGGTATCTACGCCTGCGGCGACATCATTCGCATGAGCGGCTATCGGGAATCGTTCTGCCATGAGGAAAATGCCTTGCTAAGCGGCGCGGTCGCCGGCAAGAACCTGGCCGGCGACAAAGAGCCGTATGCGCCCAGCATGTTTCTCTATTCCGAATTTTTCGATATGCGCCTGGAGTCGATCGGTTTCGGGCGTGCAGACGAGCTGAAGCTGTCGGCTTTCGAGTGGCTGGCTTCCGAATCCAAGGGGATCGCGCTGATGTCCAACCAGAGCCGTATCCAGCGTATTACTCTGATCAATCAGTCATTTCGTCCGGATAGCATCGGAAAGTTGACCGAGGGACTGATCGGCAAGCCGATGCGACAGGACCCGTCTGATCTTATGGAAACGATCCTGAAAAAATACGTCCAATGATTGAATCCGACGGTCTCGCCGATCGTCTGCGACGCGAGACACAACAAAGCCATAGAGACGTTGAAGACGCACGCTGCTTAAAGGGCATTTTTTCTTCGTCCTTCGATCTCGAGGGCTATCGCGAGCTGATGAAACGCTGGCGGTCATTTTTTGTGCCAATCGAAGAAGCCTTGACCGACGTGGAAGTCGGTGACTATCGCTATCGACCCCGCCTACCGGCGCTCGCTGATGACCTCGCATCACTTCAGGTTCCAACCCCGATCTCGCCCCACAGCAGCGCGGCGTCATCGCGCGAAGGTCCCTGGATACCGGCAGGCTACGAGGAAGCGATTGGTGCCTGCTACGTGATCGAGGGCTCTTGTCTGGGGGCGCGACTGATCTGCCGTCGCCTGCATGAGCATCTGGGCCCTGAGGTCAAGAGCGCCACGAACTTCTACGGGATTGAATTTAAGCAGTGGCGCTGGTTCCGTCAGCAGCTGGATCGAGTCGGGGAGCAAGCCGAAATCGACGGCCAGCGAGTCGTTTCTGGCGCAAGAGACTGCTTCCGTGCGATAGAATTACACATGGACTGATTTCGGATGCCCGGCTGCGGGCTTCGGGAATTCTCCCGGCGTTCGTCCTGCCTCCTTTAGCGATCCCACTCAAATTCTTTCGAGACTGCCCAGCCCGATGACCGAACGCGAAATAATGGAATACGACGTCGTAATCGTTGGCGCAGGCCCGGCGGGCCTGTCCTGCGCGATCCGTTTAAAACAGCTCAAAGACGATCTGAACATTTGCGTGATCGAGAAAGCGTCCGAGATCGGCGCTCATATCCTTTCCGGTGCGGTCATCGAGCCGGGTCCCTTGGACCAGCTCGTGGAAGGCTGGCGGGACGCGCCACCGCCGATCTGCGTACCGGCCGGTCGCGATGAGTTCATGCTTCTCACTCGCGATGGGAAACGGCGCATGCCGACACCGCCGCAGCAGAATAATCACGGCAACTTTATTGTCTCCCTGGGCGCCTTGTGCGCCTGGCTGGCCCCGAAAGCCGAGGCGCTGGGGGTTGATCTGTTCCCGGGCTTTGCGGCGGCCGATCTGGCCTGGGCCGAAGATGGATCCATTCGGGGTGTCGTCATCGGAGACATGGGTGTCGATCGCCAGGGGCAGAAGAAGGACAGCTACGTTCAAGGCATCGAAATCCATGCCCCGGTCACCGTGCTGAGCGAGGGTTGCCGCGGGCATCTGACCAAGCGCGCTATCAAGAAATTCGATCTGGCCTCGGAGTGCGATCCTCAGACCTACGGAATCGGGATGAAAGAGCTTTGGCAGCTGCCCGAGGGCCGCGTCGAGCCGGGCCTGATTCAGCACACGATCGGCTGGCCTCTGCCGAATCAGGTCTACGGGGGCAGCTTTGTCTACCACCTGGACAAGGACCGCGTTGCGGTCGGATTCGTTTGTGCTCTGGACTACCAGGACCCCGATTTCAGGCCCTTCGAGGCTTTTCAGCAGTTCAAGCATCACGCGATGATGCACGATTTTCTGGATGGCGGAGAAATCCTGTCTGCAGGCGCTCGTGCGATTTCCGAGGGGGGGTACCAGTCCTTGCCTCGAGTCGAGATGCCCGGCGCGCTGCTGATTGGCGATTCCGCCGGCTTGGTCAACGTGCCCAAGATCAAAGGGACTCACCAGGCGATGAAGTCCGGCATGCTGGCTGCCGAGCATCTCGCTGAGGGGTTGACCAGCGAGGGCTTCAACGCCCGCCTGCGCAATTCCGATGTCGTCGCCGAGCTTAAGAAGGTCCGCAATATTCGGCCCGGGTTCAACAAGGGGTTGTGGAAGGGTCTGACCACGGCAGCGATTGAAACGGCGACCGCCGGCAAACTGCCGCGTACTCTGCGCAATCACGCTGACCACGAGCAGTATCGGCGCCTGGATGAAGGCGGTTTCGATTACGACTGGGTCGAGCGCGATCTAGCGCCGAGGGACCGTCTCGCCTCGGTCTATTTTGCAGCCACCGACCACGACGAGGATCAACCGATCCACCTGAAGATCGTCGAGCCCGACATTTGCTTCTCTCGCTGCGAGGAGGAATACGGCAATCCCTGCACCCGATTCTGCCCGGCCGGCGTTTACGAGGTGGTCGATGATGAAGCCGGCAAGCGTATCCAGATCAACGCAGCGAACTGCGTCCACTGCAAGACCTGTGACATCGCCGATCCCTATCAGGTCATCAACTGGGTCACGCCGGAAGGTGGTGCAGGGCCCAACTACACCAATCTGTAGGTTGGAATGGTTCCCATCGTCATCTCGGCCGGAGGCAACTGAGCGATGAGCGCTGCAACCAATGCCTTTGGTCGTGTTCTGACGGTGACCACCTTTGGCGAAAGCCACGGTCCGGCCATCGGCTGTGTCATCGACGGCTTTCCTCCGGGGCTGGAAATTACCGCTGAGGAAATCCGATCGGAACTGATGCGGCGAGCGACGGGGCAGAGCCGGCATACGTCTCAGCGAAAAGAGAAGGAGGAGGTCCAGCTCCTCTCCGGTTTTTTCGAAGGCCGAACCACCGGCACGCCGATCGCGCTGTTGATCCAGAATACTGACGCGAGATCCAAGGACTACAGCAAGATCGCCGCGCAGTTTCGCCCGGGCCACGCGGACTATACCTACCACCACAAATATGGTTTGCGTGACTATCGTGGCGGGGGCCGGTCGTCGGCCAGAGAAACGGCCATGCGCGTCGCCGCCGCAGCCCTGGCCAAGAAATACCTCAGACAGCAGCTCGGTATCGAGGTCACCGGATGGATGGCGCAGATCGGGGATCAGGTCTGCGACGAGCATTTCGATCCAGACGTGATCAATACCAACCCGTTCTTTTGTCCAGATGCCGACAAGGTGCCGGAGCTCGAGGCGTTCATGAAGCGCCTCTGGAAGTCCGGCGATTCCGTGGGCGCGCTGGTCAAGGCCCGCGCCACGGGAGTGCCCGTCGGCCTGGGAGCGCCGGTCTACGGCAAGCTCGATGTCGACCTGGCCTCCGCGATGATGAGCATCAACGCCGTCAAGGGTGTCGAGATCGGCGCGGGTTTCCGCTCGGTGGCCCAGAAGGGCACGGAGCACCGCGACGAGATCACGCCCGACGGTTTTCTTTCCAATCACGCGGGCGGTGTCCTCGGCGGGATATCGACCGGTCAGCCCATCGAGGTGGCCGTCGCGTTCAAGCCGACCTCATCGCTTCGCCTACCGGGAAAGACCGTCGACACGGACGGCCAGCCGGCGGAAATCATCACTACCGGACGGCACGACCCCTGCGTTGGCATTCGTGCCATCCCCATTGTCGAGGCGATGCTGGCCCTCACCGTGATGGATCACTACCTGCTGCATCGCGCCCAGTGTGGCGACGTGGGTCCCCAGTCTCCGCTGATTCCGGGATGACCGGACTCTGAGGATGGGTTAGGCTTCTCAGAATTCGCGAGGGTGTCAGGCAGGCCATGGACAAGAAAAAAGATCGCTATCGAGTCGCCGTAGTCGGCGCCACCGGCATGGTGGGTGAAACCCTGCTGGAGCTGCTAGCCGAGCGCAAGTTTCCCGTTAGCGACGTTGTGGCTCTGGCAAGCGAGCGCTCCGTGGGCCGCGAGGTCAGTTTCGGTACTCGCTCGCTTGTGGTTGAGGATGTCGCGACCTTCGATTTCGACGGTGTCGATTTCGCGCTTTTCTCGGCCGGCGGCTCGGTCTCGGCACAGCATGCGCCGCGCGCGGCGAGCGCCGGCTGTACGGTGATCGACAACACGTCCCACTTCAGGCTGCAGGAAGATGTGCCGCTGGTCGTGCCGGAAGTCAACGGGGATCTCCTTGACTCCTGGCCTGGTCAGGGCATTATCGCGAATCCGAACTGTTCAACGATTCAGATGCTGCTCGCGGTCGCTCCGATCCATCGCGTCGCCGGCGTTTGCCGTATCAATGTGGCGACCTATCAGTCCGTGTCCGGTGCGGGCAGGCGCGCGATGGAAGAGCTTGGTCGACAGTCGGCGGATCGATTCAATTTCAGAACGCCTGAACCGGACGTATTCAGCGAGCCGATCGCCTTCAACCTCATCCCGATGATCGATCAGCTGGAGGCCAACGGCTTCACCCGGGAAGAGATGAAGATGCATAACGAGACGCGTCGGATTCTGGGAACCGACGCGATCGCCGTCAACGCGACAGCGGTGCGTGTGCCGGTCTTTATCGGCCATGGCGAAGCGGTTCATCTGGAAACCGATGCACCGATTGATCTGGATACGGTCCGCACTCTGCTGCTCGAGGCGCCTGGCGTCAGGCTACTGGACGGCGATGCGATAGCGACCCCTCTTACCCATGCCGCTGGCAACGATGGGGTGTACATAGCCCGCCTGAGGCGCGACCTGAGTCATCCTCAAGGCATTGATTTCTGGGTTGTTTCTGACAACATCCGAAAAGGCGCTGCGCTCAATGCGATACAAATCGCGGAGCGTCTGGTGGAAGGGGCGTCCGGCAGCGATGGAGGGTCTCGGTGAGGGCTGTGGGAGCTGTTCCGTTTTCGCCGTTTCTAATTATCTGAAGACATTGGTATACTCGCTTGAATTATCGCAAAAAGTTATACGTATAAGAGGGCGACAGGGTCGATGCGATCATCTACGATAAAGATTCTTTCAGCGGGCCTGGTACTGGCTGCCGTTGCGTTTTTTCCGGCCGACGGACTCCGCGCCCTGGGCCTTGGAGAGGCGCGGGTTGATTCCTATCTGGGTCAGCCCCTGACCGTCAGTATCCGTCTGGTGGAGCCTGAAAGCGATGCCGTTGACACGCTTTCGGTCGCGGCAGCCTCCCCCGAGGATTACGATCGCCTCGGCGTCCCGCCAACGGCGCTGTCTCTGGGGCTCGAAGTCGCGATAGATCGCAGCGTCGAACCGCCTCAGATTCGAGTTCGATCGCGCCGGGAAGTCACCGATCCGGTGGTACAGATCCTCATCGATGCGAGATGGTCGAGCGGTCGGGTTTTGCGCGAGTACACCCTATTCCTCGATCCTCCCACCCTGCCGGTCGCTCCGCCGATACGCCGCGTCGAGTCGGAAGCGGAGGCGGCAGTGCCTCCGGCGGCTTCCGTCGAGCCTCCGGTGGAATCTGCGCCGGACAGTGAGCCGGCGGAGACAGAGGAGCGCAGAGCACCGCCCCGCGCTGTAGAGCCCGCGCCCGAAGCCCCCGAGCTGGATGATCCCGGCATGGACGCCGAACCAGCGATGCCTGCTGCAGACGAAGCGCCTACCGAGGCCGTCTCAGCGCCCCGGCCGAGCCAGCGGGACCGCACCGTCGGCCCGATCGCCCCGGGTCAAACCTTATGGAGTATTGCCTCGGCCTGGCGTCCCAGCACCGGCCTGACCATGAATCAGGTCATGCTGGCCATCCTCGACCAGAATCCACAGGCCTTCATCGACGGGAACGTCAATCAGCTCCAGCGCGGTGCCATCCTTGATATGCCGAGCACCGATGCAATCGCCAGCATCGATCCGTCGGAGGCAGACCGCCGGATGCAGGCGCAGATGATGGGCTGGCAGCCGATGGTTGAGGAGCCGGAGGTGCCGGTGATCAGCGATGACGCTGTGCCTGAGGTCATGGACGAAAGCGATCCAGCGCCCGTTGAGGAGGTCGACGACACGAGCTACCGTCTTGAGGTGGTGCCGCCCGAGGGCGAGGCGATCGACGACGTGCCGGCGGTCTCTGAATCGGAAATCGGAGATGCAAGCCGTCGTCTGAGCGAGCTGGAGGATCAGCTGTTCATCGAGGGCTTGGACGACGACGAACTCTACAGCGAGGTCGAAGAAATTCGCGATGCGATCGAGGCGCGCGATATGGCCGGCCTGGCAGTGGCCAACGAAGGGCTTGCCAATCTCGAAGCGCGTCTGCGCGAGGCGAGAGAGGAACGAGAGCAGGCCGAGGAACTCGCGGCACAGGAAGAAGCCGCTGTCGATGCGCGTGAGGAAGAGCCCGTTGATGGTGCCGCCGATGAAGTGGACGAGTATTTCCGCGACCTCGAAGACGAGCTGAGCCTGGATGAGGAGGATTCCCGGGACGCCGCCGACGAGGGCGACGTCATGGCGGAAGATCCGGCAATGGTCGAGCAGGACGAAATGGAATCCGTCGTTGACGATGGCGACGCTGACGCGCCGGCATTCGAAACGCTGGATGAGATCGAGGAAGAGCCTGCACGTCCCGTCACCCAGGTCAGCCCGGAGCGCGATAGCGGTATGCCGTTCTGGCTCTTCGGGTTGATCGCAGCAGCGATCGCCCTTGTCGTAGCCGCTGGACTATTCCTGCGCAAGAAAGTAAGCAGGGGCCCGAGAGACTCTGCCAGGATCGAATCGACCCTGAGCGTCGAGGAGTTGCGAGCTCGCGTCATTGAGGAACCGGACAATCTCGACGCCCACCTGGCTCTTCTCAACAGCCTGGCGGACAGGGACGAAGAGGCCCAGTTCTCCGATGCGCTGGATGCCATGTATGCGCGGGTCGGCGATGACGACGATCCCCGCTGGCAGGCCGCCTTGAACCTCGCCGTACTCAATGCGCCGGACCATCCGCTGCTCACACCGCCGGAAGATTCCGGGGGCGAGGCTGCGGACTCGATGGACGGCTTGGATGATCGGACCCGCGAGATGCTGGGTATCCTGGAGACGCCTGAGGACGAATCCGAAGGGCAGGCATCGGCCGATGATCTGGCCTTCGACACCCTCAGCGATGACGAGGATGAGGGCGCGGACGCGACGCTCTTCGATAAGGAAGACGACGTCGACGAGAAAGACAGGCGTGCCGATGATCCGGCTTCCAAGGACGCTGACGAGACGGGTGAATTTGACCTGTCAACGCTCTCGGATTCCGATGGCGATGACTTCGGGCCGAACTTCGGTGACGACTCATCAGCCCGCGACGAAGCCAGTTCGAGCGACGACACGCTGGCGCTTGATGACGACGAGGCCCTGCTAGCGGATTCCGAGGCGGAGGATCCCGCGCTTGAGGGCTCAGCCGATGATGAGCTCGATCTGGACTTCGAGTTCAGCAGCGACGAGGACGCTCAGAAAGAGGGCGACGCGCTGTCGCTGGACGATATCGACCTCGGCTCAGATGACGATGACGAGAAGCGAGAAGACCCGGACACGTCGGATACGGATGTGGACTTCGGGCCCGCCGATACGCTTGATCTCTCTAGTGAGTCGGCCTCCAACGGTACCGTTCGTCTGGACCCTGACGAGCTGACAGCCCTGGGTGACGACGCTGACGACGACGAAACGGAGAGTCCGTCGGACGACGGTGGCACGGTGCGCGCGGATGACACGCTCGATCTGGTGTCCAACAGCGATCTCGACTTCGAGGATGTGGGCGATAGCGAGCTCGAAGCCTTTCTCTCCGAGGGTGATGAGTCTCTGGAAGACGACGACGAGGATCTGATCAGCGAAAGCGATGCGGCTTCGTCTGCGGACAATGAGCCGTCCTCTGAGAAGTCCGAGTCGGAAGACGACAGCGACGACGGGGATGAGGACGAACCCGCGCTCAGCGATGATGATGCCGACGTCAAGCTCGATCTTGCGCAGGCCTATCTGTCGATGGACGACTCGGACTCTGCCCGGACCCTCCTCGAGGAGATTGTGGCCGGGGGGTCCAAGGCGAAACGGGCGCGAGCCCAGGAACTGCTCGGAGGGCTCTGATCGAGTGGCCGGTCGTGCGTCTGGCTGCAGGTATTGAGTACGATGGTGCGCCCTTTTATGGCTGGCAACGTCAGCGGCAGTCGCCCACGGTGCAGGAGGTTGTCGAGGTAGCGTTGAGCCGGGTGGCGAACCACCCGGTCGACACCTACTGCTCGGGGCGAACCGATACGGGAGTCCACGGACGTTGTCAGGTGATCCATTTCGACAGCGCCGCCGAGAGGAGTGAGCGGGACTGGGTGTTGGGCAGCAACACGGAGCTCCATTCGGCCGCCACCGTGCTGTGGGTTCGCCCGGTGCCAGACAGCTTCCATGCCCGATTTTCGGCGGCGCGACGTCGCTACCGCTACCTGATTCTCAATCGCTGGGTCCGGCCGGCTCTGGATCGTCGACGCGTTGCCTGGGTCCGCTATCCCCTTGACGTCGATCGAATGCACGAAGCTGCTCAGGCCCTGCTCGGCAAGCACGACTTTTCCAGCTTTCGAGCGCGTCACTGCCAGGCCAAATCCCCCGTCAAGATTGTTCATGAGGTCGGCGTAGAGCGTCATGAAAGTGAAGTTCGAATTGACATCGAAGCCAGCGCCTTCGTCTACCATATGGTTCGAAATATCGCGGGTTCGCTGATTGCCGTTGGTCGGCATCAGCAGTCGGTCTCCTGGATGGCTGAACTTCTCGCGGCCCGCGACAGAACTCATGCCGGTATGACGGCGCCTGCACACGGCCTGACCTTTATGCATCCCAGCTACCCTGACTATCCGGATCTGCCCGTTCAAGGTGACGGCGCGTTCCCTGCGAGGGGCGGGCCTGCGGGTTCTGAAAAACCGTGAGGATCCGATGCAAAGTCTGCGGCATCACGCGCATAGAGGATGCTCAGGCTGCGGCGCGCTTCGGCGCCGATGCCATCGGCCTGGTATTTGTAGCGCGCAGTTCGCGCAGCGTGACCGTGGATCAGGCGCGCGCGATCTCGACATCCGTGCCTCCATTTGTCAATCGGGTTGCCCTGTTCATGAATCCCGATGCCGACCAAGTTCGTCGGGTCCTTGAGGAGGTCGCGATTGATCAGATTCAGTTTCATGGGTCCGAGACGGCGGATTTCTGCAGGCAGTTCGGGCGGCCTTGGATCAAGGCTCTGGCCCTGAACAACGGCGCCTCCGAAGGCTTCGATGCGTATCGGGATGCGGATGCGATTTTGCTCGATACGCACGCCGGGCAGGCCATGGGCGGGAGCGGAGAGACCTTCGACTGGTCTCAGATTCCGCCGCTGCCGCGTCCGCTGATTCTGGCCGGTGGACTGACCCCTGACAACGTCGGGGAGGCCTGTCGTCTGTCCAGGCCTGCGGCCGTGGACGTCTCCAGCGGCGTTGAGTGTCGACCCGGCATCAAGAGTGATAGTCTTATGCAACGCTTCATCAATTCAATCGACGAGGTAAATGGAAATGGCTGATCCAGCTTTGAAACTGGCTCCCGAAGCTCAGGTTCCGGACCCGAGCGGACATTTTGGTGTGTTTGGCGGGCGTTTCGTGTCCGAAACGCTGATGCCGGCACTCGAAGAGCTGGATCAGGCCTGGCGAAAGCATCTAGCCGATCCGGCCTTCATGGCCGAGCTAGATAAGGATCTTGCCCACTTCGTTGGTCGCCCGTCACCGCTTTACGAGGCGGAGCGGCTGAGCGCGAGGGTAGGGGGTGCGCGCATTATCCTCAAGCGCGAAGACCTGAATCACACCGGTGCGCACAAGATCAACAACACCATCGGTCAGGGGCTTCTGGCTCGGGCCATGGGCAAAAAGCGAGTGATCGCCGAGACGGGCGCCGGTCAGCACGGGGTGGCTTCGGCCACGGTCGCGGCTCGCCTGGGCATGGATTGCGTGGTCTACATGGGCGCCGACGATGTTCGTCGTCAGGCCATCAACGTCTACCGCATGAAGCTTCTCGGCGCCGAAGTCGTCAGCGTGACGGCGGGTTCGAGGACCCTGAAGGACGCACTGAACGAGGCGATGCGGGACTGGGTTACCAATGTCGACGACACCTTCTACATCCTCGGTACGGTGGCAGGCCCGCATCCTTACCCGGCGATGGTGCGTGATTTCAACGCTATTGTCGGCCGCGAGGCGCGCGCTCAGATGATCGAGTCCTACGGGAAATTACCCTCATCACTGGTGGCCTGCGTCGGTGGCGGGTCGAACGCGATTGGTTTGTTTCATCCGTTCATCGACGATAAGGAGGTAGCGATGTACGGCGTCGAGGCCGCCGGTCGTGGCCTGTCCGGCGACGAACACGCCGCCAGCCTGTGCGCCGGTCGGATCGGCGTGTTGCACGGCTCTCGCACCTACCTGCTCGATGACGAGGATGGTCAGATCCGCCATACGCATTCGGTCTCTGCGGGACTCGACTACCCTGGCGTCGGGCCTGAGCATGCCTGGCTGAAGGATATCGGCCGGGCGCGCTACGTCGGAATCACCGATGACGAAGCCTTGGAAGCCTTCCACCTCCTGACCCGAACCGAAGGCATCATGCCGGCACTCGAGACCGCGCATGCCATTGCCTACGGCATGAAGCTGGCGGCGGAGCGGCCCAAGGACGAGCTGGTGCTGATCAATCTGTCGGGCCGCGGCGACAAGGACATCAATACGGTCGCTGATCTGGAGGGCATCGAGTTTTGAATAGGATTGATCAACGCTTCAAAGAGCTCAAGGCCGACGGGCGCTGCGCGCTCATCCCCTATGTCACTGCCGGCCATCCCCGACCCGACACCAGCGTAGAGATCCTGCACGCCGCGGTTGCCGCGGGCGCGGATCTGGTCGAGCTGGGCATGCCCTTTTCCGACGTGATGGCCGACGGGCCGGTGATCCAGAACGCCTGCGCGAGAGCGCTCGAGCAGGGTACTCATCTCGACGAGGTGCTCGAAATCGTTCGGCAATTCAGGCAGAAGGATGACTCGACGCCGCTGATTCTCATGGGCTATACCAACCCGATCGAGAGGCGTGGTGCCGATCGCTTCGCTGTCGAGGCAGCCAAGGCTGGCGTCGACGCGCTGCTGATCGTTGACTGTCCGGCCGATGAGGCCGACGATCTTCGGGCGTTGCTCGATCAGCAGGGTCTGCATCAGATTTTCCTGATTGCGCCGACCACCAATGATCATCGCCTCGACCATGCGGCACGCCTGGCCGGCGGCTTCGTCTACTACGTTTCCATCAAGGGCGTCACCGGTGCGGCCAGCCTGGATATCGACAGCCTTGGCCCGATGGTCGACAAGGTCCGGGCCCGGGTGGATCTCCCGGTGGCCGTCGGTTTTGGTATTCGTGAGCCCGCCCAGGCAGCCGCCGTTGCCGGCGTAGCTGACGCGGTGGTCATCGGCTCGGCGCTGGTCGATCGGCTGGACCGCTGTGATTCCGTTGAACAGGCCGTTGAGGTCGTTCGCGACTACCTCGGGCCGGTGCGCGCCGCCATGGACGAGTGTCGACGAGAGAAGCCGGCGGCCGCTGCAGTCTGATGAGCTGGTTTCAGAAATTGATGCCCGGCCGCATCCGCACGGAGGGCGGCAAGACGCGCAAGGTCCCCGACGGCCTCTGGACCAAATGCAAGAGCTGTGACGCCGTCCTCTACCAGCCCGAGGTCGAGCGCAACCTGCAGGTCTGTCCCAAGTGCAGTTTCCACATGAGTCTGTCCGGAAGAGCCCGCTTGCAGGCGTTCCTCGACGAGGGCGACCAGCTCGAACTCGGTCGCGAGTTCAAGCCCGTTGACCCGCTACGCTTTCGCGATTCAAAGCGCTATCGCGATCGCCTGAGCGCGGCTCAGAAGGCCACGCAGGAAAACGATGCGTTAATCGTTCTCAAGGGCCAGCTGCTCGGCATGGACCTGGTGACCTGCGCCTTTGATTTCCGGTTTATGGGAGGCTCAATGGGCTCGGTGGTTGGCGAGCGTTTCATGGCC
>Ga0207419_1000546_pt1 | contig 32652 bp, 25 predicted proteins | sample ElkSloMetagenome_4_FD_184723 | JGI IMG/M metagenome (GOLD analysis project Ga0207419, IMG submission 184723) | Hot spring microbial communities from Elkhorn Slough, Monterey Bay, USA - MD2A (version 2) | ecosystem: Environmental > Aquatic > Marine > Intertidal zone > Estuary: Microbial mat ... | reverse complement strand
TTTTTCCGTATTGAATATTTTAGAAGAAATAGTTACCGATAGCCTTGTAAACGATGGTACCGGTCGCAATTATGGTGTAGAAGTGAGCTTGCAGCAATCGATGCAATCAGGACTGTACTTTGTGCTCAACTCTGCTTTGTACGAAGCAAAATATACTGCCGCTGATGGCGTAGAAAGGGATAGTAGATTTAATGGTAATTTCAATTTAAATTTAACCGCCGGCAAGGAATTTAAACCGAAAAAGAAAAAAAATAACCGAATAGGCATCAATACGCGGGTGCTGTATCAAGGAGGCTTTCGCCAATCGCCAATTGATGCAGGTGCTTCCGCGGCAAACAATACCACGGTATTTGATGAAGAGAGGGCTTTTAGCAGTCAATTACCTAACTATTTTCGTATAGATGTGAGTATATTATTAAAAAAGAACAAAGAAAATTATACACGTATTTGGTCATTAAATATACAAAATGTACTTAACCGACAAAATGTAGCTTACCAATATTACGATTTACAGGCAGGTACTGTGGTTACTCAGTATCAATTGGGTATTTTACCTTTTATAAGTTACAGAATTTTATTTTAGGTTAATCTATTCTTTTCAGGAATAAAATAAATCATAAAAAAAGCCGGCAATTACGTTAATTGCCAGCTTTTTTTGTAAATTTTAAAAGTGCGAAACTTCTTTTAATTCAATATTATTCCACTGCAAAAACATCATCCTCAATACCTTCATTGATTTCAACTGACACTACTTTGGCATCAATCATTTGTGGCCCGATTGCGGTAGATTGAGAATAAGGGATCATAATCCCATCTACTTCCCGATAGTCTGCAAAAGAAACACCCTGCGTCATTTGTCCCTGTGGAGTTTCCAATACCGTAACTTGTTTTAATTTAAGGCCCGTTTCAACATCATACAATAGAGAAACTGAAGAACCGGAGGGAAGCTCAAAGCCTACCACATAAGCGTTTTTGCCATTTACTTCTTCCATACCGGTAAGCTTGTAATCAATATCGTTTTCCATTAGTTCCATCTCCATAAACATTGCTGAGCTGACCTTTGTATCTGCCGCGGCATTTTCATCCATCGGCATCTTTTGGCCCATGGCCATTTGTACTCCCTTTTCACCGTCGAATATAACTTTGTTGAGCACATTACCGCCCATTGAAACCTCGGTCAATGATTTGTTAGGTGCCTTTTTCTTATTTACTATCGAAAGCTCTCCTTGTGGAATACTGGCAGTCATTTCAATTGATATTGATTTCACATTTCCCAATGTTTCTTTGCCTCCAATAGCATCTAAATAATTATTTAAAACCTGATCCGCTGTTACATCAGTAGGCATATCAAAATTAGGCGCATCTACTTCATTGCCATACATATCATAATACTGAATTTTTCCAAACTTTTCCAAGGTAGGGGCAATCTCTGAAGCTTTGCCTACTGCTACAATATAAGCATTATTAGGGACAACATATTTTTGAGCCAACTTTTGTACATCATCTTTTGTAGTAGATTGAATAGTTTTTATATAATTTTTATAATAATCTGCAGGCAAGCCCAACCTTTCGGTGTTAATTGCAAAGCGGGCTATGCTTTGAGCATCTTCCAATGCTCTGATAAAACCTCCGGCGTATTCGTTTTTTGATAATGTTATCTCCAGGTCCTCCACTTTTTCTTCTCTCATTCTTTTCAATTCGGCCAAAAACTCTACTATAGAACTATCGGTCACCTCAGTTCTCACGCTGGCATTGGCACTAAAGTTACCTACCAGTTCATCACTGCTTATTGATGAGTAAGCACCATAGGTGTAACCCTTATCTTCGCGAATGTTTTTATATAATCTACCGGAAGAACCACCTCCCAGTATTCTATTCATCACATTGGCCTTAATAGCTTCTTCAGTGCCTGTTTTCAAATCTACAGGATAGGTAATATCAACTACTGTTTGCACTGCATTAGGTCTATTTACCAAGGCTACATAAGTTGTTTCAGGTTTTTTTGGCATGTCATATTTATGCTCAGGTACCTCACCTTTTTCCCATTGTGCAAAATATTTGTTTGCTAATTTCTTAGCCTCTTTCAAATCAATATCACCTACCATTGCCAGGTATGACACATTTGGTTTGAAATAAGTCTGGTAATAATTTTTAATATCTTCTATTGAAATATTTTCTACTGTAGCTTCAGTTTCCAATTCTCCATAGGGGTGATCTTTGCCATATACAAGTACCTGAGCAACATTATTAGCAATGACATTTGGCTCATCTTTTTCTGCCGTCAGGCCAGAAGTTACCTGCTTTTTCAACTTATCCAATTCTTCCTCAGGAAAGGTAGGATTGAATAGAACATCACTCATAAGGTCAAGTAACTTATCCTGATGCTTACTTAGCGAAGCTGCATACAAAGATGCTGAACCGGGAAATAAAGAGCCGCTTATATAATCAATTTCACTGTCTATTTCAGCTTTGGTTCTGTTGGTGGTTCCGCTACGCATCATTTGGCCCACTAAATTTAAATAACCAGTTTTATCACCTTCCGTTACAGGATCACGGTCTACCACCAAAGAAAAAGCCACGGTAGGCAATTTATCGTCTTTCACAACTATTACCGTAAGCCCATTTTTTAGGGTAAATTTTTCATATTCACCCATATTAATAACCGGTGCAGGGCCGGGTTCCGGCTTTTTGGTTCTATCTACCTGAGCCTGAACGTTACCTCCTAAAAAAACCAGTATTAAAATTATTAATCTATATTTTTTCATTGTTAATTTCTTTTATGATGTGCAAATTATTGTTGAGAAGATTTAGGCAACCAGTGTAGCAATACCCTATTTTCTTTGGTAAGATACTCTTTAGCTATTTGTTGTATATCTTCTTTGGATACCGCTAAGTACTTATCCAATTCTGTATTGATCAAATCCGTATCTCCATACAAAACATAATAATCAGCTAAACTATTGGCAATACCTGCTACATCTGATTTTCCGTTAATAAAATCACTTTCTACCTGGTTTCTGATTTTATTAAATTCTTCATCAGAAATAAGTTCACTTTGTAGGGTGCTTACCTCTTCCAGTACTGCTTCTTCTACCTTATCTACCGCTACTCCCATATTGGCAATGGCAAACATGGTAAATAATCCCGGGTCTTCTGAACCGGATGGGAAGGATCCGGATGCTACTGCAAGTTCTTTGTTATCCACTAATGATTTATACAATCGAGAACTTTGCCCGTCTGAAAGTACTTTATTGAGCATACTTAAAGCATAGTAGTCTTTTGAACCTACTGCGGGCACATGGTAGGCTACCATCACCGCCGGCAACTGCACTTCATCGTATACCTCATCTCTTACCTCTTCTGTTTTCTCAGGCTCAACGGGAAGTTTCCGGTTTATTTCTTCACCTGCAGGAATATCAGCAAAATAATCATTGATCAATTTTTTAGTTGCTTCAATGTCTATATCACCCGCTACGGTAAGCACGGCATTATTTGGCACATAAAATTTGTCTCTAAAATCAATAAAGTCCTGAACAGAGGCATTATTCAAATGCTCCATAGAACCAATTGGAGTCCATCGATAAGGATGCTTTTCATAAGCTTTGGCATAAATTTCTTGCTGAAAAGAGCCATACGGCCGGTTGTCATACCTTTGACGTTTTTCTTCTTTCACAACTTCCCGTTGAGTACTTACTGTAGCAGAATCTACAATCATGTGTAGCATCCGTTCTGACTCCAACCACAACCCTAAAGCAAGCTGATTGGATGGAAATATTTCATAATAGTAAGTAACATCGGAAGTGGTATAGGCATTATTAGTGCCTCCAGCTTCGCCAACAAAAACATCAAATTCTCCCGGGGCTATATTTTTTGAGCCCCCAAAAGATACATGCTCAAAGAAATGAGCAAAACCAGTTTTATCAATATCTTCATTTTTTGAACCTACATGGTACATCACACCCGTAGCTACTATAGGCGTTGAATTATCTTGATGAAGTATTACATGCAGCCCGTTGGGCAAATCATATTCCACAAAATCGATATCAACGGTTTGTGCATTAGCTAACATAGCAGAAAGCAGGAACACAACCGATAGCATAAATTTTTTCATATTTAAATAAATTAAGTTAATCAATTAGTATTAAATCGTGTAATAAATTACAATAATAACTTACTTTTTAGAAAAAAAGAGTAATCATATGCATAAGTGGCAAAATGATTATATAAATGGTTAGTCCGTCGAAATAAAATTATATTTGGTTTATTTTAATAATAATATATTTTATTTGCTTTATTGTGAACTAATAAATAGATGAGACCATTGAATAATTTTTTAACCTCTAATTTCTTCTTCTAGAAATATTATAATAACTGCCCAATTTTTCAAAAATCATAAATATGGCGATCGATTAAGTTTCATGTTTGATATATAGTTAATAATTTAGCAGCTCTTTTATCTAAATGGAATCATATTTATTGAAAAGATAAAATTTCAACTCAAATAATCAATAATTTAACAATGGAAAACTTAATTTATTTGTTACCCGTGCTCGGAGTTATAGGGTTAATTTTCGTGTATATTCGATCATCGTGGGTAGACAAACAAGAAGTGGGTACGGAAAAGATGGCTCGCATAGCAAAGCATATCTCTGATGGAGCCATAGCATTTCTCAAGGCTGAATATAAAATTTTAGCCATTTTTGTATTAGCTGTTGCCATTTTATTGGCTATAAAAGGTAGTACAGAAACTACCTCCAATAGTTTAGTGGCACTCAGTTTTATTACAGGTGCATTTTGTTCAGGATTTGCAGGCTTAATAGGCATGCGAGTTGCTACACGCGCCAATGTAAGAACTACCCAAGCAGCGCGCACCTCTTTAGGCAAAGCACTAGGAGTAGCATTTGCCGGTGGTTCGGTAATGGGACTGGGTGTAGTAGGGCTGGGAGTTCTCGGCTTAAGCAGTCTTTTTATAGTTTATACTCAATTTATTGGTCCTGATTGGGACATTGCAAGGGTACTCAATGTAATTTCCGGATTTTCATTAGGAGCCTCATCCATTGCACTATTTGCCAGAGTAGGTGGTGGAATTTATACTAAAGCAGCTGATGTAGGAGCCGACTTAGTAGGAAAAGTAGAAGCCGGTATTCCGGAAGATCACCCATTAAACCCTGCAACCATTGCCGATAACGTAGGAGACAACGTAGGTGATGTAGCCGGCATGGGGGCAGATTTATTTGAATCTTATGTAGGATCAATTATCGGCACCATGGTGTTAGGAGCAGCGTTTGTTGCCTTGCCGGAATTTTCAGAAGGCTTTACCCAATTATCCGCTGTTTTACTTCCATTATTTTTAACAGGTGCAGGCATTTTAGTTTCTATTTTAGGTACCTTCTTCGTTAAAGTTAGAGACGGTGGAGACCCGCATAAAGCCCTAAATTTTGGCGAATTTGTATCAGGAACGGTTATGTTGGTAGTTTCTTATTTTATCATTCAATGGATGCTGCCTGATACCTGGGTGATGAATGGAGAAACTTATACCTCTATGGGTGTTTTCTGGGCAGTATTTTCCGGGCTTGCCATTGCTTTATTTATCGGACAAATAACCGAGTATTATACCGGCACTGGTAAAAAGCCAGTTGTTTCTATCGTAAATCAATCTATTACCGGGCCAGCTACTAATATAATTGCAGGTTTAGGTGTGGGTATGCTTTCTACCGGTATTCCTATTATATTGATCGCATCAGCAATATTAGTATCTTATCACTTTGCAGGCTTGTATGGTATTGCCATTGCGGCAGTAGGTATGTTATCTAATTTGGGCATACAGTTGGCAGTAGACGCCTATGGTCCTATTTCTGACAACGCTGGTGGTATTGCAGAAATGTCAGAATTGCCAAAAGAAGTTAGAGCGCGTACAGATAAATTGGATGCTGTAGGTAATACTACCGCTGCCATTGGAAAAGGATTCGCCATCGGTTCAGCAGCTTTAACTGCATTGGCATTATTTGCTGCATTTATGCAACAGGCCAATATGACAAATATCGGCATCGACATTGCTAAACCCGTTGTAATGTCGGGCTTATTTCTGGGAGCCATGTTACCATTTGTATTCTCAGCTTTAGCTATGAATGCCGTGGGCAGGGCTGCACGCTCTATGATTCAAGAAGTAAGAAGGCAGTTTCTTGAAATACCCGAATTGACCAATGCATTGAAAATAATGAAAAAATACAATGGTGATGTAGAGCATGCTAATGAAGAAGACAAAAAAATACTTGATGAAGCCGATGGTGCTGCCGAATACAGTAAATGTGTCGCCATTTCCACTAAAGCCTCACTAAAAGAAATGATTTTGCCCGGTGTACTTGCCATTGCAGCACCAGTAGCTGTAGGGTTTTTAGGTGGTGCCGAAATGCTCGGAGGTTTGTTGGCTGGCGTTACTGTTTCCGGTGTATTAATGGCGATCTTTCAGGCTAACGCCGGTGGTGCCTGGGACAATGCAAAGAAAATGATTGAAGAAGGAGTAACCATTGACGGGAAAGAATACAAGAAAGGCTCAGAGCCTCATAAAGCAGCAGTGGTAGGAGACACCGTGGGAGACCCTTTTAAAGACACCTCCGGTCCTTCTTTAAATATTCTACTTAAGCTTATGAGTGTAGTAGCATTGGTAATAGCGCCTTCTATTGCCCTGGATAATATAGATGTTCTGGAAGCTGAAAAGCAATTGAAAGAAAGTGAAGCTAATAAAATTGAAATGACTTTGCCAACAGAAGAGGTGAATTCCTGATTTTATACTTTTAAAAAATTAAATAAAAAAGCGTATCGTTGCTGATACGCTTTTTTACTGACTTAAAATAAAGAAAATCTATTTACTCATTTTCTTTATTTTTTCAATTTGCTCTTTGGCTATTTCATTGAGCTTTTCAATTTCTTCGGCCGTGTAATTACTTATTTGCTTGGCCGCGTCTTGTATCAATTTATTCAATTTTTCTCTAGTAGCAGCACCGGACTCTGTAGCAAATAAAAAGCCTGCCCCAACACCGGCTAAAACTCCCAAAATGGTTGCACTTACGATTAGTCCAGTGTTATCTTTTTTCTTTTTTGGTGGCTCTGCAGCTCCTATTCTATATTTTATAAATTGACTTACATTGTCGAAAAGTTCGTTCACAATCTGATTTTTATCGGTAAGATTTTTCATGAAAATGATTATTTAAAGTTATAAATATAAGTACAACAAATTTTTAACTATATTCAGGACTTAATGTTTAAGATATCAGAACTGCATTATGCACATGAAAAATTGGCAAAAGAAACTTCATGAAATAATTTTTGAAGCTGATACCCCAACAGGTAAGGCATTTGATGTGGCTCTTTTGATCTGCATTGGCTTAAGTGTACTAGTGGTAATGCTGGAAAGTGTAGAATCAATTGCTATTCGCTATGGATACGAACTTCGAACATTAGAATGGATATTTACAATCTTATTCACATTAGAATATTTATTGAGGATTATCTCTGTAAGGAAGCCACTTGGGTACATTTTCAGTTTTTTAGGGGTCATTGACTTACTCGCCATCCTGCCAACTTACTTGAGTCTATTTTTTGTGAGCACTCAGGCATTAATCATATTCAGGGCGATACGGCTCTTAAGAGTGTTCCGAATTTTTAAGCTCGCCCGCTATTTAAAAGAAGGACGTATAATTTCTTTGGCCTTAAAAGCCAGCCGTTTTAAAATAACTGTTTTTTTAACTGGTGTACTAAGCGTGGTATTGATAATGGGCACCCTTATGTATTTGATAGAAGGGGCCGAAAATGGCTTTACCAGCATACCACGCAGTGTATATTGGGCTATAGTAACCTTAACTACAGTAGGTTATGGCGATATAGCTCCACAAACACTACCCGGGCAAATGGTAGCCGCAGCCATAATGATAATGGGATATGCAATAATAGCAGTTCCCACTGGAATAGTAACCTCAGAGTTATCAAAAGTTGTAGAAAAAGAAACGAGCACCCAGGCTTGCCCCGAGTGCTCCAGAGAAGGTCATGATGTAGATGCCAAATACTGCAAATATTGCAGCGCCGAACTCAATGAATAGACAAATGGCCTAAACGACTTCTTCATTATATTCATCTATGGTAGTTGTTAGCTTATCGAAAAAATTGCTTCTTTAATATATCAATGCTTAACTTTTCAAAAAAATCAGCAAATACCATGAAAAAAATAAGCATTTTAATATTGATTTCTTCATTATGTTGCGCTTCAATATACGCGCAAAAAGATAACTTAGTACCTCAGCCAGCCATTGATGCTTTATTAAAAGATAAAATTGATAATTTTAGGTTGGATAAAAATTTGAATACTATAATTAACAGTGAAGTATTAAGGCTTTCATCGCAACACCATTCCTATTATATGGCCACTACAAAAATAGTTTCGCATTACCAAACAATGAATTTGGTAAGCATGTCATCTATTTATTCTCCACGCAAGCGGGTCAATCACTTCAGCTCTCATCAATTACCGGAAGAAGTTAAGTTTTCAGAGATAGTAATAGGTATTAAATGTAAAACAGAGAAAGCATCAGTAGTGGTGGGTGAGTTGATGAATACTATTTTGAATTCAGAGAATTTTCTTTTACTCATAGACAAAAAACTGAATTCTGCTGGCATAAGCACTATTAAAAGAAATAATCGATATTATCTTACTATCAAATTTGGAGTAAAAAGCAATCAAGCTTTTACAATTCTAGAGTAAGTTATTTATTTAGTTCTTTCAATAGTAAATTTCACTAAATCGTGAAGAGAATCGCGATACTCTGAGGCAGGAAAGTCATTTAAGATTTCCAATGATTCCTGGTAAAATTTATTCATAACTTCAGTGGTATATTCAATACCACCAGATTTTTTCACGAACTCTATGACCTCAGCCACGCTTTTTGGATTGTCGCTTTTATTTTTTACCTGGTATATGATATTTCGCTTTTCTAGCCAACCGGTATTTTGCAAAGCATAAATCAAGGGCAAGGTCATCTTTTTTTCCTTTATATCAATTCCTACCGGTTTGCCAATTTCAAGGTCGCCATAATCGAATAAATCATCTTTTATCTGAAATGCCATACCTACTTTTTCACCAAACAATTTCATTTTTTGAATAGTAAGTACATCAGCCCCTGCCGAACTGGCACCGACCCCACAACAACTGGCAATTAACGAGGCTGTTTTTTGCCTGATAATTTCATAATACACGTCTTCAGTAATATCCATGCTACGGGCTTTTTCCATTTGCAAAAGCTCGCCTTCGCTCATTTCTCTTACCGCTTCCGAAACTATTTTTAACAACTCGTAATCTTCATTATCTACTGATAATAAAAGCCCTCGAGAAAGAAGATAATCCCCTACTAATACTGCTATCTTGTTTTTCCATAGTGCATTAATTGAAAAAAAACCTCGCCTGGTATGGGCATCATCCACCACATCGTCATGTACCAATGTAGCCGTGTGTAAAAGCTCGATTAATGCAGCACCACGGTAAGTGGCCTCTTGAATTTCGCCAGATACTCCCGCGGATAAAAATACAAACATAGGACGCATTTGCTTGCCTTTGCGCTTGACAATGTAATTCATGATTTTGTCGAGCAGCATAATGTTGCTTTTCATTGAATGACGAAATTTTTTTTCAAACTCCGCCATTTCTTCTAGTATTGGTGATTGTATTTTTTTGAGTGTGAGTGTCATAAATTACCACAATATTAATTGCTTCTATTCACAAATTAAAGAAACCTTAATCTTTGATGCAGATTTTTTTTAGTTTGCTCCATAACAAATAGTAGACAAAATTGATTGGTTTTAACTAATATTTATTTTGATTTTTCTTACATCTATCGACTAAAGCTAACATGGCAGACTTTATCTTCCGTGGTAATTATCAAATTCGCTCACTATTTTTAAACTTAGCATTGCTATGCCCAAAAATTTTTCCTTATCTATAGAAAAAACTGGAGAAAAAATTTAATGAGTCAATTTAATAATCAACACGCTTGTAACTATCGCGAATTACATTTCACTTCTTTTCAAGATAAGCTATTATTTTAATCAGATGCGAATTAATTTTGCAGATTAATTTTTAAAAAATAAAAGACGAAATGGCGATTGCTACAAAATACAACCCGGCTGAAGTAGAAGATAAGTGGTACAAGTATTGGATGGACAAGAAATTTTTTCATTCCGCACCTGATCCTGAAAAAGAACCTTATACCATTGTAATTCCTCCGCCCAATGTAACCGGCGTATTGCACATGGGCCACATGCTCAATAATACCATACAGGATGTGCTGATAAGAAAAAACAGAATGGATGGCAAAAATGCTTGCTGGGTGCCCGGGTATGATCACGCCTCGATAGCTACCGAAGCCAGGGTAGTGGCAATGCTTAAAGAAAAAGGTATAGCCAAAAGTAGTCTTACCCGTGAGCAATTTTTAGAACATGCCTGGGAATGGAAAGAAAAATATGGGGGGATTATATTAGAGCAATTGAAAAAGCTGGGAGCTTCATGTGATTGGGACCGCACCCGATTTACTATGGAAGAATCTCTTTCCGAAGCCGTGTTAGAAGTTTTTGTAGACCTCTATGAAAAAGGTTACATTTATCGTGGAGTACGTATGGTCAATTGGGACCCACAAGGTAAAACTGCGCTATCTGATGATGAGGTAATTTATAAAGAGGTAAACTCCAAGCTCTATTATATCAATTATAAAATAGAAGGAGAGGATAGTTTTATAACCATAGCCACCACCAGGCCGGAAACAATTTTAGGGGACACAGCCATTTGCATTAATCCTAATGACAAACGCTATCGCCATTTGAAGGGCAAAAAAGCGTTGGTACCATTGCTCAACCGCGCCATTCCTATTATTGAGGATGAATATGTAAGTATGGAATTTGGTACAGGATGCTTAAAAATTACACCTTCTCACGACCCTAACGATTATGAACTGGGGCTGAAGCATAAATTAGATACCATTGACATCTTAAATGATGACGGCACATTAAACGAACGGGCAGGTTTATACATCGGCAAAGATCGCTTTGAAGTAAGAAAGTTGATCGTGAAGGATATTGAAAAAGCCAATCAAATAAATAAAATAGAAGATTATACAAATAATGTAGGATTTTCTGAAAGAACCGATGCCGTAATTGAGCCTAAACTTAGTGTTCAATGGTTTGTAAAAATGGATACCATAACCAAGCCGGCACTGGAAAACGTGATGAATGACAATATTAAATTTCATCCAGCTAAATTTAAAAACATGTACCGCTCATGGATGGAAAATGTACGCGACTGGTGTATTTCACGTCAATTGTGGTGGGGGCATCGTATACCTGCCTGGTATTTACCCAATGGTGAATTTGTAGTGGCCAAATCAGCTGAAGAAGCATTAGCAAAGGCCCAAAATTTATATCCGGATGAAAATATAAAACTCGAACAGCTGTCACAAGATGAAGATGTGCTGGACACCTGGTTCTCATCGTGGCTATGGCCAATTTCGGTTTTTGATGGATTTAAAAATCCGGAAAATCCCGATATAAGCTACTATTACCCAACTAACGATCTGGTAACTGCACCCGAAATCATCTTTTTTTGGGTGGCACGCATGATCATATCCGGATATGAATATAAAGGTGAAATGCCTTTCAAGAATGTCTACTTCACGGGTATCGTGCGGGACAAGCAGGGTCGTAAAATGTCAAAATCTTTAGGCAACTCTCCCGACCCACTTGATTTAATTAAAGAATATGGTGCCGATGGTGTAAGGGTAGGAATGTTATTCAGCTCTCCTGCAGGCAATGATTTGCTTTTTGATGTAAAACTTTGCGAACAAGGCAGAAACTTTTCCAACAAAATCTGGAATGCATTCCGGCTGGTAAAAGGTTGGGAAGTAGATGAAAAAATTAAAGGCAATAATCAAATAGCTATTAAATGGTTTGAAGCCAGGTTTAACCAGGCGTTGCTAGAGCTGGATGATGTATTTAACAAATTCCGGATATCGGATGCTTTAATGGTGGTGTACAAACTTGTGTGGGATGACTTTTGCAGTTGGTACCTTGAAATGATCAAGCCCGCATATCAAAAACCGATAGACGCAGAAACACTTGAAGCCACTATTGGATTTTTTGAGAAATTAATGAAAATGCTACATCCTTTTATGCCTTTCATCACCGAGGAAATATGGCACAAATTGAATGAAAAAGCCGAAAATGATTGTGTTATTGTTGCGGATTGGCCGAAAGCAGCTAGCTATAATGAGCAAATAATTGATAATGCAACGCAAGTTTTTGAAGTAATTAAAACTATTAGGAATTTGCGACAAGAGCGACAAATGAGCCCTAAAGTTGCTTTGCCATTGGCAGTGAAAAGTGACAATCAGCAGATGTACCAGCAATTTGAACCGGTGCTGATAAAATTGGCTAATTTAGAAAAGCTTTCATTTACTGATAAAAAAGAGGAGCAAACTTTATCTTTTGTAGTAAAAACAGATGAGTTTTTTATTGCCATTGAAGAGAACATAGATACTGAAGCCGAAATAGAAAAAATTTCTAAAGAATTGGAATATCTAAAGGGCTTTTTAAAAGCAGTGGATAAAAAACTACAAAACGAGAGGTTTGTAAATAATGCCCCGCCTCAAGTGGTAGAAAATGAAAAAAAGAAAAAAGCAGATGCTGATGCAAAAATAAGTATGCTGGAAGAAAGTTTAAAAAAACTACAATAATTCATACACAACAAAATACAAGTATTGGTACAATATGATTTCGTGTAAACGACCATAAACTGTACTGAAAGAGGAACGTGTTGCTCGGTAGATTACTAAATAGGATTTATGAAGCATTGTAATGTAACTCAGTATCAATCACAAGTAATTTAAATGAAAAAAACATCGATATTATTAGTCAGGTTTATCGTTCTTTTGAAGTAAAAAGAAAACATGAAACTTTGCTACTTAGCCTTTGCGACTGCTATACTCTTCTTCGGATTATTCAGTTGTGAAGCACCTCGCCAATCAGAAACTAAAGTATTGGAGCAGCTGGAAAAAAATCAGTTGTCAGCAGCTGAAGATAACGAATCTACCCATGCATCACCGGTATATGATGGGCCACGTCTGCGGAAGGGGAATCCCATACTCAAATATGAGGCAGCGGCTGCAGATATTATTTCCACGATTTATGGTGACGCGGCTAATCGCGTTTTTCGGCAGGGTTGGCTAGCTGGAGATTCGGCACGTTTTCAATTGGTAGAAGATTACGAGAACAAGTACAATATTTATCATTTCGATTATGCTCAAACGGGGGGTGATTTCTCGCAAATTTCATTTCCTCAAATAGGTAAAAGTGATGTTGTGTATGAAGTACACAGAGACTACTTTTTTAAATCTGGAAAACTTTTTTTTGTGGACGAAACGATTTTTACTACCCGGGAGGATGGACATAAAGGCAATCATAACAATAACTACATAATCAAAAATGGTGAAATTATCAGCTGGTATAGAGATAAAGAAAAATATCAAATAGCGGAGCAATTCTATTCCGTTGCTGATAATTTGTTTCCTTTGGTAAATGGCACCCCTATTCTCGATTGGGCTGCTGAAACTTTTGCAGATCCTGTACAAGCAATGGAAGGGTTTGAAAACCTGGAAGCAGAAGGCAATAATAAACAAATGGCTGTAGAAAATATGATCAATCAAATGGTTGAGAGTACTTCGGTAATTACCTCCGGCAAAAGAATTGGATGGAAGAACAGTGAAAAACCTGTTATCTGGCTGGAATTTGGTCCGGGAAGAACCAAGATGGGTGCTGCTTACGAGTTAGACGTAGCTGTAGAAGGAAATAAGTCATGGGTTTATGATGCTGCTTTGATAGGCATTGCTCACTTCCACGGGAGTGAATGCAAAACTTTGGGGGATGTAGTTGTGACTATAGATTGGGCCAAAAGAACCAAGCAAGCCTTTTTGTTAGATGACTTAATCCACCCAAAAGGATTAATTTATGGCGACCCATCTTCCGAAGAAATACGGAATAGCCCTGACACAAAAGTATTATTAGGAAAAAACCTTACGTTAGAAAATATTCCCCAACCGTTAAGTTTTGGTTCCTACAGTAAAGAAGAGAGTTTTGACGAAGATGGATTTGCCGTGTGGCAGTGGTGGCTACCAGGGTCAGCCGAAAAGATTTTCGTACAGAAAACGGACGATGGCATCTATTGGCGAGGCTTTGAAGGGGCCTATCATTAGTAGCAGATAGATAGGCCAATTTACCTTTTTTGCCGCTCTTTTATTATCTTACCTACTTTTGATTTACCTAGCCTGATGTAGTCAAGAATTGGCTGGGAAGAAGGACACATGTAGGAACAAGAGCCACACTCGATACAATCCATTACTTTTTCCTGTTCGGCACGGTCGTAAAATTGCTTTTGCGATAGCGTGAGCAACAAATACGGCTCCAGACCCATAGGGCATACGGTAACACATTTGCCACATCTTATGCATGAGATGGTTTCATCTCTGTGGGAATCTTTTTCCGGTATCATTAATATACCAGAAGTTCCTTTAGTTACCGGTACTCCAAGGTCGGCTATGGCTTTACCCATCATCGGTCCGCCACTCACAATTTTACCAGTATCTTCCGGAACACCGCCGGCAGCTTCAGTCAGTTCCTTTACCGGGGTACCAATTCTCACCCGATAGTTGGCCGGCTTTTCTACCGAGCTTCCTGTCACAGTTACCACCCGCTCTATCAGTGGCTTGTTTTTTTGCACGGCTTCGTACACGGCAAAGGCTGTTCCCACGTTGTGTACCACGGCCCCTACATCCAGCGGAAGTCCGCCGGAAGGCACCTCGCGATTGAGGCAGGCTTTTATCAACTGTTTTTCACCTCCCTGAGGGTATTGGGTTTTCAAAGGCTGAACACTTATGCCTCCTTCATTAGCGGTTAAGGTTTTCAATGCTTTGATGGCATCAGATTTATTATTTTCAATGCCAATAATAGCCTTTTCCACACTCAGGGCTTTCATCAATATTTTTATTCCTACCAGTACCTGAGGTCCATTTTCGAGCATGAGTCGATGATCAGCGGTAAGGAATGGCTCGCACTCCACGCCGTTGATAAGCAACACTTCCACTTTTTTGCCCTTGGGCACTGATAATTTCACATGGCTTGGAAAAGTAGCACCACCCAAACCAACGATGCCTGCCTTTAATATTTTTTCTCTGATTTGCTCAGGAGTATCAATTATTTCTGACTTCAAATCAGCGGTGCGGTCTATTCCTTCTTCCCATTCATCATCTTTTACCCTAATGGAAATTGCCAACTTTTTATACCCGCTTGCATCGATGGCCACATCCACTTTTGTAACCATACCAGATACGGAAGAATGAATATTGGCCGACACAAAACCTTCACTTTGCGCGATCACCTGACCTACTTTCACCTTATCCTTTTTATCTACCACCGGTTTGGCTGGCAAACCAATATGCTGAGCAATGGGAATGGTGACCGATTTTGGCAATGGTAAATCCTGAATGGGTTCATTGGCCGATAGCTTGTTCTCTTGCGGATGAACACCACCTAATTCAAAAGTTTTGAGGGAACTACCTAAAATTTTATTCAGAAACATTATCATTTTTATCTTCGCCTTTATTCTTATCAATATTTAATTTGGCCTTAGTTTGAGCCATTTTCACCACGTCCACTTCAGCATCTGCATTTTCGCTTGTTGAAGCAGGTTTTTCGGCAGAAGTCTTGGCGGGTCTGTTTTTTCTATCCGGTTTTGGTTTCCTTTCCGGAAAGTTAACCGCGTGAATCGCGTCAGTGGGACACACATCCACACATTTACGACAAAGTTTGCATTTTTCGCCATCGATATAAGCCAGGTTGTTATCTACCAGCACGGCATCAAATTTACATTCATCGGCACATTTGCTACAACCAATGCAAGCTACAGAGCAATTTTTAGTGGCGCCTTTTTCTTCATTGATACAAGCCACATATATCCTTCGATCTTTTTTGCCTTTGGGCCAAAGCTGAATGATGTCTTTTGGGCAAGCCGATACGCAGGCATTGCAGGCAGTGCATTTGTCTTCTATAACCACCGGTAGTCCAGTTATAGGATCCATGTACATGGCTTCGAAATCGCAGGCATCTACGCATTCACCCAGGCCCACACAACCGTAGGCACAGCCGGTATCGCCGCCATACAAGCTGGCAGCAATTGTACAAGAGGCAGCACCATCGTACACGTTAGTTTTTTTACGATGTTCAAATGAGCCTGAACATCGCACCACCGCAACATAAGGATCTTTTTCTTCAATATGCTTGCCTAATATACCCGCTACCTGCTGCATGGTTTCATTACCACCTACCGGACAATGTAGCTCCGAAAGGTCATCAGCACCTACCAAGGCCTCGGCAAAAGCGCGGCAACCTGGGTAGCCACAACCACCACAGTTAGTGGCTGGCAGAGCATCCTCTACTTTTTCAACGCGGGGATCTTCCTCCACCTTAAATTTATTGGCTACTATGTATAAAATAATCGCGGCCACTACACCTAAAGCCGATAAAGAAAGAATGGTAAATAAAACTGTTGAGCTCATACAGGGTATCAGTTTTTACTAATGGTAAATGAAAATGTCTTATTCAATCGATTATTAAAAAGCTTAAGTAAAAGATAATAAGGTAAAAGAATCCCCAATGCAAAAACCCCGGATAAGGCTTCATTGCTGCTTATAATCCAGGTGATGATAAGCGTGGTAAATAAAAGTAGAAATGGCAAGATATAGGCCAGCAATAGCGCTTTAAAGCCTGCTGATTGTTGGAAAGATACATTTACTGATTCGCCAATTTGATATTGACCGGAAATATTGGCAAAATTATCTATGTCAATTATTTTCTGTTCGGCATCCGATACTGCACAGATACCTTTGGCATGACACGATGCGCATGCCGAAACATTGAGTAAACTAACCTGAACCTTGTCGTCTACTATGCGGGTAACGACGCCCGAATGCTCTACTACTTTATTATCCGTCATATTTTTAGCCAAACTTCTAATAATGAATTTGTAAAAATAACGGGAACGCATCGAAAAAAATATGATATAAATTAGGTTTTAGGATGTTTCTGGTTAGCTGAAAAAAAATCTCATAATCCCTGGAATTAGAATACAGCAAAGTATGCTAGCATAATGCCAAAAAAAGTCCATTCAAAACTACAAACTTACTTTTCTTCCTTTATCGCCCTTACCATTTGCTTTTTACCAGGAGGCCCAGGCAAAGAATCAAAGGGAAGACCGGCCGATAAAAGATTTCTTTTAAATTGACCCTGAGCGCAATAACTTACCAGTAGCGAGCCAGGCTTCATAGCAACGGCTATTTTTTCAATATTTTGTGCCTCCCACACATCCGATTGCCGGTTAGGGGCAAAAGCATCAAAAAATATAACATCATATTCTTCCAAAGTGGCTTCTTCCAGCTTTTCCTTTCTTTTTTGAAAGTTGAAAAGGGGTAAAAACTGATGCCAATCCTGCCATGAACATTGGTGTATCTGCTTAAAGACTGCTTTCATTTCAGCAATATTGAAAAAATCCATGTAATTAAGCTGATCCACAATTTTAGCTGGTAAAGGATAAGGCTCCAGCGTTGTATAGGTAACAGGCACCTGATGGATCATTGACCATTGCAAGGCCAGGATAGCATTGAGGCCAGTGCCTAATCCCACTTCGAGTATGCTCACTGGCTTATCGGGATAATGTATATGCCAGTAATCCAATCCTTGAGTAATAAACACATACATAGATTCTGTTAATGCTCCATGAGTGGAGTGATAGGTTTCCTCCAATTCCGGATGATATAAAGTGTGTGAGCCATCACCTGTTACTTTTAAACTAATTGCTGTCATACCATTTGCTTTGCATCGTTGCCAGTAGCAAAGGTAACGGTTTTATAAATTAAAGCCACTGCATAGGCGGCAACTCCTTCTTCCCGTCCTACAAAACCCATTTTTTCATTGGTAGTAGCTTTTATTGAAATTGCATCTTCATTTATTTCCATTACTTGAGCCATGGTGTTTCGCATTTTATTTACATGAGGATTAATTTTAGGCTGCTGCAATACCAGGGTGGTATCGATATTGCCTACTTCGTATTTATTATTCCTGAGTAGATTTATAACTTCTTGTAATAAAACTTTGCTGTCAGCACCTTTGTATTTTGGATCAGTATCAGGAAAATGAAAACCAATATCACGCAAATTGGCTGCTCCTAATAGCGCATCACAAATTACATGAATAAGCACATCGGCATCAGAATGGCCTAAGGAACCTTTGCTGTGAGGAATTAATATCCCTCCAAGCCAGAGATCTCGACCCTCTACTAATTGATGCACATCGTATCCAAACCCTACTCGTATATTCATAAGTATAAAAATTAAAGAGCAAATTTAAGTTTTTTGAGATGAATAATAGGTTGCGATCATCAAATACTTGATTGTATAAATGAATTTATAAGTTGGGCCGGCTAATTTGGCTCGTTTCTAGCGTGTTAACTATTTCTTAAGGGGCATTCGGCCATCAGTATTAGGCTATTACATTAATATTTCCCTGAAGATAAGTTATGGCTTGTCCACTGATCATTACTCGCTCACCAGCTACTTTGCAAATCACCTCACCACCACGGCTAGAAATTTGTTGTGCCCTCAGTTTATCTTTTTTAAGAAGGTCTTGCCAGAATGGCGCCAGGGTACAATGTGCCGAGCCTGTTACCGGGTCTTCATTAATTCCTGCACGAGGAGCAAAAAACCTGGATACAAAATCAACCTTATCACCAGGCGCAGTGGCTATTATTCCCAAAGCATCTAGTTGTGAAAGCAAAGCAAAGTCAGGCTTTAATGCGCTCACTTCTGCTTCAGAGGCATATGTGACCAGGTAATCCCTAGACTTATGAAAAGAGGTAGGATTACCTCCAAGTGCTTTTCGCAACAGACTATTTTCTGCCTCCTTTTTAGGTAGGCGGTTAGGAAAATCGAGCGTTAACCACCCTTCATCATCAATCGTTACTTTAAGTTCACCACTTTTAGAAGAAAACTTGACGATTTTTTCACCGTAATTTAGATGTTTAAAAATTACATGAGCTGCAGCTAAAGTTGCATGACCACATAAATCAACTTCCATCACGGGAGTGAACCATCGCAGATGAAAACCTTCTTTGGCGGGAGTGAAAAAGGCGGTCTCACTTAGATTATTTTCCGCGGCGATGTCTTGCAAAATTTCATCTGGCAGCCATTCCTGCAATGGACATACTGCGGCAGGATTTCCGCTGAAAATTTCTGAAGTAAAGGCGTCAATTTGATAGATAGGTAGTTGCATGGAGATCAATTTTATAGCAAAGTTAATATCAATTTTTGATCAGGAACTTTTATATTCAGCCTATATTCCTATCGGTACAGCCTGGCTTTGTTAAGCGCCCTCTGAAATTTACGCGCGTTGTTTAAATGCTGATTGAGGCTAGCTGTAAAATAATGATAGCCACTAAAATCTTCTTTGGCGCACATGTAAAGATAATTGTGATCCTTGTAATTCAATACTGCATCTATGCTATGAATGGTGGGAAAATTGATAGGACCAGGAGGCAAGCCGGCATACATATAGGTATTATAGGGAGAATCAATTTCTTTGTGTCGATTCAGGACTCGCTTTATAGTAAAATCACCAGCAGCGTAAATCAATGTAGGGTCGGCCTGCAACAACATGCCTCTTTTCAGTCGATTGAGGTACAAACCGGCTATAATTGGGCTTTCTTTTCGCTTTTTAGTTTCTGCCTCTACAATTGAAGCTAATATGGTAATTTCTACCGGAGTCATATTTAAACTATCAGCCTTGGCTTTTCTTTCATTATTCCAAAACTGCTTGTATTCATAATACATCCTTTCGAGCAACTCTTCGGCAGTTATGGTCCAGTAAACTTCATAAGTATTGGGAATAAACATAGCCCTCAATGATTCTTCATCAAAAGGATAATCTTCTATAATTTTTTCATCATTGATTATGCCCAATAAATCATCACTGGCTATCATCAAATTTTGTGTAAGCTTGTAAGCCATATCGTGTGTTGTACGGGCATTGTTGAAAGTGATATTGACAGGATCCTGCTTACCTGCCCTTAGCAATGTCACTGCCTCCCTATTATTCATATTACTCTTAAGCAAATAGCGGCCTGGTTTAATAGCCTGGTCAAGTTTCATTATTCTTGCCACCATACCAAAGCTGACATTATTTTGAACAATATCATTTTGATAAAGAGAGTCCATTAGAGCCTTATAGCTAGTATTGGGATGTATGTATAAATGCTGATTTTTTTTATCAACTAAAATATTAGGGGTGAAAATAGACTGGTAGGCATATAAACCAAAAACGGTAAGCAAAATTGAAAAAACAACGATTCCTACCACAAATATTTTTTTTCTTCTCATTATTTAATGACAGTATAAAATTCAATAAAAACAAATCAAAACCAAAAATGGTATATTAATCATGTCTAATTTTGAGTTGCAAGTTTAGTTAAATTTGTGTTTACCGGATACCTGAAACGATTTATTTCAATTATAATTATAAAGTAAAATTTTAGTAAAAAAACTATGGCGGCTGAATTATTAAAAATTTACGAGGAAAACCCTCAGGAAAGACATTTAGATAAAATAGTAAAAGTGCTTCAAGAAGGTGGTCTAATTATTTACCCCACGGATACCATCTATGGCCTTGGCTGTGACATTTACAATCAAAAGGCATTAGAAAAATTAGCTTTAATCAAAAATATCAATTTAAAAAAGGTACATCTTTCTTTTATATGTTATGACTTAAGCGACATTTCACAATATGCTCGCATAAGTACGCCTATTTTTAAAGTGATGAAAAAAGCACTTCCCGGTCCATTTACTTTTATATTAAAAGCTGATAGCTCTGTACCGAAGCTATTTCAAACAAACAAACGAACAGTGGGCATTCGCATTCCGAACAACAATATCCCAAGAGAGCTGGTAAAAAGATTGGGCAACCCCATCGTAACTACCTCGATTAAAAATGATGACGACATTGTGGAGTATCCCACTGATCCGGAAGAAATTTACGAGCAATTCAAAAATTTAGTTGACATCGTGATTGATGGAGGATACGGTAAAAATATAGCTTCAACAGTGATTGATTGTTCACAGGACCAATTAGATGTGCTTAGGCAAGGTGCCGGAGAAATAGAGGAGTTTATTTAAATAAAAACAGCAATAATTAATAATTATTGCTAGTAAAAATTGGTGGAGCCGGCGGGAATCGAACCCGCGTCCAACAAGGAAACCAATATGCTTTCTACATGCTTATTTTCGCTTCGATTGTCGAGATATCTCTAGGTGCGAAAAAGACCAGGAGATATCCGTATCTGCAATTGTGTTCGCCACTGCATCACAGACCTGCAGCGACTAGACCTGAGAGTCGGCGCCCCATTGTCAGCACGACAGGTCAGGATGCTAACGGGACGAGCAACCTAGTTTAGGCTGCTAAGGCGTAATTTTCTTCGCCATCTATATGGTTGATGGTTTTATTAAGGGAAATACCAACAACTCCCTGCATGCTTACACTCGACTCGCTCTTGCTGTCAAAACCAGTCGGCCCCATTATTAATTGGGTTGCAAAATATTCTACAAAGATAAAGGTAAAATAGTTCAACCTTACAGATAATATGAAATAAAAATAAGTACTTTGTTTATTTGAATAGTTAAATTTATTATGTGAATATTTATAATTTAAAATAATTTTATTAAGTTTGCATTTTCAACTGTCTCATATTCAAATATTTAATTATGGGTATAGAAAATAGCTTTTATCGCAATGTACATGTTTGGCATCATCCAAAACTCCCGATTCAATTTACTACTTATCCAATCATACCTTATGGCAACGCTGGGTTTTTTAGAAAAATAAACGCTGAATTACCAAAGTTTAGAAATATCATTTCAGACAAATTAGTATGGAATAAATATTCAAGTAATTTAGCAGAAAGCCAACGTTTCGTTTTCAAAAATCAAGGCTTTGTAAAACCAAAAAAAGTGAAGGTAATAGATGTAGAAGAAAGAAATAAAATAATGCAGCAAAGTTTTTTTCATTTCATGAAATTTCGTCTTTTAGTAGAACGTGTTTGCCAACCCGTAATAAACTTTCTTTTAAAATCAGGAGTATTAGAAAAATACATTCGCGGTAAATTGCATCGAAAAGACAGCATTAGAAAAAGATATGATGAGTTTAAGCCTTTATTTGATTTGCTTTTTAAAGACCAAATCAAACAAGGCTTAAGTGATGAGATTGTACGATATCATAATCATTTTAAAAATAAAAATCGGATCATAAAAGCTGCGATAATTTGTGATGGACAAAAAATGGCTCTGGCCTTTAGAATCTTAAAAAACCTTGGCTATAAATGGCAACTTAAAGAACGAATTAAGGTGTTCTGAACGAATATTCTACAAACATTTGTATGATACTATGACGGGTATTATCCATGTATTGCCCAGGTAACCCTTCATTGCCAATAGCATTTATACCTCTGCTGTAACTTACTCCCAAGGTAATGGGGTTTACATTAAAACCAGCTTCTAAATACCAGCCATAACCAAATTGATCGAAATCGTCTTTTCCCACGTTAGGCGTAATATCAGTACCAATGGCATTTACTTGAGAAGAAAGAAGGAGGTTTCCATAAAGGCCACCCCTAAAGGTTACAAATTTATTCACTTGATAAACTGCAGCGACTGGCAAAGTGAAATAATTTAAATACACTTCTACTTCAGTAGGTGGATTAGTGCCAAATTCAAAATCTTGATTGGTAGTGATGCCCGCACCTTTAGTATTATAGGCAATTTCTAATTGAAGTCCGAACCGTTGACTCAAAGGAATTAAACTAAAAAAACCTACATGATAACCGTACCTATTATTTTTATCTTCTATTAAATCAGTGGCTAAATTGGATATATTTAACCCTGCTTTTACGCCTGCTCTTGGTTGTAAGCTAATTTGTGACCATGAATTGGTAATAATAAATATGATAAGCACGAAAAGAAGTAAAAATTTTTTCATAACCTTGTTTTTTGCAATTTAACAGGCTAAGCATGTAATGGTTATGAAAGACTACCCGAGGCTTATCCCCATTATTTTTTTGTACAAACTAATAGCATTTGTATCAGTAAGTCCACTTACAAAATCCAAAATCTGACGTATTACCTGATAAGGGGATATATTTTTGTCATGTTCTATTAGGTGCTTAATCTCTGCTGGTAGCAATCGATAAGTAGCCATGTGTCGAGGAGTGGCTTGTTCAGTAAAAGCCACTGCATAGCTGGCCGAAAGAAATTTTTCCAGGAGTCCATCGATAACCTCAAAGCCAGCAACTTCAATATTCATTACTTGTTGGCTTTTGTAAATTTGCTTTACTGATAATACTATTATTTCTTTTAATATAGCGGAGGCTGGAATATTACCGGTAAGTGATTGATCGAATTTGCCCTCAAGTATTTCCACTTCTTTATCCAGAAACAGTGTAGCCACTTGTTCTATTAACTCCCCAATAGCCAGAGCTCTTAATAAACCAACTTTTTCTCTTTGATTGGGGATTTGCTCTAGCTTCTCTGGTTTATACTTTGAACCGATTATTTTACCCAGCAAATCACGTGTAGTTTCATAAGAAACCAGCCCTGCACTGCATCCATCTTCTAAATCTATGATATGATAACATATATCGTCAGCAGCTTCAACTAAAAAGGCTAAGGGATGGCGAGTCCATATCAACTCTTCTGTGGCAAGTTTTATCATACCTGTTTCTAAGGCCACTCTTTCAAAAGTAGTTGCTTCACTGGAAAAAAACCCATACTTTTTTTGACTTTTGCGGCCCATGTTTCTCTTCTTAATTAAAGATGGACGCGGGTATTTGGTAAATGCTGCTAAAGTTGCGTAAGTTAATTTTAATCCTTGGTACTGTTGCTTGTTGAGTAATCTAAATCCTTGTGCATTGCCTTCAAATGATAAAAGGTCTTGCCACTCATGTGCTGTTACTTCCTTTTGGTATCGTTGGGCCGCGCTATTATTTAAAAAAAAGTCTGAAATTGCATCTTCACCAGAATGACCGAAAGGCGGATTGCCCAAATCGTGGGTAAGACTTGCAGCTGCTACAATAGATCCTATCTCATAACTGGTAATTTGATTATCCTTTAATAATAAGTGTCGATCAATTAATATCTCGCCAACTTTCTTGCCCAAAGATCTTCCAACACTGGAAACTTCAAGGCTATGGGTAAGGCGCGTATGCACAAAATCATGTTTGGGCATCGGGAAAACCTGCGTTTTATCTTGAAGCATTCGAAACGGTGACGAAAATATAATGCGGTCGTAATCTTGCTCAAAAGCAGTACGAATAATACTTTGTGCCCCATCAGCAGCATATTTGCCAGGTCTTTTAGAAGATAATAATTGAAGCCAATTCATCATAAAGCTGCATAATTTTTAAGTGGGTCCTGATTAAGTAATCTTGCTAAAGCTCGGTACAGCGCTAAGTTATATCGTGAGAAGTCTGCTGGCTTTTCAAAGAAATTTTCTACTGCAACGGCAAAAAACTCTTGCTCATCTGTGAAGGCGTACCTTCTGAAAAAGGATTGGCCAGAAGATTTACTCTTCTCTATTTCCTTCTCTGCTTCTGTAGTCCAAAGCTGCAAAGCTTCCTGATTAAGAAATTTAAATTCCTTATTGAAAATATTGTTTTCTAATCGCAAAGCGTGGGCCATTTCATGTAATCCTAAATTCATGGAGTCGTTATGATCCAAAAACCCTTCAACAAATGAATGCCATGAAAGCACTATAATACCATGCTTAGGATTAACCTCACCTTTATGAAATTTTAAATTGATGGTGCTGTAATAATTATTAGGATAGATCAGGATTTTTTTAAAATGAGATAAAAATATACCGGGTAATCCAAACGTGAGTTGAACTGCCGCTCCGGCAATTAGAGCCTTCATTTCGTCTGTAACCTGCTCAAAATCCCGGCCTATAAATTGTTTCAAATTTATAAAACGCTGTACCCTTTTTTCAAACCTTTTCTTTTCTTTGGCAGGCAATATTTGATAATATAAAGAGTGTTCCTGCAAATGAATCCGGTATTTTTGCTTTAAGCTGATAAGTGCTGTAGTAATTGATCGGTCACTTCCGGATTTGTATCGCATGTATTCAAAGCCAATTAATACGGCCACGAATGCTGTGAAAATCAGGAATACATTGATAAAATCCTCAAGTGTAAATTCAACTGCTAACAACAATAGGTTATCTTTTTAGCTTAAAGTTTTTTAAAAATATTTTTAAAAGCTACAGCGTCGCCAATTTTACTTTTCAATTCTGAAATTTTCACTCTTTCCTGCTCAGTTGTATCCCGGTACCTGATAGTTACTGTTTGATCTTCTTTTGTTTGATGATCAACTGCTATACAAAATGGTGTGCCAATGAGATCCATTCGGGTATATCGCTTGCCAATAGAAGCGGCCTCCTCATATACCAAATTAAAGTCATATTTAAGATCGTCAAAAATTTCTCTGGCAATTTCGGGCAAACCATCTTTTTTAACCAATGGCAATATGGCAGCTTTTACAGGAGCAATCGCCGGGTGAAATTTCAAATACGTTCGCTGCTTTTGTTTTTCTCCTTCGCCTATCATTTCTTCTGTATAAGCATTTGACATGAGCATAAGAAACAAGCGATCGCAACCTGCCGAGGTTTCCACAACATATGGCACATAATTTTTATTGATTTCATTGTCGAAATATTGCAGCTTCTTTTTGCTTAGTTCCTGATGACTACTTAAATCAAAATCTGTACGGCTATGGATACCTTCAATTTCTTTAAAGCCAAAAGGAAACTCAAACTCTATATCCACGGCAGCATTGGCATAATGCGCTAGCTTTTCGTGTTTATGTATTCGTATTTTCTCCTCGGGTATTCCCATGGCTACATACCATTTTTTTCTAACTTCTTTCCAGTGTTCATACCACTGCATTTCCTCTCCTGGGCGAACGAAAAACTGCATTTCCATCTGTTCAAATTCACGCATCCGAAAAATAAACTGCCGGGCTACTATCTCATTTCGAAAAGCTTTACCAATCTGGGCTATGCCAAATGGCACCTTCATACGAGCTGTTTTTTGCACGTTTAAAAAATTGACAAAAATTCCCTGCGCGGTTTCCGGTCGCAAGTAAATATTATTTGAATCGTCGGCAACAGAACCTACTTTGGTAGAAAACATCAAGTTAAATTGCCTTACCTCGGTCCAATTGTTTGTATCGGAAAGCTGACACTTAATATCTTCTGACATAATTAAATTGTAGAGACCTTCCAGATCTTCATCATTCAAACAGCGATTAAGCTCATCTTGCACTTTTTGGGCATGATCGGATTTATTTTCTTGCTTTAATTTATCTATATGGTCTTCTAATAATATATCTACCCGGTAACGTTTTTTCGAATCCTTGTTGTCGATCATTGGGTCGTTAAAGCTATCCACGTGTCCGGAAGCTTTCCATGTAAGTGGGTGCATAAAAATTGCCGCATCAAGACCCACTACATTTTCATTTAGCTTGGTCATAGTTTCCCACCAAAGCCGTTTTAGATTATTTTTCAATTCAGAACCATAAGGACCATAGTCATATACTGCTTGTAAACCATCATAAATTTCACTTGAGGGATATACAAAGCCGTACTCTTTCGCATGCGATACGATTTTCGGGAAAATATTGTTAGTTTCGTTTGCCATAGGCGCAAATATAGTTAAATGATGTAATGCATGTGATTGTCAAGCCTAAAAAATAGTGCAATTGGAATTATGGGAATGTCTAATTGTATAAGTATTGTTAGGTAATATCAAATGATGAAATGAAAACCGGAGAATCTGATAGTTTTTGTTCTTCTTCTTTACTAAAATTAATGGGCTTTGCTATTACTTGATGTATCATATTATTTTGTAACCTATCCATAAACCCCATATTGAATTTTTGCAATTTCCTGTAAATATCGGCGTCAACATCGAGACAAAAAGAAGCAACTTTAAGTCCCGAAGTAAAAAGTAAATGGCTGAACAATTTTATTAAATCTTTTTCATAGCCATTTTTTACGTAAATGGAATCGTAAGACAGGAAGTAGTAATCCTTATTAAAATATTGTTTGAGAAGAGGGATTTTGGGAATTATATTTAAAATTATTTTACCAGTAAAACCTGGTATATCCAAAATATTCCAATGCTCAAGGTTGCACTGTACCCCAGCCACTACTTCATCATTTTCATCTTTTATTACATAATACTTCCCACCATTCACCATGTCTAAGTCTACCAAGCTATGATTTTTATAATGATCAGTTAATAGCGATTTTATTTTTTTAATATCGTTCAACTGAGTAACACGGGGGTCTCTTTTAGGCCTGAACCTACTAAAAAGCCTAGCCTGAAACTCTCTTACTTTAGTAAAACCAAATTCTTCACAAAGCAATCTTGATCTATCATTATTCAAGTCTACATAAGCATAAAATAAAAATTTCTCTTCTGGGTTATCCACTAATCCTTTTCCCATGAGTAATTGATTTACTTCATCTTTGATGCTAGAATTACTTTTTCTATTTTTTACCACTATATTTTTCCGGCGAAATTTATCAAGAAATGAAAAGTACCTGACATAAAATGCTTTATAAGGCTTACTGGCATTTTTCACATGCCGCTCGTCAAAACAACAAGTGCCTATTACTTTGTCTTGTTTTTGTATGCTTATAAAGTGAGGATTAATTAATTGGTCAATTTTATCTTTTACATTTAAAAGTTTGTAAAGCATACCTTGCCCGGGCGTACCAATTACATTGTTTTCAAGTAATTTAATTACTTTCTTATTAGCATTTTTCTCGATGATTAAGTTCTGAAAAGTGTTCATCAGTGTATTTTCAACAAAATCTTTGCATCGCTTTAATTTGTTAAATAGAATAGAAAGATAAGATCAAATTGCTTTATAGTCAGTCAATTTTACAGCGAAATATAACAAAATTTTGCACGATTATTTTTCAAAATGAGTAGCCTCATTCTCTAAATTAAATAAATCGTTGATCGCATCTATCATGTTTTCGGCCTCACCTTTTTTACAAGCAGCCTTCAACTGCACTACAGGAACTTTTATAATCTTTTGGAGAATATTTTTTGTGATTTTATCTATCTTTTTTGATTCTTCAGGATTTAGCTTTTTTAAATATCTAGCTATTTCATCCTGACGAATTTTCTCTAGTGCATCTTTCAATTTATGTATTGTAGGAGATACTTCCATTTCTCTGGCCCAGCTTTTGAAGCCAACCAGAGTCTCCTGCACAATTTTTTCTACCGCCGGAATAGCACCTACTCGCTTGGCTAATGCCTCCGAAGCTTTATTTTTAATATTATCAATGTTATAAATAAGTACGCCAGGAATCTGCTCAACTTTTTTATCTACACTTCGAGGTACTGATAAATCAATAAAATATTTATATCCTTTGATATTTAATTTTTTGACAAATTCAGCATTTATCTTTAAATGATTTCCAGATATTGACGAGATTATCACGTCGGCATTAGCCACAGCTTCAAGGGCTTTTTCATAAGAAAGCACGCTGTATCCGCAATTAGCCCCTATTTTCTCTGCTTTGCTTTGAGTCCTGTTTACAATGGTTACGTTAGTATATTTCGCGCTACTTAAGTTTTTGCAAACATCCAAACCAATTTCACCCAGACCAAGCACTAGTATTTTTGGTTCAATAATATGGGAGGTAAGCTCTTCTACTAACTCTGTAGCAGCATAGGATACAGATGCCGCCCCATCTCTAAAAGCAGTTTCCTGAACAACTCTCTTGTTAGCAAAAAAGATCGTATGAAGTAATCTATGCATAAAAGGACCAGCCACCTGGTGATCTGCGCTCATTTGGTAAGCACGTTTCACTTGATTGGTGATTTGCAGATCGCCTACTACTTGAGCCTCTAATCCGAGTGCTACTCTCAAAAGGTGCTCTATGGCGTCGTCTCCTTGAAAGGGATGAAAATAAGGCAAATAATTTTCCGGATTGGAAAGCCCCTTTTCAATACAAAGAAGTTTAACAATATCTAAAGAAGAAATTTTGTCGGCTGTGTAGTAAATCTCCGTTCTATTACAGGTAGAAATAATCAACAACTCACTCATCGAAGAAAATTCTTTGAAATAACGCAACAAGCGTTCAATCATTCCTTCGTCAAGTGAAAGTTTTTCTCTTATTTCTAATGGCGTATTTTTAAAAGAGACACTTAATGCCTTAAAATTTTGATACATCAATATGCCGATTCTGTCTTATTTTATATAAATTTACCAAAATGCAAAGTTAATGCTAATTTTACTGCTTACCACGTAACTGGTTTTAAAATTTCAGTATTGACTTAACCACCGAAGTCACATTAAAGTTGCATTTACTCGGAAAAAACACACTTTTATGCTTAAATATTTAAGAAAAATATTAGCAAACAATTTTGCCTTTTCCTACAAAGAAACGAATGCGTTTCTATTTTTATTAGTGTTAGTATTAATTTCTTTGATTATGCTATTTGTTTTACCAGGGTTATTGACACAATCATACGATAATCTGAGTAAAGATGCCATAAAATTGGAGAGATATTTAGCAGAGTTGGAAAATAATGTTGTAGAGAAAGAGGAGGTAATAACCTATCAATTGAAGGACTTTGATCCGAATCAAGTATCGGAAAAGCAACTTCAAGCCATGAAACTTCCTTCACGGGTAATCAAAAACTTTATAAAATATCGTGAAAAAGGCGGCTATTTTCAATACAAAGAACAGCTGAAAAAAATATATGGATTAGATGATAGTTTATATGTACTAATTTCACCACACATCCGAATAGATAAACCACGTGATGTTGAGCAATTTTCTGACAATGAGATTGGAAATAAATATGTTCCATTTCCATCCAATAACAAAGGAAATTTAAAAAAGCGTGCAAAGCCCAAAATCGCCCTATTTGATATAAATCAAGCAGATACTACTCAGCTAAAAAAGATCTATGGTATTGGGCCTGTACTCGCCAATAGGATCGTTAAATTTCGATATGCCTTAGGAGGTTTTGTTCACCAGGATCAATTAGCCGAAGTGTATGGCTTAAGTCCGGCAGTTATCAATGAAATTACAAAATATAGCTTTATAAATAAAAAACATGAACCGAAAAAACTAAAAATCAACTTTGCCTCAATAAGGGAATTGAGCAGGCATCCTTACTTGAGCTATGAAGATGCTAAGAATATAGTGAATTATAGAACTAACAACGGACCTTTTAAAACCATCAAAGATTTGGCTTCATCACAAATAATTGATCGAGATAAAATGAAGATGATAACTAATTATTTGCAATTCTAGTTGTAAATGCCGTAATTATTTGGTTTACTTCCTTTTATAATCGAGTTTAAATTGCAATTTCATTATTAAAAAAAGAAATTTTACTATATTTACCTATCTTTGAATTGAAAATTAAGGCTTTACTTTTATGAATAAGAAAATTTTTCTAATGATTTTTTTGCTTGCTTTTAGTAAATTATCAATTGGGCAAGAAATTCAATGGGCATCAGAGTTATTGGAGTATTCCTCACAATTATCTCCTTATGAATACTCAGCCACACAGGTTTTAAATAAACCCAATGTTTTACCTGAAGCTGGCGACAACCCAAATGCATGGTTGCCTGATAGGCCAGATAATGTCGCCTTTGTTAAAGTAGGTTTTGCATCACCTATTAAAGTACAACAAATAGCTATTGCCGAATCTTACAACCCAAGCGCTGTTTATCAAGTATTTGCTTATGACTCTGCCGGAAAGGAATACCTTGTAAACACCTTCCAACCCAGACCTTTGGAAATTGCCGGTAGATTGCTAAATGTCTATATCGATGAAACCCCCTATTTGGTACATGCCGTTAAAGTAGTAATTAATGGAGATGCGGTACCCGGTTACAACGGTATTGATGCCATTGGAATTTCCAGTAGTAAAATACCTATGGATATTGAAGTAAATATTAAAGAAGACATAAAACTAGGGGTTCGCACCGAAAAACTGAACGACAATGTTAATAGCACCTACAAAGAACTTAGACCATTAATTTCTCCTGATGGCAGGACATTATACTTTAGTAGAAAAAACCATCCTGAAAATATCGGTGGCGAAGATGATGAGGAAGATATTTGGTTTTCTGACAAAGGTGCGGATGGAGATTGGCTAAAAGCTGAAAATGTAGGAAGGCCGTTAAATAATGAAGGGCCCAACTTTATCAGCTCAATTACTGCTGATGGTCAAACTATGGTGGTAATTTTAGGTAATGAATATCGCGGTACTGACAACATGAAACCAGGGGTTTCTATTTCAAGAAAAACCAGCGATGGATGGTCAGAACCAGAGGCACTGGAAATTACAAATGCCTATATAGAAAATAAAGATGCCAACTATTTTCTATCGAATAATCGGCAAGCTTTAATAATGTCTATCGAGCGATTCGATACACATGGCGGTAGAGATCTTTACGTGAGCTTTAAACAAGAAAATGGTAAATGGACTGAGCCGCTTAATTTAGGAAATGATATAAATACCGCGCATAATGAAGTTTCTCCATTTCTTGCTGCTGACGATGAAACCTTATATTTTTCGAGTGCTGGTTATAGTGGTTTTGGCGAAAGCGATATTTATATAAGTAGGCGTTTAGATGCCACCTGGACTAACTGGACTACTCCTGAAAACCTTGGAAGCGATATAAACTCTGAAGAAGATGATATTTTCTTTACCATACCTCCATCCGGATCACATGCTTACTTTAGCAAAGGTGCTGGTGAAACTGATGCTGATATTTATCAAATAGATCTTCCTATTTTTTACCAACCTTCACCTGTGGTTACGGTTAGTGGGAAAATAGTAAACGCTGATACTCAAGAGCCAGTTGAAGCTACCATTGAATACAACTTGTTACCTGAAAATACAGATGTAGGTACAACCGTATCAGATCCACAAAGTGGAGAATATCAAATAATTTTACCTTCAGGTGCTAGCTATCAATACCAGGTAAGCGCTGAAGGATATAAGCTTGAAGAAAGTAACATTGAACTTAGTCCTGAAAACAATGAAATTGAAGAAAATATTAGTCTTCAGCCTGAAGAGGCAGTAGTAGCTATCGCCGAAAAAGAAGAGGAAGAGGAAAAAATAGAAGAAAAACCGGAAATACCAACAGAAACTATGACTCCGGAAGTATTGGATACTAAAATTTATTTTAGTTTTAATGCCGATGATGTAAGAGAAAGATATTCTGACGAGCTAAAGCAAATAGCTGCTTACATGCAACAAAACCCAGATGCCGTATTAGAAGTAAAGGGATATACTGACAATGTGGGAAGTAAAGATTTTAATTTGAGGCTGTCGGAAAGAAGAGCTAATGCTGTTTATGATTATCTAAAAGAATTAGGAGTTAATTTCAGAAAAATGGTAGTGGTAGCATATGGTGAAGCAGGTGCAGTAGC
>Ga0207419_1000545_pt1 | contig 32668 bp, 31 predicted proteins | sample ElkSloMetagenome_4_FD_184723 | JGI IMG/M metagenome (GOLD analysis project Ga0207419, IMG submission 184723) | Hot spring microbial communities from Elkhorn Slough, Monterey Bay, USA - MD2A (version 2) | ecosystem: Environmental > Aquatic > Marine > Intertidal zone > Estuary: Microbial mat ... | reverse complement strand
GGCGGACCGTCGAGCGTCCCCGGCGGCCCGAGCGGGGCCCGGGCATGCCGGTACAACGTTCCGCCGGTCTCGTACGTCGTTGTAAGAAAGGACGGCGTTCGGTTGACCCCGTTCGACCGCCGGCCCTACTATGCCTCGTGTGTCACAGGACTCCGACGCCCTCTACAGGATGTAGCGAAGCGACCCCACGGCTACCGAACCGCACGAAAGTGCAGAGGACCGCATGAGACGCCTTTCGCGCGTCGTGCTCGTCCTCCTGATCATGTCCGTCCCCGCGTTCGCCTCGGTTTCCGCCCAGGTGGTGGGCGAGACTACCCAGGAGTCGGGCGGATTCACCCTCGAACAGAATTACCCGAATCCGTTCAACCCCGAGACGAGGATCCCCTTCGTGCTTCACGAAGAGCTCTTCGCCGACGGGCGTCCTATCGTCGTGTCCATGCGGATCTTCAATCTGATCCGGCAGCCCGTCGCTGTACCTCAGGCGCTCAACCATCCGGCCGGGCAGGGCGCGCTGCTGGTTCAGCTCGAGTACGACCGCTCGGGGCGTCACGAAGCCTACTGGGACGGACGCGACTTCGCGGGTGCGACGGTTGCGTCGGGGGTCTACTGGGTTCAGCTGACCGTGAACGGCGTCAGCAAGGCCAAGAAGATCATCGTCACCAAGTAGCGTCTTCCGTGATCTTGCGGCGTGACCTGCGCGCTTGCTCCGGTCAGACGCCGTGATCCTCGAGCAGGCCGAAGAACTCTTCCGCGGTGTCGATGCTCAGCAGCTGGTTCGGTACGTCGGGGTCCTTCGCGAACTGCGCGATCTTCCCGAGCACGGGGAGGTACTGATTCGAGACCTCGAGAGGCGGAGCGACGATCAGGAAGAGGTGGTGCACCGGGGACGTGTCGATCGCATTGAACTCCACACCGGAGATCTTCCGGCCGTACACCAGGCGGAGCCTGTTGACGACCAGGGAACGGCAGTGCGGGATTGCGATGCCCTTGCCGATCCCCGTACTCCCGAGGTTTTCGCGACGCTTGATCGTCTTGAAGAGAATGCCCTCGGACTTCTCGTCGAGCGCCAAGGCTCCGACGAGCTCTCTGAGGAGATCGTCCTTACCCTCCGCCTCGAGATCGAGTACCACGGTCTCGGTCGTGAAGAAGTCGCGAAGCTTCATGCGTTCGGAGGGGTTCGGCGTGGGAGTGATCGGGAACATCGAAGCTACGGAATTCGGTCGCTTCGCCCAAGACGCTGGCGGGCGGCGGGCTCCCGCTGGGGCCGCGAGGTACACCATTGTCGACGGCCGGGGTAGCTTTTCGACATGAAGACCGACCCGATCGCCCTGCTCGAGAGTGCCCGCACGCCTCTCTACCTCGCGCCCCAGGCGGGTGTGAGCGAAGCGCCCTTCAGGCGTCTGTGCCGGGAGTTCGGCGCCGATGTCGTCGTGACCGAGTTCGTGTCCGCCGACGGGATCATGCACGGCAACCAGCGGACGCTGGACTATCTCCGGTTCGATGACGACGAACGTCCGATCGGCGTTCAGATCTTCGGGTCGGATCCCGCCATGATGGCGGACGCCACCGCCTTCGTGGCGGAGACGTTCGGACCGGATTTCGTGGACATCAACTTCGGGTGTCCGGTGAAGAAGGTCGTGAAGCGGAATGGCGGCAGCGGCTGTCTGCGTGACCTCGATCTGGTCGAGGACATCATCCGGGCATGCGTCGATGCGACCGATCTCCCCGTCACGGCCAAGATCCGCAGCGGCTTCGACGAGGAGTCTCGCGATCCCGTGGGAATCGGTCTTCGTTGTGAGGAGGCCGGCGCGCGGGTCGTCACCCTGCACGCGCGCACTCGCGCCGACATGTACTCCGGGCATGCACGCTGGGAGGAGATCGCCGCCCTTGTCGATGCGCTCGACGTGCCCGTGATCGGGAACGGCGACGTGCGCTCCGGGGAGGATGCCCGCCGCATGCGCGAGGAAACCGGCTGCGCCGGCATCATGATCGCACGGGGGAGCCACGGTGATCCGTGGATCTTCCGTCAGGCCAGGGCCGCCCTCGATGGTGAACCGATCCCGGCCGATCCGACGGTCGAGGAGCGCTTCGAGATCTGCATCCGCCACGCTCGAAACACCGTGGCCTACGAAGAGAATCGGAAGCGGGCGCTGTTCGAGTTCCGCAAGCACCTCGGCTGGTATACGAAGGGGCTCCCCGACGGGAAGGCGCTGCGGGGCGAGCTTTTTCAGGTGACCGAGTTGGAGCAGATCGAGGAGATTCTTCAGCGATACCTCGAGGCATGGCGGACGGGTGAGGTTGCGGGCGTCGGCGCGTGACGCGCCCGACGGCTGGGCCTCGGAGCGAAGTGGTCGGGAACAGCCCTGCGCCGTGATGGCGGAGGACGGACGGAGCCGGATTGCGAACAGGGAGAAGGGCATGAACGAGTTCGACACCAGAATCGCCACCGACGGCACCGATCCAGGCGATTCATCCTGCTCATTCCGGCTGCGGCCCGCGGCGAGGGCGCCCCGATGGTCCCTCTTGGCGTCATTACTCTTCCTGGTCGCCTGTGCGGGGTCGGAGACCGACGTCGAGACCGGAGACGCCGCCGACGCGCCGGCTGTCGAGGCCGCGGAGGACCTGTCCCGGGTCGGACTCGCCAACGTCGCGAGGCCGCGACCCGGCCTCCTGACGTCGGCGCAGCCGTCGCAGGCGCAGATCGATGAGCTCAGGAGCCTCGGATACGAGACCTTCATCAGCCTTCGCCCCGCCGCAGAGCCGGGTGCCGGGTGGGAGGAGGCGTATCTCCCGGAGGCCGACTTCGAGCGGATCGCGATTTCGGGTCCCGAGGATCTCACGCGGGAACATGTCGAGGCGCTCGACCGGGCGCTCGCGGAGGCGGACGGCGCGAAGGCGGTGCTCTACTGCGCGAGCAGCAACCGGGTCGGAGCCCTCATGGCGTTGCGGGCTCTCTGGCTCGAAGGCGTCGCACCCGACTCTGCGCTCAGGGTCGGCCGCGCCGCCGGCCTCACGAGCCTGGAGCCTGCCGTTCGGGAGCTCCTGTCGTCCGGCGGTTGAGCGGGAAGGGGTGGGGGGCTGCGGGTTCACCCCTCCATGCAATCCCCCGATTCCCTTATATTCAAGTACTGTTTGACAGATGTGCGCTGGTCGCACATCCACTGGGGGCGTCACGGCTTCGACGTATTTCGTGATGTCCGGGTTGCGTGCCGAAGCCCCGGGACTTCGTAAATCCTCCGGGAAACTTTTAATTGCCAACAACAACATGGCGATGGCCGCGTAAGCTCTTTGTAGCTTGACGCTGGACCCGTCGTTTGGATTGCCTGTCCGAGGCGGTCCTCTCTGACGTCGATAAGTCGGACTGGCTCGAGGTGATGTCGCCGCACCGAGAGTGAGATTTCAGGTGACTGGCCGTGTGGACCGGTTGTGTGCTGACCACCCGCGGCGAGATCAATAGCACTCTACGCACGTAGAGGCCCGGTTTGACCGTCTTGCGGACGCGGGTTCGACTCCCGCCGCCTCCACTAGTGACCGAACAGCCTCTGCGATCCTGCACGGATCGGGAGGCTGTTCGTGTTTTCGGACGTGCCGGGTCGGGTGGAGGCGGCGGGACGCCTGGGCCCCGCGCGGAACGCGTGGGAGCCGCGTCCGCATGCGCTGTGCTGCGCACATCGCGCGTCCGGGGTTCACCTGCGGTCGCCTGCGGCGGTCCTCGGTGGCCTCGGCTCCGCCTTCCGCCGCTCCGTCGCTGCGGTCACCGAGGTGAGCTATCGAATCCGTTCGTACACGGCGTGCGATACCCGGACGATGCTTCCCTCCGCGTCGAAACGGACGTACTCGTTGCTGATCGTGCTTCCGTCTTCGGACAGGGTATTGATGATCACCTGCGTCACCCGTCCGTCACGACGGTTGGTGATCCGGGTGGACCTCTCGTCGATGATCTCCACGGCGGTCTCGGATCCCCGCTGGCCCTCGACGGGGCGGAACACGCCGTCGAACTCCGTGGCGTAGCCCCACTCCGACGTTTCCCCCCGAGCATTGGTCGATGCCACGGTGATGCTCATCCCCTGGTCGCCCCACGGTTCGTACGTCATGACGTTGCGCGAGGGGGGTGGGGCGTCCGACTGCAGTTGCCAGACCCCGAATCGGGATTCCCCCTGGGCGGAGGCTGGTACGGCCGAGAGCAGGAGCGCTCCGGTGACGAGAAGCGAGGTGAGCGAATGCGGCGTCATGGGGTCACTCCTGTGAAGGGCGGTCGGAAGGCGGGCTGTCAGCGGAAGATCGGCTCGACGGGAGATCGACTCGACGGGTGATCGGCTCGGCGGAAGAAGGGCTCACCGGGAGGGTGGCGCCGGTGGACGGAGCGAGAACTTCTGAATGCGCCGGCCCGTCGACGCCTCGCCGACGTACAGATTGCCGTCGGAGTCCACACTCATGCCGTGCGGGCGCAGGAACTGTCCGACCTGGCGACCGCCGCGCCCGAACTCGCCGACGATCTCCAGATCGTTCCGGCGCAGGATCCATACCTTGTGGTTCGTGCCGTCGGCGAGGTAGAGCCAGCGCTGGTCCGGGTCCGGGGAGAGCACCGGCACGAAGGACGAACCGGAGGCGAGGGTCGTGGGAGCGACGTAGGCCTCCTCGACGAAGGTGCCATCCTGCTCGAAGACCTGAAGGCGGTTTCCTCGCCGGTCGGCCACGTAGATCAGCCCGTCGGCCGACCCCGTGATCCCGTGCACGGTGGCGAACTGAGGCGGAGGTGTCGAAGGCGTGCCGCGCGGAGTCGGCTCATCATCGGCCGGCGAAGCCCCGTAGGCGCCCCAGTGGCGCAGATACGCCCCGGTGGCTCCGTCGAATACCACCACGCGGCGATTCGTGTACCCGTCCGCGACGAAGACCTCGTTGGTGGTCGAGTCGACCCATATCCCCGCGGGGCCACCGAGATGGACTTCGCTGTCGCTTCCGTCGGTGACGTCGTACTCGCCGATCGTCATGACGAGCTCGCCGGAACGGGTGAACTTCTGCACGCGGTGATGCCGATACGTCCCGATCCAGACGAAGCCTTCGTGATCGACGAAGATGCCGTGCGGATTCCGGGGGTAGGTCGACAGGTCGTCCGACTCGACGCCCCACGCCTGCACCACCTGGCCGTCGGGGTCGAACTCCACGACGGCCGGAGCGGGTCGGCAGCAGCTGCCGATGGGAGGGTCCTGGATCGCGGAGAGCTCCTCGGGAGTCAGCGTCTCCGGCAGGTGGGTCACCCAGACGTGATCATCGGCCCCGACGAAGACACCGGTGACGGAGCCCATCACCCAGAGATCGGGCATCTCCTGCGGCCATTCCGGGTCCACCTCGAAGCTCGGGATGGAGTTCGCGCGGGGCGCGTCCTCGCCGGCGCGGAGCGCACCATCCTGCCCGCCCGACTCATCACCGCAGGCCACGGTTCCGACGAGGAGCACCAGGCCGACGACCCACCGGGGTACCTCCACCCATCGTGTCATGCGCACCCTCCAACTGGTTGGATCTGAACCGGGGCAGGAAGGTGGAGACTGCGGCCGTCCCGTGCAATCTCGGGGTGCCGCCCCGGCCGTGCGCGGAATCACACCTTGTGCATATGCCCGAATATGCAGAATGTTATCGCATGTCCGACCGATCCCAGCGCCACACCGTGCTCGAGCGCCTCGTCGCCGAGCGTACCGTCCGGAGCCAGCAGGAGATGCTCGACGCCCTCGGTGCGTCCGGCTTCGAGGTCCACCAGTCGACCCTCAGCCGGGATCTCGCCGAACTCGGCATCCGGAAGCGAGGAGGGCGCTATCAGGTTGTGGAAAGGTTGGTGCCCCGTCCCACGAGTCCCGACGTCGACGAGGTCGGGGGCACGATGCCGATGGTGCACAGCTTCGTCCCCTGCGGACCGAACCTGATCACGGTCCACACCGGTACCGGTCAGGCGCAGCTGCTCGGCGTGATGCTCGACGCCCTCGACGATTCGCCGATCACCGGGACGATCGCGGGGGACGACACGGTGCTCGTCGTGACCCGAGGGCGCGCAGATCAGCGCGCGGCTGTGGGGCTCCTCGAGGACTGGTTCGCGGCGGAGGCGGGATGAAGATCTCCCCCGACGCACCGACCACGCACGGGCTGGGCGCCGAGGCCGACGACGCGCTGGCCCGCCAGAGGCTCGTGGACGTCGATACCGCGGTCGTGAAGGTCGGAAGCGCCGTCCTCGCCGGGTCCGGCCATCTGGATCCGGATGCGATCGAGGCGCTGGCGGCGAGCGTCGCGACACTTCGGGAGGGGCGAATGCGGGTCGTTCTCGTGGTTTCCGGTGCCGTCGCGGCCGGGTACGCCCCTCTCGGGTTCGAGCGTCCCCCGACGGATGTGGTGGCGCGGCAGGCCGCAGCATCCATCGGGCAACCACGTCTCATGCATGCGCTCGTCGAGGCCTTCGCGCGGTACGGGCTCGCCACGGCACAGCTCCTGATGTCCGCGGAGGACATCGAGGACCGGCGCCGATTCCTCAGTGCGCGTCACACGCTTTTCCACCTCCTCGACGCTGGAGTCGTTCCGGTCATCAACGAGAACGATGCCCTGAGCGACGACGAGCAGCGGGTCGGCGACAACGACCATCTCGCCGCTCTGGTCACATCGGTGGTCGGCGCGGAGCTCCTGTGTCTCCTCTCGCAGACCGACGGCGTCCGCCGGGATGGTGGAGCGGGGGAGCGGATCGCCACGACCCACGACGCCGCGCTGCTGCTCGAGCACGTAAGCGACGACCGCAGCTCGACGGGGGTCGGCGGAATGGGTGCCAAGCTGTCCGCGGCCCGGATCGCGGCGGGCTCGGGCGTGGCGACGGTCATTGCCGACGGTCGTGATCCCACGGCGCTCCTCCGCCTTCTGGCGGGCGACGACATCGGGACACTGGTGCTTCCGAAGGTGTGGGACGACAGTGCGCGCCGCCGCTGGATCGCGGTCCGCAGCCGTTCACGCGGGACGCTCGTGATCGACGAGGGGGCCGCGGAGGCGCTGATGGCCCGGAAGGCGAGCCTGCTCGCGTCGGGCATCGTGGCGGTCGAGGGGGACTTCACGATGGGCGCTCGCGTCGAGGTACGCGGGCCGGGCGGGTCGTGGATCGGTGTCGGACTCGCCTCCTACGACTCCGACGAGATCCGGCTCCTTCGGGGGCGCCCGGTCGGAGAGATCGAGAGCGTGCTGGGCTACCGCTACGTGGGGGAGATCATAAGTCGCGCCGACCTCGTCCTCGGCCCCCCGCTCTGACGCGGCGCCGGGCCACCAGGCATCACCCGTATGTCCCATCCGAATCCTGACCGAACATCCACGGAGACGATCGTGCCCGAACCAACGGTGAACGTCGAAGCGACACTTCTGAATCCTGCCGAGGTCGCCGAGGTGGCCCGAGGGGGCGCGGTGCGGTCCGCGGCCCTCGCGAATGAAGTCCGCGATCGCGTCCTGACGGGACTCGCATCCAGGATTCGGACGCACGTCGACCGGATTCTCCAGGCGAATGCCGAAGACATGCGGGCCGCGCGGGCCGCCGGGCTGAGTGGGGCGAAGCTGCAGCGGCTCGAGCTGACGCCCTCGAAGATCGAGGCCACGGCGAAGGGCGTGGAGGTGGTCGTGCAGCTCCCGGCGCCGATCGGGGCCGTGACCCGCGACGCGGTTCTGGAGAACGGGCTCCGGGTACAGAAGGTCCGGGCCCCCCTCGGCGCGATCCTGATGATCTACGAAGCGCGACCGCATGTGACGATCGACGCCTTCGCGCTGTGCTTCAAGGCCGGCAACGCCTGCCTCCTCAAGGGGGGGCGCGAGGCGAACCACAGCAACACGGTGTTCGAGGAGCTGATCCACGCGGAGCTGTGGGAGCACGGGATCGATCCCGGCGTGGTGCAGCTCGTGACCACCTCCGACCGCGACTTCATACGCGACCTGCTTCAGCAGGAGGACAAGCTCGATCTCGTCATCCCGCGAGGGGGGGAGCGGTTGATCCGCTTCGTCCACGAGCACTCACGGATCCCGACGGTCCTGCACTTCGAGGGGGTGTGCCACGTGTATGTGGACCGGAGCGCGGACCCGTCGATGGCACGCGACGTGATCCTGAATGGGAAGCTCTCGGCTCCCGCCACCTGCAACGCGACGGAGGCGGTGCTGGTGCACGAGGATGTGGCGGAATCCATCGTACCCGAACTGGTGGCGGCGCTGGCCGAGGCCGGGGTCGAGGTGCGCGGCGACTCGACTGTCTGCGCCCTGGCGGACGCGGCCGTCCCGGCCACCGACGCCGACTGGGGCACGGAGTTCCTCGACCTCGTGATCGCGATCAGGGTCGTTGCGGATGCGGAGGCCGCAATGGATCACATCGAGACGTTCGGGTCGCGCCATACCGAGGCGGTGGTCGCCGAGGACGTCTCGGTGCAGGACGCCTTCGTCGCGCGCAGCGGCGCGTCCTGCACGATGGTGAACGCGTCGACGCGCTTCAACGACGGAGGTCAGCTGGGCCTCGGGGCGGAGATCGGGATCAGCACCACCCGGGTGCACGCCTTCGGCCCCATGGGCCTCGAGGAGCTCACGACCCAGCGCTGGGTCGTGCGGGGCAGCGGGCAGACCCGCGGCTGAGGCATCGCCGCGGGCCCGTCGTGCCGGTCAGCGCGAGAAGTTGAAGAGGGGGAAGACGGGAAAGAACCCGCCCTCCCGGATGATGTTGACGAGCCCCAGCTGAACGCCGTTCAGGGTTTCGGCATAGTTCACCAGTGCGATCTGGAGGCCCCGGAAGTTGCTGGAGTGGTTGAATCCTCCCCACTGAAGCCCCTCTCCCGACGTGGCCGAATTCACCAGACCGAGCTGGGCACCCAGCAGTTCGCCTTCGGTGATGTTCACCGCGCTCACCTGAACCCCTTCGGTGCCCGCCTCGTTGAGCCCGACGAGCCCGAGCTGGAGTCCCTTGAATGCTCCGGTCGTCTGCTGGATGACGCCGTAGTCGAGGCCCGTCATCGCGGAATTTCGCCCGTAGATGGACAGTCGGAGGCCCTTCACCGCGTCACTCTCCGGTACGAGCTGAAGGGAGGGGAACACGGCGATCTGGATGGGGCTCTGGGCCTGGACGGCCCCGGTCGGGACGAGCACACCGAGGACGATGGCGATCCCGGCGAGCAGTACGGTCGGCGAGCGCTTCATGAGAGTGCCTGATCGGAGGGGAATGTGGCCGGCGGCTCGACGGCCGCCTGTCGGAAGAAGATACTCCCCTCGAGCCGCGGATGGGCACCCCCCGAGCGGGCACGCGGGCAATCGCCGGCACGGTCGAGGCTCTCGAGGGGAACAGCGGCGGCATCAGGTCCGGAGTTCGACGGTGCCGTTCGGTGTGTGGAAGCTTGCCACGAGGGCGGGCGAATCTCCGGGTGCGACCTCGGGGAGTCCGAGATTCACGAAGTCCTGCGCGAGTGACGCATGGTCCGGGTGCTCGAGGCGGAAGTCCGCGAGTGAAACGCCGGGGGTGCCTTGTTCGCCGGGGTGCCGGGAGTCGTAGTCCCAGTCGATCACCAGCGGGAGCAACCCGTCCACCAGCCGGACGTGCGGGTCGGTCATCTGCCACGACAGTTCGTCCCCGGTCTCGAGCTCGCGACGGCCCTGGATGATTTCGCCGGGCACGTATCCCGCCGTCTCGAACTCACCGCAGGTGAGGGGCAGCAGGAAGGGCCGGACCGCCCACCACATCAGTGACGGCGTCTCGAGCCGATCGACACCGAGAATCCTGTCGCCCTCCTTGTCGGATCGACGCTCGTCGGGACCGATGACCTCGAGGTAGAGCCGGTCGCCAAGGGGCAGGACCCGATTCCGTGTGCCCCAGTCGTCGTGTCGACCGCCACCGGCGAACCGCACGCCGAATCGATCCTCGACTTCCGCCACCGTGGCGTCCACATCCGGTGTGGCGTAGAGGAAATGGTCGAACTCGAGGGGCTCGTGAGAGGGGCTCATGGACCGTCCGTTGCGAGTGAGGGGTCGTCGGTCGGGACCGGGTCGACCTCGACCTTGGCCGGTTCGCCGGCACCAGGCTCGAGGTCCGGTCGACGATGGCCGTCCGCCGTGTCCGAGCCCTCCGTCACCGAGTCCACCCTTCGAACCAGCGCCGCGCGAGCCAGGAGGTGCGCACTCACGGGTGCGGTGAGGAAGAGGAAGAGGATGATGAGGAACTCGTGCAGGTTCAGCACGCTCTCCTGTGTCGAGAAGTGCAGCATCGACGCCAGGATGAGTGCGCCGGCACCCAGCGTCGTGGCCTTGGTCGGGCCGTGGAGGCGGGTGTAGAAGTCGGGCAGGCGTGCGAGGCCGAAGGAGCCGATCAGAGTGAAGACGCCTCCGACGACGATGAGCCCGGCGACCAGGGCCTCGATGATCATTCGATGATGCTCCCGCGCCTGAGGTACTTGGCCAGGGTGACCGTACCGACGAAGCCCATCATCGCGATCAGGAGGGCGGCCTCGAAGAAGACGCCCGTGTCGAGGCGGATCCCGATGAGCACCAGCATCACGATGGCGTTGATGTAGAGCGTGTCGAGCGCGACCACGCGGTCGACGGCGTCGGGGCCGGCGATGAGACGATAGACGTTCAGGGCCATCGCGAGTCCGATACAGGCGATTCCGAAGACGACGGCGAAGCTGATCATTCGAAGATCTCCCGGATCGGGGCCTCGTATCGGCGCTTGATGAAGTTCACGGCTTCGTCGGGATCGGCCACGTCCAGACTGTGGACGAGCAGCGTCTCGCGGTCGGGTCCGATCTCGGACGACACGGTACCGGGCGTCAGCGAGATGACGTTGGCCAGCGTCGTGATGGCGTGGGGGTCGGTCAGCTCGAGTGGGACCACGAGCCAGCGCGGCCGGAGGGTCCGACCGACGTTCACGATCAGCCAGGCGACATGCAGGTTGGCCACGACGACGTCCCACAGGAACACGGGCGCGAACCGCACCAGGGCACCCCATCGCCGTACCTCGGGCCGCTCGGGCCAGAAGCGTCGGGTGAAGAAGGGCACGGTGATCGCGAGGACGCCCCCGAAAACGAGAGTTCCCGGGGCGATCGATCCGGTCAGCAGCACCCACGTCAGCAGTAGAAGGACCGAAAGAATCGGGTGCGGGAAAAGACCCCCGCGACGGGGTCCGCCGGTCGGGTGCGTCGAGTCGGAACCGGTCATTCGCCACCCCCCGTCTGGAGTTCCACGGCCACCCCTTCGGTGCCGCCGTCGGCCACGTCGTCGATGTCGCCGTCGGCCACGCCGTCGATGCCGCCGTCGGGACCCATGACCGCCTCGATGTACCCGGTCGGGTCGGCGAGTTGCGCGGCCGCGGCGTCGGTGAAGGTCGAGACCGGACCGGCAAGGATCGCGACGGCGGCGACGAGGCCGAGCAGCAGAACGGCCGGGGCTGCGCTGGCGGGGCGCCCCGAGGGAGGCGCGGTCCGGGGTGGATCGCCGATCTCGTCGTCGTCCGTGGAGGGCGCCGTGTTCCAGAAGACGGCGCTCCCCCCTCGAGCCAGGGCGACCAGGCCCAGAAGGCTACCGGCCAGGACGATCGTCCAGATCCACGCCACTCCATTCGCATCGGCGGCGCTCTGGAGGACATACACCTTCCCGAGGAAGCCGCCGAAGGGCGGAAGTCCTCCAATGGCGGCAGCGGCCACGAAGAAGAGCGTACCGAGCAGGGCCGGGCGCGCGACCTGGGGGGCGGGCTGCAGCCGGTCGACGACCTCCCCGCGCTCGGCCGAGACCATCTCGACGATCAGGAAAAGCGCGGCGACGATCAGCGTCGAGTGGACCATGTAGTAGAGACCGGCTGCCAGCGACGCCTCCGTGAAGAGGGAGATCGCGGTCATCATCACACCGACGGACACGACGAGCAGGTTGGCCACCATGCCGCGCAGCGTATTCGCGGCGAGGGCGCCGAGGGCAGCGAACACGATCGTCGCGAGGGCGATCGGGAGGAGAACGGCTCCCGGAAGGCCGTCGATCACCGGGGCCTCGCCCGGGAACACGAGCGTGTAGACGCGGATGATCGAGTAGACCCCGACCTTGGTCATGATCGCGAACAGCGCTGCGACGGGCGCGCTGGTGGCGCCGTATGTGCGCGGCAGCCAGAAGTAGAGCGGCAGGAGTGCGGCCTTCAGAGCGAAGACGACGAGCAGGAGGAGCGCGGCCGCCTGGACGACAGCCTCCAGCCCCGGGCCCACGTCGCCGACGCGAAGCGCCAGATCGGCCATGTTGAGCGTGCCGAGCGACCCGTACACCATCCCCAGACCGATCACGAAGAGGGCCGACCCGCCGAGATTGAGCACGACGTAGTGCAACCCGGCGCCGATGCGCTCCCTTCCGCCGCCGTGGAGCATCAGCCCGTACGAGGCGATGAGAAGGATCTCGAAGAAGACGAACAGGTTGAAGATGTCGCCCGTCAGGAACGCCCCGTTGAGGCCCATCAGCTGGAAGTGGAGCAGGGCGTGGAAATTTCGGCCATGCAGGTCCCAGCCCTGTGCGGCGAAGGCCACCGTCCCGAGCCCGACGAGCGACGTCATCGCCACCATCAGCACCGCGAGTCGATCGGCGACCAGCACGATCCCGTAGGGAGCGGCCCAGTCCCCGAGTCGATAGGTCATCATGCTGCCGCCGGCCGCCTCGACGACCAGAGCGGTCGCGATCCCCACCATCCCCAGCATCGACAGGACGCTGATCGCTCGCTGCGTTGCGATCGGGGCCCGGGCGAACAGCAGGAGCGTGACGGCCGTGAGCGCGGGCACGATCACGGGGAGAATCGGAAGGTGACTCACGAGGTGCCTCCCCCGTCGGCGGAGGCGGGATCGTGCACGTCGCCATCGACGTGATCCGACCCCAGGTCGTTGTAGGCGCGAAGGCTCAGTACCACCACGAACCCGGTCATCCCGAAGCTGATGACGATCGCCGTGAGCACCAGCGCCTGAGGGAGCGGGTCGGGGAAGGGGCTGTCCTTGATCGACGCGAGAGGCGCCAGGCCCGTGCGGACATAGCTCGACGAGAAGAGGAAGACGTTCGCCGCGTAGGAGAGCAGGGAAAGCCCCAGGATGGTCGAGAAGGTACGCGGCCGAAGGACCAGGAATACCCCGCCTGCGACGAGAACACCGACCGTGAGGGTGAGAAGCAGTTCCATGGCGTCAGTCCTCGTCGTCCGGGACGTCGACCGCGGTGGCGTTCCGGATCTTCCCCATGTTCGTGAGCATGATCATGACCACGGCGACGACCGTGAGGTATACGCCGAGATCGAAGAGAATCGCCGACGCGAGCTCCACCTCGCCGAACAGCGGCAGATCGAAGTAGTCGAACCATCCGGTCAGGAAGGGAGCGCCCCAGATCCAGGCTCCGATGCCGGTGAATGCGGCGATCAGGATTCCGCCCCCGATCACCTTGTGGAGGTCCCGCCCGAGACGCTCCTGCGTCCAGCCGACGCCCGAGGCGATGTACTGGATGATGAGCGCGACCGCGGTGACCAGACCGGCGATGAAGCCACCGCCCGGCTCGTTGTGGCCTCGCATGAAGAGAAAGATCGAGACCATCAGCGCCAGCGGGAGTGTCAGTCGGGCGACCGTGGTGAGCAACAGCGGGTAGCGCACCTCGTCCTTCGCGGATCCGACCCGCCAGCGCTCGGGGACGCCCATCCCATCGATCAGCGCATAGATCCCGAGGGCCGCGATGCCGAGGACGACGATCTCCCCGAAGGTGTCGTAGCCACGGAAGTCGACCAGGATCACGTTGACGACGTTGTATCCCCCGCCACCCGGCTTGCTCTCGGCGAGGAAGAAGTCGGAGATCGTGGAGACGTCTGTCGTGAGGAGCACCCACGATACCGAGGCGACCGCGGCCCCCGCGGCCCCGGCGATCAGGGCGTCCCGACCGAGCACGAATCGCGACTCCTCGTCGGGGCTCTGCTCCGGCAGAAGATGAAGGGCCAGCAGCAGAAGAACGATCGTCACGACCTCGACCGAAATCTGCGTGAGTGCGAGGTCGGGCGCGGAGAGATGCACGAAGCCGAGGGAGACGACCAGCCCGACGACACTGATGAAGACGAGCGCTCGGATTCGGTCGCGGTGCAGAAGGGCCGTCCCGAGCGTGCCGACCGCGAGGAAGACGAAGAAGGCGATGCTGATCGCATCCGCCGGTACGCGCGTGTCCGCACCCGTCGCCCAGGGGGAGGCGAGCATCGGCACCCCGACGGCGGCCACGGTGACAGCGGCGAGGAGCAGAAGATAGCGCTGAAGGGAGCCGTTCTCGAGCGCCTTCGTGATCGTGCCGGACACCGAGACGAGACGCCCGACCAGACCCTCGAACATCGCCTTCCCTCGGGGGAAGGGGAGCGGCCCCTCGTGGAGGGCGATGACCGACCCGCGGAATTTCCACGCGATGGCACCACCGACGATCGCGAGCGCGCTCATGAGGAGGGCCAGGTTGAGGCCGTGCCAGAGCTTGAGGCTGTAGTAGGGAAGCTCGCCACCGGCGGTCGGAATCCCGATCGTCGCACCCGCTGCGACCTCGACCAGCTTGCCCGCGACCTGCTTCGGAAAGAGCCCGATGGCGATGCACAGAAGCACGAGCAGCTCGACCGGGAGGCGCATGCCCCGTGGCGGCTCGTGCGGCGCTTTCGGTAGGTCGGTGGACTCGGGCCCGAGGAAGGCGTCGGCCACGTAGCGGATCGAGTATGCGACGCTGAAGAGGCCGCCCAGGGTGACGATCACCGGGAGCATCCAGCCGGGCCCGACGGCGTACTCGGCGTGCAGCGCCTCCTCGAAGAACATCTCCTTGCTCAGAAACCCGTTCAGCGGAGGAAGTCCGGCCATCGCCGCGGAGGCGACGAGCGCGAGGAGCCCGGTGATCGGGAGGGTGTGCCGCAGCCCCGACAGTCGCCGCAGGTCGCGGGTGCCGGTCTCGTGATCGACGATGCCCGCATTCATGAAGAGGCTCGCCTTGAAGGCGGCGTGGTTCATGATGTGGAAGACACCGACCACGGCCGCCATCGGGGTGCCGAGCCCGAAGCAGGCGGTGATGATCCCGAGGTGGCTGACGGTCGAGTAGGCGAGCAGGGCCTTGAGATCGTGGCGACTGACGGCGATGTAGGCCGCGACCACCATCGTCGTCACTCCCACGCCCGTGACCAGTACGAACCAGAGCTGTGTCCCGGCGAGGGCGGGGAAGAGCCGAGCGAGCAGGAAGACGCCCGCCTTCACCATGGTGGCCGAGTGCAGGTATGCGCTGACCGGCGTGGGCGCCGACATCGCGTGCGGCAGCCAGAAGTGGAAGGGGAACTGTGCCGACTTGGTGAAGGCGCCGAGCAGCACGAGCACCAGCATCGGTGCATACAGAGCGCTGGAGCGCACGAGGTCGCCCTGTGCCAGGATCTCGCTGATCTGGTTCGTTCCCGCGATCTGGCCGAGCAGAATGAAGCCGGCGAGCATCGCGAGACCGCCACCACCCGTGATCACGAGCGCCATGCGCGCGCCCTGTCTGGCCTCGGGCAGATGCTTCCAGAAGCCGATCAGGAGGAACGAACTGATGCTGGTCAGCTCCCAGAAGACCAGCAGAAGCAGGAGGTTGTCGGCCAGAACGACCCCGAGCATCGAGGCCATGAAGAAGAGGAGGAAGGCGTAGAACCTCCCCATCGGATCCTCGCGCGACAGGTAGTATCGCGCGTAGAGGATCACCAGCAGCCCGATCCCGAGGATGAGGAGCGAGAACAGCAGTGCCAGCCCGTCGAGTCGCAGGGTGAGGTCGAGCCCGATCGACGTCATCCACGGGATGTCGAGCGACGGCGTGGCGCCACCCATGACATCCGGAAGGAGCGACGCGAGGAGCAGGAACGACGCACCCGCCGCCCCGCCGGCCGCCAGCGCACTCTGGGTTCGACCCCACCGCACGAACCAGGGCGGCAGGAGCGCCCCGGCGAGCGGGATCAGGATGATGAGGAGGAGCGTCATGTGATGGACGACGGAAGCCTTGAGGAGTCCAGGGTCCGGCGCGTCACGCCCCCAGATGGTCCGCGAACGAGCCGCCGGAAGATAAGAGAGTCGTTGGGGGCGTCAAATCGCCTCGGGGCTACCGCGATGGCTGGATTCAGTGCCGTGATGGCACTCGGTAGGGATGCGGTGCGGCGCCCTCAGCGAACGGGGTCGGCGCTGCCCGCCGATCGCCGCGGACCGGTCACCGTCCGCCTTCCGCGGGTCGGCCACCCGGCTTCCATTCCGGGGTCGGCCCGGAGGCGAGCGCGTCCAGCATGTCGATGGCGGCCTCGACGAGGGCGGTCATGTGGTCGTAGTCCGCGAGGTCCGCCTCATCGGAGGGCTGGTGGTAGTCGTCGTGCAGATCGTACGACGAGAGCGTGTGGGCCGGGATGCCGAGCTGCGCGAAGGGGAGGTTGTCACTGCGGAAGTAGAAGTTCATCTCGGGACGCGGGTCGGGCACGATGGGACTCCCCTGTGCCGCGAGCAGATCCCCCATCGTCGAGCGCTCGTACCCCGTCAGCCATCCGCGACCGAAGCCGCCCGCCAGGCTGTCCGGTCGTGCGATCATCTCGATCTGCAGGTCCGCGACGATTCCGTCGAAGTCCACGGTCGGAGATTCGATCCACTCCCGCGTCCCGTAGAGCCCCATCTCCTCAGCCGTGAAGAAGGCGACCAGGATCGTCCGGGCGGGCCCGTCGCCCCGCGCTCGGGCCTCGGCGAAGTGTCGCCCGATCTCCAGTGTCGCCACCGACCCCGACGCGTCGTCGTCCGCACCATTGTAGATCGAGTCTCCCTCGACGGGCGGGCCCACACCGACATGATCGTGATGGGCGCCCACCACCACGATCTCGCCGGCGAGGGCCGGGTCGGATCCTGGGATGACCCCGAGTACGTTGTATGCGGTGACGACCTCGGACGGATCGAGCTCGGCGATGTCCGTGCCCACCGCGGGGGGACGGATACGGCCGTCGGCATCCCGTACGAGCGGAACGGCCTGACGGTATCCGTCGGTTCCCGCGGGCTCGACGCCGTAGCGTGCGAGCTCCGCCTCGATCATGCGAACGGCCCGGAGTTCACCCTCGGTCCCCGCTCGGCGACCCAGCATGGAGTCGGCCGCCAGCCCCTGGAGCAGGGCCTGCACGCGTTCGACGCGGGGTGGACCTTCGGCGGTCGTGTCGGCCGGCGGCTGGCTACGACCTCCGCAGGCCACGGCGAAGAGGAGAACCGTGAGAGTCGAGATGCGGTGGGTCATGTTCGAAGCGTCATGGGATGAGGGGGACGAGCCTGGACGGGGGAAGAGTACGGGGAGCCGGCTCCCCCGAACAGCACCCGTGCGCCCGGCGACCGGGCCCCCTAGGTTCTCTCGGAACGCGGGCCCGCAGCGGGCCCCTCACCCTCCGCGACACCCTCCCCGGACATGGCCACGACCCTCCGCGAACGTCTCCACACGCCGAAGCTTCTCGTACTCCTCGGGTTCGTCCTGCTCGCCGCCTGCGACACCTCCGTGCCGGCGGCTTCGGAAGATCCCGATCTCGCCCGCTGGGAGGCGCGCGCCGAACAGGTCGAGATCGTCCGGGACGACTGGGGTGTGCCCCATATCTACGCCCCGACGGATGCGGACGCGGTGTTCGGTCTCATGTACGCGCAGGCCGAGGACGACTTCCCCCGGATCGAGACCAACTTCCTCACCGCGCTCGGACGGATGGCGGAGGCCGAGGGGGAGAGCCGCGTCTGGCAGGATCTCCGGATGAGACTCTTCATCGATCCCGTCGAGCTGCAGGCGATGTACGACGAGAGCCCGCAGTGGCTGCGCGACCTGATGGACGGCTGGGCGGACGGACTCAACTACTACCTCCACACCCACCCCGAGACCGAGCCGATGGTGCTCGACCGGTTCGAGCCCTGGATGGCGCTGTCGTTCAGTGAGGGGTCCATCGGAGGAGACATCGAGCGGGTGAGCCTCGGTCGTCTCGAGGACTTCTACGGAGATGCGGAGGCGTCGCTGCAGCGGGCAGCCGAGATGGCCGACGACGGCGCGGGCACGGCGAGCGGCGCGCGGTCGCGCATGGCCATGGCGTTGCCCACCGGCGGCCGGGTGGCGGACCGAGCCGTCGCGGCACCCGGGGAGGCCCGGGTCGGAGCCGCGCCCGGATGGTCGTCCGGCCTCGAGCAGCCCGACCCCTACCTCGAGCCCGTCGGCTCCAACGGTATCGCGATCGCCCCCGAGAACACCGTCGACGGCAACGCGCTCCTTCTGATCAATCCGCATACCTCCTTCTTCTTCCGGCACGAGGCCCACGTCGTCAGCGACGAAGGCCTGAACGCGTACGGGGCGCTCACCTGGGGGCAGTTCTTCGTCTACCAGGGCTTCAACGAGACCGCCGGCTGGATGCACACCTCGAGCTCGGTGGACAACATCGACGAGTTCGCGGAGGACATCGTCGAGCAGGACGACGGCCTGTACTACCGCTACGGCGACGAGCTGCGGCCGGTGGAGACGGAGGAGACCACCGTGCAGTACGTGACCGAGGATGGCAGCATGGCGGAGCGGACCTTCACCACCTATCGGACGCACCACGGCCCGATCGTCCGCGAGACGGAGGACGGGCGCTGGGTGGCCACGGCGCTGATGGAGGAGCCGATGCGTGCCCTCATCCAGTCCTACTCGCGCACCAGGGCGGCGAACCTGGACGAGTACCTGGAGGTCATGGAGACCCACACGAACTCGTCCAACAACACCCTCTTCGCGGACGCGGAGGGTAACGTCGCCTACCTGCACTCCAACTTCGTGCCGGTGCGAGACACCCGGTTCGACTACTCGAACCCCGTGGACGGTTCGGATCCGGCGACGGACTGGAACGGCGTCCACACCCTCGAGGAGTCGCCCAACTCGATCAACCCGTCGACCGGCTTCGCCTTCTGCTCGAACAACTGGCCGTATTCTGCGGCGGGTGAGGCGAGTCCGGATCCGGAGAACTTCCCGTCCTACATGGACCGCGGAAGCGAGAACTACCGGGGCGTCCACGCGCTTCGGCTGCTGCCGGGGGTGAGCGACTTCACGCTCGATGGGCTCGTGGAGACCGCGTACTCGACGCAGATGCCGTACTTCGACGAGAACCTTCCGGCGCTCTTCGAGGCGTACGACGCGATGCCGGCGGGAGCGGCGAAGGACGAGCTGGCGCCCGCGATCGAACTGCTGCGCGGGTGGGACATGCGCTGGGGTGTGGAGTCGATCCCGACGTCCATCGGAGTCTACTGGGCCACCGAGATGCGGGGTGGTGCGGAGCCCCTTGCGGCGCTCGCCGTCGCGATCGAGGAGCTGGAGGCGGACTTCGGATCGATCGAGACGCCCTGGGGCGAGATCAACCGGTTCCAGCGGGTGAACGGCGAGATCTCGCAGCCGTTCAACGACGAACTGCCCAGCACCGCGGTGGGCTTCCCGTCCGCGCGGTGGGGGACGCTCGCGTCGTTCGGCGCGCGCCAGTATCCGGGCACGGATCGCTGGTACGGGACGAGCGGCAACTCCTTCGTGGCCGTCGTGGAATTCGGCGGGCCCGGCGAGCTTCGGGCGCGTGCCGTGACGGCGGGTGGACTGAACAGCGATCCCGCCGATCCGCACTTCAACGATCAGGCGGAGCGGTACGCCACGGGGAATCTCCGGGACGTGTACTTCTACCGCGACGACGTGGAGGCCGCGGCGGAGCGGACGTACCGGCCCGGGCAACGGTAGAGGTCCGCGGTCTGGGGAGTTTCCCTACACCGATGCGCCGGTGTAGCCCGGCAGCGGGGGAGGAGCAGGTCCGACAGCTTGGAGGTGTCACCAGACGACACCTCCAGGCTGGAGAGAGGATCCCATGAGTACCGCGACGACTCCGCGGCGTACCGATACATCCGACGTCCCCGCGATCCCGAAGACGATGAAGGCCGCCGTGTTCGTACGGCCGGACCTGATCGAACTGCAGGAGCGTCCGGTGCCGACCATCGGCGCCGGCGAGGCGCTGGTCCGGATCACGACCACGACGATCTGCGGCACCGACGTCCACATCCTCAAGGGGGAGTACCCGGTCGAACCGGGCCTCATCATCGGGCACGAGCCCGTCGGGGTGATCGCGGCGCTCGGGGATGGCGTGACGGGATACCGGGTGGGCCAGCGGGTCATCGTGGGCGCGATCACGCCGTGCGGTACCTGCTTCTCCTGCCTGTCGGGCCAGGGAGCCCAGTGCGGATCCACCGGTTCCGGTCACGCGACGGCGCTCGGGGGCTGGCGGTTCGGCAACACCATCGACGGCGCGCAGGCCGAGTACCTGCGCGTCCCGGACGCGGTCGCCAACCTGACGGCCGTGCCGGAGGGGCTGAGCGACGAGCAGGTTCTCATGTGCCCGGATATCATGAGTACCGGATTCGGTGGGGCCGAAAGCGGCGACATCCGGATCGGCGATACGGTCGCGATCTTCGCCCAGGGTCCGATCGGGCTGTGTGCCACGGCGGGCGCGAGACTGATGGGCGCGACCCGGATCATCGCGGTCGAGACCGTCGCGGAGCGGATCGAGGTATCGCGGGCCTTCGGGGCCGACGAGGTGGTCGATTTTCGTGACCGTGACCCGGTCGAGGCCATCATGGAGCTCACCGATGGTCGTGGCGTGGACGTCGCGATCGAGGCGCTCGGGCTCCAGCAGACCTTCGAGCAGGCTCTGCGCTCTCTCCGTCCCGGGGGGACGCTGTCGAGCCTCGGCGTGTATTCCGGCAAGCTCACCATGCCGCTGGACGCGATCGCGGCGGGGCTCGGAGATCACACGATCGTCACGACCCTCTGCCCGGGAGGGAAGGAGCGGATGCGTCGGCTCATGGAGGTCGTCGCATCGGGTCGGGTGGACCTCGAACCGCTGGTGACGCACCACTTCGATCTGGAGGACATCGTCGAAGCCTACGAGCTGTTCGCCCACCAGCGGGACGGCGTCCTGAAGATCGCGATCACCACCTGACCGCAGAGTGCCGGGTCCGCCGACCGGCGGGCTTCGGCACGGCTGCGCCGGACGCCTCCGGTCCCTCGGGAGCCCCCGTGGCCCCTTGCGGACCGGGGGCGTCGTTGCGATCGTCATGTACCCCCTGGGGGTATAGGGCCGCGGCGTTGGGCCCGAAGGTCGCCCCCTTCTCGAATCCATGAAGCTACAGGGAGATTCTGATGACGACGACGCGACTCTCCATCGACGGCATGTCCTGCGACCACTGCGTGAAGGCGGTGCGGTCCGCGCTCGAAGATGTGGCCGGCGCGAAGGTCGAGGATGTCGAGATCGGCTCGGCGACGATCACCCACGACGGCACGCGTGTCTCGCCCGGTGCGCTCGCGGAGGCCGTGACCGAGGAGGGCTACGAGGCGCGAGTCGAAGGCCAGCGGTGACGTGAAGACCACGGACCCCCCGATCGCCCACGCCGCCGAGGGCGCGGCCGTAGCGGAATCGAAGGAGGGCGGGGCGCCCGAGCCCGGTCACGCGACCCTCGCCGTCGAGGGCATGACGTGTGCCGCCTGCTCCTCTCGGGTGCAGCGCGCCCTCGAGCGCACGGAGGGCGTGACGAGCGCGTCCGTGAACCTCATGCTCGAGAATGCGGTCGTGGACTTCGACCCGGATCGCCTCTCGACCGCCCGCATCATCGAGATCGTCGAGGATGCCGGCTACGGCGCGCGCCTCCCGGATACGGGCACGAGTGCGCTGGATGAACAGGCCGATCAGGACAGGGCGGGCGAGCAGGAATTCCGGCGCCTCCGCCTGAAGGCGATCGTCGCCCTGACCGCCGCCGCCGTCGGGATGGTGATTTCGATGCCGGTGATGTCGGCGATCGCCGCGGCCGGAGCGGGTCCGGGCGGTGCGTCGGGCGGCATGGCGATGACCGATCCCTTCATGCGCTGGTCCGCCCGCGTGATCGATCCCGCCATCGAGGCGGTCTTTCCGTGGCTGTACACGATGGACCACCGGATTCTGCTCGGAGCGCTTCTGCTCCTCACCGTCGCGGTGATGGGGTGGGCCGGTCGACACTTCTACACGCGTGCGTGGACTGCCGCGAAGCACGGCACCTCGGACATGAACACGCTCGTGGCTCTCGGCACGGGAGCCGCCTTCGTCTACTCGCTCGTGGCGACGTTCGCGCCCGACATCTTCGTGTCGCGAGGCGTGAGCCCGGACGTGTACTACGAGGCGGTGCTCTTCATCATCGCCCTCATCCTCGTCGGGAACGCCTTCGAGGCGCGTGCCAAGCGCGAGACGTCGCGGGCGCTGCGGCAGCTGTCGGAATTGCAGCCCGCGACCGCACGGGTCCTCAGGGACGGTGGCGAGGTCGAGGTCCCGATCGAACGGGTAGAGCGTGGCGACACGGTCGTGGTGCGTCCGGGCGAACGGATCCCGGTGGACGGGGAGGTCACGTCGGGTGCCTCGGCGGTCGACGAGTCGATGCTGACCGGGGAGTCGATGCCGGTCGACAAGTCGGTCGGATCGGAGGTCATCGGCGGGACGGTGAACCGCACCGGCTCGTTCCGGCTTCGTGCCACGAAGCTCGGCGCGGAGAGCACGCTCGCGGGCATCGTGAAGCTGATGCGCGACGCGCAGAGCTCGCGGGCGCCGATCCAGGGGCTCGTGGACCGGGTCACCGCCGTGTTCGTCCCGACGGTGATCGCGATCGCGGCCGCGACCTTCTTCGTGTGGCTTTTCACCTGGACGGGCGAAGCTCCGCTCATTCCGGCCTTCGCGGTCGCCGTGACGGTCCTCATCATCGCCTGCCCCTGCGCGATGGGCCTGGCGGTTCCCACGGCGATCATGGTGTCGACGGGGAAGGGGGCCGAGGCCGGCATCCTGCTCAAGGGCGGCGAAGCGCTGCAGCGCGCCGGCGATGTCGACACGGTGGTGCTCGACAAGACGGGGACGGTGACCGAGGGGCGGCCCTCCGTGACGGACGTGGTGCTGGTCGGGGCGGATGCCGTGTCGGACCCACCGAATCCGTCGAGCGAATCGGTGCTGCTGCGCATGGCGGCGGCGGTCGAGGTGTTGTCGGAGCATCCTCTCGGAGAGGCCGTGGTGCACTTCGTCCGCGAGAAGGGCCTCGACATCCCCGAGGCGGACGGCTTCGAGAGCCTCACCGGTCGCGGGGCGAGCGCGCGGGTCGATGGACGTGACGTGCTCGTCGGCAACGCCAGGCTCATGGGGGAACGCGGGGTCGAGACTTCCGAGCTGGAGCCCCGGGCCGAGGCGCTGTCGGAGCGGGCCCGGACCCCGATGTACGTCGCCATCGACGGCACCCTCGCCGGCGTGATCGCGGTCGCCGATCCCGTACGCGGGACGAGCCGCGAGGCGATCGCACGCATGCGGGGGATGGATCTGGATATCGTCCTTCTGACCGGCGATACCGAGGCCACGGCCCGCGCGGTGTCGGAGGACGTCGGAATCGATCGTGTAGTCGCGGGCGTCCTCCCCGATGGGAAGGTCGACGAGGTGCGTCGTCTCCAGGAGGAGGGCCGGATCGTCGCGATGGTGGGAGACGGGATCAACGACGCGCCGGCGCTCGCGCAGGCCGATCTGGGCATGGCGATGGGCGGCGGCACCGAGATCGCCGCGGAGGCGGGGGACGTCGTCCTCATGCGCGAGGACCTGCACGGTGTGGCCGACGCGGTGCGACTGTCGCGGAAGACGCTGCGCACGATGAAGGAGAATCTGTTCTGGGCCTTCGTCTACAACACCGTCGGAATTCCCGTGGCGGCCGGCGTGCTCTACCCGACGTTCGGGATCCTGCTGTCGCCGATCCTGGCGAGCGCCGCGATGGCGTTCAGCTCGGTCAGTGTCGTCGGCAACTCGCTCCGGCTGCGGGGACTGCGCCTCGGGGCCGAGAGCGGTCGGCGTCCGCGGGGGGATGGGCGGAGAGATGGCCAGGAGCCCCGAGCGATCCCGGAGGCCGCATGAGCACGCACCCGCACCACCAGTCCCCGGAGGACCGCGCCGCCGTGGGTGTCGATGCCGACGCGCGGGACCGCAATCTCAAGCGACTGCGCCGGATCGAAGGGCAGGTTAGGGGCATCCACCGCATGGTCGAGGAGGACCGATACTGTCCGGATATCCTGACGCAGGTGGCCGCCGCGCAGGCCGCCTTACGGTCTGTCGCGCGCGAACTTACGCGCAATCACCTGAAGCACTGCACGAGCGCGGCGATCGAGGCCGACGACGGCACCGCCGACGAGGTGATCGACGAGCTCGTGGACCTGATGTACGCGAAGCTGCGGTAGATGCACGCGGGCGACCGCCGGGGCGAGGCCCGCGGGCGTCCCCCCGGAGTCGTCGGACTCGTCCGCGAGGTCAGCGACTCGCGTAGGCCGTCGCGCCCTCCGACGAAAAGGCCATGACGTCGTAGGCGTCTGCGGGCTGCCCCTCGATCTCCATTCCCGGAGACCCGACCGGCATGCCGGGAACGGCGAGGCCGAGAGACGCGGACCGCACCGCCTCGTCCGCGAGGTAGTCGCGCAGGACATCGGCGGGCACGTGACCCTCGACGAGCTCTCCACCGACCATCGCGGTATGGCAGGAGTGCATCTCGCCCGGGACGCCGACCTCTGCCTTCACATTGTGCATGTCGGGGCGCTCGATCTCGCGGACCTCGAACCCGTTCTCCTCCAGGTGCGCGGCCCAGTCGCCGCAGCAGCCGCAGGTGGGCGCCTTGTAGATCGTGATGACGTTGTCCGGCTGATCGAACGACGCCGCCAGGATTGCGGAGGGCGCGGGACCCGCCGGGGCGGCGGCCACCGGCGCAGGCGCGGCCGCGGGCTGGGCGGGAGCGTCCGTGTCGCCGCGGTTCATGAGGATCGCGACGGCCAGGCCGGCGAAGAAAGCTGCGGCGAGAAAGGGAAGCTTGGACATGTCTCGATGGGGTCGGGTTCGATTGGCTGCTGTCTGAATCTATGTCTTGGCGGCCCATGTCTCACCCCCCCGGGGTGGCATCACGCGCGGGAAGGTCCGGCGGCCGAGGTGGAACCCGGCGGGGTCGATCCACCATATTCCATGACGGAGTACCCTCATCTCGAATCCCGGACCCGCTATGGATCGCGCACGCTTCGCCGTCATCGGTGCAGTCATCGCCGCTGTCGCATTCACGACCTGGCCCGCCGCATCGTTCGCCACCGCGACGACTGGCCCCGTCCACTTCGAACTCCGGACGTCGGTTCCGGCGGCGGATTCCACGGTCGCGCCGACGGACGAGGTTCGGCTCTGGTTCACGCAGGAGCCGCAGGATGGCACGACGCAGGTCCGCGTCATGCGGGGGGACGAGCGTGTCCCGACGGGCGACGCGCAGATGGATCCGGACGACGCGAGCTCGTACTTCGTGCAGCACGAGATGCCCATGACCGCTGGGGAATATCGCGTCATGTGGCGCTCCATGGCGCCCGATGGGCACGTGGTGAACGGCGACTTCGAGTTCGCGATCGCGGAGGCCGGAGGCGGGAGCTGACTCCGGTCCTCTCGGCCGCGATCGGCTCGCTCTACTTCACCAGTGTCGTTCTCGCGGTCGGGTGTCTCGTGACTCGTGCCGCGATTCTACCGCGTGCGAGCCGTCGCGCGGTCGGGGGTGCGCTCCACGGTGACACGATGCCCCGCCGGGTCGCCACCGTCGGCGTGGTTGCCGGCGTCGGAGTCGTGGTAGGGCTGGTCGGCCTGTTCGCCCGTCAGGCGGACGAGCTGCGCTTCCCGGGTGATCCCTTCCGGGGAGCTATGGACATGCTGCTCGGGACCGCGTGGGCGAACTCGTGGTGGTGGGCCGTGGGCGGGGCCATGGTCCTGCTCCTCGGGACGGCTCTGGCATCACGGGGACGCTCTCCGGGGTGGTGGCTGGCCACGCTGGGCCTCCTCCCCATCGTCGTGCTTCCGGGACTCACGGGTCACGCGAACAGCGCGGATGCCCGAATGCTCGCGCTCGCTGTGGACGGCATTCACGTGATTGCCGCGGGTGCCTGGATCGGAAGCCTCGGGGTCGTGATGTTGGTCGGGAGGCGCAACCTCCGCCCCCTGGTGGAGGCCTTTTCGCCCGTCGCGATGGTGGCGGTCGGGCTTCTCGTCGCCAGCGGAACCGTCGCGAGCTACCGGATGATCGACCCGATCTCGGCGTACTGGACGACCCAGTACGGCCGTATCCTCCTGTTCAAGGTCGGTCTCTTCCTGCTGGTCGCCGGCCTGGGCGCCTGGAACTGGCGGCGCCGGACACCCCGGCTCGGCAGTCCGGAGGGGGACGCGGCGATGGTTCGGTCGGGGACGACGGAGTTCCTGATCGCGCAGGTCGTTCTGGTGGTGACGGCGGTGCTCGTGCGCACGTCGCCGTGACCCCGGCTCCGGGTCAGGCCGGTCCCAGGCTGACTTCGACCACCGCGCCACCCTCGGGACGGTCACGGGCGCCCACGGTACCGCCGCTCCGCTCGGCCAGCGACCGTACGATCGCGAGGCCGAGTCCGGTGCTGGCGTCCGCGCCCCCGGGAGTCCGCGCAGGATCGGCGCGGTAGAAGCGCTCGAAGATGCGCTCGGGGTCGGGTCCCAGACCGGGTCCCTCGTCCTCCACGCGGACGCGGACGCCGACTCCGTCCCCCCCTCCATCGTCCGAAACGACGACGGTGACGGTCCCGCCCTGGGGCGAGTGTCGCACCGCATTCTCCACCAGATTCCAGAGCACCTGGCCGAGCGTGGTCGAATCCACCGCGCATCCGTCGCACTCGACCCGAAGGTCGATCGTGACCGATCGGTCGGTGTGACGGGCGGAGAGGCGGTCCACGACGCTTCGTGCGATCCGGCGAACATCGGTTCCGACTGCGGCCCGGCCGTGTCCCCCTCGTCCACCGACGATCACGCGACCCGCTGAATCGTCACGCATCGCCCCGTCCCTCGCCGTGGGGCTCCGTGTCGAGTCGCCCCGTGTAGAGTCGGCTCGCGCGGCTGCCAGAAGCTCTTCCGTGATGCGGCTCAGCCGGTCGATCTCCTCGAGGGCGCTCTCCAGCACCTCGCGATACTCCCGGGGCTCGCGCTCCCGTCGCAGCGCCACCTCGATTTCGCCCCGCAGCGCGGTCAGTGGTGAGCGAAGTTCGTGGCTCGCGTCCGCCGCGAACTGTTCCTGCGCGTCATACGAGCGCTGGATCCTCGCGAGCATCGTGTTGAGGACCTCGACCAGCCGTCGGTACTCCGTCGCGTCGGCCCAGGCGTCGATGCGGGTATCGAGCGAGCCCGCACCGATCTCCTCGGCCTGGTCGATCACCTCGTTGACGGGGCGGACGACGCGGCCGGCCAGCCACCAGCTCCCCACGAAGGAGGATCCGGCGACGGCGGCTCCGACCAGGAGCAGCAGCAGCGCGGCACGCGCGAGCATCTCGTTCCGCGCGGTGAGCGGCGCCGCCACCTCGAGCACGTGCTCGTTGTGCATCGGCCCGAATCGATCCAGCGGATAGTACACGGCGCGGACCGGCGCTCCCTCGTACCTGGCTTCCCGCCAGACGATCTCGCCCGCACCCGCGGCCCGCAGCGCGTCCGGATCCACCGGGAGGTCCTCCGTCATGAACTGCGACCGGAGCAGGGACCGCCCCTCGACGCTCCACACCTGGGCCCACCGGATGAGGTCGGTCACCGATCGCGCCTCCTGCACGGTCAGCTCCCATTCGTGGAATCGCATCGCTCCGTCCGGTGAGTCGGTCACCGAGGACGCCTGGATGGAGGCGACGGCCACGATGGAGGCGTCGAGTTCGCGATCGAGCTGCAGGCGGAGGCCGACGAGGACGGCCAGCGCCACGATCGCGAAGGCCGCGGTCATCGCCGCGGTCGCACGGAGCGCCAGCAGCCGACGAATGGACGTGGTCGTGGTCACGCGTCCTCCTCGCGCAGCACGTAGCCGACCCCGCGGACCGTCTGCACGAGTGGCGTGCGCTCACCCTGGCGCAGCTTCTGTCTGAGGCGACGAACGTGCACGTCGACGACGTTGCTCATGGGATCGAAGCTCAGGTCCCAGACCTTCTCGAGCAGCTCCGTGCGGCGCACGACACGCTCGGCATTCCGCATGAAGTATTCGAGGAGCCTGAATTCCAGCGGTGTCAGATCCAGCGCCTCCCCGGCCCGGGTCGCGCGATGCCGGATCAGGTCGATGTCGACGTCGGCGTAGGTGAGGCGGTCGAGCCGCTCCCGCCCTCCGCGTCGCATCAGGGCCCGAAGGCGCGCGATCAGCTCGTCGAAGGCGAAGGGCTTGGTGAGATAGTCGTCGGCCCCCGCATCCAGGCCGGTCACGACATCCTCGGAGGCATCGCGCGCGGTGAGCATGAGGACCGGTGAGGCGACGTCGCGCGACCTCAGCTCGCGCACGACCTCGAACCCCGAGCGTGCGGGCAGCATGACGTCGAGCACGATGGCGTCGTACGGGTGCACGGCGGCCTTCAGCAGGCCGTCCTCGCCGTCGTGCGCCACATCGGCGGTCCACCCCTCCTCGCGCAGCCCGCGGGCCACGAAGCTGGCGACCTTCCGGTCGTCCTCGACGATCAGGATTCGCATGCGCCGAAGATAATGTGTGTGACCTGCGGAATGCGGCGGTTCGAGGCGCCGATGACGGAATCGTCATTCAGCCTTCATCCGCGCTTCACCCGGGGTCGGTGAGCTTCAAGGCGTTCGTCGGAATCCGTGCAAGCACGTCGGGCGGCGAACCGATCTACTCCACTGCCCTCACGCAGGGCCGTCTTCGGACCCGGGCCGGTCTCACGCAATGACTCGACACATCCACCGACGCGACTTCCTCCGCGCCACCGGCGTCCTCGGCACGCTGACGGCCCTCGAAGCCGTGCGCCCGTCGTGGGCGTCCGCCACCGACGGCTTGCAGCGTTCTGCAGGGGGGGTGCTTCACGGGAGCGGGCGTGAACTCGACCTCGTGATCGACCGGACGCGGCTCGCCGTGGACGGGCGGGGCACGCGCGCCGTGACGATCAATGGGACGATGCCCGGACCGATGCTGCGGTACCGAGAGGGCGACGAGCTCGTGATCAACGTCGACAACCGGCTGGACGAGGACACCTCGATCCACTGGCACGGCATCATCCTTCCGAACGATCAGGACGGGGTGCCTGGCGTCACCTTCGACGGCATTCCGGCGCGATCGCGGTTCACGTACCGCTTCCCACTCGAGCAGAACGGCACCTACTGGTACCACAGCCATTCCGGATTCCAGGAACAGCTCGGGATGTATGCGCCGCTCATCATCGACCCGGCGGAGCCGACCGTCGAATACGATCGCGAGCACGTCGTCCTGCTCGCGGACTGGACCTTCGAGGATCCGTACCGGATCATGGCGCGGCTCAAGAAGCACCCCGACTACTACAACAACCAGCGCCGGACGCTCTTCGACTTCTTTCGCGACGCCGCGGACGACGGACTGGGCGCCGCGGTACGTGACCGCCTCGCGTGGGGCGAGATGCGGATGATGCCCTCCGACATCGCCGACATCACCGGCACGACGTACACGTACGTGATGAACGGGATGGGTCCGGTCGGGAACTGGACCGGACTGTTCGAGCCGGGCGAGCGCGTCCGCCTCCGCTTCATCAATGCGTCCGCCGCCACCCATTTCGACGTCCGGATTCCCGGTCTGCCCATGACCGTGGTGCAGGCCGACGGGCTGTACGTGAAGCCGATCGAGACCGACGAGTTCCGCATCGCCATCGCCGAGACGTACGACGTGATCGTCGAGCCGCGCGAGAACCAGGCGTACACCGTGTTCGCGGAGGCCATGGACCGGAGCGGATTCGCCCGCGGGACGCTCGCCGTCCGCGAGGGGATGGAGGCCGAGGTCCCGCAGCGACGTGAACGCTTCCTGCTGACCATGGCGGACATGGGGCACGGGTCGCACGGCGACCACGAGGGGATGGACATGGGAGGCATGGACCACTCGGCGATGGATCATGCCGCGATGGACCATTCCGCTATGCTCCGCGCTCCCGGAACGATCCCGCCGGACGTGACGCACGGTCCCGGGGATCACGGCGCCGCGAACGCCGGGGTCGCGATGGTCGCGACCTCGCGGATCGACGAACCCGGAAATGGTCTCGGGAAGGACGGCTGGCGCGTGCTGACCTACGCCGATCTCGAGGCCACGGAGCCCCGCCCGAACTTCCGGGCTCCGGATCGGGAGATCGAGCTGCACCTCACGGGCAACATGGAGCGCTACACATGGGGGTTCGACGGCGTCCCGCACGCCGACGCGGAGCCGATTCCCCTGACGCTGGGTGAACGGATCCGACTGACGCTGGTCAACGACACGATGATGGCGCACCCGATCCATCTGCACGGCATGTGGATGGAGCTGGAAAACGGGAAGGGCGACCTCTGTCCGAGGGTGCACACCGTCGACGTGAAGCCGGCAGAACACGTGTCGGTGCTGTTCGACGCGGATGTGCCCGGTCGATGGGCCTTCCACTGCCACGTCATGTATCACATGCACGAGGGCATGTTCAGGGTGTTCGAGGTGAGGGAGCCGACGGCGGTGGACGGAGAGGGCTCGTGATGGAGGAGGACCACGACGCGGGCAGGCCGACGCGCGCCCGCCGCGCCGCGGCGCTCGTGCTTCAGGGCGTGGTGTTGGCTCTGACCGCCGGGCCGTCGGCGGCGCAGATGGGCGGTAACACCTACACGTATGTCGCATTCGACGAGCTGGAGCTGGCCACGTCGCCGGAGGCGCAGCCGGTGGTATTCGACGGCGAGGCGTGGTACGGGGGCGATTTCGATCGGCTGTGGCTCAAGGCGGCGGGGGAGTTCGGCACGTCCGAGGGACAGCGCGACGCCGAGGTCGCCCTTCAGGCACTCTACAGCCGCGCGGTGACCGCTTTCTGGAATCTGCAGGCAGGTGTGCGCGTCGATCACCGTACCGAAGACGGCGGAGCTACCCGTCCTCGTCTCGCATTCGGGGTCGAGGGACTCGCGCGATACTGGTTCGAGGTGGAGGCCTTCGCCTTCGTGGGGGAGGATGGTGACGTGACGGGCACGCTGGAGGCCAGCTACGACATGCTGCTGACCCAGCGGCTCGTCCTCGAGCCCGAGGTCGAGATCTCGCTGGCCAGCGAGGCGATTCCCGAGTCGGGACTCGGGTCGGGGTTCACCGAGGGTGAGTTCGGCCTCCGACTGCGCTACGAAGTCCGGCGGGAGTTCGCGCCGTACATCGGATGGTCCTGGGAGCGTGCGTTCGGGGAGACGGCGGATCTGGTCGGGGCTCGCGGCGAGGACGGGACGGAGGGCACCTTCGTGGCGGGGTTTCGCTGGTGGTACTGATCCGAAGCGCGAGGGCACGACCGCACGACAGGTAGACCAGCGCGACCCGTATGGAGTCGAACCGGACGCATTCAGGCAGGGGGACTCATTCAGGCACTCGGCCACACAGTAGAACTCCTCGACCCCCTCGCACGCGGCGTCCGTACGGGCGCCGGGTTCTTCTGGAAGTCCGGCTGGGCGTTCGTGCTCGGCTATACGGTGAGCGGGATGATTCAGGCGTTCGTGCCGAAGGCCCGGCTGGTGGAGCTGATGGGGGGCGCGAGTCTGCGGTCGGTAAGCCTGTCCACCATCTTCGGGGCGATCAGCTCGTCCTGCTCGTTCGCGGCTCTCGCTGCGGCCCGATCGCTGATCGCGAAGGGCGCGCACTTCATCGCGGGCGTGGCCTTCATGTTCGCCTCGACGAATCTCGTGATCGAGCTCGGGATCCTGATCTGGATCTTCCTGGGATGGGAGTACGTCGCGGCGGAGATCGTGGGGGGCATCGTGATGATCGCGATCAGCAGCATGCTGGTACGGCTCACCTATCCCGACGACACGCTCGAGAAGGCGCGCGAGCACGTCGAGGCGACGACGCCGGCCGAAGAGGACGACTTCGACTGGAAGACGCGGATCACGAGCGTGTCGGGATGGCGTCGCGTCGGGCACAACTTCGTGTCCGAGTGGAAGATGGTGTGGCGGGAAATCCTGATCGGATTCACCATCGCGGGCTTCGTGGCCGAGCTCGTCCCGGCCTCGGTGTGGGGGACGATCTTCCTGCTCGACGCTCCCGCCTCGATCCCGCAGTGGCTCATCGTCGTCGAGAACGCCCTGGTCGCACCCTTCGTGGCGGCCGCGACCTTCATCGGCAGCATGGGCAACATCCCGCTCGCGACGGTGCTCGCCGCCAACGGCGTGCTGTTCGCCGGAATCATGGGGTTCATCTACTCGGATCTGATCGTGCCCCCGCTCGTGGCCGTGAACGCCAAGTACTACGGCTGGCGCACGGCGCTCTACATCGCCGGGATCATGTATGTCAGCATGGTCTCGACCGCCCTGATCCTGCACGTCGGATTCGGAGTGATCGGGCTGACCCCGGAGAGCACCCGTGCGGTGGAGGAGGTCACACGGTTCGGGATCGACTACACCTTCTGGCTGAACGTCGCCTCCGTCTTCGCGGTCGGCGTGCTCGTGTGGGCACACCGGCGCTTTATCGCCGAGGAGGGCATGCCGGACATGATGGAGATGGAGGGAGACGGCGCGATCAAGCGGTGGGCGGCGCGGGTGGCGATCGTCGCGGTGGCCGTCGGTGGAGGGACAACGCTGTGGACGGTGCTCGGCGCGTAGCGGTCCGCGTCACTCTCTCCCGTCGCGGTGGAGCCT
>Ga0207419_1000544_pt1 | contig 32685 bp, 28 predicted proteins | sample ElkSloMetagenome_4_FD_184723 | JGI IMG/M metagenome (GOLD analysis project Ga0207419, IMG submission 184723) | Hot spring microbial communities from Elkhorn Slough, Monterey Bay, USA - MD2A (version 2) | ecosystem: Environmental > Aquatic > Marine > Intertidal zone > Estuary: Microbial mat ... | reverse complement strand
AAGATAGTACTTAAATTCTATAACCATGAAATATAATTTATTAATCCTAGGCTTAATATTAAATGTAATAAGTGTATTAACAGTAAGTGCTCAAGAGAAAAAGACTCTGATGCAAGGCAATAATGCAACTGTTGAGAGAAACATGAGCCTTTACGGAGAATTAGGGCTTAAAGTAATGACCGTTAAAGGAGATGCTGCTCCGGGAATTAATGCCAATATTGGCGTAGGTTTCAATGAGCATATATCTGCTGGTATAGCTTTTCAAACATCATTATCTAACTTACAACCTGACGCTGAACTAGACCCAGAGGTTTTTTACAATCTGTACTTTGGCTCTCTGTTTTTTGAATACAACTGGAATCCCAAAAGCGTCTTTTCCGTTTCGACCCCCATTCATTTTGGTGCTGGAATAAATAAATTGATCAATGAAACAGGCGAGGATGTAGTTGGTCTTGAAAATGACAGAGTTTCAGTCATCATGCCCTCTATTAAAGGAAATTTAAACGTAAGCCCAAGGATGTCACTCAACTTAAATTTGGGATATAGAATTTTAGGATTAATAAAAGAAAATAGAGGTTTAACCAATAGCGATATGAGTGGCTTTGAGGCAGGTGTTGGTCTCAAATTAAACATTTTATAAATCAATATAATTTTAGTCAAACTAAAAGGCATCCATGCAATGTGGATGCCTTTATTTTTTTATTTTCTAGCTTATTTGTAGAAAATCCACTTGCCAAGCTCTTTAAAACTTACTTTTTTACCATACATCAATATACCTACTCTATAAATTTTTGCAGCCAACCAAGTAGCTGCAATAAAGCCAAGTATCAAAAGAAACATAGAAAGTAGTAATTGCCACCCTGCACCGATAAATGGCAACCTTATCATCATAATTACCGGTGAGGTAAGCGGAATAAATGAAAGCCACATGGCTATGCTACCATTTGGGTCTGTAATCACTATACCAGATACTGCGATAGAAACTATAAGTGGAACAGTAACAGGAAGCATAAACTGCTGCGTATCGGTTTCGCTATCAACTGCAGCACCAATAGCTCCAAATAACGCTGCATACATTAGATACCCAAACAAAAAATAAAAAATGAAAGCCCCTATTATCAAAGGAAAATTAATGGTACTAATGGCTTTGAGTATTTCATTTTGGGGTAATTGTTCAGCTTGTTCCATAGAAGCTGCTGCACCTTGTTCCAGCATAACGTTATCTGAACTCGCTTGTATGCTATCTACTCCCAGCAAAAGCGTAGAGAAAGAAATCACTACAATGGCAAGCAGCAGCCAAATCATAAGTTGTGTGAAGCCCACTGCAGCTATTCCAACTATTTTTCCCATCATTAATTGGAATGGTTTAACAGAGCTAATAATAACCTCTACTATGCGCGTTGTTTTTTCTTCAATTACACCGCGCATTACTTGTGCGCCGTATAGAAAGGTAAAAAAGTAGACCAATAACCCCCCTACCATACCGATTACCGTTGATGCTACAGCACTCATATCTTGCTCGCCATCATCGCTGATATTGAGTAGGTCTATTGATATATTGGCATTGATTTGATCGAGAACTTCTTGTTCTATCCCTCTTTCTTGCAAACGAAGTCTTTCTATCTCTTGCTGAATAGTAGAGGTGATGATTGATTTCATTACAGCAGAAACGCCTTCTCCTTGTCTAGAATACAGTTTTATTCCTTGAGGTTCTTCTATGTCTAACTCAGGGATGCATAGTAGCGCAGAAAGAGAATCATTTATCAGAAACTCAATTTTCGCATCATCACAGTTCTTTTTGCTTGTTTCAATAAAAAATATGCTCTCTGTATTTTCAAACTTCGATTCAAACAAGCCACTCTCATCTTTCACGGCCACCAATTTGTCTTCGCTTCCTGCTTGCGTTAACCAAATAGGTACAATGTAAATGGTGGCAATCAAAATTGGCCCAAGAATAGACATTATAATGAATGACTTTTTCCTGACTCGGGTGAGGTACTCTCTTGCAATTATTAGAAAAATTTTCTGCTGCATCTTCTCTTAGGTTATAGCTACTCCATTTTTCGACCTACTAATTGTATAAATATTTCATCCATAGAGGGAATGTGCTCTTGCACGCCATGTATCTGATAATGTGGCATAAGCACATTGATCAAATCGTTTAGGTTTGCTGCATTGCTTTTTATTAAGTTTTTAACAAGCTTACCCTGTTTAATAGATTGATTGAGCTCTAAATCTATTCCATTGAAATGCAGTTGGCTAGTATCGATTTCCTCTTCTGTAAAAACAGCATAAGTATTGGTACTAAAAGAGGATTTTATAGCTTCTTTTTCTCCCTCTAAGACTTTCTTCGATCGGTTGATCAGTGCCATGTTATCGCACAGCTCTTCTACAGATTCCATCCTATGTGTAGAAAAAATAATGGTACAGCCCAACTCCTTCAATCTCAAAATTTCATTTTTGATTACATTGGCATTAACCGGATCAAAACCACTAAAAGGCTCATCTAAAATGATAAGTTGTGGTTCATGCAATACAGTGGCTATAAACTGTATCTTTTGCTGCATGCCCTTAGAGAGCTCTTCTACCTGCTTATGCATCCAGGTTTTTATTTCGAATCTATCTATCCAATATTTTAACCTTTGGTGCACCTCCTCTTTAGATAAACCCTTGAGTCTTGACAGATACATCAATTGTTCGCCCACTTTCATTTTCCTGTAGAGCCCTCTCTCCTCGGGCAAGTAGCCCATTAATGTAGTATGTTTTGGCTGAAGAGGTTCGTCATTGAAAAGTACACTGCCAGAATCTGCTGCTGTTATACGCGTAATTATCCTGATCAAGGAGGTTTTACCAGCACCGTTAGGACCCAACAGCCCGTAAATACTACCTTTTGGAATAGACAAACTCACCTTGTCTAATGCTGTAAATTTATCGTACTTTTTAGTTACCTCAATTACTTTTATAAGTGTATCCAACCTAATTGTTATTGTTAAAGAAATGGTAAAAAAAGCGTTGATAAGCTCCTAAAGCATAGTTAGAAACCAAACAAACGCTCGAACGATTTGAGCAATAGCGTTGTTAAACAAAAAAAAGGCATAAATCATGAAGAAAAAAGACAAAAGCAAACAAAAACCAAAAGTACACGGTGACCTTAATGGTTTCGATATAAAAGTAAATAGCTCTGGTGAAATTGAGTCCACCTATTCTATTGATGAACTCAACAAGTTTCTCAACAGAAATGTAGAGGACAAAAAATTAAAAGACAGAGAAGATATTGATGAATTGAAAGAGTAAAACGCATTAAAAATTCGACCAATAAAGTCCCTTAAAAGGGACTTTTTTTATGTATTCATTCCGCCATTGATTTCAATTACCTGCCCTGTAATATACTGTGACATGTCCGACCCTAAGAATACGGTTAAATCTGCCACTTCTTCGGGTGTACCCGCCCTTTTAAGTGGAATGCCATTGGTCCACTCCTCTACAACCTTAGGATCTAGCTGTTCGGTCATTTCTGTAGCTATAAAACCTGGGGCAATCACATTGGCCCTTATGTTTCTTGAGCCCAACTCTAAAGCTACGGACTTTGTCATGCCAATAATACCGGCTTTAGAAGCTGCATAATTGATTTGTCCAGCGTTACCTCTCACACCCACAACCGAGCTCATGTTTATGATGGAACCTGATTTTTGTTTCATTAAAGTTCGGCAAGCGGCTTTGGTAAGGTTAAAAACAGATTTTAGGTTCACCTTAATAACTGTATCGTACTGCTCTTCGCTCATACGCATCAATAAGCCATCTTTGGTAATACCTGCATTGTTGACCAAAACATCTAAGCGGCCAAATTCTTTGGTAAAGTCTGAGATCAATTGTTCTGCAGCGGCAAAATCAGAAGCATCAGAGCGAAATCCCTTGGCTTTTATCCCAAATTCTTGCAACTCTTTTTCAAGTGCCTCGCCTTTCTCTACACTTGACAAATACGTAAATCCTACATTAGCCCCTTGTTCAGCAAATTTTTTGGCAATCGATCTACCAATTCCTTTAGATGCTCCTGTTATCAGAGCAGATTTACCTTCTAATAATTTCATATCGTAAAGTTTTATAGCATTTTAGCATTTGAGGCAAATTTCTAAATTTTTAGGCAATTGGCAAGATTATCAGTCTATTTGTAAAGCTGATCAGCCAAGTACAGTACGTGGAATTACCATATTGTAATTTACTGATTTTTAGCCTTAGAAATTATATTTATAGCGAATTATAACATTCAATATCAAATCGATCCGTGACAGAGAAATTACAGATTGCCAAAGCGTTCGTGAATTATTTTTTGAGTGCGAAATACCCAAAAAAAGAAGATATACCCTTTTTATCTACCCTATACCATGAGGTAATCGCCTCAAAAAAAAATTACTACATTTTTGATGAAATAGAAGCACTTAGGGGTGTACTGTTACGCAATCATCAAAAGATTACAGTAAAAGATTTAGGTGCAGGTTCTAGAGTAGATAAGAGCAAAATAAGAAAAATATCAAGTATTACAAAAAATACAGTAAATGATGCTAAAACAGGCCAAATGCTATTTAGGCTAGTAAATTTTTTACAGCCCAAACACGTAGTAGAATTGGGCACTTCATTAGGCATAAATACACTTTACTTGGCAAAAGCGGCTAAAAACTCGAGCGTATATACTCTAGAGGGTTGCCCAAATACCTTATCACTAGCTAGAGAAAATTTCAAGCAACTAAACAGTAAAAACATTACTGCAATTGAAGGAAATATAGATACCGAGCTAAAAACATTACTAGAAAAACTGCCCCAAATAGATTTGGTATTTTTTGATGCCAACCACCGCAAAAAACCAACAATAGATTATTTTAAAGCTTGTTTGCCATTGGCCAAACAAAAAAGTGTATTTATATTCGATGATATTTATTGGTCTTTGGAAATGAAGGAAGCATGGCAAGAAATAGTACTGCATCCTCAAGTAACCTTAAGCATAGATTTTTTTGAGCTTGGAATTATTTTTTTTAGAAATGACCTACCTAAAAAACAATTAATACTTAGATTTTAAGACTTCCGCTTTAAAAACATTATCTAGCATTACCTCAAACAAAAATGAAAAACAAACTTAAACTAGCATTTTTATATCTATTGATCATTATGGCCGCTGCTTGCGAAGAAGAAAACAATAAAAACGATAAATTATTAGAAGAAGCCGTACTCGACGAAAAGCCGAGTTCTGAAAAAATGGTTCTCTATCAAATAATGACACGGTTATTTGGGAACACCAACAAAACCAATATAAAATATGGCACTATTGAGGAAAATGGCGTAGGCAAATTCAATGACATCAATGTAAAGTCGCTTCAAGAATTAAAAAAATTAGGGATTACACATGTATGGTATACTGGTATTATAGAACACGCTGTAATTAGGGATTACACTCAATACGACATTAAGCTAGACGATGCAGATGTGGTGAAAGGCAGGGCCGGTTCACCATATGCTATTAAAGATTATTATGATGTAAATCCTGATTTGGCAGAAAACGTAGAGCAGCGCATGCAAGAGTTTGAGGCATTGCTTGCTAGAACACATGAACAGGGCTTAAAAGTCATCATAGATTTTATACCGAATCATGTAGCAAGGCAGTATCATTCTGATGCCAAACCTATTGGCACCAAAGATTTAGGTGAGGATGATGACACTTCGCTTGCATTTACTCCCAATAATAATTTCTATTATTTGCCTGGGGAGGCCTTTCAAGTTCCTGATGCCTATGTGCCTTTGGGAGAACATACTTTCTCTACCAAAGATGGAAAATTTGAAGAAATACCCGCTAAAGCTACGGGTAATGATAAGTTTACCGCATCGCCCAGTGTAGATGATTGGTTTGAAACAGTTAAGTTAAACTATGGCGTAGATTATGAAAACGACAGAAAAACCTATTTTGACCCTGTGCCAGATACGTGGCTAAAAATGACCGAAATTTTAAAGTATTGGGCCGCAAAAGGAGTTGATGGCTTTAGATGCGATATGGCAGAAATGGTTCCTGTAGAATTTTGGGACTATACGGTAAAAGAGGTCAAGAGTGAATTCCCAGAAATTGTTTTCATTGCCGAAATCTATAATCCTGATGCTTATGGCAATTACATCAATATCGGAGGATTTGATTTTCTTTACGATAAAGTGCAATTGTACGATACGCTAAAACACGTAATGCAAGGCACAGGAAGCACAGCCAATTTACCTGCCATTTGGCAAGATCTAAAAGGCCAAAACAAGCACATGCTGCGCTTTTTAGAAAACCACGACGAACAGAGAATTGCAAGTGAAGATTTTGCTGGTGATGCAAAAAAAGCCATCCCGGCTATGATAGTGAGCGCCGCTTGGTACAGCGGCCCAATCATGATTTATTTTGGCCAAGAAGTAGGCGAACCTGGCAAAGGCGAAGAAGGCTTTGGAGGTGAAGACGGGCGTACCACTATCTTTGATTATTGGGGCGTTCCTGAACACCAAAAGTGGGTAAACAATAAAGAATACGATGGCGGAGCGCTGAGCAAAGAACAAATTGAACTTAGAGCATTTTATGGCCAATTGTTAAACCTAAGCGCCAACAGCAAGGCAATAGCCAAAGGCAAACTAATAGATTTGCACAATTTCACGAAAGAAGATGGAAATACAGCCCAAAAAACCTATGCTTTTTTACGGAGTGTGGCAGATGAACATTTGTTATTTCTTACCAACTTTGATCATTCAACAGAAAAAGAAATTGTGATACAATTGCCAGGGACATTAAGTAAAACTTTGGGAGCTTCAAAGTTTACTATTTCTCCCCTTTTAGGAAAACCACTTAGCATAGATAATACTGAAATAAAGGCGGGGGAAAAGCTAGAGGTAAACCTGCCACCACTTGCTGGTAACATATATCGGCTTAAGGTAAAATAATAGCAGATGAGAATATTTTTGTTTTGCCTATTTATATATCAGTTTTTACAAGCCTGCTCAAGCCCCGAAAATCAAAAAGATATGTCGCCAAATACTGTAAAAAAAAATGCTTATTGGAACGGTGGAGTTACTTATGAAATTTTTATCCAATCTTTTTGCGACTCTAATGGTGATGGTATTGGGGATATGAAGGGACTGATCTCTAAACTAGATTACGTACAAGATTTAGGCGCCGAAGCCATTTGGCTAATGCCTGTACATCCCTCACCAACTTATCATAAATACGATATTGTTGATTACTACAAAATCCATCCTGACTATGGTACATTGGCCGATTTTAAAAGCTTAGTCGAAGAGGCCCATAAAAGAAACATAAAAGTGATCATGGATTTGGTGCTCAATCATACATCTAGCGAGCACCATTGGTTTAAAGAATCGAAAAAAGGCAAAGAGAATCCATACAGAAACTACTATATCTGGGCAGATTTAGATACTGCTAAAAAGATAGGTGAAACCAAAGAGGCCACCGGCGATTCGGATAACTTACATTTATGGAATGAAGCAGCTGGAAATGAAGAACGTTACTTTGGTTTTTTTTGGCACAGTATGCCCGACCTCAATTTTGATGAACCCCTAGTAAGGCAAGAACTGTTTAAGATTGGCAAATACTGGCTTTCAGAAATTGGTGTTGATGGCTTTAGGTTAGATGCTGCAAGGCATATCTACCCTGAAGATAGGATCAACGACAGTGTAGCTTGGTGGGAAGAGTTCAGAAAAGAAATGCAAGAAGTTAAGCCCGATGTATTTTTAGTGGGCGAAGTTTGGGGAGAGGCCAAAGACGTCGCACCTTTCTTAAAAGGGCTTCACTCCATTTTTAACTTTGATCAGTGCTTTGCATTACAAAATATGCTCAAAACCGAAAATAAAACAGGCTTTCTCAATACATTATTTAAGACTTACAAGCACTACGATAAAGCAAGCCCAAAGTATTACGATGGGATTTTTACTACCAACCACGACCAAGATCGCATATTTTCGGAATTAGAAGGCCACTTAGCCAAAGGAAAACTAGCCGCTAGTATTTTGCTGACTTTACCCGGTGCACCATTTATTTACTATGGAGAAGAATTAGGTATGCTGGGCGTAAAACCCGATGAACAAATAAGAGAACCTTTCCCTTGGGGCGATGATGTAATAGGCCAAACCAATTGGCAAGAAGTAAAATTCAATACACCTGAAAAAGTACCCCCGCTAAGTGAACAAATGCAAAACCCAAACTCTTTGTACCACCATTATAAGCGGCTCATTACTTTAAGAAATAATAGTATTGCGCTAAGAGAAGGTAAAATAGAAGCATTCAAAACTAAACAAAAGGCTCTATTGGCTTACAAAAGGACTACTCCGTTAGGGACTGTTTTAACTTTACACAACCTTGGTAAAAAGACGATCAATTATGAAATGGAAGGCAATGCAAAAACCATTTTCTCTACAGAAAATGGTTTAGATTTCAATGGCAATATTCCTGCTTACCATAGTTTTATTTTGGAAATGAATTGACATTGAGCAACTTCTTAAGAAAATTTATCTATTTATAGACTCAACAAGGCTTCTATAAAGCCCATATTTTTACTTTTATCTTTTACTATAAAAATCGGAACCTGCTTATTAAAATCGAGCAACTTCTCAGCGGTGCTGCCTAGCAAAAGAGAGGCTGCCCCTGTCCTACCCTTAGAACCCATTACTATAGCATCGTAACGTTCTCTGATCGCATGACCGTAAATGTCCTCTCCTTCATCACCATGTTCGCAAAGCTGAAACTCGCACTGTATGATATCTTTATGGTCTAAGGGATTTACATGCACATGATACCTTCTTTTGGCATTTTCGCGCATAATATCGGCAAATTCTTCATAAGATTTACCAGTTGAATGATAGCCCTGTGGTACATGATAGGCATGAAAACAAGTAATGCTCGCATTTTCGTGTATGCCACTAAGTAGACCAGCAAACTCAAGCGCTAACTTGGCAGGGTCAGAAAAATCGGTAGGAACTAAGATTTTATTGAGTACATTAGGCAATACCTCTGGAATAAAAGCTATGGTACAGGGTAAAAGCTTGGCCAATTTGTGCGATTTTATACCCTTGCCTTTCAACTCAGTTTTTCTTCCGAGCAGTACCAATTCTACATCCTTCTCTTTTACTACATCAATCATTCTATTTTCTACGTTGCCTTCTTCAATGATCAACTCACATTTATCTTGAAGTACCTCAGAAAAATATCGCTTTGCATGCTTGTTGACCTCCTCTTTTATAGTTTGACCCAATGGTTTTACCAAATCAGGATATTCGTTAACAATATCTTCGGGTAGTTCAATTTTCTTGGCCACGTGCATGAGATAAATCTTCTCAGGTTCAAGGTAGGTGGCTATTCTAGCAGTGTATTCCAATAAGATATCATCCATAGCTGAAAGGTCTAGGCCGATCAGCAAATCATTCATTTTGTACATGTTAGTAATTATTGATTTTTTAGCACAAAACCATCTTAGCGACGGTTATAAATTTCATTCTAATATATGCTTATTCTTAAAAGTTTCTGGAGTTTTACCTGTTTGTTTTTTAAAAAATCTGCTAAAGTAAGAAGCATCCTTAAAATTAAGTTTAAAAGCAATTTCAGATATACTTAAGTTACCAGAAAAAAGGGCTCTTTTTGCTTCTACCAATAGTCTATCGTCTATGAGCTTTTTCGCATTTTTGCCAAAATTCTTTTTACAGAGTTGGTTTAGATAATTTGGCGAAATATTAAGAGCATCGGCATAAGCACTTACGGGTAGGTGTTTTTTATACCATTTCTTAATCAACAATTCGAACTGATGGGTTAGGTCTTTACTATGGTTAGGGAAATGCAAATGCCCATCTGAAAGCATTCTCTCTAAGTTTAAAAGCAATGCATGCACATAGGCCCAAAGTATCTCAGTATTTTTATAATTGGTAAATTCATAGTAAATCGTATCCAATATTTTAACCAATTGTTCTCGCTGAACCATACTTACACGATGCATAGGCACGGCATCTATACTTTCATTATAAAAGGAGAAATCAGCCATATTAAGCCCTTCTTTAAAGGTTTCATAAAAAGCATGACTAAAAATCAAAAGGTAGCCTTCTAGTTCTTGGGCATGTATTAAGCGATGCGAATTTTGTTCTTTAAATAGCAGTATGTCCTCAATCGAAATCGCATAGGTCTTACTTTGAATTACATGGTCAGACAATCCTGAGGTTTGTATCCATATTCCATAAAAGTTAAACAAGTGCAGATACTGAAGACTCTCAAAAGAAAGTATCTCTCTTAACTTTATAATATTAATAGGTGCGGTTGCACTAATTGTATTTTTGTAGTTTAGGTTAAGTTGGGTATCGAGCAAGGGAATATCTACCAGCATTGCAGTGAATTTTATAAAAAAAGCCCAACAACCTAACAGTTGCTGAGCTTTGAGATACTTTTAATGGTTAGTCGAGGAAAATCCTTAAGATTATCCGAGTTTAAAGTTAATAGGTAATACAATTCTTTGCTTAACCGCTCTACCTCTTTGCTTACCTGGCTTCCACTTAGGCGACTTTTGGAGTATTCTAATGGCCTCTTCGTCACAGCCGGCACCAATACCTCTGATCGCTTTTACGTCAGTAATACTACCATCTTTATCTACAACAAACTGAACATAAACTTTACCCTCAACACCCATGCGCTTGGCTTGGTTAGGATACTTAATGTTCTTTTTAACAAATTTGTAGAAGGCTGCATAACCACCTTGAGGCTCTGCGCTTTCCTCAACAATCTCAAAAATTTCTTCAACTTTTTCCTCTGGTTCAGGCTCTTCCTCAATGATTATTTCTTCAATCACAGTTTCTTCATCGGCCTCCATGTCTAAGTCGATTTCGATTTCTTCTTCAATCTCCTCTTCATCAGGAACCTCAACAATTTGCGGAGTCTCTATTTTTGGAGGGGGTGGAGGCAGTTGTTCTGTAGGAGGAATTTCCATCATTTCTTCTACATCAGCATCCAAAGTACCCAAATCTACAAGAGATTGGTCTTCAAAATCTGGATATTCAAAAGCAGCTAAAACAATGGCCAAACTAAGCGCTAAGCCAATATTGGCAAACAATCCGCTGTATTTGTTCAAATCAACAGAATAAAATTTCTTGGTTAAAAAATCAGAAGATCTTCCCTCAGAAATCAGTTCACTTGAACGTTTTTGTATCAAGTATTTGAATAAAAAGATGAGCCCTACAATTAGGACTAAAAAGAATGCTGCTAAACCGAACATTCCTAAAGAATCAAGTAGCCTTAACATAATATAACTTGTTTAATTTTTTGACGCTTTAAATTTAACATTTATCTATAAATATAATAGAATAAAAAGTAGAATAATTCAATAATTTTTAAAATTACCCTTAATTACTTACCTCTCTAAGCAAGCAAATCATTCATGTTGCCAGTTAAAATCATTTATATTTTCAGCGGCTTTTCTCAAAATATCAATAGAAGATTTTATGTCATGAGGATGTGCAGTTTCTGTTACTTGGTGCACATACCTTAACGGGATGGAGACAGCACCTGCAATGGCTCCGTTTTTCCCCATCCTTTGCAGACCCGCGGTATCTGTACCACCAGCGGTTAAAATCTCAGGCTGCCAGTCAATATCGTTCTTATCTGCTGTTTCTTTCAAGAATTTTACCATACGATAATCGCAAATGGTACTGGCATCGTAGATTTTAACTGCAGTTCCCTTCCCTAGCTCTGTTACTTTTTCGTGGCCGGGTACGCCAGGTGTATCATTGGCAATGGTTACATCAATCGCAATACCAAAATCTGGATTAATTTGATGTCCAGCCACGTTTGCACCTCTCAAGCCTACTTCCTCTTGTACTGTAAAAACAGCGTAAACATCATAGGGCACTTCATTCAACTGCTTCAAAACCTCAATTAAAATATAAACAGAAACCCTATTATCAAATGATTTACCGCTTAGGAGGTTTCCCATCTCCATCATTTCTTGGTGTCTTGTAATCGTATCTCCTATAGAAACCAACGTTTCCACCTCTTCTTTGGGCAAACCCAAATCAATATAAAAATCCTTTATTTTCGGGGCTTTATTGCGCTCCTCCGGAGACATAATGTGTATAGGTTTACTGCCCATAACGCCTGGTAAATCTTTTTTACCGTGCACCAAAACACGCATAGAGGTCAATGTTTTGGGATCAAAACCACCTAGAGTATGAAACTTTATAAAACCCTGATCATCAATATGGGTAACCATAAAGGAAATCTCATCTAAATGTGCAGCAAACATCAATTTCTTACCTTCTGGGTTTTGGGTACCTTTTTTTATGCATATCAAATTACCGATATGATCGGTATAATGCTCGTCAACCACTTTTTTAATCTGCTCAATCACTAGATTGCGGATCCTTGATTCGTGCCCGGGGGCACCTGGCGTTCTCAATACTTTAGATAGTAAGTCTATATTTATTTCGCTCATTCTATTTATTCTTTAAATTTCTGCAATTGTAATATTGTGGTTTTTATATTTATTCTATTTGCCTTTTAATGCTTTTTTCTGCTTATTATCAATAGTAACCAATATGTTTTGCGAGACTTGCGGCGACACTAGCCTAGATACGGTTTCACTTCCTTTGATATTAATTTCTAGCGAGCCATCGAAAGCAATCCTCTCTACTATTTGTAGCTCGCTACCTATTGAGATACCTACTTTATCGAGATACTGAAGTAAATTGGCGTCGCTATCACTTACAGAAACCACTTTTACCACCTCTCCTATGCTAACTTCAGACAAAGGCAGTGTAGGTAGTATGGCAATGTTCCCTTCTTTGTCTGGTATGGGATCGCCATGCGGATCAAACTTAGGAAAGTTGAGATAGACATCGAGCTTTTCGATCATCCTTCTAGATTTGATGTGCTCCAATTGCTCGGCCACTTCGTGCACCTCATCCCAGTTAAATTTGAGCTTTTCTACCAAGAAAACTTCCCATAAGCGGTGTTTTCTCACGATCCACAATGCTACACTCTTGCCTTTTTCGGTAAGCGACACACCTTTATACCTTATGTAATTCACCAGATTTTTAGAAGAGAGTTTTTTTAGCATATCGCTCACAGAGGCCGGCTTTGTATTGAGCTCTTCTGCAATAGCGTTGGTGCTCACTATCTCAGAATCCGTTTCTGATAGATGATAAATCGCCTTGAGATAGTTTTCTTCAGCACTGCTAAAATCCATTATTGATTGTGGTTTATCAAAGCACGGTGAGAAACACCTTGTAAATAATCAGTCAAATTTAACTTCGATTTTACAATTCTGATATGAAATCATATAATTTCTTTTCTTCTGATTGCCAAAGTACTTCTTCTTTTGGTAAACGAGTATAAAATTTTGTACTTTTCAATAAACCAAGTACATTTTTTGGCTTTTCCTTTTCATAATCTATAAAAACTGCGGCATTGTATGGTTCGCATTTCTTTTGCCAAAGGAGGTTGTCTTGAATGAGCATTGGCTTTCTCAATGCAAGGCACTCATATAGCTTTGTAGGAATACAAGATGCCGTGCTTTTGTTGGACCGATACGGCAACATCACAAAGTCGCTCTCTAAAATAGCTGCTACTATTTTTTTGTGTGCCACTAAAGGGCTGCCTGCTACTAATTCGATATAAGGCTTATCTGCTAGGTAAGCTTGCAAGTTTTTTCTCAATTCATTACTTACTATATGCCCTATCACTTTTAAATGCACCTTCTGTTCAACAGCATACATTTTTTGTATGAGTTTGATTGCCTGCCAAATGCCATTTACCCCTGAGATCGTACCTGTATAAACAAAATTGAAGGCAGAAGGGCTTTTGAGGTTACTTTGATTGTGTTGAATTTCCACTTCTGCATACTTATTCTCAATGATCTCGAATTTTTTCTTGTGGAAGACAAACTCTTGATTGTAGCATTGCTCTGCTAGCAAATAAGCATCTATGTACAACTTCGATCCTTGTTCAAGCAATCGCAGTACTCCTGCTAGCACCCTTTTAAACAGGCCTTTATAATTGTTTTGATACAGGATGTTGTAGTAATAGTTTTCCCTTACATCGTAAACCATTTTGCATTTTGAGAAAAGCCTGTAAAAAGCAAGGATAGGTAATAACTCTGGGCAATGTGTTACAATTATATCTGGCTTAATTTTAAAACAAAGAGCAGCAAATTTGAACCATGCAATGATGCGCTTCGCTTTGGTCGCTTCACCTCTTAAAGAATCATAAAAACCAATGCGATTTGAAATTGTTGCATTTTTATCTACAGATTGGATTTGTGCTGTTGGGCTCGCTCTACCAAAAATGAACATCTCACCTTTTTTAGTTAATGAGAGCCCAAACTTTTCGTACATCCTTGTATCGTTACAAGGCTTTAAAACCGATGCAAGCAATATTTTTTTCAAAAAACTTGAGCTTTGTTCTCTAATTTTTGGCCAAGTTGTATATCGATTTAAAAAACGGCATTGAAGGTACCGACCACATTATCTTTAAATCTTCTGCCAAGGTGGTTTCCTCATTTAAAAATTTAAATATCAATTGTATACGATTATTTTTGAACATATCAGAAAAAATATCTGAGATGCTACCGCCATCGCGTTTCATGATATCCAACAACAAAGCATCGTAATACTGAAAACGCTTTTCAGACTGTTGCAAATTTATTGGAGCTTTATTCTCTAGTTGGTTGGCAATGGCTTGTGCATCTTTCCACATATTCAAAAAGGCATACCCTGTAGATGGTTTGCACATGCCACCTTGCGTACCAATTTTAAAAATATTTTCGCTGATATTCCTTTTAAATGGAAAATCGGTCATTGGAATGATACCTTCTTCTTCTTCTAGTATTTTGTAATCTTGAATGTTAAGTAAGTTAGCGATGTACTTTTGAAGTACCTCATCGTATTCTCCCTTATTAAGCAAATCGGGAGAAAACACGGTAAATTCTACAAGTGCTTTTCTTTCGGTAAGTGGTAAAACATAAACAAAGCGCACTTGCTGTTTTTGAGGAATTCTAAAGTCGAACATCCTGATTTTTCCCATATCAAAGTAAGGTACTTTGGTTTCTAGCAAATAACCTTTAAAGTGTTGCAAAATGAGATTGTAACGCTCATCTATACCCGTAAAGTCACCTTGCATAAGCCTGCTGTCAAAGACCTTTTCTGCTTTAAAAGTGCCTTTTTCGGTAAGTACCTCTGCATGACCTGACCTTTGCTCTACCTGCTCAACCTTGGCCTGTAAAAACTGAAAACTTTCAGTTTCAGATAGTTTTTCCCAAATAAAACTGTACAAGTCTTCACTCCTGAGCATCCGGTAATTATAAGGACTTAAGCTAAAATCATTTTTAAAGGATTGACTTACAAATTCGAGTTGGTTCCAAGACTTGGATAAAATGGAGTCAAAAGGAGTGCTTTCTTTGGTCCAAAAACACCAAGTGCGATCATTCCCTTTTTTCTTGACAGGATCAATTAAGAGAACCTTTAGTTTAGAAAGGTTCTTTTTACAACTAAGGGCATAAGCCAAAAGCAGTCCTGCAGCGCCTGCCCCTGAGATAATGATGTCGTATTTATTATTATCCTGCATTATCTTAGGCGATCAGCAGAACGAACCATTTTTTCATCTTTCCTTATAAATCGGTTTGCCACCGAATTGCAAAGCATGGCCAAGGGCGTTAAAAAGAAACCCAATCGCCATTGCCCTTGTGTATCGGGCATAAAGGCTTCCTCAGCATCAAAAAGTAAAAAGGTAATGATAATGAGTACTGCTGCCATAACGAGTGTGTTGGCCAAATTCAGCTTTATTTGTCGCATCCTGTCTTTATAGCTAAATAAGGAACCTGCTGCAATAGCTGAGGCCAAAAAAGCCAAAAGGGCCACATAAAATGTATTTTGGCTTTCTACTTCTTCCCCTCCTTTGGCATATTTTAGTTCGAGGGCGGTTAATAGTGCATATTCATTGGATTCGCCCGGCATGGTGCCTTGGGGAACCGTTTCCATCCAAATGGGCATAAATATCACTAAAAACATGGCTAGTGATGTGATAAATAGAAAGATACTTTGTACTCTCTGAATCATAACAAATCGGGTAAAAAGCAAAAATTATTGAAACAGCGCAAAACTAAACGAAAGCGAGAAAAGAAAAAATGAGTTTGATTTTTTACAGCATCAAATCCCCTTTGTCAAACCATCCAAAAAATCTACAAATTTATCTGTGTGGTAGTTGGCTATGCCTTCGTGTCTGTAAACCAAGTTTCCCTCAGGCGAGATAACAAAAGTAACCGGAATGGCCGAAGATTGAAAAGTAGACGGTAAGGGCCCGGCTAATTGATACACAGGGAACTCAAAACCTTTTCTTTCTATAAACTTTTTAATTTTCTCGGTTTCTGCTTCTGTTGAAATCAGCAAAAACGCAATGTCTTTGTCTTTGTTCTCTTGCCATAAAGTTTCTATGGAGGGCATCTCAGCAATACATGGAGGGCACCAAGTAGCCCAAAAATTTAAAAATACGGTTTTGCCCTTTAGAGAAGAAACATTGGTGAGGTTGCCTTCTAAATCCCGTACCTTAAAATCTAGGTTTGCAGGTACTTGCTCGGTGGGCGCTTCAACTTCTGCATTGTGCAAGCCCGTGAGCATAATGCCCCTTTGAAGAAATGCAGCAACCTCTGCCTGCCAACCTGTTAAATATAGAACCGCAATAATTCCCAAAAACAATCCTATCTCAACAAACTCCTTCTTTAATTTCTTTGTCATTCGTGGTGCTTTTTGTCTTTATTAAGGTTTTTCTGTAGAAGTAAGTTCACCACCACTCACGGCATCAAAAGATTGATCTAGCATATAATAGAATACATCTTTATGCCTTAAGTTGTACAAATCGCTATTACCTTTAAAACCGAATATCAACCAATTATTCTGCTCGTCTTGTAGCACTTGTGTGGCATAAGAGGAATTGTAAAAACCAAGAGCCCTGTCTTTCATCACTACGCCATCTTTATTAAGCTCAAAAACATGTACCTCGCTTTTATGGTGCTGCTCGCCCGGTTTCTTTTCTATGCTATTTGCAAAAAGAAATATTCCATTGCTCGTGGCCTTTAAACTGGAAGCGAAAGATTTTACAGGAAGTGTTTTTTTCCATTTTACCTCGCCGTTGTAATCAATTAGCAATATTTCACTATTGCGATAATTAGAAGACAGATAAGCATTTTCGGCAAGAAATGCATAACCACCAAGACCTTGGTAATAACAAGCTACATCTAGTCTTTGCATAACAGGCAAAGGAAACATTTTTTGGCGTTTGCCCTGTGCATCGAACAACACCAATAAACCGCTTTGCTTATTATTATCGGTATTTTCATTAAATTTACCCGGATAATAAACTCCACCCCATCCTTTATTGGTCTCAAAGAGGGCTGCGCAGTGGTAATACTCAAAATCATCTGCAAAGCTGAGTGCATTTTGTGGCAATACGTTTTGCTGTAGCCAAACAATCTGCTCGTTTTCTACCAAAGCTACGTAGGGCATTGCTTGGCCATCCATTATGGTACCACCTAAAAGCCTTTTGTTTTCATCGATTTTTAGCACACTGGTAGTAATGGCCTGTCCCTCTTTGATCACATCTGCTTTTTGTTCATAAAGTGGGATAAGTTTATCTTGGTATTTTGCAAAATTCGGATTGAATTTTCCTGCCAAAAAGTCGTCTACCAAAGCATCTTTCAATACCCTACTGATTTCGCGATTTTCCGAATCCAAAAAGGCACCTTCCCTATCAACAAAAATTTGCAAATCAGTACGTTGCTTATTGATTTTTTCGAAAAAAACTGCATCTTTTTCTACCAAGGCAGTGTCATTCAGCCTTTTTTCTAAAATGGAGTGGCTTAACTTGATTTGCTGCAATATGCTATAAAGCTGTATCAGCGTATGGTACCCTCGAGACGAGGTTGTTATCTTCTTATGCAAAAAGTGTTGCTTGAGTTCTAAATAGTTTAGATAAGGCACTGCAGATGAAGAAGGATCGATAAACTTGATTTTTTCATAAATGCCCTTGGGTACTTCAACCGTGTTGATATTGGTTTTACCATTGCTTAGTAAGGCAATGTTCTTGTTGATAAGCTGATGTATCTCGAAAAGCTCTGACCAAAAATCGCCTAATTTTTCTACCCTGCCGACCTCTAGCATTTTGATCCAGTCGCTGATCGCTGAAAATCGACCGGTTTTTCTAAATGCATCGGCATTGATAAGATTTGCCCGATAGTTACTTACCGTAACAGAAGTTGTCGGAAAAGCAGGGGAAATCCCATGTTGCTCTAAAACTTGCTTATGAATGGATAAGGCACGCTCAAAACCACTCAAAGCCATTTTTAAATTAGCAAGTTCTTCGGTGAAAGCTTCTTTTGCCAAGATCAGAATATCGTCTTTGGTAGGATATTCTGATTGCAAAGATTGGTACTGTTCCACAACGTTGGTATATTGATCTACCACAGACTTAAAGGCAATATCCAGCTTTCGGTAAGTTGCAGAAGAGGCCTTAAACCCTTTGATTTCTTTGTTAAAGATGGCATAAAGATCTTGCTTTAGTTGCTCTTCGCTTTCGTAAATTCCATAATCGTTGACCATTGGCAGGTAAAGATCTAAGTGCTTAGAGAACTTCCCCTCATCCAATACTCTCTTGCACCTGTCGAGAAAATAGATGGCCGAATCGTAATAAGAAGCCGTCGTTTTGTAAGGTGTTGTACTTTCTCTGTTGGCTGCTTTTTCTGCATAGGCCTTGTGAAGAAGGTATAGGGCCAAGTTGTATCTCTTATCTTTACTGTCAAATTGATAAAAATCTTTTAAATAAAACGAAGCAGGCCCCTCACCTTTGGTTACTTTTTTGAAAATACCCTCAATATCTTTAGTGCGCTGTCCAAAACAGGTTGTGACAAAAGCAAACAAGAAAATAATAAATGGTAAAAATTTCACGGCCAGGAGTTTCAGTAAATATTTTCTAAACATCTAGAACACATATAATTGGGTGTTCAAAAAAACTTGTTGTTGATTCTTAATAAGGCGATTGGATAAGACCGGCTTTAAAGCCTCGTTATTTGTATTTATTACTGCATTTCTTAGTAAGTCTAAAACCTTCCGAATACAAAAATAACAGATATGTATTATTACATCAATAAGATTACGAATTTATCGAAAATTATAACCTTTGTAAGCACAGTATGTTTATTATTCTCTCTGCAAACTGTAGCGCAAACCATCTACACGGTTAGTAAAAATCCAAAAATACCCGCACAATACGACGATTTACAAACTGCACTTGACTTGGCCAATGCAAACGATGTTATTTATGTACACCCTGCAGTTGAAAATTACGATGGGCTAGACTCTTTGGTCATAGAAAAACCCATTTCTATTATAGGAGGAGGATTTTACAACGATGATCGTACTTATGCTGGTGAAATAACTAAATTTAATAAAATAAGGATAAAACCGGTAAATGGTAAAGTTAAAATAGCCAACTTAGCTGCTAGCAGGATCACTATTGAAGGCAATGCCGGTGGTACCATCGATAATTTACGCCTTGAATACGTTTATACAGATCGCTTAAACATAGAGGCAAAAGGAAGTGCCTTTGCAAGTAATTCTTTGTACATCATCAATTCTATTTTACCTTTAATTTCTTTCGAGGAATGGCCAGCCTTAGTTGAGTCGGCACGCATCAATATAGAGAACAATATTATCGGTCAGATAGCCAACGGTGGGAGTTCTCATCTTTTGATCAGGAACAACATATTCAACCCAGCTATTTTTGGCAAAATTGCGCTAGCGAATGTTTTCAACGCAACCCTTGCCAATAATATATTCTTTGGCGATGATGAAGAGAATGCCATAGGAACCAACAGCACAGAGTTTTGTATTTACGATAGAAATTTAAGCTACCAAACTACAGATGGCTTCCATGGAGGTACTGACAATGTGATAGGTAGCAACAACTTTAGTAATAAAAACCCTTCTTTTACTTCTGTGTCTGGCAATTGGGACACTCTAGAAAAAATAGTCAGGTCTAACTTTACACTGGTGACAGGTTCACCCGCTATTGGCAGCGGTACAGAAGGCACAGATATTGGCATAAGCGGAGGCGAATTCCCTTTTAACCCCCGATCAAGATATGGACACCCACATGTAAAATCCATCAAAATAAACAATCCTGTTTTAGGTGTGAGCGATACCTTAAGATTTACCATAGAAGGAGTCTATCCGAGCAGCAATTAAATCTTAACTCATTCAACTTCAATACACATGCCTAGATATCAATCTATTTACTGGCTTTGCTTAATGCTTTTTTTTAGCATAAGCAGCAGTGCCCAAAATATAATTGAAGCAGAATATTTTATTGACATAGACCCTGGCGTTGGCAATGCTACACCGCTAGGCATTCCACAAGCGGCCGATACCATCGCTTTTGATGCTAATATTGCAACAAGTGGACTCAAACCAGGCGAACACATTTTAGTGATCCGACTTAAAACAGACGATGGACTTTGGAGTCTTGGTAATTACACCAGATTTTTTGTAGAAGAAAATTATGAACCGCTAAGTGCTAAGCCCATTAAGGCAATAGACTTTTTTGTGGATACAGACCCTGGTATAGGGTTAGGAAATATAGAAAACACCCCTCTAGACAGCACTTTTGCTAGTATAGATGCAGCTTTACCTGTGGCCAGTTTAGATGCAGGGTCCCATCAGCTTATTGTAAGAAGCCAATCGGCAGATGGAACTTGGAGCTTGGGCAACTATTCTTCTTTTTATTTAGAAGAAAATTATATACCTAAAGAAAGAGCACGCTCAAAAATCAAAAAAGTTGAGTACTTTATTGATGGGCCAGACCCGGGCTTTCATTTGGCAGATTCTTTACTGCCTATAGTGCCCGACTACTTAGTAACTGTGGCAGACACACTGCTTATGAGCCTAGATACGGCCGATTTAGGTCGGCATGCCATTCTAGCAAGAGTTTTGACCGAAGACGAAGAATGGAGCCTTAATGGTCTTGGTGAATACGATTATTGCTCTCCCGAAGGAGTACTTGGTGGCTTTGGTACCGATATTGAAAACAATACATTCATTTTTTCAGACTCAAGCAAGTATGCAGTCGAGTACATTTGGGACATGAACAATGGCGATAGTCTATTTGAGGCAGAACCTATTTATACCTATCCCGAAGGAGGTACTTACAATGTATGCCAAACAGTTTACAGCTTTTGCGATACAACCATTACTTGTAAAACATTCTTCTTGCCTACTCCACGCGTAAAAAATCATATAGCAGACTTATACATCTCAGAAGATAGCGGCCCCATAACGGTAGAACAAAATCTAAATAATGTTTTTGAAGATTTAGATGGCGACCCGCTAGCCTTTTCGGTTATATCCAACAAAACAGAGGTTAAAGCAAATGTTACAGGAAATGAATTGATTGTTGAAAGTACAGATGACTACTCCGGAATGGCAAGGGTAGTAGTAGCTGCAGAAGGTGGGGGCATTTTAGCTTACGACACAATCAATGTAGAGGTCTTTCCTGTAAATGATTTGCCCATTGCTAAAAACGGCTTTAATGATGTTTTGTGGGATGAGGACTCAGGCCCAAGAATCATAACCAGATTTTTGAGCAGAGAAATAACCGATGTAGAAGACAGGAGACTAGAATTTAACGTATATGCTGATACTAGTGGCTTAATGCCTGTAATGCAAAGAGATTCACTTGTAATTTACCTTGCAGAGCATTTTAACGGTAGTGGGAATGTCTACATCGAAGCGACCGACGACAGTACAGCTACCAGCACTTTTTCTTTCCACGTCTCGCTATTACCATTGCCTGACGCTCCAAAAATCATCAAAACTTTTGAAGACTTTACAGTTTTTGAAGACAGCGAACCTGTTTCGATTACCAATGCATTGTCTTATCATTTTTCTGATCCTGATGGAGACCCTATTAGCATTGAAGTGCAGTCTTTACAAGAATTCGTCAGTACAGAAGTATTAAACGATTCTCTTTTTGCATACATAGTACCTGATACTGAAGGAGTCGCTTCGATTATAGTAAGTGCATTCGATGGCGCCTTAACCACTAGCGATACCTTTAAAATTACCATTTTACCAGAAAACGACGCACCTCAATTTAAAGTTAGTAATGACCTGCAAGTTTGTGCTGAACAAAACCTTGAGATAGATTTAAGGGCCTTAGTTACAGATTCAGATGGTTTTTTTGATGATATCAGATTCAACATAACGCTAGAGGAAATATCGCAACCCAATCTGTTTCCTTCAGACTTGAATTTTAACATCGATCAAAATGGAGTGCTAAATTTTAATAGTAATAGTAAGGAAGCTGCCAAGGTAGCTTTAACACTAGAAGCAACAGATTTGCAAAATGCAAGCAATGATACTACCTTAATCATAGATTTATTGGGCGCCTCCATTTTTCAAAAAGGAGATACATTAATGGCCAACAGCGGTAGTGGTTTTCAATGGTATAAAGGGGGAAGTCCTATATCGGGAGCGACCCAAGACAAATTTGTACCGACAAAAAAAGACTTTTACCAAGTGGCCGTGAATCATGGAAATTGCCAAATACTTTCAGAACCATTTCAAGTTACTGGCTTAGAAATCAATGATTTACTGCAGCAAATCAATATAAATCCAAACCCTACCACAGAAAGTACTATTTTAAATCTGAGAGGCGAGTATAGAGGGGAAATCACTTATACAATATCAGATACTCAGGGCAGAATCTTATATAGCGATAGTTTCAATAAAAACTCTTTTGAAATAGCTAAAAATATTAATGTACGTGATTTAGCAGCAGGTTTTTACATTATCACCCTTTATGCGAATGGAGTGTCTATATCAAAAAAGTTGTATAAAAATTAGCACACAATGTTCTTGGCATGGATTTTTCTTTTAAATCTAATGTCAGAAAGTCTGACGATTTCAGAAACACCCTTAACCCATATGTCTTTGATGTATGGGTTTTGTTTTGTTTAAGCTAGAGAAACCCTACTCAAAATATTCAATCTCACACTCCGTTTTTCCTCAAGAAGTTAAATCAGTTTTTTCCATAAACCGACTGACTTTTTCAACTCATTTGCCAAGGCTAGAACAAGAGATTTTTATTTCATTTTTGTTGGTCAAAAGCAAATTAAAATCAAAAAATCCTTATAATGAGAATCCTATTAATCATTACATTGTGCTTAAACGTATCTTTTGTTTCTGCCCAAATACCCAAACTTACAGCACAAATTGGACACGAAGGAAGGGCCACTTTTGTAACCATAGACCCTTCACATTCTATTCTTGCTACTACGGCCTCTAGCGGTACCATTAAACTTTGGGACGTTAACTCAGGTAGACTTTTGAGAACTTTAAGAGGGCATCAATCTAAAGTAAATGCCATCTCATTTAGCAATGATGGCAAATTGTTGGTAAGTGGTGGTTATGACAAGACTATTAAGGTTTGGGAGGTAAACACAGGTATGAACTTGCAAACACTGGTAGGACATGAATCCCCTGTACAAGCTGTAGCCTTTAGTCCGGATGATTTAATTGTTGCCAGTGGTTCAGGTGATTTTACCAAAGATAGCTCCGATACGAGTATAAGGATATGGGAGGTTTTATCAGGAAAGGAAGTACAAAGATTTAAAGGGCATGCCCAAAGCACTAGTACAATCTCGTTTAACTCTAATGGCAGATATTTGGTAAGTGGCGGTTGGGACAATAAAGTAATTCTGTGGTCTATCAGTGGCAAAAAAATGCTGAGAAGTTATGAAGGGCATACAGAGAAAATCAATACGGTTAAATTCAACCCCGATGGAATGTCTTTTGCCAGTTGCAGCCAAGACAAAACCATAAAAACTTGGGATATTGTAAGCGGCGAATTACTTCATACACTTCCTAATAATTTAGGCAATGCCAATTCTTTTAGTTACAGCGTAGATGGAAAATATATTATCAGCGGAGGTGAAAACAGGCAAGTTATCTTATGGCGAAGCTCTAATGGTAAACAGTTAAAAACTTTCCCTACAAAGTTAGGATGGATTACATCGGTCGCTTACAATCCTGAAGGCAAAATTATAGTTACTGGCAACCAACTCGAGCAAACTGTGGTGCTTAATGTAGAAAAAGGAGAAATCCTTTGTCATTTAAAAGGATACTCCAATAAAGTTACCTCTTTGGCAATGAACAGCAATGGACAGCAACTGGCCATTGTCAATAATAATAAAGAAATCTTATTATGGGATATGCCCACGGGTAAAATCACCAAAAAGCTTTCGGCACATAAAGGTCAGGTAAGAGATATTCAGTTTGCTCCGGCAACCAACGAATTATTGAGTGTAAGCGCAAATAAGGAGGTTTTTTTATGGCAATTCGATAAAGATGGCAATCCAAATAATTACAAAGCCCACAGAAAAGGGCTTTTTTCCACTGCTTTCCATCCAAGTGGAAAATTATTCGCTACAGGCAGTGCAGATGGTACGGTTATGCTCTGGAACAAGGATAGCAACGTTCCCATCGATACGCTTTTTGGTAATTTACGTGCCTATTATGAACCTGCTTGGAACCTTAGGTTTAGCCCTAATGGAAAATTTTTACTAAGCGCAGGCCATAACGGCTTAATGAAAATGTGGGACATCACTTCAGGAAAAATGTTAGGAGCGGCCAAAGCGCATCCTGGAGGCACGAGGGCTGTAGAAATGAGCAATGACGGACAGTTTATTTTCACTGCCGGACACGATAGGCTCATCAAAAAATGGAATACGAATGGACAGGTTGTACAAACTTTAGAAGCACACGAAAACGAAGTGCTCAGCTTAAGCATTAACCAACAAGGAAATATTTTGGCCTCTGCGGGTAGGGACCAACTTATCCACTTGTGGGATGTACAAACAGGTAAACTTTTACACACCTTAAAAGGACACGATGCAGAAGTAAACGAGTTGGTATTCTCGCCTGACGGTAAATACTTGATCAGTGGGGGCGATGATTCTCGTATCGTTCTTTGGGATTTGCAAAAGCACCGAGAACTGGCCACGCTCATTATTATGGAAAATGATGAAGACTACGTTATAGTCACTAAGCGAGGATACTTTGAAGGTACGATAGAAGGTATCAAAAACGCTTTACACTACGTGAGAGGCAATGAGATTTTTCCACTAGAATCGTACTTCGAGAAATTTTTTACGCCTGAGCTTTGGCCAAGAATCATGAAAGGCGAAGACCCCAACGATATGGAGTTCAATATTTTCGAGTTTGTTAATATTCCTGATGATGTAGAATTTAAAGACCCAACTACTACAAACCGCCAAGTAAAATTCAACACAAAATCTCGCAGTTATGTGAGCACTACTGAGAAAGTTAAAATTTCTTTAGAGACCATAGATAATGGCGGCGGTGTAGATGAAATAAGGGTCTATCAAAATGGAAAACTCATTCATACTACAGGCACAGGTTATAAGAACAAACCATCAGACGGAGAAAAGGTAGCACTTACCGTAGAAACTACTTTGATTGAAGGCGAGAACAGATTCAGTACCATGGCATTCAATAATGAACGTACCGAATCTATGCACGATATAATGAACATTACCTACGATAGCCCTTATAAACCACAGGCCGACTTATACATTGTTTGTGTGGGAATAAACGATTATCTCAACCCAAATTACCAATTAAATGTTGCACGGAAAGATGCTAAGGATTTCGCTAGTGCTTTAACAAAAGGCAGCGAGTCTATTTTCAGAAATATTGTTCCGATAGAAGTGTACGATACGCTAGCCTCTGCTCAAAATATAAGAATACAATTAGACTCTGTAGCTTCAAAAGCCCGCCCTAATGATGTTTTTGTTTTCTATTATGCCGGACACGGCGCTTTAGCTGATGCCAATGCCCAAAGGCAATCAGAATATTTTCTTATCCCTTACGATGTAACACAAGTTTACGGAGCAGAGGAACAATTAGAAGAAAAAGCCATCTCATCTTCAGAGCTGATGGAGTTTTCTAGAAAAATCAATGCGCAAAAGCAGCTGATTGTCTTGGATGCTTGCCAGTCAGGCGGGGCAATCAATTCCTTTGTGAGCCGTGGTCCTAAGGAACAAAAGGCCATGATGCAACTGGCAAGGAGCGCCGGTGTTGTCTTGCTTGCGGCAAGCGGGCAAGAGGAGTTCGCCTCAGAATATGAAGAATTGGGGCACGGCGTATTTACCTACTCTATACTAGAAGGAATGAAGGGCATGGCAGATGGTGGATTAAAAGACAAAAAAATTACCGTAAACGAACTAAAAGGATATCTCGAAGATAGAGTGCCCCAACTTAGCGAAAAGTTTAGAGGCAAACCCCAATATCCAACGGGATATAGCCGCGGACAGGATTTTCCCATCGTTATTATAGAATAAAAGCATAAAAAAAGAGCTAGAAAATTCACATTCTAGCTCTTTTATAATTTAAGCGGAAAGAATTACTCTTCCACAACTTTAATTTTTATTTCCTTTTTCACCTCTTTGTGCAAATCGATGATGGCGCTGTACTCACCAAGCATTTTTATATCTGAAGTGAAAGTGATTTTACGTCTGTCTATGTCAAAACCTTTTTCTTTAAGAGCATCAGAAATTTGAAGCGCTGTAACAGCACCAAAGATTTTACCGCTCTCACCGGCTTTGGTTCCAATAGTCAATTCCAAATCGCCCATAGACTCGGCGATAGATTCTGCTTCAGACATGATTTTTTCAGCCTTGTGCGCAGCTTGTCTCAAGTTTTCATCCAAAACCTTTCTGTTAGATTCTGTGGCAAGTACTGCCATACCTTGAGGGATCAGGTAATTTCTACCATATCCGGGCTTTACCGTTACAACATCATCTTTATAACCTAGCCCTTTTATATCTTCTTTAAGTATTATTTCCATGATATACTCAATTTTTATATTTCATGATAAACTCCAAGGGAGCTATAAAGATTATTTAAAACCATCTGTTACGTAAGGCAATAAAGCCAATTGGCGTGCTCTTTTAATAGCACTTGCCACTTTCTTTTGATACTTAAGGCTTGTACCTGTAATCCTTCTAGGAAGTATCTTACCCTGCTCATTTAGAAATTTTGAAAGAAACTCAGGGTCTTTATAATCGATATACTTAATTCTGTGCTTTTTAAAGCGACAGTATTTTTTCTTTATCTCTCCGCGATTTACTGATTCGTTTACTAATGTCATGATGCAGCCTCCTCTTTTTTGTTTTCAGATTTCTTTTTAAATGCGCCACTTCTACGCTTTTCGTTAAACTCTACACCGTATTTGTCGAGCCAAACGGTCAAGAAACGAAGTATGCGCTCATCCCTTCTGTACTCGACTTCTAATTTTTCGATGGTAGAAGGTTCTGCTTTAAATTCAAAAAGCTGGTAAACTCCAGTAGTTTTATTATCAATAGGGAAAGCCAATTTGCGTAGGCCCCAATTCTCCTCGTGGTAGAGATCGGCCTCGTTTTCTTTAAGCCAGTCCCTAAATTTTCCGACGGTCTCCTCTATCTCAGTTTCAGATAGAACGGGAGTGGTGATGAAAACCGTCTCATAATGCTTCAAACTCATGTTTTAAGGTTTGATGATTGAACAAAAATTTTCAGGCTGCAAATATAGGATTTTTGTAGCTTAAAACCATTCACATCAAAAAATAATCAAGCATTAATTGTCGGGCATGCCCCAATTAATGAAAAGTAAGCAAAAAGACCAAAATAAATATGGATGATCCCCTCCAAAGATGGCTCTCCGTAAGGTTTTGCTCAATGAGCTCAAAATAAGTACTTTATAAATAGCCTTAGAGAAAGTTGAAATTAATTTTATTCTGTGCACTTAACACAAGGCCAAAAAGGCGGATGACATTTATTAAAAAATAGAGGCAGGTGCTTTGGTTTGAATCAAAAGCTAGACCATTAATAAATACAATAAGGGATTACGCCACTCTAAACCCCATCACGGTTACATCGTCAATTTGCTGTTCATCTCCCTTCCATATCATAAACTCGTTCATGATAATGTTTTTCTGTTCTTCCATAGACTTTTCATGATTTTCTAGAAAGACCTGCTCCAATCTTCTCAGAGAAAACTTTTTGCCCATGCCACCAAATTGATCCTGAAAACCATCGCTAAAGATGTAGAAGTTTAAAGGCTCATCAACATCAATTATATGTTCTGTATAAGAAAAATCATTCTCATCTTTTAAGAGCGACTTTTCGCCAATCGATTTTCTATCGCCTTTTATGCGGCAAATCTCGCCATCTTTAATATACACGAAAGGTTGTCTAGCACCGGCATAGTGTATTTTCTTTTCGCTGATATATTCTTTGTAAAACTCAGGAACATTATCTATCACACATATTGCCGCATCCATGCCTTCTCTCCTCTTTTCATCAGAATGGCTCAGCATATTATTAATATCTTTATCTAAATGAAAAAGTATCTCAGCCGGATTTAAAATACCTTTTACGTGTACAATCTCATTTAACAGCCTAATGCCAACGGCACTCATAATTGCGCCGGGTACACCATGTCCTGTACAGTCGACTGCTGCTACAATTATTTTGTAATTCTTTTCGCACATCCAGTAAAAGTCACCACTTACAATATCTTTAGGCTGCCAAAAAATAAATGAATCGTGCAGATTATCCCTTACAGAAAGTGTATCAGGCATCATGGCCTCTTGTATTTTTTTTGCATAATTGATGCTTTCTGTAATCTTTTGAAAGGTTTTTGTGTAGGCCTCTTCTAATTTTTTACTTTTTTCTTTAAGCCTCTTTTCTTTTACGTAAAGTGACGAGGCCGCCTCAAAGTTTTTATTGTAGTTAATTTCCCAAGCTTTTGCTATTTCTTTTAGTTTTTCATTTGCCTCATTTAGCTTTGAACTTTGCTCTTTTAGGGTATGGTTTTCTAGCAATAAATCATTGTTGATTTGATGCATTTCATCCAAAGTACGCAATGCATCCTCATGATGGCCTAGAAAGGCTTTATTAAAATCTTTTATCTGATCTACAATACTAGAAAAATCTGCTTTCTCAGAGCTCATGCGTTGGTTCATTCTGCGGATTTCATTTAAAATCTTACTCCCTTCTACCCTTCTTTCCTTTAATTGAGAGCGAAGTAAATCAATTTTCCTGTCCTTTGCCTTGAGCTCATTTTCGAGCTTTTCTATGTATTCCTCTTTACTAATTGAAGTTCGATCCATACATGCATTTTTTATCCTTTAAATAATGCTCACAAGGCTTATATATTGTTGATAATGAAGCAAAAATGGCTTTATACATAATACAGAAGCCATTGGCTAAACACTTTGGGTGACTAATAGAGTCATTAACAATTGGCAGGAAGAATGAAAATAGGTAGAATCTTACTTAATAATTGGTTTTCTATAAGACCATTACCTACTTATAAAATTAATCTATATATCAAGTTAAAAAAGTGTTAAAATAAAAAATAAAGCAAGCTTTAGGCAACCATTCGTTAATTTAATTCATCGTTAAAGCATACCATAAACATCAACTTTTTTACATCTAAAACATCCTGTGATGAGACCTTTTTTATCTATCATCAAAATTCTTATTTGTGCATTACTTTACAGTGGGTTTGCCTTTAGCCAACAGCATAGCGAAAAGCTGCTTGCCCGCACTTGGAAAATAGATAAATTGAGCATTAGTGGGATGATCATTAAAGCAGACAAAAAGCAAAGAGGAGATTATTTAGACCTCAATACCGACGCAACTTTTACTAGGGTCGATGAAGGCATTCATTACAAAGGCACTTGGACTTGGGAGAAAGAACAGCAAAGAATAAAATTAGTATACCAGGAAAATCAACAAAAAGTGTTTTTTAAGGTAAAAAAAATTGAAGGCAATCAATTGATTCTCAAAATGGAAGAAGACTGGAAAAATGAAATGTTGATGTATTTTTCAGCAGCGAAATTTCCATGCAGTATTTAAAATGCAGTGAAAAAAAGCCATCACTTGCGATGGCTTTTGCCATTATTTTAACCTGCTATATTTTCTATAAATACTTTAAGCCCATAAACTATACAAAGCGCTGAGGATGCCAAAGTAAAGAAAAGTCTGATGTTTTTATAAGAGTGCACTTTCTTGGATAATGGAATAGTAAAAATCCCTGCGGCCAGTAACATACCAATTATAGATCCTAGCCCGAATATCAATAAGTAAAGAATACTTAGAAAACTACTGTCTATTTCGCTCATTACCAGCAATACCATAGCGCCACTCCCTGCTAGCCCATGTATCAAGCCTACGTTATAAGCCAATTTGTGTCCTTTCCGTCCATCTGTGAGTACAAAGCTTTCATTTTCTTGCCAGTAGTTATACAAGCGTGTAATGCCCAAAACCACCAGCATAATACCAACTGAAGCCTCAAAATAAGAGAAATACCCATTTAAAAAGGTGGCTTTTCCTATAATGATGACCATGCCTATGACCACAATAGTAGAGGTATGGCCTAAGCCCCAAAAAATGCCGTCCTTAATGGCCAGTGCCACATTATTCCGCTTTGAGACGATGCTACTTACCGCGAGCAAGTGATCCGCCTCAAAGGCATGTCCAAAACCGACAACAGCGGCCAAAAGTAGTGGCATTAAATTTTCCATTTCCTATTCAAGTTTCAGTTAAATTAAATTTTCTTGTATCTATAATTCGCTCAATATTCTGTTTCTTTCCTTACTACAATTCTATGGTTGCCCGTATCGGCCATGTACAACTTACCCTCATGGGCACAAACAGAAAAAGGCCAATATAGCGATTCTTTAGCAGCTTGTATGCTGTTCATATTCTCACTGCCCGAGGTAAATACTTCTTGGCCGATCAGTTTTTTAGCGGCTTGGTTGTTTTCCTCAGGAAGTTCTTCCCAGCCAACAATTCTACTATTGCCTGTGTCGGCCACCCAGATACCTGTTTCTCCAAAAGCCGTGTCATAACACCAACTGAGCGTATGTGCCTGCGGAAAAAAGCTGTGCTGGTTTTGTCCGTTTCCGTCAAAATACTTCTGCCCTAAAATTACAGCAGCAGGATTTTGAAAGGCTTTTTCTTTATGCCTCCAAAGTAAGACTCGATAATAAGAAGTATCGGTAATAGCCAACTCGCCCTTGGCACTTACTTTTATAGAATAAGGCCAAATGGCATTGTTAGAATCGTAATCTCTGTCAGAAAAAGTAGGCTGCCCTATAACTTTATCAGCTTTAGTAAAATTCTCCATAGGGATTTTTTCAAAAAATAGTACTCTCCTATTGCCTGTATCGGCAATCCATAAAGATTTACCATCAGAAAATACCCCATAAGGCCAGTACAAGGTTTGAGCACTTGGCTGAGTATTCACCCCTTGTACATTGGGCTGTACTTTGTCAAAGTCGGGCTGACCTAACACTACATCCGCAGCTTGCCCATTTTTTTCAGGGAATTTATGCCAAATCAAAACCCTATGGTTCCAGGCATCGGCCACGATCACTTTTTTATCGTCAGACCATATACCAGATGGATAATGTAAAGTTTTGGCACTGGCTGATTGCCCATCGTTTCTACCTGTACTTTGCTCATCGGCATGGCCCAGAATTACATCTGGCGATTTGTATTCGCCTTGGGGCATGCCCTTCCAGATAAAAATCCGGTTCTGCCCTGTGTCTGAAACTAACAGATGCTTGCCGGTAAAAAAAACGCCTCTAGGTGCTAAAAATGGTTTCTTTTCGCTTCCTAAAAATATATTGGTTTCCTTTTCTGTATCTACAATTTTGCTCAAAATATAAACCGTTTACCTAAAATCATTCCACCACCAAAATCTTGCATCTAATCAACAAATCCTTGGCAGCTGCTCTCCCGGTAGTTTATGGATAACACGCTTGCCGCCAATGGCACTTTTTAAAATTACTTGACCCTTATGGTTTTCTGTTACCTCGCCTATACAAGCTGCATTTATTCCATTTTCATCTTGTTTTAAGCTTTCTAGCGCAGCCTCATGCACCTCATCTGACACAATAGCCACAAAAACGCCCTCATTGGCTACATACAAAGGGTCTAAACCTAGCATTTCACAAGCACCTTCTACCTGTTCATCAAGCGGAATATTTTTTTGTAGGATATCCATACCCAAACCAGCTTGTTGGGCCATTTCGGTGAGTACTGTTCCCAAACCACCACGAGTTGGATCCCTTAGTAAATGGATGTTTTCACCAAATTGATCAAGCAATTTTTTTACGGTGTGGTTCAAGCATGTTGTATCGCTTTCTATGTCAGTCTCAAATTCTAAGCCTTCTCTTACCGACATTATGCCTATGCCATGGGTAGCAATTTGCCCACTTACCAAAATTTTATCGCCTACTTTTATACGGTCTATGTGGATGTTGGCATTTTCATGCACTTGTCCAATGCCTGTGGTATTGATAAATACTTTATCGCCCTTGCCTTTTTCTACTACTTTGGTATCGCCTGTAACCACTTGCACGCCTGCCTTCTCACAAGCAAAACGTACAGAAAGTAAGATATCCCACAATTCCTCCATTTTCAGGCCTTCTTCCAAAATCAAACCCAAAGAAATGTGCTTAGGAATGGCACCGCACATCGCCAAATCATTTACAGTACCGTTTACTGCCAATTCCCC
>Ga0207419_1000542_pt1 | contig 32758 bp, 21 predicted proteins | sample ElkSloMetagenome_4_FD_184723 | JGI IMG/M metagenome (GOLD analysis project Ga0207419, IMG submission 184723) | Hot spring microbial communities from Elkhorn Slough, Monterey Bay, USA - MD2A (version 2) | ecosystem: Environmental > Aquatic > Marine > Intertidal zone > Estuary: Microbial mat ... | reverse complement strand
CAGAGCCCGTCCGGAAAGTCTCGAAGGCCACAATATGTGGGGTGCCGGTCCCCAGAACGAGCACCGTCCGTGGTACCCATAAGGGCTTTCCGGACAGACTCTCAGGATGGAGGGAGAACAGCGGTTGCGGCCGGTGCCGGCCTGTTCTCCTCCCCCTACGGGCTAACTGATTCACACAACTTTGTTTCCGTTTGTCATTGCGAGGAGCGAAGCCCAAATTAAAGAAATGGGGCAATCCAGGGCAGATACTTGCGTTTTTCGCCCTGGATTGCTTCACCCTCGTCTTGCGACGAGGGTTCGCAATGACGAGTCACGTCATCTCACGAGCGAGGTGCCGCCGCTTCGGCGGAAAGAAGTGTGAATATGATAGCCCCCTCCGGGGGGAGGTCGGGAGGGGGGAACCAGATGTCGGAAGACAGAGGTCAGAGGACAGAAGCACTCCGCATGGAATGGCGTTCCGCCGGCGGGCTTCTGACTTCTGACTTCTGTCCTCTGGTTCCCACCCCAGCCCTCCCCTATCCAGGGGAGGGTGTCAGGCCCGCGCCTGGAGCTCCCGGCAGTTCATTTCGGAAGCCGCGCGGCCAAAATGAGAACTGCTGCGCGGCGTGCCTAGGGCAGAGTCACGTGAATCTGCCCTAAGACAAATATTTTGGGCGGAGTCATGTTCGAAATCGGCCCCACCACTGTGGTTCCGAATTCGAGCGATTCGGCGCTACAGCGCCGCCGCCACCTCTTCCAGTTCAAAGCACTCGATGAAGTCGCCCACCTGGATGTCGTTGTAGTTTTCGAACGACATGCCGCACTCGTAGCCCTCGCGCACCTCGCGGACATCGTCCTTGAAGCGCTTGAGCTGACCCAGGCTGCCCTCGTGGATGACCACGTCGTCGCGCAGCAGGCGCACCTTGGCGCCGCGCTTGACCATGCCCTCGGTCACCATGCAGCCGGCCACCTTGCCGACCTTGGTGATGTTGAAGACATCGCGGATCTCGGCGTAGCCTAGCAGGCTTTCCTTGTAGGTCGGCTCCAGCATCCCGGTCAGCAGCGCCCGCACGTCGTCGGCGACGTTGTAGATGATGCTGTAGTACCGGATCTCGACGCCGTCGCGGCGGGCCATCTCGCGCGCCTGTGGGTTGGCGCGAACATTAAAGCCGATGACCAGCGCGTCCGACGCCTTGGCCAGCGTGATGTCGCTTTCGTTGATGCCGCCGACGGCCGCGTGAAGAACGCGCGGCTTGACCTCGTCGGTGCCCATCTTCTCCAGGGTGCCGATGAGCGCCTCGACCGAGCCCTGCACGTCGCCCTTGATGACCACGGGCAGTTCCTTGGCCTCGCCGGTCTGGATGCGCTCGAACATCTGCTCCATGGAGCCGCGCGCCGACTTGACGAACTGGCTCTCGCGCTCCTTGCGTTGGCGATACCCGGCGACCTCGCGCGCCTTGGTCTCGTCCTCGACGACGATGAAGTCGTCGCCGGCCTCGGGCGTGCCGTTGAAGCCGAGCACCTCCACGGGCACGGCGGGGCCGGCCTCCTCCAGGCGCTCGTCGCGCTCGTTGACCAGGGCGCGCACGCGGCCCCACTCCTTGCCGCAGACGAACGTGTCGCCGACGCGCAGGGTGCCGCGCTGCACCAGCACGGTGGCCACCGAGCCGCGCCCGCGTTCCATCTTGGCCTCGACCACCGCGCCCTCGGCGACGCGGTCCGGATTGGCCTTCAGGTCGAGCAGTTCGGCCTGCAGCAGGATGGCCTCTTCCAGCTTTTCCAGGTTCATCCGCTTCTTGGCCGAAACCTCGACGGTCTGGACGTCGCCGCCCATTTCCTCGACCACCACGTCGTGCTGCAGCAGTTCGGTGCGCACCCGGTTGGGGTCGGCCTCGGGCAGGTCGATCTTGTTGATGGCCACGACCATGGGCACCTTGGCGGCCTGGGCGTGGCGGATGGCCTCGATGGTTTGCGGCATGATGCCGTCGTTGGCGGCCACCACCAGAACGACGATGTCGGTCACCTCGGCACCGCGCGCGCGCATGGCGGTAAACGCGGCGTGGCCCGGCGTGTCGATGAAGGTGATGCGCTCGCCCGAGGCCAACTGCACCTGATAGGCGCCGATGTGCTGCGTGATGCCGCCGGCCTCGCCGGAGACGACATCGGCCTCCCGCATGGCGTCGAGCAGCGAGGTCTTTCCGTGGTCGACGTGGCCCATCACGGTCACCACCGGCGGCCGCGTGACCATCTGGGATTCGGTATCGGGGCCGGCGACCAGGCCAATCTCGACGTCGGCGTCCGAGACACGCTTGATCTTGTGGCCGAAGTCCTCGACCACCAGTTCGGCCGTGTCGGCATCAATCACCTGGTTGATGGTGGCCATCACGCCCAGCTTCATCAACGACTTGATGACATTGCCGCCGCGTTCGGCCATGCGGTTGGCCAGTTCCTGGACGGTGATGGTCTCCGGCACGGTGACCTCGCGCACCACCCGCTCCTGCGGGCCGCCGGACTGCTGCTTGCGCCGTTCCTTCTGCTGCGCGCGGCGCATGGCGGCCATTGAGCGGCCGCGTTCCGAGCGGTCGTCCCCATCCAGGGCGGCGGAGATGGTCAGCTTGCCGCGCCGCTTGGGCTCGGCGCGCTTCGTGGACGGCGTCTTGGCCGGGGCCTTGGCCGGAGTCGCGGTGGCCGGGCCACGGCGCGCGGCGGGCGCGTCGTCATCGTCGTCCGCCGCCTTGCGCGACGGCTTGCCGGGCGCCTTGGCCGTCGCGGGACGGGCAGCGCCCTCGTCCTGCTTGTCGCCGGGCTTGGCGTCCGGGGATTGTGCCGCCGGCTTGGCCGGCTCCTGCGCCGAGGCCGCCTCGCCCGCCGCCTCATCCGCCACCGAGGACGGGGCACCGGCATCGGGCGCGTCGGCCGCGTCGGCCTGCGGCCCGGCCTCGCTTTGGCGCTGGGCCTCTTCCTCCTCGGCCTTGCGGCGCGCCTCTTCCTCTTCGGCCTTGCGCCGAGCCTCTTCCTCTTCGGCCTTGCGCCGCGCCTCTTCCTCTTCGGCCTTGCGCCGCGCCTCTTCCTCGACCTTGCGCCGCGCCTCTTCCTCGGCGCGCTGCTGGGCGTGCTGGAGCGCGCGCAGGCGGTGAGCCTTTTCCTCGTTGGTCAGGTCGCCCGGCAGTGCGTCGCTCGCGTCACGCAGGCGCGCGTCACCGGCGCCGCCGCGTCCGCGCCGCGCGGCTTCGGCCTCGGCGGCCTGGACGTGGCGCTTCTTGCGCACCTCGACCTGCACCACCTTGGAGCGTCCGTGCGAAAAATTCTGACGGACCTGTCCGCTTTCCAGCGGGCGCTTCAGTTCCAGCTTGCCACGCGAGGACAGCGACAGGGGCGCCTTCCGTTCTTTCTCGTCCGCCATTCGACTCAGCTTCGCTCCATACCCAACCACGGTTCCGGGAGCCCGTGCCCCCGGCATCTCTATTACGTCTCGCAGGGGTCCGGCCTGTCCTGGTCCCGTGCCGGCGCGTCGGGATCCGTCGCGTCCGGCGGGCCGCGACGCGACGCCTCCAGAACGTCCGCCACCCCCAGGATCATCGGGCCGGGTCGGAACCCGGCCAGAAGGGCACTGCTCTCCAGGAAGATCCCCGCCAACCGTCCCCGATCCACGGCGACATGCACGGCTCGATCGCGCCCCAGGGGGCGCCCCAGTTCCTCGGCATCGAACCCGACGACCAAGGGAGGCGTTCTTGGCCCGCAGACCGCCGCCGCCAGCGCCGAGATCTTGCCCCGTCCGTCCGATCCCCCATCACGCGCCGTCACCAGCACGGCCGGCACATCCCCCTTGGCCGCCGCGCGCAGACGATCGCGCACCTTCTCGAACCCGGTCACTGCCTGCCCCGCGCGCCGGGCCAAGCCCAGCGTATCGAGGCACCGCCGCGCGAGCAGATGATCCACCCGGTCGGCCAGATCGGCCGGCACCGTGACCGACCGTCGTGCGGCACGCGCGAACAGGTTCTTTCGCGCCGCCATCTCTAACACATCGCGGGCCGGGCTCAACCAGAAACCGCGCCCGGGCAGCCGCCGGTCGACGTCGGGCACCACCTGGCCTTGCGGATCGAGAACGAACCGCACCAGCTCGGCCTGGGGCCGGCAGTCGCGCGTCACGATGCAGCGGCGCGTTCCCGGAGGCATCGCGTCGTCGTCCTCGGGTTCCAGAACCCCTGCCAGGCTATGTGCCCCGCCGGCGGCCATCGGTCATGCCCTCAGCCCGCCGGCCCGGCCGGATCGGCGGCGGTCTCATCGCCGGCCGGTTCCGGTTCGGTCGCGCCATCGCCGTCGCCGTCTTCGTCGTCGGTGGCGGCAGCGGCAGCGGCAGCGGCTTGGTCCTCGTCCTCGAACCAGTGCGCGCGCGAGGCCATGATGATGGTGTTGGCCGTCTCCTCGTCGAGATTGTCCTCACCGACGATCTCGCGCAATTCGTCGCTGGCCAGGTCGGCCAGATCGTCCAGCGTCTTGACCCCGGCCTCGCCCAGCGCCACCAGCATGGTCGCCGACAGACCGTGCACATAGGTCATGTCGTCGTCGACGCCAAGGTCGCGCCGGCGTTCGTCGGCGGCCCGCTCGCGTTCCTCCAGGAAGCCCTGCGCGCGGTCCTTCAGTTCGGCGGCGATGTCCTCGTCGAACCCCTCGATCGAGGCCAGTTCGGCGTCCTCCACAAAGGCCACCTCCTCGACCGTTGTGAAGCCCTCGGTGACCAGCAGGTGGGCGATGACGTCGTCCACATCCAGGGCGTCGATGAACGCCTGCGAGCGGGTGCGGAACTCCTCCTGGCGGCGCTCCGACTCCTCCGCCTCGGTCATGATGTCGATGTCCCAGCCGGACAGCTGCGAGGCCAGGCGGACGTTCTGGCCACGCCGGCCGATGGCCAGCGACAGCTGTTCGTCGGGCACCACCACCTCGATGCGGTTGGATTCCTCGTCCAGCACCACCTTGGTCACCTCGGCCGGCGCGAGACCGTTGACGACGAAGCTGGCCGGATCGTCCGTCCACTGAATGATATCGATCTTTTCGCCCTGAAGCTCGGCCACCACCGCCTGCACGCGCGAGCCGCGCATTCCGACGCAGGCGCCGACCGGGTCGATGCCCGAGTCGTTAGAGATCACCGCGATCTTGGCGCGCGAACCGGGATCACGCGCGACGGCCCGGATCTCGATGATCCCGTCGTAGATCTCCGGCACCTCCTGGGCAAACAGCTTGGCCATGAACTCGGGCCGCGTGCGCGAGAGAAAGATCTGCGGGCCGCGCGGTTCCTGGCGCACGTCATGGATATAGGCGCGCGCCCGGTCACCGGTCTTGAAATGCTCGCGCGGGATCAGTTCGTCGCGGCGCAGCAGCGCTTCGGCCCGGCCCAGATCGACGATGACGTTGCCGAACTCGACCCGCTTGACGAGGCCGTTGACGACCTCGCCGACGCGGTCCTTGTACTCCTCGTACTGGCGCTCGCGCTCGGCGTCGCGCACGCGCTGGACGATCACCTGCTTGGCGGTCTGCGCGGCGATGCGGCCGAAGTCGATGGGCGGCAGCGGGTCGATGATCACGTCGCCGACCTCGGCGTCCGGCTTCTTGCGGCGCGCCCGGGCGACGGTGACCTGGGTGGCCTCGTCCTCAATCTCGTCGACGACGTGCAGATGGCGTTCCAGCTTGATCTCGCCCGTCCGCCGGTCGATCAGCGCCTGAATGTCGTGCTCGTGCCCGTACTTGGAGCGCCCGGCCTTCTGGATCGCCTGCTCCATGGCCACGAAGACCTCCTCACGGTCGATCCCCTTGTCGCGGGACACCGTGTCGGCCACCTGCACCAGCTCCGGCCGGGTCATGCCGGCCATGCGGTCCATCTCCATCACTCTCACTCAGTCCTGACTGTCCCTGCCCTTGCGGGCCGCCTTGTCCGCCCGCATGACGTGACGGATCAACTCGTCCGTCATCACCAGCTTGGCCCGTGTCAGGGCGCCCAGGGGCACCCGCCATTCCTCCGCCCCGTCCGGCCCGGGCTCGGCGACGGCGACGATGACCTCGTCGTCTTCGGTGATGCCCTTGAGCCGCCCCTTCACACGGCGCCGGCCGTCGATGGCCACGTCCGCCTCCAGGCGCGCCTCCAATCCGGCGAAGCGCTCGAAGTCCGACCGCCGGGTCAGGGGCCGGTCAACGCCGGGCGAACTGACCTCCAGGTCGTAGGCGCCGTGGATCGGATCATCCACGTCCAGCACCGCCGAGAGCGCCCGGCTGACCGCCTCGCAGTCCTCGACGGTCATCGGCGCGCCGTCGGCGCGATCGGCCATGACCTGGAGGATCTTGCGCTGCTTGCCCATCAGCAGGATGCGCACCAGCTCGAAGCCCATGTCCTCCAGCGTCGGGGTCACGAGCGCCGCCAGCGGCCCCTGTTCGCCCATCAGCCTGGTCACGATCGGTCCCGTCCCATCCCGTCGCCGTGGCGGCCCGACGGCCCGCGTCCGGCAACAAAAAAAGGGGGGCCGCAGCCCACCCCAGCGTTGACGCTACTGGATCATTCATGACCCAGCCATGAGGATTGAATAATCGGGTTGATATCAGGTTCGGCCGCCGCTGGCAAGGTCGGGTGTCACGAAAGGGTCATGGGGTGGGGCGGGCATCCCATTCCCGAACAGACGATCCACGCCCGATGGACGCGTTCCATCATCAATCTGATCGACCTGCTGCCGTCTCTTGCCGCCCTTCAGGTTTTCGACAACAGCACGATCGTCGCGTTGGGCGAGGAGAGTCCGGATCCGGTGCTGGTCCTCGACGTCCGCCGGGGCGAGGTCATCGTCCCCGACGGCCGCGACGGCGCAGCCCTGAAGGCCGTGCCCGCCTGGGCACGGCCGATCGTCCGGGCGGCGTTCAAGGGACAGGGCGTTTGAGCGCGGTCCGGGGGCCGTCGGTGCGATCCCCTACAAGACCGGGTGCAACAGGTCGTCGTCCTCGATCAGGCGGAGGGCTTCCTCCAGGGTGACCGAGCTGTGGAGGCAGCGCCACTCTCCGGTGTGCCGGTGCCACATGACGTCAAAGCGGGGTTCGGCGATGTGTTCTTCATCGTGATCGAGCCGCGCGAACGGTGCGTTGAACTCCTGTCCCAAGGTTTCCGGAAAGCCCGAGCGGTAACGGGTGATAAAGCTGTACTGGCGGCCCCGCCACTTGCCGAGGATGTCGACGGGGTAATTGAATGCGGTGGGGTGGACCTCGGGGAGGAAGCGTGGCTTCAGAACATCAGTTATGAAGCGCCCGCACACGGCGGCTATCTCCGCCTTTTCCTCTTTGGTCAAGGCCTTGACCCGCACCCAACGTTTCGGCTGCTTCGACATGAAGCGCTCCTCTTTGACGGCGATCCAGCCGACGCGGGCCAATACAGCCGCAGACTTGGGCCTACCGTATCACACCCTTTCGCTCGCAGGCGCCGGCGCGGCGGGAGTCGCGGCGGCGGCGCCCGGTTCGACCTGGGTCACGTCGCGCACCGCGCCCATGTCGGCGCTGGTGGTCAGCGCGGCATAGGCGCGCAGAGCCGGCGAAACCACGCGGCGGCGGTCCATCGGCTTCCAGGCCGCGGGGCCGCGCGCCTCCATGGCCGCGCGGCGGCGCGTCCACTCGGCGTCGTCCACGCGCGCGCCGATAGTCCGCGCCGGGATGTGGATGTCGATGATGTCGCCCGGCTCGACCAGCGCCAGCCCGCCGCCGGCCGCCGCTTCGGGCGAGGCGTGGCCGATCGACAGCCCGGACGTACCGCCGGAAAAGCGGCCGTCGGTGACCAGGGCGCAGGTCTTGCCCAGGCCCATCGATTTCAGATAGCTGGTCGGGTACAGCATCTCCTGCATTCCGGGGCCGCCCTTGGGGCCTTCGTAGCGGATCACCACCACGTCGCCGGCCTTGACCTCGCCGCCCAGGATCTTGGCCACCGCCTCCTCCTGGCTTTCGCAGATCACGGCCGGGCCGGAGAACCGCAGGATCGACTCGTCCACGCCGGCGGTCTTCACGATGCAGCCGCGCTCGGCCACGTTGCCGTACAGCACCGCCAGCCCGCCGTCGGCGGAAAAGGCGTGGGCGCCCTCGCGGATGACGCCGCCGGTTCGGTCCAGATCCAGGTCGTTGAAATGGCGGTTCTGCGAGAACGCTTCGGTGGTGCGCACGCCGCCCGGCGCGGCCTTGAAGAAGTCGCGCACCTCGGCGTCATTGCTGACGCGGATGTCCCAGTGCGCCAGCGCCTCGCCCAGGGTGGCGCTATGCACCGTGGGCACGGCGGTGTCGAGTAGCCCCAGCCGGTCCAGTTCGCCCAGGATGGCCATGATGCCGCCGGCGCGGTGGACGTCCTCGACGTGCACGTCGGGCACGGAGGGCGCGACCTTGCACAGGTTGGGGGTCGAGCGCGACAGGCGGTCGATGTCGGCCATGGTGAAGGGGATTTCCCCCTCCTGGGCGGCCGCCAGCAGGTGCAGCACCGTGTTCGTCGACCCGCCCATGGCGATGTCCAGGCGCATGGCGTTCTCGAATGCGGCCCGGCAGGCGATGGAGCGCGGCAGGACGCTGGCGTCGTCCTCGTCGTACCAGCGCCGGCACAGGTCGACGATGCGCCGGCCGGCCTCCAGGAACACGGTGCGCCGCCGGGCGTGGGTGGCCACCAGGGTGCCGTTGCCGGGCAGCCCCAGGCCCAGCGCCTCGGCCAGGCAGTTCATGGAATTGGCGGTGAACATGCCGGAGCACGAGCCGCAGGTCGGGCAGGCCGAGCGCTCGTATTCGGCCACAACCTCGTCGCTGGTGTCGGCCTGGGCCGCCTGCACCATGGCGTCCACCAGGTCGACGGCGCGTTCCTGGCCGTCCACCACCACCTTGCCGGCCTCCATCGGTCCGCCGGAGACGAACACGACGGGGATGTTCAGCCGCATGGCCGCCATCAACATGCCCGGGGTGATCTTGTCGCAGTTGGAGATGCACACCAGCGCGTCGGCGCAGTGGCCGTTGACCATGTATTCCACCGCGTCGGCGATCAGCTCGCGCGACGGCAGGCTGTACAGCATTCCGCCATGCCCCATGGCGATGCCGTCGTCGATGGCGATGGTGTTGAACTCCTTGGCGACACCGCCGGCGGCCTCGATCTCGCGGGCGACCATCTGGCCCATGTCCTTCAAGTGCACGTGCCCGGGCACGAACTGAGTGAAGGAGTTGGCGACGGCGATGATCGGCTTGCCGAAATCGGCGTCGGTCATGCCCGTGGCGCGCCACAGGCCGCGCGCGCCGGCCATGGTGCGGCCATGCGTGCTGGTGCGGGAACGAAGCTCGGGCATGGACGGGTCTCCCTGATGATTGGCTGGCGTAGCGTTATGCCGTCCCGCCTTATGTACCCCGTGCGTCTACCGTGACAAGCCCCCGCTCGGTCGGTGCGCTCCAGGGGCTTGTTGCCGGTCCGCCGGGGCGGCATTGTGAGCCCCGAGACACGCAGTCCGAGGCCATTCGGGACACCATGATGCCCCCACCTCCCGAACCCCTGACAGACCGCGAGTGGCGGGCGCTGGCCGACGCCCTGCGGGAGGCCGACCCCGTGGCCCGGGAAGCGCTGGCCCGGCTGATGCGGCACCACGGCGTTACGACCGCGCACACCCAGGCGGACGCCGACTCGTCGGCTGGCGACGCGGGCCCGCGGGGCGACGATCCGGGCCCGTCGTTCCGCTTCGAACCGGGGGACGACGCCGACGACCTGAACTTCGAGGCCGTGGTCCCCGGGCGGCACGCCCCGCACTGGGAGCTCACCGGACCGTTCGCCGATCTCACCCGCGCCGCCGAGACGGCCGGCCTGGACGCCAACGCCATCCGCTATGCCAGCGAGGGGCCGGAGGGCGACGGCACCATCATCCACCCTTCGGCGTTCTGCGAGGATCCCGAGACGTTCCTGTCCTTGCTGGCGATCCTGGCACGCTCCACCCCGCACGTACGGCTGTACCGCGTCGGCCGGCGGGACACCGGATCGGTCGCCGTGCTGGTGCGGGTGTTCCCCAATCCGGATCCGGACACCATGGCCATCCTCGATGCTTTTGACCCGCAAGGCGCCGAAAGCGTGCGCGCGGCCGGGGTCGCCGTGGCCGACGCCCTGGCCTACCTCGACGAACGCGCGACGGGGTAGCGCAGGGCGCGCGGGACGCCGCCCGCCGCGTTTATCCGGCGTCGGCCTCGAACGGATCCCCCGCCAGCCACCCCAGGATCAGCCGCCGGGCGATGGAGTCGCCGCGCGGCAGGCGCCAGGTGTCGCCCGATCGGCCGGCGCCGGGTTCGGTCATCGCCGCCACCTCGGCGCGGCTGAACCACACCGCGTGCTCCAACTCGCGCGGGTCCAGGATCAGGTCGGTCGTGTCGGCCTCGGCATGGAAACCGATCATCAGAGACGAGGGAAACGGCCACGGCTGCGAGGCCGCATAGGCCACGCGGCCGACGCGCACGCCGGTTTCCTCGCCCACCTCGCGGCGCACCGCCTCCTCCAGGCTCTCGCCCGGTTCGAGGAAGCCGGCCAGGGTCGAGATCATGCCCGGCGGCAGGCGGGCGCCGCGCCCCAGCAGGCACCGCGCGGCGTCGCCCCGACCGTGGTGCACAAGCATGATCACCGCCGCATCGGTGCGCGGGAAGTGGCTGGCGCCGCAGGCCTCGGACTCGCACCGCCGGCGCCAGCCACCCTCAATCGGTCGCGACGGCGACCCGCAGGCGGCGCAAAAGCGGTGCCGACGGTGCCACGCCAGCACCCCCAGCGCCTGTGCCAGAAGGGCCGCCTCGGCCGCCGGCAGCGCCGGTCCGACGGTGCGCAACGGCACGAAGCGCCCACCCAGACCGGTGTCCGGACCGGTGTCCTCGTCCGCCTCGGCGTCGGGTGGGAGTTGGACGCCGAACCAGGCGGCGCCGGCCGGGTCGAGACCCAGGAACACCTCTTCCTCCGGGGTCAACGCCGGATCGTCCGGCCGCCAGTCGCCGCCGGCCACGCCGGCACGCGGGCCGTCCTCGCCGTCCGCCTCCCACACCAGAACGCGGTTGCGCCACAGCAACACCACCCGGCTGGCGGGATTGGCCCGCAACCGGGCCAGCGCGGCGGCGTCCCCGCGCAGGGCTTCGGCCCGGTCCAGCGGCGCGCCGGTGTAGGTCAGATCCGCCAGCGCCGCCCGCGCCGCCGCGCTCAGGGTCGCCATGGCGTGGCCCGGGCGATCGCGGGGTCGGTGTAGAGGTACAGCGTGAAGTCGTTGGGGTCGTAGTCCTCGCGCAGCACCGCGTGCGGGACCTGGTCCGTGGCCCAGGCGATCATGGCGTCCGGATCGGCGTGGTACAGGCGCCAGCGGCGGTTGTCGGGCGCCTTCAGGCTCAGCGAGTTGACCGCCACGCCCTTGCGCGCCAGCGGCAGCATGGCGGCGATCATGTCGCGCATATAGGCGTCGGGCCGGTCGCGCCGGTGGGCGAAAATGCCGCTGGCCAGAACCCAGTCGACCTGCGGCGTTGGCAACGCGAGCCCGTCCAGAAGGCAGCCCTGCACGAACACGTGCTCGGGAAAGCGCCCGCGCGCGTGCTCGACCATCATCGGCGTCAGGTCCGTGCCGGTGTAGGTCACCTCCAGGTGCCGGCGTTCCAGCCAGGCCAGCAGGTCGCCGGTGCCGCAGCCGACGTCGAGCAGGCTGTCGCCCGCGCGCACGCCGATCTCCACCAACGCCTCGAAGCGGCGTTCCTGGCTCTCGCGGCTATTCCACTCCAGCGACGCGTGCGACGTGCCGTGGCGGCTGAGCAGCCGGCTGAAGTGGGAGATGGTGTGGCGGTCGTCGTCGTGGCGGTGGCGTTCCAGCGCCGCCAGGGTGTCGGGATCGGGCGGCTGCGACGCGGCCGTGTCATGGTCCGGACGTCCGCCGGAGGCGCGTCCAGGAAAGAAGGAGAAGGGCGGCATGGCGGGAGGGCCTCGCGTGGCTCCGGGTCGGGCCGGACCATGGTGGCAAACCGCGCCCGGTTCGCCAAGCGGCAAGGCGACGGCGAACGCCCCAGCCGCCCCTTGCGGCTACATCTTGAACCCGTCGGGCAGTCTGCCGTGGGCGTAATCCCAGTACAGCTCGCGGGCACGGCGGGCGAACGGGCCGTAGATCAACTCCCGCTCCTCGAAGCGGCGCACCGGCATGACCTTCTGATGGTTGCCGGTGGAGAAAATCTCGTCCGCGTCCAGCAGTTCCTCGGGATCAATCTCGCGCTCCAGCACCACGTGACCGTCCAGCCGCAACAGCTTCAGCACGCGCTGGCGCGTCACCCCGTTCAGGAACGTGCCGCTGACGGCCGGCGTGCTGACCACGCCGTCCTTGGCCATGAACAGGTTGGCCGTGGCGAATTCGGCCACGTTGCCCCAAGGGTCGCACAGCACGCCGTTGTCATAGCCGCGCGCGGCGGCCTCGCGCAGCGCCCGCCCGGCCTGCGGATAGAGGCACGACGCCTTGCAGTCCACCGGCGCCTGGTCCGGCGCCGGCCGGCGGTAGCTGGACAGGCAGGCGGTGAACCCGCCCGGCTCCTTCATCGGCATGTCGTACAAGGTGAGCATGAACCGGGTGGTGTCAGGGTCCGGCGAGACCCACCCCTCGGCGCAGTAGAACAGCGGGCGGATATACAGCTCGGCGCCGTCGGGGAAGCGCTTGATGCCCTCCCAGGTCAGGCGCTCGATCTCGGCGGCGTCCAGGGTCGGGCGCATCCCCATGCGGATGGCCGAGTCCACGCAGCGCTGGCAATGCTGGTCGAGATCGGGAGCCACGCCCTCGAAGGCGCGCGCGCCGTCGAAGACGATCGACGACAACCAGGTGGCATGGGTCAACGGTCCGAGAATCGGGGGGTTGCCGTCCAGCCACTCGCCATCGACATAGGTCCAGGCCTGGGTCATCGCGCCGCGTGCTCCTCTTGGTTCAGGATGCGTCCGGGACCAGTCAGGCGCGGAGCTCGGCAGGGGGGGAGGCGCGTCCGGGTCCAGCGGTTGGGTGTAGTATGCCCCGGACCCCGCCGGCAAGTGTTCTGGTCCATTTGACCACGCTATCGGAGGTTATAGACTGAACGTCCACCGGTGGCGCCACTCTTGGCGGCGGCCCCTCAGCGAAGGATGTCTCGACGTGTCTGCCCCGCGTTCCGGCCGCCGACTTCGTGTCGCCCTGGCCGCCATTCTTCTGGCGGCGGGGACACTTGCGCCCGGCCCGGACCCGGCCGCCGCCGCCGAGGAGGCCCCGGACGCAGCCACGAACGGCCCGCGCGTCGGCTACGAGGTCTCCATTCGGGTGACCGACCAGGACAACGCGCCAGACGACCTTGCCGACAGATTGGACGCGGTTTCAACCCTGAAGGATCTGGCCGACTCCCCACCGGCGACGCGTCCGGGGCTGCGCCGGCGCCTGGAGTCGGACGTCGAGGCGTTCCGCCGCGTGCTGAACGCAGAGGGGCACTATGGCGGCTCGGTCTCGGGCGAGATCGAGGGTGGCACGCCGGCGCGGGTGACCATCACCGTCACGCCCGGTCCGGCTTATACCATTGGCGCCACGCGTGTGACCTACGAGGGCGACGCCCCGGGCACCGGCGACCTGCCCGAAAGCCTCGCGGTGGTCGGCCTTAACGAGGGCGACCAGGCCCGCGCCGACGCGGTGCTGACGGCGGAACGCGATCTGATCGAGCACCTGCGCGCGCGCGGCCGGCCGTTCGCCGAGGTAGCCTCCCGCCGCACCGCGGTCAACCACGCCCGCCGGCACATGGCCGTGCGGATCGTGGTGGCGGCGGGACCGCCGGCCACCTTCGGCGCGGTGCGCTACGAGGGCCTGGAGCGGGTCGAAGCCGCCTACCTTGATGCCGAGATCCCGTGGCGCCCGGGCGAGACCTTCAACCGCGATCAGCTCGATACCTTCCGTACCCGCGTTCAGGGCACGCGCCTGTTCGACTCCGTGACCGTCCGTCCGGCCGACCAGCCGGACGCGGACGGCCGTCTGCCGGTCCTGGTGTCGGTGAGCGAAGCTCCGCCACGGTCCATCGGCGGCGGGTTGCGCTATGCCACCGACGAGGGGCCGGGTGTGCGCCTGTTCTGGGAACACCGCAACATGTTCGGCCGCGCCGAGCACTTCCGCGCCGACCTGGACGCCTCCCTCACCGCCCAGGCGTTGAGCGCGTCGCTGGACAAGCCGCGCTTTCTGCATGAGGACCAGTCCCTGACGCTGTCGGCGTCGGTCGAACGCTCGGATAGGGATGCCTACCAGGGCCTGGAGGCCACGGCCGGGCTCGGCCTGGACCGGCGCCTGAACGACACCTGGCGCGCCTCGGCCGGCGTGCAAGTGGAGTACGCGGACCTTGAGGACGAGGAGGGGCCGGAGCGCAGTCTGTTGCTGGCTCTGCCAATGGGCGTGTCGCGCGACGACACCGACGATCCACTCAACCCGACCCGGGGCAGCCGGCTGACGCTTGAACTGACCCCCTACGCCGGGCAGGCGGGCGACTTGGCGCTGGGGTTCGTCGTCACCAGCCTGGGCGGCTCGGCCTATTGGGCGCCGCTGGAGAGCGACCGGCTGGTGCTGGCCGGGCGGGCGCGCGTGGCGACGCTGGTGGGGGCCGCGCTTGAGGACGTGCCGGCCACCACGCGCCTGTATGCGGGCGGCGGCGGTTCGGTGCGGGGGTATGGGCACCAGATGGTGGGACCGCTGGATGACGACGGCGATCCGCTCGGCGGGCGCTCGGCGCTCGACTTCGGCGTCGAGGCACGCATCAAGGTCACCGACTCCATCGGCATCGTGCCGTTCCTGGACGCCGGACTGGTCAGCGACGGCCCCTGGCCCGACCCCGGCGACGAGGAGATCCGATGGGCCGCCGGCCTGGGCGGGCGCTACCACACCGATTTCGGCCCGATCCGCGTCGATATCGGCGTGCCGCTCAACCCCCGCGACGAGGACGACCTGTTTCAGATCTACATCAGCCTGGGTCAGGCGTTTTAGGGGCGGGTAAGATCGGCCGACGAAAAGGATGGCCTTTTCGTCGGGCGGCATCACGCTTCGACCCGATTGCGGCCCTTTTCCTTGGCGCGATAGAGCGCGTGATCGGCCCGACGGACGAGTTCGGTAGCCGTGTCTCCGGGCTGGAATGCGGCTGCTCCGAACGAGAGGGTTTTTGCGCCGGCGACCGAAAACTGGTGTTCGGCGACGGTCTTGCGCAGCTTCTCGGCCAGGCTCACGGCGCCGTCCAGCGTGGTCTCCGGGCAGATGATGAGGAATTCCTCTCCGCCCCACCGTCCCACGGCGTCCAGGTGGCGCACGTGCTCCCGCAGCAGATGGGCGATCTCGGTCAGAACGGTGTCTCCGACCACATGTCCATAAAGATCGTTGACGTCCTTGAAGCGGTCGACGTCGCAGATGATGACAGAAAATGTTTTGTCGTAGCGGTCCGCCCGTTCGACCTCGGCCATCAAGGTTTCCTCCAGGCGGCGGCGGTTGCTCAAGCCGGTGAGCTGGTCGGTGACGACGAGACGCTCAAGCTCACGGCTCTTCAGGGCCAGTTCCGCATGGGCTTCCACAAGGGCGTTCTGGGTCTCCTTGAGAGTGGTGATGTCCACGGCGATGGAGTATTTGGCTACGGTCCCGTCGTGCCAGGGAATCAGGGTCTCTTCCATCTGGTACCAGCGGTCATCGGCCTCGTTGAAGAGCTCGAACACGATCTTGCGGCGGTTCTTGCCCTGGTTGGCCACCATTTCGCCAAGCGGGCAATGGATGCAGGGGCGCTCCTGCCCATAGATTTGCGTGTGGCACGATTCACCCACCGCCGCGCCGGACCGCTTGCGCATGGCGGTGTTGACCGCAAGAAGCTTCATTGTCGCCGAATCGACCACATAAACGGGAAAAGGAATGGCATCCTGGGCCGCCATCCAGGAGTCCCAGGGGTCAATTGATGACTCCGTGTAATCGACATAAATCATCAATTTTCGAATCGCCCAGCGAGTTTCTCAAGGGTCGAACTAATCGAATCGGCCTTGATCGGCTTCAGGATGTAACCTACCGCCCCGGCCTTGAGGGCGTCCATAACCATTTTTTCCTGCCCTATGGACGTCACCATGATCACCACAGCGTCGGGGAATTCGCCGAGGATCTGGCGGGTCGCCTGCACCCCGTCCATGTCGGGCATGACGATGTCCATGGTCACGAAATCGGGACGCAGGTCGCGGTACAATGACAGGGCATCGGTGCCATTGTCGGTGCTGCCCACCACCCTGTGTCCAAGGGATTCGAGGGCCACGCGCAGCTTGGTCGCGGCGATCACGGAGTCATCCACGACCATGGCCCGACGACTTACCCAAGACATCGCACTTTCTCCATGTTTCTCGCCCTCCCGGGGCTCCGGAGTTCACGAGACGGGGTTCGGTTCCCATCAGGGCTCCCGTCAAAGGCTCTTTGGGTGACCCTGCCCTGTCCGCCGCGCGCGACGCGGCGTCCCGCCTGATGGAGTCAAGAGCCGCTGGCGAACGGGGGCAGATGGTTCAGCTGGTCGTCGAACATCTCTTTGGGTCGCAGCAGGTGGACATCCAGGCGTCCGTCGGGCGCCCGCATCCGCATGGTGCCGAAAACGGCGTGGTCACGGCGATCGATATGCCGCTCTTCCGTCAGGACCACAACGGGAATCAGGGCAATGGTTCCGTCCAGGTTGGGGAAGTCGCCGGAACAGAGGCCCAGGATCAAGTTGGCGATTTCGGCCGCCGTGTCGTGAACGTACAGATCCTCCTGGCCATCCGGGACGGCGATGTCGGCCGTGAAGCGTCCGTACAGGACCTCCAGAAGGGAGCGTTCAAAACTGAAGGCGGCGCGGACGCCAAGCGGGGCGTTGAAGCCCCCGACCGCCGTGACGTCGTGCAATTCCAGCGTCGGCGCATCGACGACATAGCGCTCCACCGCCTCGACGTTGACCGCCGTGCTGGCGAGCAGCACCCTGCGCGTCCGGCGTAACACCGAGGCCATGACGGAGGTGAGAGGCATAACTGGCTGCATCATGACACTGGCCCCTCGTTGTTGGCATTCCTCACCGTGAAGATGAACCGGGCGCCGCGGTCCGGCTCGGTCTCGACCTGGATGGCGCCGTCGAGCCTGCGCACCGCCTGGCGAACGGCGGAAAGGCCCACGCCCCGACCGGCGACCTCGGTGGTCACCTCCCGAGTCGAAAGGCCGTCCAGGAACAATAACCCCATGACATCCTTTTTCGACAGGTCGCGCACCTTGCTGGAGCCAAAAAGGTACGCGGCCCGCCGTTTCAGCGCCTCGGGGTCGATGCCGCCGCCGTCGTCACCGATCTCGATACGGATCTCGTCTCCCTGGGTCGAGATCGCGCATGTGACGCGCCCGGCTGGGTTTTTCGCTTTTCGCAGGCGTTCGCCTGGCGGTTCGATGCCATGGATGACGGCATTGCGAAACACATGCCCCAGCGAGCGCAGGAACGGACTGAAGCGGTCCGGTTCCACCAGGACGTCCGGCCCAAGGATTTCCAGGGGTTCGACGTCCTTTTCGGTCCGCTCGGCCAGGCGCTGCACCAGTGGCGCGTAGCTGGCCAGGGTCCGTTTCACCGAAACCTTGCCCAGGGCCCCCACCTCCAGGAGCAGGCTCCGGACGTCCCGGGCGGCCACGTTGACCGCGCGCCCCGCCAGCAGATCGGCGGCCAAGCGTTTCAGGCGCTGCACCTGGTCATGGGTCAGCATCACCCGTTTGCCGGCCGCCAGGAAATCCTCGCCGAGCACCTGGCGGACAACGTCCAGATCCCGGTCCAGCAAGTCGGCATAAGGCACGGACCGGGCCGTCCCGGCCACGGCCTCGTGAGTCGGCGGTGTCTCGCCGTCGCGCAACAGGGTCAGCCGGTCCTCAAGGGCGTGCAAGGCCGCCGGCGTGTCGGAAAAGCTGAACTGGTTCAGCTGGCCCTTGAGCGTGTGCACCTCGCGGTAGACGTCGCCCAGCACGGTCTCCGGCGGTGCTCCGGAGCCCAGAATCGCGTCCAGGCCGCCGCTCCCGAACGTCCGCACCGAGGCAACGGTGTCGAAAAACTCGTGGCCGTCGGTCACGGCGGCGACAATCATTTCCAGGTGCCGCCGCTCCTCGGCCAGCCGTTCGCGCAGGCGACGTTCCGCCGTCACGTCCGTCAGCACGAGCATCATCTGCCGGTTCTCAAGGACCTTGTACTGGGCTTCCAGCACCCGCTCGCCACGAAAGATCTCCCTGGGGAGCAGGCCGATCATCATCTCCGCCCGCACCGGGTCGACACCATCGAGGACCGTCGGGATCACATCTCGGGCCAGTTCGGCGCTCACCGGGGCATGGGCCCAGAGCAACTGGTCGATGGGCTGTCCGGCCGGCATCGTGTCGAGCATCGTCTCGCAGGCCCGGCTGTATTCGACGCCAACGATCAGGTTGTGGTCACAGGACAGGAACCCCTGGTCGGAGTTGTCGAGGAGAATGCCCACCTGCTCGCTTTTGGTCCGCACCAGGTCGAGCGACTGGACGAGTTCCTTGGTCCGCTCACGGACCCGTTCCTCCATCTCCGCGTAGAGCGTCGCGTTTTCGAGCGAGATGGAGGCCTGCGAGACCAACATATCGAGCACCGCGAGGCGGTTCTGCGTGAAGGCGTCGGCGGCGAGATGGTTTTCCAGATAGAGGATCGTCGTCATCTCGCCCCGGGTGATGACCGGTGAACAGAAGATGGACTTGACCCCGTTTCTGGCCGCGTAGGCTTCTGCGCCCGCAACGCCCGGCGCGGCGGCGTTGTTCAGCAGCATCCGTTCGCGGGCGCGGGACACGTAGTTGAACACCGGCAGGGCGAGAGTGTCGCCGTCGACCGCACGCTGGACCGAAGCCACGGTGATCCCCGCATCGCCGACCGTGGCCTCGGCCGCCACCAGGAAGGTCGCGCCCTGCCGCATGAGCAACAGACCCCGATCGGCCCCGGCGTGTTCGACGACGATGCGCAGCAGGGCCTCCACCAGCCGAGCCAGCACGATCTGTCCCGAGACCGCCTGCTGGGCCTTGATGACCGCCTCAAGGTCCAGGTCGCCGGCGCCGATCTGGTCGCCGGCGGCGGCACGGACGTGGGCGGTGCTCGCCAGCCAGGGATGTGTCCGGTCCAACTGCCTCACCTTGGCGACGGCGCCCCAGCGGTCGAAGGCATACCGGGCATCGCGCAGGAAGGTCCGGGCGATGGTGGTCAACCCCAGTCGATCGGCGAGCAGCCCCGCCCGCTCACAGGCGATGCCTTCCACGTGCAGGCGGCCGTGCTCGCGCGCGGCGTCGATGGCCCGCTCATACAGGGCCAGGGCGTCCAGGTCCTGCCCATCGATGCGCGCGGCTTCAGCCTCCACCAGCAGATGGGGCGCCCCGAAGTTCTCGGGGCAGTTCTCCGCCCACAGACGGAGTTGACGCCGGTGTTCGGCGAATCGCGGCGCGAGGTCCGCCCAGCGGTCGGCGGACACCGTGTCACGCACGCCGGCCATTGCCATCGCGGCGAAGAAGACGTACGAGAACCGCACCAGCGCGGCCCCCAGCTTGACGCTCATCGCCGCCGTCAGCTCGGCCCGCTCCAGGGATTCGTCGAACCGGCCCATCAGGAAGGGCGGGACCTGCTTCATCACATGATAGACCGCCAGACCATGGCCGTGGGCGGTCGCCTCCAGGGCGGCGACCGCGTCGGCCTCTGACTCCGCGCCGGGCTTGCCGTGGACGATCTCCGGTGTCTCGTCGCGCAACGTCGCCAGGAACAGGGTCTGCAGCCGCACCACCGTGGTCGCCCAGGGAATGCGTGTGGCGTCCACGAAGGGCCGGAACTGGTTCAGTCGCGCGGCGACGGTGTCCAGCGGCACGCCCTGTTCGATGCAGTACCACGTGGAGCCGCTGGCGGCGCTGGCCGCGTACACCAGGTTTCCCGTCTCCAGGCAGGTCCGAAACGAGGAGTCCATCAGTCGCAGGCATTCGGCGAGGGGACGGCGCCAAAGGGCGACGAAGTACCCATGGCGGAACCGCGTGGCGCCGAGCAGGGGACCGGCATCGGGCCGCTCCGCCAGGCGCAGGGCGGCCTCCGAAAAGGCCACAGCGCCGGGAATGTCCTCGAACGAGTCCATGAGCCACACGCCGTAGCCGCTGAAGGCCGCGCAGGAGTCCCCCGTCGCGCCGTGACGCAAGGACAGGTTGAGGCCGACCAGTCCGAGGTACGGGTACAGGGGCGGCTTGACATGATAGACGACGGGGATGACGTCGGCGATCAAGCCCAACAAAGTGCGGGTTTCCGGATCGCGGCAGTCGGGCAAGGTGAACAGGGCGTCCATCCCGACCCTGTCCAGGATGGCGCGCAGATCCGCCCGCTCCCGCGCCAGGGCCGCCTCCATCTCGGCCGGCGTTTCGGGGCAGGTCAGGCCGAATTGGGCCAAGGCGTTGATGGCCACGGTCACCGCCTCAATCACCTTGCCCGCCACCATGAACATGCGGAACCGCAGGCGCCAGGCTCGCGCCATCCGGTCCGGCGACGGCGCCCGGTCAAGGAGCTGGTCGAACAGCGCATCCGCCTCGCTGAGGTGGCCGCCCAGGTACTCGCTTTCAGCCAGGTCCAGGAGCAGATCAAAGGCGCGTTCGGGCGTCTTCGCCCAGGCGTCCTCGGGCAGCAGGTCGCGTGCCAGGCGGTAGTAGACCAGGGCCGACGCGTAGGCGGTGGAGGCTTTGGCCCGACTGCCGGCCGTCGTGTTCAGGCGCGAGAGGCGGTCCCGGTCCTCGGGATCGGTGATCAGGTCATGGGCTTGGTTCAGGTGATGGACGACGTCGAAGACCTCGCTTTCCAGCGTCTCCGGCGGCAGGCTGTCCATCAGGACGCGGCCGATCCGCAGGTGCGCGGCAACCCGCTCGGCCTCCGGCAAGGAGCCGTAGGCGGCTTCGCGGACCCGGTCGTGGACGAACACCAACCTGCCGCTGTCGTGATACAGCAGGTCCGCCCGCAAGGCGTCGGACACGGCGGCCAGCACGTCATCGTCGCTGCGCCCATGAACCAGAGCCAGGGTGGACATCTCCACCGAGGTGCCCAGGCAGGCGATCTGGCGAAGTTCATCCTGGACCGCGCCGGGAAGGCGGTTGAGGCGGGTTGCCATCAGGTCGACAACGTTGTCGGTGAACCCCTTGGCGCGAATCCGCCCGGTGTCCCACTGCCAGTCGCTGGTTCCGGGATCCACCGACAGCAGCCCCTCGTCCACCAGGGTCTCCAGGAACTGGATGACGAAGAAGGGCGTGCCACCGGTCTTTTCCAGCACCAGGGCCACCAGCGGCACAACCTGGTCCACGGGGGCGCGCAGGCAGTCGGACACCATTCGCTCCAGGTCCCCCCGTGCGAGGGGCTGAAGGTCCACCGTGTCCACCGGGGCGCCGGCGCTGCGGATCGCCTCCAGCGCCAGCATCAGCGGATGTGACGGCGGCGTTTCGTTGTTGCGGTAGCTGCCGACGATCAGAACATGGTCCAGGTCGGGATGGGTGCACAAGTGTTCCAGGATGCGCAGCGATCCGGCATCGATCCACTGCAGGTCGTCCAAGGCCAGCACCAGCGGCTGGTCGGCCGCCGCGAAGGCCTGGACAAAGTGGACGAACACCGATTGGAAGCGGACCCGGGCCTCGTTGACCGGCAGATCCGGGACCTGGGGCTGCGGGCCGATCAGGCTCTCCAGCAGCGGAATGAGGTCGGTCAGCAGGCGCCCGTTTTGTCCCACGGCGTCCTGGATGGCCCGCCGCGCCTTGGCCACCTGCTCATCATCGCCCGACAGGGTGTGCCGCACCAGGGCGTGGAAGGCCTGGGCGAAGGTCACATAAGGGACGTCCCGTTTGTGCTGATCGAACTTGCCGCCGCCGTACCGCGCGCCCCGCTCCAGCGCCGTGGCCTGGAAGCGGCCGATCAGGGCCGACTTGCCCACGCCTGACGACCCCGCCACCAGGACCAACCGTCCCGCGCCGGGCGCTGAGAGGCGCTCCAGGGCGCGCTCCAGGGTGGCGAGGGCCTGTTCCCGGCCATACAGGGTTTCCGGCACCATGAGGCGTCCGGGGTTGTCGTGCTGACCGAGTTGAAAGCGGGACACGGTCCCCTGTGTGGCCAGGACGTCGAGGCAGGTCGTCAGGTCCGCGACCAGTCCGCTGGCGCTTTGGTAGCGGTCTTCCGCCGTTTTCGACAGAAGCTTGAGGATGATGTCCGAAACGGCCGGCGGCACGTCCGGTGCGACGTTTCGCGGGTTCAGCGGTTGACGGGCAACGTGGCAGTGCACCCACTCCAGGGGATCGTTCGCCGTGAAGGGAAGTCGACCGACGAACAGCTGGAAGAGGATCACGCCCAGGGAATACAGGTCGCTGCGGCTGTCCACGGACCGGTTCATACGCCCCGTCCGTTCGGGGGACACATGGGGAAGGCTGCCGATCAGCGTGCTCGCGGCGACTGCACGCCGTTCCCGCGACACCGTCGAGGCCAGGGTGAATCCGGTGAGCCACGCCTGGGCGCCGTCCCCGGCCACAAGCAGGGTGTCCGGGTTGACGTTGTTGTGAATCAGGCCGGTGTCATGCAGCCGGGCGAGCGTCCGGGCGAGGGTGATGGCCAGCCGCAGGCGGTTCGCCGTCTCGGCCGCGTCCTGGCTGGGCTCGGACCGCGCCAGTCTCTCCGCGAGGATCAGGCCGCCAGGATCGGCCAGGATCAGGGACGCCCGCTTGCCGGCGTCGCGGAACGCCAGGGGGCGCGTCGCCCAGGCCGGATCGAGAAGAGAGGCCAGCCCGAGGGCATGGCGCAGTCGGCTCAGCACCGCCGGTTCCGGGTGGTCCTGCACCGTGTCGAGGCACAGGACCGGCCCAAGGTCGGGATCCGTCCTTCGGTGCAGGACGAAATCCTGGTTTCGCCAAAGCTCGCCGCCCTGCCCCCGCTCCACCAACGGCCTGTCCATTCTCAGTTGACTCGATTTTAGTTGTTCGAAGCGCTCTCGGATCGGTCGCGTCCAGGGTAAGGCGTGTTTGAGACGCGACGATGCCACGCCTTTTTGGAATAAGACCGTAGCAGAAGAGTAACTTGAAGACCAGCGCTCCGCGACAAAGTTGTCTTCCAGCCCGACCTGTCCGCTGACCGGGTAAGAATGGTCGAGGCATTGGCCAAAAAGCAACGAAATGATCACCCATTCCAACTTGCCACAGATCGACTCTGGGTGGCATAGTGCGCATCTTGCTTGCGAGCTTTTTCAACAATGGGTGAAACAGTAGTTTCATCCGGAACCCAGGAGGTTACAGAAGGTTATGGTGACAGGGGGAAATGGCACGAACGGTGGTACCGGGACATACGATCCCGGTCATGGGGAAACCGATGACCCGGCGACGTCGTCTGGCACTGTGGAACAACTGACCGCCCTGTTGCCTTTCATTCTGACCATGCTGACGGATCGGAGCCGGACCAGATCCCTGCGTTTTGCGTTCCGGTTCCAGATGCTGCTCTGGGTCCTGAGCCTCGTCATCGACCAATTGGACGCCACGAAGGGCGTGATGGAGCGGGCGCGCGGACGCTTGAAAGACATCGATCCGCGCCTGCACCAGGGGACCGAATCGGACGACGGAGGCGAATGGTGACCGCTCGCGGGAGAGGCCACGCCGCCCCCCCCGTGGCGGTCATTGGCATGGCCTGCCGGGTGGCTGGGGCGACGGACCGCCATGCCTACTGGAGCAACCTTCTCAATGGGATCGAGTCCCTCGCGTGGTTCACGGACGCCGAGTTGCTCGACGCGGGCAACGATCCCGCAGCGGTCGCCGATCCCGAGTATGTCAAGGCGGCCTTCCCGCTGCCCGAAGCCGACCGCTTCGACGCGGCCTTTTTCGGGTCCTCGCCGCACGAGGCCCGGCTGACCGACCCGCAGATCCGCAATCTGCTGGAAGTCGCCTGGGAAGCCTTCGAGGACGCGGGCATCGTGCCCGGCCGCCATCTTGGGCCGGTGGGCCTTTATGCGGCCACGGGCAGCCTGGTGACCAACTACATGATCAACGCCCTGCGCCACCATCCGGACGCGATGGGCAACACGGCAAGCGTGCTTCACCTGGGCAACGACAAGGATTTCGCGAGCACGCGGGTCTCGTTCAAACTGGACCTGGTCGGCCCCAGCCTGAACGTACAGACCGCCTGTTCCAGTTCGATGGTGCTGCTGGACCTGGCCCGTCAGGCCATCGTGAGCGGAGCGTGCCCGCTGACCATGGCCGCCGCCGCCGTCGTGCGGGTGCCCCAGATTGGCGGCTACCGTCCGGTGAAGGGCTCGCTGGCCTCCCCGGACGGACACATCCGAACCTTCGACGCCGACGCCGGGGGAACCCATTTCTCCAGCGGCGTGGCCGCCGTGCTCCTGAAAGACCTGGACGCGGCCCTGGCCGACGGCGACCCGATCCATTGCATCCTGCGGGGCACCGCCGTGAACAACGACGGCGCCCGCAAGACCACCTACGCCGGCACCAGCGCCGAGGCGCAGGCCGAGGCCATGACGGAGGCCATCGCCTGCGCCGGGGTGAGTCCGGACAGCATCGGCTATGTGGAATGCCACGGAACGGGCACGGTCGTCGGCGACCCGAGGGAGGTCGAGGCGGTGGCCCTGGCCCTCGGTCCGGCGGAGGCTGGCACGCCGACAGAGGCCGGGACCTCACCGCCGGATCCCCGCGTTCTGGGGTCGGTCAAGCCCAACATCGGCCACTGCGAACAGTCGGCCGGACTGGTGGCCTTGATCAAGGTCGCCCACGCCCTCAAGGAACGGGTCATCCCGCCCACCATCAACCTCGCGCGGCCCAACCCGAAGCTGGACCTGGACGCCACCGGGTTCACGATCAACACGGCGGTCCAGGCGTACCCGACGCGGCACGCCGGACAGCCGCTGCGGGCGCTGGTGAACGGCCTGGGCATCGGCGGCACCAACGGCGCCGCCGTCCTGGAGCAGGCGCCGCCCGCGGCACCCCGGACGACCGAGTCCCGGCGCACGGCCTCGCTGTTCGTGCTCTCGGCCAAGAGCCCGGAGGCCCTGGAGGCCACCGCCGCCCGTCATCGCGCCTGGCTTCTCGATCATCCCGACGTGGATTTGGGCGACGTGTGCCACACCCTGGCCGTGGGGCGCGCCCACTTCGACTACCGCATGGCCGTCGTGGCCTCGTCGGTCGAGGACCTGGTGGCGCGCCTGGAGTCGTTCTCGGCCGACCGCCGTCCGGCACGCTCGGACCGGCGGGAGCGCGCCCTCGGTTTCCTGTTCAGCGGTCAGGGCGCCCAGGTGGCGGACATGGGCCGCGCCCTTCATGCCGCCGAACCGGTGTTCCGCGCCGCCCTGGAGGCCGCGGCCGCCGCCCTGGATCCCCATCTGGAGCGACCCCTGTTCCAGGTCCTGTTCCCGGACACCGACGCCGACCGGGGCCTGATTGATCAGACCGGTTTCACCCAACCCTGCCTGTTCGCCGTCGAGCACGCCCTGGCGGCCCTGCTCGAGTCCTGGGGGCTGCATCCCGCCGGCGTCGTCGGTCACAGTGTGGGTGAGTTCGCCGCCGCACGGGTTGCCGGCGTGCTCGATCTGGAAACCGCCGCGCGGTTGATCGCCACGCGGGCACGGCTGATGCAGGCCCTGCCGGCCGGCGGCGCCATGGCGGCTCTTCTCGCCGAGGAAGGCGATGCCCGGGACCTCTTGGCCGCCGTGGACCGGGCGGATCTGGCCATTGCTGCCGTCAACGGGCCGATGGCCACGGTGCTGTCCGGCTCGGAGAGCGCGTTGGACGCCGCCCTGGCCCTGGCGGAGGACCGCGCCATTGGCTTCAAGCGGTTGACCGTGTCCCATGCCTTCCACTCGCCGTTGATGGATCCCATGCTGGCAGAGTTGCGCGCGGCGGCCGAGGGCACCGACGCCCGGCCGCCGGACCTGCCCTGGATCTCGACCGCGACGGGCGACCGCCTGGAGGCCGCGCCGGCGCCCGCCTACTGGTCCGATCAGGCCCGGGGGATGGTGCGCTATGCCGATGCCGTTCGCGGCCTGGCCGCCCTGGGGGTCACCGACTACGTCGAACTCGGACCGGGCAAGGGGCTGCTGTCCCTGGGCTCGGGGGCGCTGTCCGGCGCCGACCTGGCCTGGCACCCCAGCCTGAATGTGCCCGAAGACGACGGCCGCCGGATCCTGGAGTTGGCCGGCGCCCTCTACCGGCGGGGCTATGCCCTCGACTGGGCGCGTGTGAACCAGGGCCAGGGCTTCCGTCGCCTCTCTTTGCCGCCCTATGCCTTCCAGCGGGAGCGCCTTTGGGCCGATGACCTGCCCATTTCCACCACGCCCACCCAGACCGGCGCGACGGCGGGAGTCTCGCCGGCCGCCGCCCTGACCGGGCAGAAGCTGCCCCTGCCGCCGCCGGAGCTGCGCTTCCGCTCGTTCTGGGGCACGGTTCGCCAGCCCTGGCTGACCGACCATCGGATCCACGACGCCGTGGTCCTGCCGACCACCGTCGGGTTGGCGGCCGCCCTGGTGGCGGCCCGCGAGCGGTTCGGCGATACCCTGGTGGAGATCGCCGATTTCTCGCACGCCGAGGCCATGATCCTGCCCGACGACGGCGAGCGCGAAGGCCACCTGGCCCTGACCGGGGAAGGAGACGGGTCGGTTCCGGGCGGCGCCGTCCATCTCGCCCTGTTCAGCCGTCCGGCGGACGGGGACGAGTCGGCCTGGCGCACTCACATGGACGGCGTCATCCGTCCGCTGACGCCGGCGGAGCCCGCCGGGCAGGCGCCGAGGCGCTTCAACGCCGACGCCACCCGGCGCCGCTGCGGGCAGTCCCTGCGGGTGGAGCGGTACTATACCGTCATCCGGGGCCTGGGGCTGGGCTATGGCCCCGCCTTCCGGGGCATCCAGAGCCTGTGGCGCGGCGAGGGTGAGGCCTTGGCCCGCGTGCGCGCCCCCGATTCCCTGCCGCTCATGCTGGACGGCGTACTCCATCCGGCGGTGCTGGACGCCTGCCTGCACCTCTATCCCGCCGTCCTTGAGGGGCTTGGAGACTTCACCACGGCGCCGCCCGGCGGTGCCCAGGTGCCCCTGCCGATATCCCTGGACCGGTTCCAGGCCCGGCCCACCGAGGCACGGGAACTCTGGGTTCATGCCCGCCGCTCGTCCGAACGCGGTGCGGGGGGCGGCGGCCAGGGAGTCTCACGGGTCGACATCGAGGTCTTCGACCGCGAGGGACGTGAGGTCGCCGCGTTCCACGGGCTCACGGTCAAGGCCCTGCCCAAGACCCTGTTCCGGAAACCGGGCACGGCGGACGGCGGGTGGCTGTACCGGCCGACCTGGGTCTCCAGTCCATTGCCGGCCGAGGCCGGGCCGGCGGCCGCGTCGGAGCGCTGGCTTGTTCTCGGCGGCGGCCGGGAGGGGTTCGGAACCGGCCTCGCCGCCGCCCTTGGACCCGGGGCGGAGGCCATCGCCCATGCCGACGTACCGCGCGAGCGCGAGGCGGCGCGGGCGATGCTGGAGGCACTGGCCGCGCAGGGGCGGGACGGCCCGGACATCGTCCATCTGATGGGCCTGGATGCCGGGCTGATCGGGACCGTCGACTGGGCCGACGAGGCGGGTCAGAAGGAGATTCTGGGTTCGGCCCTGGCCTGGGCCCAGGCCATCGGCGACTGCCGTGACCGCTTCGACCGGCCGCCGCGCCTGTGGCTGGTCACCCGATGCGCGATGCCCGTCACCAGCGCCCTGCCCCCCGTTGACGTGCTGCAGGCCGGGCTCTGGGGCATGGGGCGGTCCCTGTCGCTGGAGGCGCCGGCCGCGTGGGGTGGTCTGGTGGACCTGGAGGCCGGCGGTGATCCGGACCGCGAGATCCCGGCGCTCGCCCGTCACCTCCGCGCCGGCGACGGCGAAAACCAGGCGGCGTTCCGGGGCGGTGAGCGGCGCGCCGCCCGTCTGGTGCGCGCCGAACCGCCACCCCCGCGCGTGGACCAGGGGCGCCCCGGGACCTATCTGGTCACCGGCGGGCTGGGCGCGCTGGGCGTGGAGACCGCGACCTGGATCGCCCGCAACCGGCCCGAGCCCACGCTGGTGCTGGCCAGCCGCCGGGGCGCCGACACCCCCAACGCCGCGTCGGTGGTGGACCAGCTTGAGGCCCTGGGGGCCAAGGTCGTGCTGGCGCGGGCCGACGTTTCCGATCCGGGCGACCTGACCGCCCTGATGGCCGACCTGCGCGCCATGGACCCACCCCTGCGAGGCATCTACCACGTGGCCGGCGTGCTGCGGGACGGCATGGCCGACGGCATGACCTGGACCCGGTTCCGCGAGGCCCTGGCACCCAAGCTGGACGCCGCCTGGTTGCTGCATCGGGAAGCGGCCGGCCTGCCCCTTCAGGAGTTCGTGCTCTTCTCCTCCGTCCTGTCGGTCATCGGCTCCGCCGGCCAGACCAACTACACGGCGGGCAACGCCTGCCTGGACGCGCTCGCCGCCCACCGGCGAGCGGTCGGCCTGCCCGCTCAGTCCGTCAACTGGGGTCCCTGGGCCGAGGCCGGGCTGGCCGAGACCCTGGGCGCGCGGGGCGAGGCGATCTGGCGCGCGCGGGGCATGGACTACATCCCCCCCGCCCAGGGGCGGGAGGCGTTCGACACCCTGTTCGACGGTCCCATGACGCAGGCCGTGGTAACGCTGACCGACTGGTCCCTGTTCCTGCGCCAGTTCCAGGCGCCGCCCCCGTTCTACGCGGAACTGGCCGCGCCGGACACGGGCGAGGGCCTGGCCGAGGACGGCGCGGACCTGCGCGCCCGTCTGACCGGCGGCGATCCCGCCGACCGGCGCGCGGCGCTGACCGCGTTCCTGACGGGCCAGGCGGCGGCCACCCTGGGCATGGGGACGCCGCCCGATCCGGAGCAGCCGCTGCGGGACCTGGGGTTGGATTCCCTCATGGCCGTCACCCTCATCAACCGCGTGGAGGCGGCCACGGGCGTCCGCATTGCCCCGGCCAAGCTCATTCAGGGCCCCCCGATTGCCCAGGTGATCGACGAGGTCTGGCCCGACCTGAAGGGCCTGGAGACCGCGGCGCCCACCCCTGTCACTGCCAGCGCCGCCAGCGCCGCCAACGCCGACGTCGTCGGGGCGCGAGAGACCGGAGACGGCGGACTCACCACCCCGCCCAAGGCGCCGCCTGGGCCAGGCCGCAGCACCGGAGGCGGTCGCGCCGACCGGGGCGGTGGCCGGCCGAGGGCGGGGGCATGGCTCATGCCCATCACCCCGCGCGACGATCCGCGCTTCCGCGTGTTCTGTTTCCCCTTCGCCGGCGGCGGATCGGCGGCCTTTCACAGTTGGGCGTCGCAAACACATCCGGCCATCGAACTGGTCGCCGTGGAACCGCCCGGGCGCCTGTCGCGCATCCACGAGCCGCCGGTCCGCGACATGGACACCTTCGTGGCCAGCGTGCTTGCCGACATGGACCCTCTTCTGGACCGGCCCTACGCTCTGTTCGGCCACTGCCTGGGGGGCTTGACCCTCTATGAGACGACGCGGGCGCTCGTGGACTCGGGACGGCCACCGCCGCGTCACCTGTTCTGTTCGGGCGCGCGGCCGCCGGACCGGGTGCGCATCGTCGGGCCCTTCGAGCGACGCCTGGCGCGCCACCTGGTCGGTCAGACGGACTATCAGCCCCTGGTGCCCGCCTACCGCCAGCCTGATGCCGTGTTCGCCAGCATCATCCGCCAGTTCGACATGGCCGCCTCGGACGAGTTCCTCAACGACCCGGACCTGCGCCGCCTGATGCTGCCGGCGGTGCGGGCGGAGTTCGAGATGACCACGGAGTACCGGTACCGGCCAGGGCGCCCCTGGGACATCCCCATCACCTGCTTCGTCTCGCGCGGCGATCCCTACGTGTCGCGCGAGGACGTCCTGGGCTGGGGACGGTTCACGAACAGCCGCCTGCATGTCCACATGCGGGAGGGAACGCACTATTCGGTGTTCGAGGACGCGGCGTTCATCCAGCGCGTCATCGCGCGCGACCTGATGTCCTCATCCGACTAGCGCTGCCGATGATCACTCCTGAAACGCACACCTCTCAGATGAAAAGGCGGGGGACATGGTGGAACACACGACACATCGGAAGCCGGTCAACGCACTGGTTCTGGGAGGTGGCGCTCCGAACTTCAGCCTGATGACGGGCGCGCTGCTGGCCTTCGAGGAGGCCGGCCTGCAGTTCGACGTGGTCACCGGCGCGGGGGGTGGCGGCTCGGTCGCCCTGACCTATCTGGCGCCAAAGGGAATGGACCGGGCCAGTGCCCTCAAGAACTCCCTGAACCTTGGCATCTCGGATGAGATCTACCGGTTCGTGCCGATGAACTACAAGGTCTTCCAGAAATACGGGCGCATGGCCGATGCCTACCGGTTCCTGCTGTCCAAGATGCCCGGGTACCGCCGGGTCATGAACCAGACCAACATGACCAAAGGCCAAAAACTGGCCAGTGATCTGATCCAGGCGTGGTGGGCCATCAGCACGCCGGCCCTGGTCACGCCCTGGAGCAAGGGGCTGTGCGCCCATACGCCCTTCATCAAGGATCTTGTCGACTTCAGCAAGCTCAAACTGATCCGAGAAGAAGTCTACCTGAACAGCTACTGCCTGACCGACCACAAGATGCAGATATTTTCCAAGGAGCAGATTACGCCGGAGGTGTTCGGGGCCACGGGAGCCTTCCCCTTCATCTATCCCCCGGCGGAGAAATACGGAAAAAGCTACATCGAGGGCGCGACGGAAGAAGCCTTTAACTTCCAGGGCGTTGTCAAGTTCATCAAGGACACCGGGAAGATGGTCGACAACATCGTCATCTTCAATTCCTTCGGCAATACCGAGTATCTCCAGCCCCCGCGCAGCCTGTGGGCAGCCTATGGCCAGTCCATCATCTCGGCGTTGATTCCCCTGGACCGCGCGAATCTCGACATTTTTTATAACAGACTGGAGGAATGGAACGAAGCGCAGCACGACGAGGAGATGATGATCCGCGCCTTGAGGCTAGATTTCCCCATCCCGGATCAATGGGAATACACGGCTCTTGACTGGTCCCGATCCAATCTGGAGCGCCTGTTCCATCTGGGATACCAGCAAGGAAAAGCGTTTCTCCGCCAGCACAGCCAGGTTCTTGGCATGGAGGCGGCCGCCGCGTGATGGGGGTGTGATGGGGGTGATCGCGGCCACATTCGAACAAAGCTTGTGTTTTCGGGGAAAATGCGCCTTTCTTGTGTAGGGGGCATCCCATTGGATGCCGCTTTCGTTGGGAGAGGCTACCATGCTTGGTCCCAAGGGCCTGGGTCCATCGTCGGCGCCCGCGTTCGACGACACCCTCATGCCGAGGTTGATGGAGTGCATCCTCGCACGCACGCGCCAGATCCTCTCGGAAGAGGCCGGGATCGGCGTGACCCACGTGTCGACGGTGACGCGCGGGCTTGACAGCCTCCATATCCAGGGCCTGACGGTCCTGGCCGGGTTGGGGGCGCCCGTGAACGTTCTGGTCGCCTTCAGCTTCGCCGAGACGCTTTTGAAAGAACTGGTCGACGGCATGGTCGGGTCCCTGGGCCTTCCCATGGAAGACAGGGAGACGTATCGCCGCGACTGCGCGGCGGAAGCCGTCAACATGGCGCTTGGACTCGGGACCGGAGACCTTCAGTTGGCCGACACGACAATCAGCCTTTCGACGCCGGTGATTCTGGACAACACGAAATGGATACAACAGCACCGGGACGCCATTTTCTCAATCATGCACCTGACCACGGAGAAAGGAGTCCTCGACGTCAGTGTCGTCGGCCCCCGGGCCGTGTTCGATGACCAGGTGAAGCACGCCGCGCAGGACCAGGTGATGGCCCCGCTTCGTGTTCTCGTCGTCGACGATTCCATTTTCACGGTTGAGAAGATCACCTCGATCCTGACCGACCTGGGCCATACCGTGATCGGCACGGCGGCAACCGGCGCGGGGGCGGTCACGTCCTACCGACAGTTGACGCCGGATCTGGTCACCATGGACATCACCATGCCGGACATGGACGGCGTCGAGGCCACCCACCTGATCGTCAGCGAGTTCCCGGACGCCGCCATCGTCATGGTGACCTCGCATGGCCAGGAACGCCTCGTCTTCAATGCCCTGGACGCCGGCGCGAAGGGCTATGTGCTGAAACCGATCAAGCGCGACAAGCTGGCCGCGGTGATCGAAAGGGCCCGGACCCGCGGTGAGTCCTGAGCGGGCCATGGCTCCGGCCGGCGATGGGGCGCGTGTCGCGTGGGGAGGCCAAACATGGACCACGACGCCATTGCCGACGCCATCCTGCGGCGCGTGGCCACGTGCGATCCCGGCCGCACGGTGGCGCCGGCGGACATCGCCCAGGACCTGGCCGAGGGGGCGTCCGGGGACTGGCGCGCATTGCTGCGGCCGGTCCGGACCGTGGCCATCGCTCTGGCCCGCCAGGGGCGCATCGGCATCTACCGCAAGGGCAAGCCGGTGGCCGATCCGGCCGACGTCAAGGGCGTGATCCGCCTGGGGGCGGCGCCGGACGGGCCATGACCATCCAGGCCTGCCTTGCTTCCGCCCGATTGGTGCGGCAAACGAGACCCGCGCCCGTTTCCGTCTCCACCCGCCACGAGATCGCCCGACCATGCCTGATCCGACCATGCCCGCCCGCCGTCTTCTCCGCCATGGTATCGTGACGCTGCCCCTGGTTGGCTTGGTCGGGGCCGTGCTGGCCGGCGCCGCCGTTCCGGCCGCCGGCACGGTG